>Ga0308176_10001837_pt1 | contig 13364 bp, 13 predicted proteins | sample PhyCR2_3_FD_203890 | JGI IMG/M metagenome (GOLD analysis project Ga0308176, IMG submission 203890) | Soil microbial communities from UC Gill Tract Community Farm, Albany, California, United States - DLSLS.C.R2 | ecosystem: Environmental > Terrestrial > Soil > Agricultural land | place: USA... | reverse complement strand
GTCGGGCACGCGCACCAGCACGGCCTCGGTGTCCTCGGCGAGCATGTCCACGCGCCGGTCGGCCGTGCGAATGTCGTTCCAGGCCGCCAGGTCCAGCTCGGATTCGGTGGCGCCTGCGGGTCCCGGATAGAACGCCACCGTCCGGTCCAGCGCCGAGTTCCGGAAGAAGAACGCCAGCCCGACCGGTATCTGCAGGGCCTCCCAGTGCCGTCTGTCCAGCGCGAAATCCGGGAAGACCAGATAGCGGTCGGGGACGGCGCGATAGCGCAGCTTCGCGTCGGTGTCGGTGAACAGCAGGTAGCAGCCTCGGCAGACACACATCAGCTGCCGGCCTTCGACATTCACCACATGCTGATGTTCGTCGGCGATCGCCTCTGCGCACATCTCGCAGCGCTCACCGGCAGGCTGCGGATCCGCCCGGGCGGCCCTGATGCGTGCCAGAACGTCGTACGCGCCGGTCATGACGCCACCGCCTCGGCGACGGCCATCGACAGCACTCCGTCGCGCTCCAACAACGGAATCGGCTCGAGATGGGCGTCGGCTTGCCCATTGTCGGAGCCGTTTCCGTCGACGCAGGCGCCCGCGTGCACGACGTCGAAATGGGCATGGCAACGCGGGCACCGCAGGACGGCGTCGTTGATCGCCGAACCCAGGCGCCGGTGCAGTGCCGCGCCCGCGAGCGACTCGCCGCAGCTGCCGCAGCGGTCGCGATAGGCGAACAGCTGATCACCGACCCGGCAGGCAAGCACGGTGGTGCCGGCAACCGCGAACCCGCCGACTTCTCCAGGTGTGAGGTCGGCGACGCCGGGCACCGGGTGCCACGCGTGGGCTTGCGGTTGCGTGCGCATGCGGCTCATCAGGCTGTCCGCCGGAATCACCGCGGGCGTCGGCTCGGTCTCCTGGGCGACAACTTCGATGGACGAGATCTCCGGCGCGGCGGCCCGCACCGCATCCTCGACCGCCAGCTCGAGGGTGACCGACGACGACGGGCAGCTCTTGCAGCTGCCTGCAAACTGCAGCCGGACCACCTCGCCGTCGACCTCCAACAGATGGACATCCCCGCCGTGTGACCCGAGGTAGGGCCGCACGCTGTCGAGCGCGTCCTCGATCCGCCGCTCGACAGTGTGCGGATGCAATCCGTGCACCAACATGAGGCTGGCGATCAGGTCGTCGGCGGCGAACGCGTCGGCGAGCTCCGGGTTCACGTCCACCGCCATGGCGAGCATCCGCTCGAGACCGGCGCCGTAGAGGTCGGTTACCTCACCGACCAACTGCTCCGCGCGTTCATGCACGACAGCGCCACCTGCTGCGCTGGCGTCGAGAAGACTCTGTATCCGATCGCCCGCGTTGCGCCACTGCGCATCTTGTTCGGGGTTATCCGGGCGATGCGGCATATGTCATTCCCCGGTAACGGATTGGGTCGGGGAGTGCAACCTCTCCAGTGTCTTCCCCTTGCCGAGATACATGTGCACGCCGCAGGGCAGGCACGGATCGAAACTGCGCACTGTGCGCATGATGTCGATGCCCTTGAAGTGCTCCCGATCGTTCTCCTCGAAGATCGGCTGACCTTGAACCGCATCCTCGTACGGACCTGGCGTCCCGTAGCTGTCTCGAGGGCTGGCGTTCCACGGCGTCGGCGGATAGGGGTGATAGTTCGCGATCTTGCCGTCGCGAATAACCATGTGGTGACTCAACACCCCGCGCACGGCTTCGGTGAACCCGCAGCCGATGCCCTCCTCCGGCACGTCGAACTTCTCCCAGGTCTTGGTGCGACCCGCGCGAATCTCAACCAGCGCCTTCTCGGCGAAATGCAGCGCGCACGCGGCGGCGTAGGCCTGGAAGTACGTCCGGGCGCGGTTGCGCTCCAGCGTGTTGCTGCCGTACTGCGGCACTTTCCATTCCAGCTCCACCGGGCCCTTGAGCGCGGTCTTCGGCAGATTGATCTGCACGCTGTTGCCGGTGGCCTTCACATAGCCGATGTCGACCAGGCCGGCCAACGCCGTCGACCACAGCCGGGCCAACGGTCCGCCGCCGGTGTCCAGCGCCAGCTGGTCCGTGCCGTCGAACCAGCGCGGGGACATGACCCAGCTGTAGTTCGAATCGAAGTCCCGCTTCTGTGGACGCGGGTTGGTGTGCTGGTTCCATGGATGCCGTCGATCAATCGGGTTACCCAGCGGGTCGGTCTTGACGAACATCTCCTGGTCGGACCAGTCGTCGTAATACGAACTGCCCAACAGGATTCGTATGCCGAGGTTGATGTCGACCAGCGAGTGGGTGTGCAGCTTGCCGTCGATCACCACGCCCGGCGTGACGAACATGGCGTTGCCCCACTTCTCCATGTCCTTGTATGCGAAGTTGCAGACCTCCGGGTCCTGGAAAGAACCCCAGCAACCGAGCAGGGTGCGACGCAGGCCGACCTGGTCGTAGCCGGGCAGCGCCTCGTAGAAGAAGTCGAACAGGTCGTCGTGCATCGGCACGACCGACTTCATGAACTCGACATAGCGCATCAGCCGGCTCATGTAGTCCGTCATCAACTGGATGGTGGCCGTGGTGCCGATGCCGCCGGGATACAGCGTGGACGGATGGACGTGGCGACCTTCCATCAGGCAGAACATCTCTCGCGTCCATCGGCTGACCTGCAGGGCCTCCCGATAGAACTCGCCCGTGAACGGGTTCAGGGCGCGCATGATGTCGGCGATGGTCCGATACCCGTGCATATCCGCGTGCGGCGCCTGGGTGTTCTCGGCCTTGGCCAGTACACCCGGGTTGGTCTCGGAGACCATCTTCTCGCAGTAGTCAACACCGACCAGATTCTCTTGGAAGATGTTGTGGTCGAACATGTACTCCGCGGCCTCGCCGAGGTTGATCAGCCATTCACCGAGGTGCGGTGGCTTCACCCCGTACGCCATGTTCTGGCAGTAGCACGAGCAGGTGGCGTGGTTGTCACCGCAGATACCGCAGATGCGGCTGGTGATGAAGTGGGCGTCGCGTGGGTCCTTGCCCTTCATGAAGATCGAGTAGCCACGGAAGATCGACGACGTGCTGTGGCATTCCACCACTTCTTTGTTGTCGAAGTCGATCTTGGTGTAGATGCCGAGGCTGCCGACGATTCGGGTGATTGGATCCCATGCCATCTCGACAAGCTGGCCGGGGTCGCGCTTAACGTGTGACGGCTCGGGGATGATGGTTGTCATCGAAACTTCTCTCTCTATGTGTGGTCCACTGCGCCACAGGGCATTTCGCCGAAAACCGGGCCACCGCCCGCCGTGTGCGCCGAAGGGGACTCGCACCTACCAGGTGCGAGTCGCTCCGGTGGTGAGTTTCGTGCCGGGCTGGCGCCACTTCGGTTCTTTGTCGACGGTACGGTTGGTGATCCCGCGCAGACTGCGAATCATCCCGCCGTAGATCCTCGAACCCGTCGTGGACACCTTGCCGCCAGGCGGCTCATCCATGAACGGCATGAACTTGTCGGGGAAGCCGGGCATCGTGCACCCGATACAGATGCCGCCGACGTTCGGGCATCCACCGATACCGTTGATCCAGCCCCGCTTCGGCACATTGCACTTGACGACCGGGCCCCAACAGCCAAGCTTCACAATGCATTTCGGCGAGCCGTATTCGGTCGCGAAATCGCCTTGCTCATAGTAGCCGGCCCGGTCACAGCCCTCGTGCACGGTGGCGCCGAACAGCCACTTGGGTCGCAGCGCCTCGTCAAGCGGAATCATCGGCGCCTGCTCGGTGGCCATGTACAGCAGATAGGTCAGCGTCTCGGCCATGTTGTCGGGATGGGCCGGGCAGCCGGGCACACAGACGATCGGAATGCCCGCCTTGCTCTTCCAGTCCCATCCGAGATAGTCGGGCACACCCATCGCTCCGGTCGGGTTGCCGGCCATCGCATGGATGCCGCCGTAGGTGGCGCAGGTTCCCATCGCGACGATCGCGGTCGCCTTCGGCGCGAGCCGGTCCAGCCATTCGCTGGTCGTCATCGGCTGTCCGGTCTCGGGGTTGTTGCCGAACCCGCACCAGTAGCCTTCGTCTTTGAGCTGCTCATTCGGGATGGAACCCTCGACGACCAGCACGAACGGTTCCAATTCGTCCCGCTCGGCCTTGAAGAACCATTCGAGGAAGTCGTCCGCGCCTCCGTTTGGTCCGCATTCGAAATCGATCAGGGGCCAGTGCACGGCGATCTTGGGCAGCCCGGGAAGCGCGCCAAGCGCAATCTCCTCGATGCTGGGTTGAGTGGCGGCAGTCAGCGCCACAGAATCACCGTCACAACTCAAGCCCGCATTGATCCACAGAACGTGAATCAAGGCTTCTTCCGCTTTGACTGCTGCCTCGGTTGGCATATGTCACAGCTTTCCGGGGCCCGGGCTGGGGGCCCCAATCGCCACATCGGACGCTTCGCGCCCACTTCTCGAGCGCTGGTTCTGGGTTTACTCCGGCGAGTATGTCTTGTCAACGGATCGTCGGGACATGTCAGCGTTTGCCGAAGCGCCTACCTGCGAAGTGATCCACTCGTACCATGCCTGGACACCCTCACCTGTTGTCGCGGACACCGGCAAAATATTGACGCTCGGGTTAACTGAACGCGCGTAGCTGCAACATTTTTCAAGATCGAAGTCGACATACGGCAACAGATCGATCTTGTTGACGATGACGAGCCCGGCGGCGGCGAACATGTGTGGATACTTCAGGGGTTTGTCCGCGCCCTCCGTCACCGAGATGACGACCACTTTGCTGTTCTCGCCGAGGTCGAACAGCGCGGGGCAGACCAGGTTGCCGACGTTCTCGATGAACAGCAACGAGGCGGGCTCGGGGTCCAGCGCGTGCAGCGCGCGGTGCACCATGTCGGCGTCGAGGTGGCAGCCCGCTCCGGTGTTGACTTGCACCGCCCGCGCCCCTGCCTTCCGGATTCGCTCCGCGTCGAGCAACGTCTCCTGGTCGCCTTCGATGACGGCGGCCGGCCGGTCGCCCTTGAGCTCGCGGATCGTTCGCTCGAGAAGGGTCGTCTTGCCCGCCCCCGGTGAGCTGGTGACGTTGAGCGCAAGGACGTTGCGCTCGGCGAGCCATTCGCGGTTCTGCTCGGCAAGCAGGTCGTTCTTCTGCAGTACCTTCTGCTCCAGCGAGATGGTCTCGGTGTGGGTGTGGCCGTGGCCGTCGTCGTGATGGTGGTCATGGCTGTGATCGTGTGGCTCGCCTCCCGCGAGCGTGATGACGGCGCCGTCGTCGCCACAGCCGCATGTTGCGCACATGGTTAGCTCACTTCCATCGAGAGGATCCGCAGGTCGCGGCCGGCCAGCACTTCGACATCGGCACTCCCGCACGGGCACAGCAGGATCAGGTCGTGCAACTCGAACTGTCGTTGACAAGTGCGGCAGCGGGCCGCGCCGGGCTGGACGTCGAGATCGAGAAGGGCGCCGTCGGCCACCGTGCCCTGGGTGGCCAGCTCGAAGCAGAATTGCATGGAGTCGGGCACGACGGCGCACAGTTCGCCGACCTCGAGCTTCACGCTGTGCACGCGGCGGCCCGCGGCATGCTCGCACACCGCGTCGACAACACTTTGCGTGATCGCCATTTCGTGCATGTCTGTCCGCTCTGTGCCGGTCTTCGAAGTCCGGTGACCTTCACGATAGGCCGCGCGTCTGTTATCTCGCGAGTGATCGGCGTGTCAGCTTGAGTCGAACAGATGTTCGTCTACTGTGGGCAGTGTTCGATGGCTAGATGCTGGTCAGGCCGACTTGTCGGTGGCGGCCTCTAGCGTCACGGCCAACTTGATCGATAACCGATCAACCGAACATCAGGACGGGAGACCCCCATGACACAGGCCCCTGATCGCGAGAAAGCCCTCGAGCTGGCGATCGCACAGATTGACAAGAACTACGGCAAAGGCTCGGTGATGCGGCTCGGCGACGAGGTGCGCCAGCCGATCTCGGTCATTCCCACCGGCTCGATCGCGCTGGACGTGGCGCTCGGGATCGGCGGGTTGCCGCGCGGCCGCGTGGTCGAGATCTACGGTCCGGAGTCCTCGGGTAAGACCACCGTCGCGCTGCACGCGGTGGCCAACGCCCAGGCGGCAGGCGGCATCGCGGCCTTCATCGACGCCGAGCATGCGCTGGATCCCGACTACGCGCAGAAGCTCGGAGTGGACACCGACTCGCTGCTGGTCTCCCAGCCCGACACCGGTGAGCAGGCGCTGGAGATCGCCGACATGCTGATCCGGTCCGGTGCGCTGGACATCCTGGTCATCGACTCGGTGGCGGCGCTGGTGCCGCGGGCGGAGATCGAAGGTGAGATGGGGGACAGTCACGTCGGCCTGCAAGCCAGGCTGATGAGTCAGGCGTTGCGGAAAATGACCGGCGCACTGAACAACTCGGGCACCACCGCGATCTTCATCAACCAGCTTCGTGAGAAGATCGGCGTGATGTTCGGAAGCCCCGAAACAACGACGGGCGGAAAAGCATTGAAGTTCTATGCCTCAATTCGCCTGGACGTCAGGCGAATTGAAACGCTCAAGGACGGCACCGACGCGGTGGGTAACCGCACCCGCGTCAAGGTGGTCAAGAACAAGGTGTCGCCGCCGTTCAAGCAGGCCGAGTTCGACATCCTCTACGGCAAGGGCATTTCCAAGGAGGGCTCGCTCATAGACATGGGCGTCGAGCAGGGCTTCATCCGCAAGTCCGGTTCGTGGTTCACCTACGAGGGCGAGCAACTCGGCCAAGGCAAAGAAAACGCCCGCACCTTCCTGATGGAAAACGTCGATGCGGCCAACGAGATCGAGAAGAAGATCAAGGAGAAGCTCGGCATTGGCGCCGTGGTGACCGATGACGAAGTCCTCCCTGCCCCCGTTGACTTCTAAGTCCGCTGAGCTCTCTCGCGAGGAGCAGGCGAGGAGTCTCTGCCTGCGCCTGCTCACCGCGAGCGCGCGCACCCGCGCCGAGCTGGCAGGCCAGCTGACCAAGCGCGGCTACCCCGACGACGTCAGTACCCAGGTCCTCGACCGGCTTGCCGCGGTGGGTCTCGTCGACGACGCAGGCTTCGCTGAGCAGTGGGTGCGGTCACGGCGGAGGAATGCCGGAAAAGGCAAGCGCGCCTTGGCCGCCGAGCTCCGCACCAAGGGCGTGGACAACGAGGTGATCACCGTCGCACTGGCCGATATCGACGCCGGTGCCGAGCGGGAGCGCGTCGAGCAACTGGTCCGCGACAAGCTGCGCCGCGAACGCCTCGGCGACGACGATGACACCAAGGTGATGCGCCGGCTGGTCGGGATGTTGGCGCGCCGCGGCTACCACCAGTCGATGGCAGTCGACGTGGTCAAGGCCGAACTGGCCGCCGAGCGGGAACGCCGCCGGGTTTAGTGTTCCGCGTTGCCGTGCTCGGCGTTGCCATCGCCTGAGTTGTCCTGCTGGCGATCGCGTCGGTGCCGCTGCTGATGTTCTCCACCCGCAGTGAGCTTGTCGGCTGTGCTGCTCACCCTTGTCGAGACGTTGCGGCGGACGGAGTCGCGTAGCGTGTTGGTAACGCCGCTGTCTCCGGCGTCCGATAGAGCGGCGACGGTCGAGCCGCGTTCCACAGCAGTCGATTTCGGGTTGTCGCAGCGCAGGGTCACGATGTTGTTTGCCGGCCGGAATGAGGTCTCGGTGCGCGAGGCCTGAAGTGACTGTGACCGCGCAATGGGGATAGCGGCCGTCACCTGCGATAAACGGTCGAGGACTCCGTTGGCCACATCGCTGACGGTGTCCACGGCGCCTGCGCTGAGTGCGAGGGCCTGCCCGGCGGGTGCCGCGATGACCGGCGGCAGCCCGGAGACCAGGTTGGAAAAGAATTGAATCTGGAAATCCGCCAACTCCCGGCCGAAGCCCACCAGTTCGCGGCCGGCGACCAATTCGATGTTCGTGAACGCCACGACTGCGCGGCCGAGGGCGACGGGTAGCGGTGTGCCGTTGCGGATGTCGTCGACGAGCGTTCCGGTGACCTCGACCTGACGCCCTATCAGCTGTGCCCCGGTCACGATGAAATCCACTGCAACCCCGAGAGTGCGCCAACCGCTTAGGGCACGAACCAGCTGCCTACCCGGTTCAATACGTGTGGGACTGGTCGCCCATCGCTGCAAGCTTCACGCGTGCGCCGGGCGCGCCTTCCTGCTCAATTGCTTCGGCGGCCAAGGGAGTTGGCGCGCGGCGGGATCGGCGCATCCGGCCTTCCAGCCACACCGCGAACGATGACAGCGCGAAGTTCACCGCGATCATCAGCGCGGCGACGACGATCAGGGCGGGGATGTAGTTGCTGTACGCCGCGCCGATGTTGGTGCCTTGCCTGACCGTCTCGAGGAACGTGATCTGGTAACCGATCGCGGTGTCCTTCAGCACCACCACGAGCTGAGAGATCAGCACCGGCAACATCGACGTGACGGCCTGGGGCAACAGGATCGACCGCATGGTCTGGCCCCAGGTCAGGCCGAGAGCGAACGACGCCTCCGACTGGCCCCGCGGCAGCGCGTTGACGCCGGCGCGCACGATTTCGGCGATGACGGCGCCGTTGTACAACGTCAGCCCGGCGATCACCCCGGCCAGCGCGAGTTGTCGTCCGGGGAAGAAGTCGTAGAGGGCGAACAAGCCGAAGGCGAAGAGCATCATCACCAGGACCGGCACGGCTCGGAAGAACTCGACGAAGACGGCTGCGGGCAAGCGGATCGCACGGTGCCTGGACAGCCGCCCCACGCCCAGCACGAAGCCGAGCACAAGCGCCAGCACGATGGATACCGCGGCGGCGGCAAGGGTGCCTTGGACGCCCGGCAGGATGTATGTCTTCCACAGGTTGGCGGTCAGGAACGGTTCCCATTTCGCGGCGTCGAGCTGGCCCTTCGCGTCCAGCTTCGAATACACCCCCCAGAACACCAGCAGCGTGATCACCAGGGTGATGGCGGTGATCCCCCAGTTGCGGACCCGTGCCCGCGGCCCCGGCGCGTCGAAGAGAACCGATGCTGAGCTCATCTTTGTCCGTTCTTCGCGCAAGCGCTCATCACCGTGCCACCGCCAATCGCTTGCCGAGCCAGCCGAAGAGCAGGCCGAGTGGCAGGGTGAGCACGACGAACCCGAAGGCGAAGATGGCGCCGACGGTCAGCAGCGCTGCGGTGTTCTCGATCATCTCCTTCATCAGCAGCGCAGCCTCGGCAACACCGATCGCCGATGCGATCGTGGTGTTCTTCGTCAGCGCGATCAACACCGATCCGAGCGGGAGGATGACCGAGCGGAAAGCCTGGGGCAGCAGGATCATCCGGAGGTTCTGGCTGAATGTCAGTCCCAGCGACCGCGCAGCCTCGGCTTGTCCCAGTGGGACGGTGTTCACCCCGGATCGCACCGTCTCACAGACGAAGGACGCCGTGTAGACGGTCATCCCGAGTAGAGCCAGCCGAAAGTTGCTGTCCTCGATGGAAGTTGGCGAATTCGAGTCCACCAGTGTGAACCCCAGCGTCTGCGACAGGCCGAACGAGCAGAACAGGATGATCAGCGTCAGCGGGGTGTTTCGCACCACGTTGACGTATGTCGTCCCGAGCCAGTTGAGCATCGGCACCGGTGCCAGCCGCATCGCGGCCAGCACCGTGCCGAGAACGAGCGCACCGATGGCCGCGAAGGCGGTCAGCTGGATCGTCGTCCAGAACGCCTCGAGAACCTGGCCGACGGTGTACCCGGGTAAGACCTCCACGTTCGGCTCTGTACTGAGACCGAGGTCAGCAGGCGTCGACGGCCGGCGGAGCCGGGGCAGCGAGACCCGCGGGACCGAGGTTCTTGTCCCACGCGGCCTTCCACGCGCCGTCGGATTCCATCTTCTTGACCGCGTCGCTGATCTTGGTGCACAGCTCGGTGTCGTCCTTCTTCAGGCCGATGCCGTAGCGCTCCTCCGAGAACGGCTTGCCGACGATCTTGAACACACCCGGGCTCTGCGCGGCATAGCCCGCAAGGATGGTCTCGTCTGTGGTCACCGCGTCAACCGCACCGTTCTTCAGCGCCTCGACGCAGGCCGAGTAGGTGTCGTACTGCTGCAGCTGTACGCCTGGGTACTTGTCCTTGATGCGTTGCGCAGGGGTCGAGCCCGACACCGAGCACAGCTTCTTGTTGTTCTGAAGCGACTCGGCCCCGGTGATGTCCGTGTTGTCGGCCTTCACGAGCAGGCTCTGCCCCGTGACCAGATATGGCCCCGCGAAGCTCACCTTCTCCTTGCGGGCATCGGTGATCGAGTAGGTGGCGACGATGAACTTGACCTGATCGTTCTGGATCAGCGTCTCGCGCTGCCCCGAGGGCGACTCCTTCCACTCGATCTTGTCCGCGTTGTAGCCGAGTTCCTTGGCGACGTACGTGGCGACGTCGACGTCGAACCCGCTCATCTTGCCGTCGGGATTCTTCAGTCCGAGACCGGGCTGGTCGAACTTCGTCCCGATCACGATGCTGTTCTCGTCGCCACCACCGCCACCGCAGGCAACGGCCGCGAACGGCAACGCGATGGCAAGCGCGACCGCACCTGCGACGCGCAATGAGAAGGACGGCATGTTCGTTTCCTTTCGCCGGGACTTGTCTGCCTTCAGTGCTTGAGAATCTTGCCGAGGAAGTCTTTTGCGCGATCGGACTTGGGGTTGTCGAAGAACTCTTTCGGTTCGGCGGCCTCGACGATCGCGCCGTCGGACATGAACACCACGCGGTTGGCGGCACCGCGCGCGAAACCCATCTCGTGCGTCACCACGATCATCGTCATGCCGTCCTTGGCCAGCGAGGTCATCACCGAAAGGACCTCGCTGATCATCTCGGGGTCCAGCGCGCTGGTCGGCTCGTCGAACAGCATCACCTTCGGGTTCATCGCCAGCGACCGCGCGATCGCCACGCGCTGTTGCTGGCCGCCCGATAGCTGTGCGGGGTACTTCTCCGCCTGGTTGGCGACGCCGACCCGGTCCAACAGCTCCATCGCCTTCTTGCGCGCATCTTCCTTGGAGGCTTTGCGGACCTTGCGAGGAGCGAGCGTGATGTTTTGCAGAATTGTCTTGTGCGCGAACAGATTGAAGGACTGAAAGACCATGCCGACATCGGAGCGCAGCTGTGCCAGCTTGCGTCCTTCTTCGGGCAGCACTTCGCCGTCGATCGCGATCGTGCCGGATTCGATTGTCTCGAGCCGATTGATGGTGCGGCACAACGTCGATTTGCCCGAACCGGACGGCCCCAGTACGACGATCACTTCGCCGCGGTCGACGTCGAGGTTGATGTCCTTGAGCACATGGAGACTGCCGAAATGCTTGTTGACGTCCTTGATCGAGACCATCGGCGCGGTCCGCTGGGTCGGTTCGGCCACCTGCGCATCCGACCCGCTCGTCCCCATGGATGCAGACCTTACCCAGGGAACGTCCAGCTTGTCCGGAACTCGTGAATCCGCTCGATTAACGCTGTATTGCCGCCCGTACCATGGGCCCCGTGACATCGAGGGCGACCGAGGCGCTGCGTACCTACCAGGTACGCACCTACGGCTGCCAGATGAACGTGCACGACTCCGAACGGCTGGCCGGCCTGCTGGAGGCGGCGGGCTACCGGCGCGCGGCCGACGGCGCGGACGCCGACGTGGTGGTGTTCAACACCTGTGCCGTGCGTGAGAACGCGGACAACAAGCTCTACGGCAACCTCAGCCATCTCGCGCCGCGCAAACAATCCGATCCGGACATGCAGATCGCTGTCGGTGGCTGTCTGGCGCAAAAGGACCGCGACGCGGTGCTGCGGCGTGCGCCGTGGGTGGACGTCGTCTTCGGCACACACAACATCGGGTCGCTGCCGACGCTGCTCGACCGCGCCCGCCACAACAGGGCGGCACAGGTCGAAATTGTCGAGGCCTTGCGGGAGTTTCCGTCAAACCTGCCGGTGGCGCGCGAATCCGCCTACGCCGCTTGGGTTTCGATCTCCGTCGGGTGCAACAACTCCTGCACGTTCTGCATCGTGCCTGCACTGCGGGGCAAGGAGGTCGACCGCAGACCGGGCGACGTGCTGGCCGAGGTGCAGTCCATGGTCGACCAGGGTGTCATAGAGGTGACGCTGCTCGGGCAGAACGTCAACGCCTACGGGGTGTCGTTCGCCGACCCAGACCAGCCGCGCGACCGCGGCGCCTTCGCCCAACTGCTGAGGGCATGCGGGCGCATCGACGGCCTTGAGCGAGTGCGGTTCACCTCGCCCCACCCGGCCGAGTTCACCGACGACGTCATCGAGGCGATGGCCGAGACTCCGAATGTCTGCCCGGCCCTTCACATGCCGATGCAGTCCGGTTCGGACCGGGTGCTGCGGGCCATGCGCCGCTCATATCGCTCGGAGCGCTTCCTTTCCATCCTCGACAAGGTGCGCACGGCCATCCCGCACGCCGCTATCACCACCGACCTGATCGTCGGCTTTCCCGGCGAGACCGAACAAGACTTCCAGGACACCCTGGATGTAGTGGCCGCTGCCAGGTTCAGCGCCGCGTTCACGTTCCAATACTCCAAGCGACCCGGCACGCCGGCCGCCGAACTCGACGGCCAGCTACCCAAAGACGTTGTGCAGGAGCGTTATCAGCGTCTCATCCAGTTGCAGGAGCGGATCTCGCTGGAGGAGAACGCCGCCCAGATCGGCCGCACCGTCGAGCTGCTGGTGGCCGTCGGGGAGGGGCGCAAGGACACCCTCACCGCCAGGATGTCCGGACGGGCACGCGACAGCAGACTGGTGCACTTCACCCCGATGGGGGCCGACATCCGGCCCGGCGACGTCGTCACCACCACGCTGACCGACGCCGCGCCGCACCACCTGATCGCCGACGGCGCCGTGCTGCACCACCGGCGCACCAGGGCCGGGGATGCCCATGCCGCCGGGCAGCGCCCGAAGAGCGTTGGCCTCGGCCTGCCCGGCGTCGGCGCACCGGAGACCCTGCCGATCGCCACCGGATGTGCGCGGTGACTTCGAGCGGTAATCAAAACGGAGACTTCGAGGAGTTCAAGGGCGACATCGAGGCTGCGGAACGCCGCGTCGCGCGCGAAATCGATCCCGGTGCAAGGGCGTTGGTCCTCGCCATCGCCGTGTTCGTGCTGCTGCTGACGTTCGTGCTGCCCCACACCGGCGGTGCCAGAGGCTGGGATGTGCTGGCGGGCAACGATGCCGCTATCGGTGAAGGCGTGTCGCTGCCGTCGCGGGTGTTCACCTGGCTGGCGCTGGTGTTCAGCGTCGGCTTCTCGATGCTGGCGTTGTTGACCAGGCGCTGGGCTGTGGCGTGGATAGCGCTGGCCGGGTCGACGGTGGCGTCCTTCACGGGTCTGCTTGCGGTGTGGTCCCGCCAGACCGCTCCCGAACCGCACCCCGGCCCGGGCATCGGGC
>Ga0308176_10001835_pt1 | contig 13371 bp, 15 predicted proteins | sample PhyCR2_3_FD_203890 | JGI IMG/M metagenome (GOLD analysis project Ga0308176, IMG submission 203890) | Soil microbial communities from UC Gill Tract Community Farm, Albany, California, United States - DLSLS.C.R2 | ecosystem: Environmental > Terrestrial > Soil > Agricultural land | place: USA... | reverse complement strand
GGACCCGGGACGTCCTGCCCGACGAGATGCGCGAGGTGCGCCGTCTGGAGCGCGCCCTGCTCGGCGTCTTCGACGAGCGTGGCTACGGCGAGGTCTCGACGCCGACGATCGAGTACGAAGCCGCCCTCGGGGACGGCTACGACCGTGGCGCCCGTCCCGCCTACCGCTTCTTCGACGAGAGCGGCGAGCTGCTCGCCCTGCGCTCGGACATGACGGTCCCGATAGCCCGCCTGGTCGCGACCCGCTTCGCCGGCTCGGAGCTACCCCATCGCCTCTGCTACCTCGCCCGGGCCTATCGCGCCGTCCGCCCGCAGAGCGGCCAGATGCGCGAGTTCGTCCAGGCCGGGGTGGAGCTGATCGGCGCCCCGGCGGAGGCCGGCACGGTCGAGGTGATCGAGGTGCTGGAGGCCGCCCTGGACGCCGCCGGCCTGGACCGCGCCGTGATCGGTCTCGGCGACGCCGACCTCTACCGCCAGCTCCTCAGCGAGCTGGGAGTCGAGGGGCAGGCGCGGGAGCCGATCCTGGCTCGCCTTGCCGACCACGACCTGGTCGGCCTGGAGGCCGAGCTGGCGGCGGTCGACGGAATCTCGGCCGAGCAGGTCGAGACCTGCCTCGCGCTTTCCCAGCTGCGCGGTGGGCGCGAGGTGCTGGAGCGCGCCCACGGCCTCGGCGGCGCCGCCGTCGAGCGGGCGATCGCCCGCCTGCAGGCGACCTACGACCAGCTCGAAGCCCGCGGCGCCGCCGACCGGGTGCAGCTCGACCTCGGCCTACTGCGCGACCTCGGCTACTACAGCGGGGCGATCCTCGAGATCTACGACCCTGCCCTCGGGCACGTGCTCGGCGGCGGCGGCCGCTACGACGGGCTGATGAAGCGCTTCGGGATGGATCTGTCGGCGGCCGGGTTCGGGCTCTACCTCGAGCGCCTGCACGTGGCCCAGATCGAGGAGGAAGCACGCCGGGAAGCGAGGACTCCTTGAGCGGCCTGGCCAACAGCAGAGCCAAGGCCCAGGGGCCGCTGAAGCTCGCGGTGCCGCGCGGGGCTCTCTTCGGCGAGACGCTCGACGCCCTCGACGCGATCGGGATCGACACCGCTGAGCTGCGCGGCGGCTCGCGCTCGCTGATCTTCGAGACCGGCGAGATGACGCTGGTGACGATGCGCCCCTCCGACGTCCCGACCTACGTCGAGGCCGGCGCCGCCGACGTCGGCATCACCGGCAAGGACGTCCTGCTGGAGCAGTCCGATCGCGTCGTCTACGAGCTGCTCGACCTCGGCTTCGGCCGCTGCCGGATGGTGCTGGCCGGCCGCCGCGGGGACGACCGCCTCGGGGAGGCGCAGCGGCGGCTGGGAATGATGCGGATCGCGACCAAGTACCCCCGGATCGCCGAGCGCCACTTCGAGGCGACCGGGCGGCAGACCGAACTGATCGAGGTCAAGGGGTCGGTCGAGCTGGCGCCGCTGATCGGCCTCGGCGACGGCATCGTCGACCTCGTCGCCACCGGCCGCACCCTGGAGGAGAACGAGCTCGAGGTGCGCGAGGAGATCGTCGAGTGCACGGCTCGCCTCGTCGCCAACCGGGTCGCGCACAAACTGCGAGCAGCCGAGATCGACGAGCTGACGGCCAAGCTGCGCCGGGCCACGGCGGGATGAAGACGCGCCGCTTCGACTGGGCGGGGCCCGCCGTTACCGCGGCCGCGATCCGCTCCTGGGCCGCGGCGCTGAGCGAGCCCGTCGCGGTCGACCGGATCTACGAGGAGGTGGTCGAGCGGCGTCGAGAGCAGAACGCCGGCCGGGCCGACGAGGAGGCGCTGCTCGAGCTGACGAACCGCTTCGACTCGACCGAGCGGCCGCGGCGGACGCTCGCGGTGGAGCGCGAGCTCGCCGATTTCGCGCTGGCTGAGCTCGACGGCGAGCTGCGCGGGGCGTTGAAGCTCGCCGCGGCCAACGTCCGTGCCGTGGCCGAGGCGCAGCTGGGGGAGGAGAAGGAGGTCGATCTGCCCCAGGGGCAGGCGGTCTCGCTGCGTGAGGTTCCGGTCGCAGCCGCGGGCGTCTATGCCCCAGGCGGCCGCGCCGCCTATCCCTCCAGCGTCCTGATGTGCGCGATCCCGGCGCGGGTCGCCAGCGTCGGGCGGGTCGCTCTCGCCTCGCCGCCGGGGCCCGACGGCGAGCTGAACCCGTTGGTGCTGGCGGCGGCGGCGCTGGCCGGTGTCGACGAGATCTACGCGATCGGCGGCGCCCAGGCGATCTTCGCGCTGGCCTACGGCACCCGCGCCTTCGACCCGGTGGACGTGATCGCCGGGCCGGGAAACGCATGGGTGCGCGAGGCCAAGCGGATGGTCTCCGGCGCCGTCGGCATCGACTCCCTGGCGGGGCCCTCGGAGCTGATGCTGGTCGCCGGGCACGACACCGATCCGCGCTGGGCCGCGCTCGACCTCTGCGCTCAGGCCGAGCACGGGGCCGAGAGCCCGCTGGTCGCCGTCGCGGTCGAGGAGCAGGTCCTGGAGGCGATTGCCGCAGCGGTCGTCGAGGCCGCCGGCTCGCGGCCCAGCGTTGCCGACGCGCCGCTGGCGCTGGTGCAGGTGCCGGAGGTGGAGGCGGCGATCGACCTCGCCAACGCCTACGCCCCCGAGCACCTGGAGCTGCTCGAGGAGGACGCGGCGCTGCAGGCCGAGCGGGCGACGACCGCCGGCTGCGTCTTCGTCGGCCGCCACGGCGCCACCGCCTTCGGCGACTACGTCGCCGGCTCCAACCACGTGTTGCCGACCGGCGGCGCCGGCCGCTTCTCGGGCCCGCTCGGCCCCGGGGCGTTCCGGCGACGGATCGCCAACGTGAGGATCGGCGCCCCCGCGGCGCGCGAGCTGGCGCCGGCGACGGACGCGCTCGCCCGGGCCGAGGGCTTCCCCGTGCACGGCGAGTCGGCGATGATTAGGCGATGAGCGGGAGGAGCCGAAGATGAGCAGGAGCGCAAGCAGGGAACGGGAGACCGCCGAGACGCGGATCCGACTGTCGCTGGACCTCGACGGCGGTGCGGCCGGCGCCGAGACCGGGGTCGGCTTCCTCGACCACATGCTCGACCTGCTCGCCCGGCACGGGCGTCTGGGCCTCGAGGTCGAGGCGCAGGGAGACCTGGAGACCGGTGCCCACCACACGGTCGAGGACGTCGGCATCGCCTTCGGGCAGGCGCTCGACGAGGCCCTCGGCGACCGTGCCGGCATCCGCCGCTATGGCTCGGCCCTGGTGCCGATGGACGAGTCGCTCGCCGAGTGCGCGATCGACATCTCCGGCCGGCCCTTCTGCGACTTCGCCGCCGAGTTGCCGGTGGTCTCGATCGCCGGCTTCGACAGCGAGCTGGCCGAGGAGTTTTTTCGCGCGGTCGCCAACAACGCCAAGCTGACCCTTCACATCTGGGTGCGGTCGGGGACCAATGCCCACCACATGATCGAGGCCTCCTTCAAGGCCTTCGCCAGGGCGCTGCGGGTCGCCGTCTCGATCGATCCCGAGGAGAGCGGCGTGCCCTCGACCAAGGGGACCCTGAGCCAGTGAGCGCGGTAGCGACCGAGCGTGCATCTCTGACTCTTCGCGAGGAAGCGAAGCGCGAGGATTTGTGGTGAGCGCGCGGATCGCGATCCTCGACTACGGCATGGGCAACCTGCGCTCGGTCGAGAAGGCGCTCGAGCACGTCGGCGCCACCGCTTCGATCAGCCGCGACCCGGCCGAGGTGCGGGCCGCCGACGGGGTGGTCCTGCCTGGCGTCGGCGCCTTCCCGCGGGCGATGGAGCGCATCCGCGAGCTGGGTCTCGACGAGCTGGTCGCCGAGCGGCGCCGGGAGGGCGCGCCGATCCTCGGCATCTGCCTCGGCCTGCAGCTGCTCTTCGAGTCGAGCTCGGAGCAGGGCGGCGCCCGCGGGCTTGGGCTGTTGGACGGGCCCGTGGGTGAGATCGACGCAGCCGGGCTGAAGGTCCCGCACATCGGCTGGGCGCCGGTGCGCTGGGAGCGGGAGTCCCGCCTCACCAAGGGCATCGCCAGCGAGACGCCGTTCTACTTCGTCCACTCCTTCATGCCGCGACCGGCCGCGGCGGATCTGCTCGGCACCGCCGAGTACGGGAGTCGCTTCGCCTGCGCCGCCGAGAGCGGCGACGTCTTCGGCGTCCAGTTCCACCCCGAGAAGTCGAGCGCCGCTGGGCTGCGGCTTCTCTCCAACTTCGCCGGGATCTGCGTCAGGCCCTCAGTCGCCGCGTGATCCTCTACCCGGCGATCGACATCCGGGGCGGCCAGGCGGTGCGGCTGCTGCAGGGCGATTACGCTCGCGAGACGGCCTATGACGCCGATCCGGTCGATGCGGCCGTGCGCTGGGCCGCCGAGGGGGCCGAGTTCCTCCACGTCGTCGACCTCGACGGGGCGAAGGCGGGAGAGCCCCGCAACCTCGAGGCGGTGGGACGCATCGCCGCCGCGGTCGAGTGCCCAATCCAGGTGGGCGGCGGCCTGCGCGACGCCGGCTCCTTGGCCGCGGTGCTTTCCGCCGGGGCCGAGCGGGTGGTGATCGGAACCGCCGCGTTGCGCGATCCCGATTTCTTGGCGGAGGCCCTGGAGGCGCACGGAGAGCGCGTCGTCGTCTCCGTGGACGCTCGCGAGGGCCGGGTCTCGCTCGCCGGTTGGACCGAGGCCAGCGACCTCGACGCCGCCGCCGCGGTGGCCGAGCTGAGCGCACGCGGCGCGAAGCGCTTCCTCTGCACTGCGATCGAGGTCGACGGGACGATGGAAGGGCCGGCGATCGGTGAGCTCAACCGGATCGCCGCAGCCACGGAGGCGCAGGTGATCGCCTCCGGCGGCGTCGGAGAGCTGGGTCACCTCGCAGCGCTCGCCCGCGAGGCGGCGCCCAACGTGGAGGGAGCGATCGTCGGCCGCGCGCTCTACGAGCGCCGCTTCACGGTCGCCGAGGCCGTGCAAGCGCTCGGACAAGCGCCTTCCTAGGGCCCATTTCGCGCGAGGCTGCGAAAACCGTCCCTGAGGGAATGTTTTTGCGGCCTCGCGATCTCTACGCTTATTTGGATGGCGCTGAAGCGGGTCATACCGTGCCTGGACGTCGACTCCGGGCGGGTGGTCAAGGGGACGAACTTCGTCGGTCTGCGCGATGCCGGGGACCCCGTCGAGCTGGCGGAGCGCTACGACGAGGAAGGCGCCGACGAGCTCGTCTTCCTCGACATCACCGCCTCGCACGAGAAGCGGGAGACGATCGTGGAGCTGGCGCGGCGGACGGCCGACAACGTCTTCATCCCGTTCACGATCGGCGGCGGCATCCGCTCGGTGCAGGACGCCCAGGCGGTGCTCGACGCCGGCGCCGACAAGGTCTCGGTGAACTCCGCGGCCCTGGTGCGGCCGCGGCTGCTCGGCGAGCTGGCCGAGCAGTTCGGCTCCCAGTGCGTGGTGATCGCGATCGACGCCAGGCGCGAGGCGGAGCCGCCCACCGCCTCGCCCACCTGCGCCGCCCCGGCCGGCTGGTACGGCGGCCAGTGGGGCGTCTACGTCAACGGCGGGCGCAAGCGGGTCGAGGGGCGCGACGCAGTCAGCTGGGCCGAAGAGGCGGTCGACCTCGGCGCGGGGGAGGTGCTGCTGACGAGCATGGACCGCGATGGGACCAACGACGGCTACGACATCGCTTTGACCCGCACCGTCGCCGAGGCGGTGCCGGTTCCGGTCATCGCCTCCGGGGGCGCCGGCGAGCTCTCGCACCTGAGCGAGGCGATCGCCGAGGGCGGCGCGGACGCGGTTCTCTGCGCCTCGATCTTCCACTACGGGAATTACCGGGTGCGGGAGGCTAAGGAGCGGATGGCTGCTGACGGGATCAGCGTGCGGTTGTGAGGCTGGTCATCCGGGCTCGGACGCAGATGACGCGGATATCCCTCGCCCGGACAAGCGTCGAGCCAATTGGCTCGACGCTTTGAGTATCCGCCCGTTCGAGGGATATCCGCGTCATCTGCGGAGGGCGGCGGCGAGGTCGGAGACTCCCCAGCTGCCGAGGACCTCGATCCGGGCAAGTTCGAAGGGGTGCTGGCGGGTCGCGTAGCCGGGGAGCTCCGTCGTCGCTCCCTCGTATCCGGCTGATTTGACGGCGGCGATTACGGCTTCGTCGAAGCGGCCGGAGGGGTAGCAGAAGTTCTTCACGGGGACGTGGTATTCGCGTTGGAGGATGTGGCGGGAGCCGGCTACTTCTTCATCCAGCGCTTCGGGGCCGAGGGTGGTGAGGTCGGGGTGGTGGATGGTGTGGGCGGCGAGCTCCCAGCCGGCGGCGAGCATTGCTTTGACGTTGCTTTCGTAGAGGTCGGACCCCTCGGCCTTCAGGTTCAAGACCCCTGGCCAGCCGTGCTTGCGCAGCTGCGGCAGCGCGAAGGTGTACTGGGGCCGGTAGCCGTCGTCGAAGGAGATGACGATCGGCTTGGGCGGCAGCGTGCCCCCGTGGTACCAGGCTTCCTCCACCTCCTCCAGCGTCACCGCCTGGTAGCCGTGGTCGTCGAGCCAGTCCATCTGCTTGCGGAAGGCCGCGCGGGGAACGTAGAGGTCGGGGTAGGGGACTTCCCCCTGCGGGCGTCCGAGCACGTGGTACTCGAGGATCGGGACCGGGCCGGTATGGGGGCCCCATCCCGGCTGCGGGGTGGCGTTGCGGACCTCGGCGCCGCCGCGGCTCCTCCGCTTGGCGCGGGAGCCCGGGGCCGGCGAGCGCCTGGCCGTGCTCCGGCTCGAGCCGCCGCCCCCGCCGCCGAGCGCCACCTCGGCGAGGACCGCCGCCGCGAGGACGAGCGCGGCGGCGGCGAGAGCGCGGCGGCGGCGCTGCCTCCTTCGGCGCAGCTGCCCGGCGCGCCTCGCGGCGAGATCCCCCCGGCCCAGTGGTTCTCTGCTGGAGTCGGCCATCCGCGCGAGCGGTCATGGTAGGGAAGGGAGCGATGCCGAGCCCGGAGCCATCCATCGAGAGCCTGCTCGCGGCGCTGCGCGAGGCCCATCCCGAGCTGCAGGAGGTCCTCGCGAGCGCCAGGGAGCCGGTTTTCGTGGTCGGCGGCGCGGTTCGCGACCTCTTGCTCGGACAGCCGCGCTCCGACCTGGACCTGGTGGTGGAGGGGGACGCCGACGCCCTCGCCGCGCGGCTGGGCGGCGGCACCTCCCACTCGCGCTTCGGCACCGCCAAGGTCGAGGTCGCGGGCCGCGAGGTGGACCTCGCCGCAGCCCGCACCGAGCGCTATCCGCATCCGGGCGCCCTGCCCCTGGTCGAGCCGGCCTGGAGCATCGAGGACGATCTGCGCCGCCGCGACTTCACGCTCAACGCGATGGCGATCCCGCTGCAGGGCGAGCCGCGCCTGATCGACCCCCACGGCGGGCGTGAGGACCTGCGACGCCGGCGCCTGCGCGTTCTGCATTCGCGCTCCTTCGCCGACGACCCCACCCGGGCGATCCGCGCCGCCCGCTACGCCGCGCGCCTCGGGCTGGAGCTGGAGGGGGAGACCGAGGATCTGCTGCGCCGGGCCGACCTGGGAACGGTCTCGGAGGAGCGCCGCCGGGCCGAGCTGGAGCGGCTTGCCGACGAAGCCACGGCCGTCCGCGGCTTGGCGCTGCTTGGCGAGTGGGGCGTAGTCGAGCTGCGCCACGGTGGGCTGGATCTGGCGCGGGCGGGGGAGGCGTTGCTGGGAGCCGAGCCCTGGGCCGGCCAGGTGCCGCGGGGGGCCCTGCTCCTCGCGGCCGCTCTGGGACCGCCGGGGGGCGAGGCCGAGCTGGCCGCGGTCGCGTCGCCCTCACCGGCCGAAGGAGTCGAGCTGACGCGGGGGCGCGACCCCGTCGAGCTCGCCCTCGCCCGGGCGATGGGCGCGGCCTGGCTGGACGAGTACCTGCGCTCCTGGCGCCACGTCGGGCTGGAGATCGGCGGTGAGGACCTGCTCGCCGCCGGCGTCCCGCCTGGGCCGGCGGTCGGGCGCGGGCTGCGGGCGGCGCTGGCCAAGCGCCTCAACGGCGAGGTCGAGGGGCGCGAGGACGAGCTGGCGGCGGCGCTGGAGGCGGCGCGCGCCGAATGAGGTCGCGGGTCTGCTTTGTTACCGCTGATGGAGTGGCGCGAAGCGGATGGGGTGAGGTGGCTTGCCGCCGAGCTCGGCGACGGTGGTCGGGCGGCGTTCACGACCCGCCTCGGAGGAGTGAGCGAGCCGCCGTTCGACCGGCTCAACCTCGGCGTCCTCACCGACGACGCCCCTGAGTCGGTCGAGGAGAACCGCCGCCGCCTCGCAGCCGCCCTCGGTCACCGGCCCGAGCAGATCGTCTTCGCCCTGCAGGTCCACGGCAGCGACCTGATCGACCACTCCGCGGCCAAGCCCGAGGATTCCTCCCCGTCGCGTGGTTCCTTTGTCAAGGGGAGCCCGACAAAGGAACCACGGAATGGGCTGGTGAAGGCCGACGGCCACGTCGTCCCGGGCTCGGGCCCGGTGCCGCTCGTCCTCGTCGCCGACTGCCTGCCGGTGGCGCTGCGGGGGCCGGGCGGGGTGGCGATGCTGCACGCCGGCTGGCGCGGGCTTGCCGGCGGCATCCTTGCCGCCGGGGCCGAGGCGGTCGGCGCCACCGAGGCCGCGGTCGGCCCCGGAATCGGCCCCTGTTGCTACGAGGTCGGCGAGGAGGTGATGGGCGCCTTTGCGGGGCTTGGGGCGGGGGTCTCGAGCGGGAGGATGCTCGACCTCCCCGAGGCCGCCCACCGGCTGCTGGAGCGCGCCGGAGTGGAGCGGATCCAGACGGCGGGTCTCTGCACCAGCTGCCACCCCGAGCTCTTCTTCTCCCACCGCCGCGACCGCGGGCGGACCGGGCGTCAGGCGGGCCTCGCCTGGATCGATCCCGGGGAGGGGACGGATGGCTGAGCTGATCCACGGCATCGAGCCCGAGCGGGTGGCCGCCCGCTTGGAGGCGGTCGAAGACGCCGTGGCGGGCCGGGCCGAGATCCTGGTGGCCACCAAGTACGTGCCGCTGGAGGAGATGGGGGCGCTTGCCGAGGCGGGGGTGCGGCTGGTGGGCGAGAACCGCCTGCAGGAGCTCGCGGCCAAGCGCGAGCGCTGGGGCGAGGCCTTCGAGTGGGACTTCATCGGCAACCTGCAGAGCCGCAAGGTCAGGCAGGTGCTGGCGCTCTGTCGGCTGATCCACTCGGTCGCCACCGACTCGGCTCTGGCCCAGCTGGAGCGCCACGCGCCCGCGGGCACCGAGGTGCTGGTCGAGGTCAACGTCTCCGGTGAGGCCGGCAAGGGCGGGGTCGAGCCGGGGGAGCTCTCCGCCTTCATCGAGCGCTGCCCGGTCGCTGTGGTCGGGTTGATGACGATGCCGCCTTACAGCGAAGACCCGGAGCGCTCGCGGCCCTACTTCGCACGCCTTGCCGAGCTGGCCGCCGAGAACGGCCTCCGCAGGCTCTCGATGGGCACCTCGCAGGACTGGCGGGTCGCCCTGGAGGAGGGAGCGACGACGATCCGCATGGGCCACGCGCTGTTCGTGTGATTCGCGTCGAAACGGGGAATAATCCGTAAAGGAGTCGGCGTCCGGAGGCCGAAACACGCGATACAGATGGCACTGAAAGACACCTGGCATAGAGCGCTGGTCTATTTCGGCCTCGCCGAGGACCACGACTACGGCCCGGAATACGAGGAAGACTTCGAGCCCGAGACGGGCTCCGAGGAAGCATTCGAAGCCCGCCGCGAGCGCGACTCGGCCCCGGTGCGGCGGCTGCCCACCTCGCGACGCCCCCGCCGCGACGAGATCGACGACATCTTCGCCGACGACGAGCCGATCGCCGCGAGCCGCACGCGGACGCTGCGCCCGGTCGACAACGGTGGAGGCGACATCCAGGTCCACCTCGTCATCCCCCGCAACTTCAACGACGCCCAGCAGGTCGCCGACCAGTTCAAACGCTCGGTGCCGGTGATCCTCAACCTGCAGACCGCCGACCACGAGCTGTCGAAGCGGATGATCGACTTCTGCTCCGGCCTCACCTACGCGCTCGACGGCGGCATGCAGCGGATCGCCGAGAAGATGTTCCTGCTGACGCCGCGCAACGTCGAGGTCTCCGCCGAGGAAAAGGCGAGGCTGATCGACAAGGGCTTCTTCAACCAGTCCTGAGCTTCCGCCCGGATAACCTCCGGGCCGTGATCGTCGGATTCGTCGGATCGGGAAGCATGGCCGCAGCGATGGCGCGCGGCTGGGCAGGGCTGGTCGACGGCATGCTCTTCTCCGACAGCGGCTCCGGCCGCGCCGCCAAGCTGGCGGCGGAGCTGGGCGGCGAGGCGGTGAGCAACTCCGAGATCGCCTCCCGGGCCGATTTCGTCCTCCTCGCCGTCAAGCCGGCGAAGCTGGAGGAGGTGGCGCCGCAGCTGGGCGAGGCCCGCCGCGTCGTGTCCGTGCTCGCGGCCGTGCCGGTGGCGCGCCTGCAGAGCGCCCTTCCGCGGGCCGAGGTGCTGCGCGTGATGCCCAACGTCGCCGTCGAGGTTCGCCGCGGCGTCCTCTGCGTCGCCGGCAGCGCTGCGCCGGAGGTGCGCGAGGCGCTCGCGGCGCTCGGTCACGTCGTCGAGCTGCCCGACGCGGAGTTCGACGCCGCCACCGCGGTGATGGGATGCGCCCCCGCCTACCTGGCGCTGGCCGTCGAGGCGATCGCCGATGCCGGCGCCGCCGACGGCCTCGACCCGGAGCTGGCGCGCGAGCTGGTGGTGGAGACCGCCGTGGGCACGGCGGAGCTGCTGCGCCACCGCGACCCGGCCGCGGTCCGCAGGGCAGTCGCCTCGCCGGGCGGCAGCACCGAGGCGGGCCTGGAGGCGCTCGAGCGCGCCGGCGGGCGGAGGGCCTTCGAAGCGGCCGTCGAGGCCTCGCTGGAGAGGATGCGGCGGTGATCCCGCTCGCCCTCGCCCGCGACGACGTCGCCGACTACGTCGCCGCCCTGTTCCTCGTCTACGTCGTCCTCATCTTCGCCCGGATCGTGATCTCCTTCGTGCCGCGGATGCCCTATCGGCCCTGGCTGCGGGTCGTGCTCGACTTCATCACCGAGACGACCGACCCCTACCTGAACTTCTTCCGCCGCTTCCTGCCGCCGATCGGGGGCGGCGGATTCGCGCTCGACCTCAGCCCGATGATCGGGATCGTCGTCCTCTACGTGGCGGAGGCGATCGTCGTTGGGCTGATCCGCGGGTGAGCCGCCCCATCGCCCGCGCTTGGGCGCTTGCGGGCGCGCTCTGCGCCCTCGTCGTGGCCGCCGACCAGGGGGCGAAGGCCGCGGTGGAGGCCCACCTCGTGGCGGGGCAGCACGTCGACGTCCTCGGGCCGCTCGGGCTGACCCTCTCCCACAACCGCGGGGTCGCCTTCGGGATCGCCGGAGGGGCCGGGGCGCCGCTGGTACTGGTGACGCTGGTCGCCCTGGCGGCGATCGGCCTCCTCTTCGCCCGACGCCCGACGCGGCCCGGGATGTGGGTCGCGGTCGGCCTCCTCGCCGGCGGGGCGCTCGGCAACCTCGCCGACCGCATCCGCGCCGACGCCGTAACCGACTTCGTCGACCTCCCCTCCTGGCCGCCGTTCAACCTCGCCGACGTCTCGATCACCGCCGGGGTCCTGCTGCTGGTCTTCATCTACATGCGGGACGGGGAGGGCGCCGGAGATGGATGACCGGCTCGCGCCGAGGATCGTCCACGTCGACGCCTCCCTGGCGGTGATCGACAAGCCGGCCGGCCTGGTCGTCCACCCGGCTCCCTCGCACCGGGGCCCGACCCTGGTGGACGAGCTCGGCGATCTGTTGGGGGGCGGCGCCGAGCCGGAGCGGCCCGGGATCGTCCACCGGCTCGACAAGGGGACCAGCGGCCTGCTGGTGGTCGCCCGCGACGAGGAGGCGCACGCGGCGCTGCAGCGACAGGTGCGCGAGCGCGAGGTGGAGCGCGTCTACCTGGCGCTGGCCGGGGGCAGGCTCGCCTCGCGCACCGGCACGATCGACGCGCCGATCGGCCGCGCCGCGCGCCAGCGGCACCGGATGGCCGTCTCGGGCGCCGCCTCCCGTCAGGCGCGCACCCATTTCGAGGTGCTGGAGCTGCTGCCGCGGGAGACCTACCTGGAGGCGCGGCTGGAGACCGGCAGGACCCACCAGATCCGCGCCCATTTCGCGGCCATCGGGCACCCGCTCACCGGCGACGAGACCTATGGCGGCGCATCTCGCTACGGCCTCAGGCGCCAGTTCCTGCACGCCCACCGGCTCGCCTTCCACCACCCGCGAAGCGGCGAGCGGCTGAGCTTCGCCTCGCCCCTGCCGCCGGACCTGGCTGCGGCGCTGGAGGCGGCCCGCGCCGGCTGAGCGCCCGCCTCTACAATCGCGGCACGGAAACCAACCCCCGTCAGGGGCAATCCGGGTCCTGCCCGGCGCGAACGCGCCGGGTCCCGGCAGCCGGACGGGGAGCATCGCCAAAACCACAAGGAGAAACGAATGCCAGAGGCTGACCTCAGAGCGCTGCTCGAGGCCGGAGTCCACTTCGGCCATCAGACGCGCCGCTGGAACCCGAACATGCGCCGCTTCATCTTCGGCGAGCTGGACGGGATCCACATCATCGACCTGCTGCAGACCGAGGCTCTGCTGGAGAACGCCCGCCGCTTCGCCGGAGAGCTCGCCAGCGGCGGCGGCACGGTCCTCTTCGTCGGCACCAAGAAGCAGGCCCGCGACACGGTGCAGGAATGGGCCGAACGCTGCCGCATGCCCTACGTGAACAAGCGCTGGCTCGGCGGGCTGCTGACCAACTTCAACACGATGTCGGGCCGGATCTCCCGGCTCCACGAGCTCACCGGCTGGAAAGAGGAGGGCAAACTCGACCTCCTGCCGACCAAGGAGCGGATGGGGATGGAGGCCGAACTGGCGAAGCTCGAGTTCAACCTCGGCGGCGTCCGCGACATGGACCGGCTGCCGGACGCGGTCTTCGTCGCCGACTTGAAAACGGAGGAGATCGCCGTCAACGAGGCGGCGCGGCTGCGGATCCCGATCATCGGCCTGGTTGACACCAACTGCGACCCGACCCCGGTCGACTACGTGATCCCCGGCAACGACGACGCGATCCGCTCCTGCGAGCTGGTGATCGGCACGATCGGCGGCGCGGTCGAGCAGGGCTCTTCCGCCTGGCGGGTGCAGGAGGAGAAACGCCTCGCCGAAGAGATGGAGCGGCGCAAACGCGAGGAGGAAGAGCGGCGCAAACGCGAGGAAGAGGAGAAAGCGCGGGTCGAGGCGCTGGAAGCCAAGCAGGCGGCTGAAGAGGCGGCCAAAGCGGCTCAGGCGACGGCTGCGGCGCAGCAGCAGGCGCAGAAAGCGGTGCCAGGCAAAGCGGCGCCAGGCAAAGCGCCCCGGGCTGCGGGTC
>Ga0308176_10001833_pt1 | contig 13383 bp, 14 predicted proteins | sample PhyCR2_3_FD_203890 | JGI IMG/M metagenome (GOLD analysis project Ga0308176, IMG submission 203890) | Soil microbial communities from UC Gill Tract Community Farm, Albany, California, United States - DLSLS.C.R2 | ecosystem: Environmental > Terrestrial > Soil > Agricultural land | place: USA... | reverse complement strand
CAGGCTGTACTGCTCGTGGTCGGTGCGGTGGATCGCCATGCCGAGGCAGTGCAGCAGCGCGCCGGCGGCGATCACGACCTCGGCGTCGCGCTCGGTCATGCCGTGGTCCCTGACCACGCTCGGTTCGATCCCGCGCCGGAAGAGCAGCCGCCCCAGCCGCAGCGCGATGTTCGTGACGATCTGGATGTGGACCCACGAGTGGTCGCTCATGTCCAGCCGCTCGGCGTTGACGCCGGCCGCGTGCCACCAGGCCTTGATCTGCGGATCGCCGTTGACGGCCGCAAGCAGCTTCTCGAGCTTGCGGTTGCCGCGCGTCGGGGCGCGAATCGTGATGTCGCCGATGGCGCTCATCGCGCGGATTGAACCGCCTGCAGCACCTGGGCTGCCGTGTCGGTGCCATTCACCCTCACCCGCGGGAGCGCCGCGCGATCGCCGTCCATGTGGGCGAGCCCGGGCTCGGTCGTCACCGCGGTGCGGAAGCCCGCGGCGCGCACCGCAGCCTCTGCGGCCGCGTCGTAGCGGCCGGCGGGGTAGGCGAAGTCGTCGACCGGCGCATGGAAGTCGCGGCGCAGCGCCGCGCGCGAGCCGGAGACCTCGTTGCGCAGCGAGGCGGCGTCCAGCGTCGTCAGGTCGCGATGGGTGATCGTGTGGGCGCCGATCTCCCAGCCGGCCTTCGCCAGGCGCTGCACCTGGCGCTTGGTGATCCCCCCTGCCACCGAGAGGTTCTTGACCTCCAGGTACAGCACGCCCGGCCAGCCGTGGCTGCGGAGGATGGGCATCGCGTTGCGCACCTGACTGCCATAGCCGTCGTCGAACGAGAACACGATCGGCTTGGCCGGAAGCGCGATCCGGTGCCGCCAGTTCGCGAGCACCTGGTCGAGCGTCACGCCCTGGTAGCCGGCATCGGCGAGCGCCTGTACCTGCGCGCGGAAAGCGTCGGCGGGCACCCAGAGCTCCGGGTAGGCCGTGCCGGGCGGCGGCGTGTTGACGAGGTGGTACATCAGGATCGGGACGGCGGTGCGGCGCGGGCCGTGGTGGACGACGACGGGCTTGGGCTCGGACGCCGTCGAGTGCGCGGCCGTCCCGTGCGTCGCCGTGGCCGGCGAGTCGCCGCCTCCGCCGCACCCGGCCAGGGCGACGGTAGTGGCGAGCGCGGCCCTGCGCATCAACTCTCGGCGGCGCGTGCGCCGTGGCCGAGCATCAGCTCGCGCTGGGCGTTGCGCGGGTCGGCGCCGGGCGTGCGCCGCGTCCAGCGCCCGTCCTCGCCCAGCTCCCACGCGTTCGTGTCGTCCGCGAGGCAGCGCTCGAGCGTGTCGAGGAGGTCGTCGCGCAGGACGGGGTCGTCGACCGGCGCGACGAGCTCGACGCGGTTGTCGAGGTTGCGCGGCATCAGGTCGGCCGAGCCGATGTAGACGCGGGTGGAGCCGTTGCGTTCGAAGGCGAAGATGCGCGCATGTTCCAGGAAGCGCCCGACGATGCTCACGACGCGGATGTTGTCGCTGACGCCCTCCACCCCGGGACGCAGGCGGCAGATGCCGCGGATGTTGAGGTCGACCTGCACTCCGGCCATCGAGGCGCGGTACAGGGCCTTGATGCACTCGCGGTCGACGAGCGCGTTCATCTTCAGCGCGATCCGGGCGCTCTCGCCCCGCTCTTGCGCCGCGATCGTCTCGTCGATCTCGCCGATGATCGAGTCGCGCAGGAACTTCGGCGCGACGAGCACCTTGCGGTAGCGGCCGGGCCGAGCGTAGCCCGTGAGGAAGTTGAACATGTCGGCGACGTCGGCGCCGATCTCGTCGTCGACGGTGAACAGGCCGAAGTCGGTGTACAGGCGGGCGTTGGCCGGGTGATAGTTGCCGGTGCCGACATGGACGTAGTTGCGCACGCCGTCGCCCTCCCGGCGCACGACGAGGATGCACTTCGCGTGTGTCTTGAGGGCGGGGTGCCCGTAGACGACGTGCACGCCGGCCTCCTCCAGGCGCCGGGCCCAGCCGATGTTCGCCCGCTCGTCGAACCGCGCCTTGAGCTCCACCAGGCAGACCGCCTGCTTGCCGCGCTCGGTCGCAGTGATCAGCGCCGGCACCAGCGGCGACTCCTCCGACGTGCGATAGACGGTCTGCTTGATCGCCAGCACGTCGGGGTCGTTGACCGCCTGCTCGACGAAGCGCTCGACGGACGTCACGAACGAGTCGTAGGGGTGGTGCACGAGCACGTCGCCGTCGCGCATCACCGCGAAGATGTCGGTCCTCTCCCCCTCCTCGCCCTGCAGGCGCGGCTGCGTCACGGGGGCCCAGGAGGCGTCGCGCAGCTCGCCGAAGCCGGGCAGCTTGACGATCTGCCAGAGGTCGGTGAGGTCGATGAGCCCCTCGACCTCGTAGACCTGGCGCTCCTCGACCTCCAGCGCGGACACGATCTCGTCGCGCAGCTGCGGGTTCATGCCGGTGTCGAGCTCGACGCGCACGACCTCGCCGAAGCGCCGCCGCCGGACCTCCGCCTCCACGGCCTGCAGGAGGTCGTCGGCCTCGTCGGAGACCTCGAAGTCGGCGTCGCGGCTGACGCGGAAGATCCCCGTGTCGAGGATCTCCATCCCCGGGAACAGCGAGTCGAGGTTGTTGGCGATCACGTCCTCGAGCGCGACGAACGTCAGCTCGTCGTCAAGGGGCACGAACCGCGGCAGCATCTCCTTGGGCACCTTCACGCGAGCGAACGTCGAGTGCTGGGTGACGGGATCGCGCAGCAGGACAGCGAGGCTCAGCGACAGGTTCGAGATGTACGGGAACGGGCGCCCGAGTCCGACGGCGAGCGGCGTCAGCACCGGGAAGATCTGGCGGCGGAAGCGCTCGCACAGCGAATGGCGCTGCGCGCCGTCGAGGGCGTCCCAGCCGACGACCGCGATGCCCTGCTCCGACAGGGCCGGGCGCAGCACGCAGGACACGCAGGCCGCCTGGCGCTCGCTCAGCTCGCCGGCGCGGCGACGGATCGCATCGATCGTCTCCGATGGCGTCATCCCGTCCGCGCCGGTGTTCGCAAGCCCCGCGTCGACCTGGTCGTGCAGGCCGGCGACGCGGATCATGAAGAACTCGTCGAGGTTCGACGTGAAGATCGCCGCGAACTTCAGGCGCTCCATCAGCGGCACGGAGACGTCCTCGGCGAGCTCGAGCACGCGCTCGTTGAAGTCCAGCCAGCTCAGCTCGCGATTGAAGAAGTACTCCGGCTCCTCGAGGCGCGGCCCCTCGTGGCGCACCTGCTCCACGGGCGCCTCGGCCGGCGGCGGCACCGCGCTGATCGGATCCTGAGGGTTCACGACCCCACCTCCAACGGGTTGCCGTCGGCGGCATGTGAAAGCGGCGTGAACGTCCGCTCGTATTCCGGCCACTCCTGGTGGAAGCGCTCGAAGAGCTCGGCACGGCGCGTGGCGAAGTGCGTCGCGAGCGTGCGCAGGCCCCTCGCCTCGCGCTCCGGCGACTCGCGTGCGAGCCGGCGGACCGCGGGGAGATGGACGTCGCAGTCGTGGATCTCGCCCAGCACGTCCTGCAGGCGCTTGAGCGGCTTGACGGAATTCGCCCCACCCACCCCGGTCAGCTCGAGCAGATAGCGCAGGCGCTTGGCCGCGATGCGCAGGTCGTGCAACGCGCGCGGGTCGAAGGGGTCCTGCGCGGCGGCGCCCAGGTCCAGCACCTCCTGCGCGCGCACCGCGACGATCCGCCGCGCGTTGTCCTGCAGCGACCCCGCCGGGTCCAGGCCCTTGACCTTGCGCGCCCTCATGGCCGTGCCAGCTCCTCCAGCCTGCCGCGGAGGTCGTGCGTCAGCGCCGCCTCGAGGGCCTCGCGCAGGGCGATGTTGCCCTCGGCCTGGGCCTCGCGCTCACGCCCGATCAGCAGGTCGAGTCCGGGGTGGTCCTCGGCGGGCAGCGCGGCGCGCAGCTCCTCGAGCGCCGCGATCTGCACGTCGGGATCGCGACGGGCGCCGAGCGCTCCGGCGAGCTGCTTGACCTCCCGCAGCAGGGCGCGGTGGTCGCGCTTGTTGAAGCACGGCGCGAACACCTCCAGCGCGGCGCGCAGCCTGCGGCTGGCGACGCGCATGTCGTGGACGCGCTCGATGTCGGAGGTGTCGAGCACGTGGCCGGCGTGGGCGAAGAGCTCGTGACTGCGGGTGGCGACCGTGACCGACGCCGCCTCCGCGAACGTCATCCGGGGATCGAGCTCGACCGGTCGCGCCTTTGCCATGTCTTCAGGATCCCACGGCGGCGAGATCTTCCAACACGACTCCTTCACGAAGTCCGCCTGACGCGATCCGCAGCGGGCAGCCGAGCACGCGGGCGGCCTCGTCCAGCAGCAGCATGCCGGCGGGCAGCACGCGCACCCGCTCGGGGTGCAGCTCGTAGCGGCGCGCGATCTCCTCGGCCGGGGCGGCGCCCAGGACGCGAAGGCCGTGCGCGAGCGTCGTGCGATTCAGCTCGGCCCCGACGACGCGGCGCAGCGAGGTGGCGCTCCCCCCGACGGCGTAGGCGACGTCGGGCTGCGGCGCGTCCAGGCCCTCGAAGACGCCCGCCACGTGCGCGCGGACGCGGTCGAGCTCGTCGACCGACGGCGGGTCGGACCGCAGGTACCCGTCGGCCAGGAACGCCGAGCCCACCCGGAACGACGCCGACCAGCTGACGCCGTCGGCCATCGTCCCCACGACCAGCTCCGACGAGCCGCCGCCGACGTCGACGACGCCGATCTCGCCCAGCGGGCCGTGGTGCAGCGTCCGCGTCGCGCCTGCGAACGCCAGCCGCGCCTCGTCGTCGCCGGACAGCACGCAGACCGGCAGCCCGGCCGCAGCCTCGACGGCCTCGCAGAAGGCCTCGCGGTTGGGCGCCTGACGGATCGCCGCGGTTGCGACGACCCGGATCGACTCGACCCCGCACTCGTGGGCCATCCGCACCTGTGAGGCGACCAGCTCCGCGACCTCGGCGACCTTCTGCTCCGGGATCGGCTCGCGCCCGGATGCACCCAGGCGCGTGAACGCGCGCTGGGCGAGGACCTCCTGCAGGCCGCCCTCGCGCGACTCGGCCACGAGCAGCCGCGTGGTGTTCGAGCCGATGTCGATGCAGGCACAGCGCATCACGATCAGCTTGGCATGATGGGACGAGTGAGCACCACCCCGGCGATCGAGGTGCACGGGTTGCGCAAGGCCTACGGCGAGCACGAGGCCGTGCGCGGGATCGACTTCACGGTCGGCCGCGGCGAGGTGTTCGGGCTGCTCGGCCCCAACGGCGCCGGCAAGACGACCACGGTCGAGATCCTCGAGGGCTACCGCGCGCGCGACGCCGGCGACGTGTCGGTGCTCGGGTTCGATCCCGAGCGGCGCGAGCGCGCGCTGCGCGAGCGGCTGGGGATCGTGCTGCAGAGCTGCGGCTTCGACCGCCACCTGACGCCGCGCGAGATGGTCGAGCACTGGGCGACGCTGTACCCGCACCCGCGCGACCCGGGCGAGGTGATCGCGCTCGTCGGCCTGCAGGACAAGCAGGACGACGTGGTGCGAAAGCTCTCCGGCGGCCAGCAGCGGCGGCTGGACCTCGCGCTGGCGCTGGTGGGCGATCCCGAGCTGATCTTCCTCGACGAGCCCACGACCGGCTTCGACCCGGCCGCGCGCCGCGCCGCCTGGGGCGCGATCCGTTCGCTGCGCGATCTCGGCAAGACCGTCGTGCTCACCACGCACTATCTCGACGAGGCCCAGGAGCTCTCCGACCGCGTCGCGATCATCAAGGACGGGCGCATCCAGGCGATCGGGACCCCGGGCGAGCTCGGCGTCGGCGCCGCGCAGCGCGTCCGGGTCTCGTGGCGCGGCGAGGACGGCGAGCTGCACGAGCGCGAGGTCGAGGATCCGACGCAGCTGCTGCACGACCTGACCGCCGAGGCGCTTGCGCGCGGCGCGTCGGTGCGCGAGCTGACCGTGGTGCGGCCGAGCCTCGAGGACGTGTACCTCGAGCTCACGGCCGAGGCGCAGGAGCCGCTGCCGGAGGAGCCGGCGCGTGTCTGAGGCGGTCGCCTTCGGCTGGCGCCAGTTCCGCCTCGAGCGCAAACAGTTCTGGCGCAACCCGACCGCGGCGTTCTTCGGCTTCGTCCTGCCGCTGGTGTTCCTGCTGATCATCGGGGCGCTGACCGACCAGGCCCACCGCGACATCGTCGTGCCGGGCATCGCCGGCATGAACGTGATGGCCTCGACGTTCAACGCGCTCGGGATGAACCTGACGTTCCGCCGCGAGCAGGGCCTCCTGAAGCGCACGCGCGGCACGCCGATGCCGACGGTCTCCTACCTCGGCGGCATCCTCGGCAACGTCGTCTTCAACGCGATCGTGCAGGTCGCGCTCGTCGTGGTCGCCGGCAAGCTGCTGTTCGGCCTTCCGTGGCCGCATCACTGGGGCGAGATCGCGATCTTCACGATCGTCGGCGTGTTCTCGTTCAGCGCGCTCGGCGTCGCGTTCTCGCACGTGATCCCCAACTTCGACGCGGCGCCCGCGTACACGAACTTCGTCTACCTGCCGTCGATCCTGATCGGCGGCGTGTTCTTCGACCCGGCGACGTCGTCGGCGGTGCTGAGCGACATCGCGCGCGTCATGCCGATCAGCCACTTCGTCGAGGGGATGCGCGGCTCGATCCGCGTCGACGGCGGGCTGTCGCACCACACGGGCGACCTCGCGGTGCTCGCGCTGTGGGGCGCCGCCGGCCTGTGGTTCGCGATCCGCGGGTTCAGCTGGGACCAGCGCCGGGCCTGAGCAGCCACGGCGCCGGCGGCTCGCCCTCGACCCTCACCTCGAACGGCGCGCCGGGCCAGTCGGCGCGCAGCAGGCCGAACACGTTGACGTCGTGGTGCGTGTCGCCGTGGCGGTGCCAGGCGCGCAGCACGCCCTCGTGGCGGAAGCCGAGCTTCTCGAGCGCCCGTGTGGAGCGCGTGTTCTCGGGGTTGGAGTACGCGCCGACGCGCTCCAGCCCGCACACGGCGAACGCCAGGTGCAGGATCAGCGCCTTCGACTCGGCGTTTGCGCCGCTGCCCCAGTGCTCGCGCCCCAGCCAGGTGCCGACCATCGCGCGGCGATCGCGGCGCGACAGCTCGCTGAGGCCGGTGACGCCTGCGACTGTGGGGACTGTCCCCTCAGTCGCAATCACGAAGTCCAGGCGCTCGCCGCGCTCGCGCTCGCCCGCGAGCCGCTCGATGTAGGCGCGCGGCTCGGCCTGCGACGTGTAGGGGCCCCACGAGAACCAGCGCGTGACCTCGGGATCGGAGGCGAGCGCGAACAGCAGGGGCGCGTCGGCTGCCTGCGCGTAGCGCAGGGTCAGGGTCGGGCCGGCCAGTCGCATTGCGGCATGATCCCCGCTCATGGCGACGGGACTGCTCTACGACGTGCACGGCAACCTGCCCGCGCTCGATGCGGTCCTGGCCGACGCGCGCGAGCTGCCCGTCACCCGCTGGGTGCTCGGCGGCGACTACGCGAGCTTCGGCGCGTGGCCGGTGGAGGTCATCGCGCGCATGGACGAGCTGGACGACGCCGTCTGGATCCGCGGCAACTGGGACCGCTGGCAGCGCGGCGAGCGCGACGACATGCCGCCGGGAGACGACCTGCAGGCGGCGCTCGCGACGGTCGTCGAGAAGCTCGGGCCGGAGCTCATCGAGCGGCTGGCCGACCTGCCGCGCACGCACCGCGAGGGCGACGTCCTCTTCTGCCACGGTGCTCCTGGATCGGACATGGAGTCGTTCCTCCCCGCGCCGGCCGACCACGACGCCGCGCTGCTCGACGGCGTCGACGCGCGCCTGGTCGTGTTCGGCCACACCCATCTGCCGGTCGACCGCGAGCACGACGGGATCCGGCTGTTGAACCCCGGCAGCGTGGGCCTGCCGTTCGACGGCGACCCGAGCGCGCACTGGGGCGTGCTCCACGACGACGGGCGCCCAGAGCTGCGCCGCGTGCCATACGACGTGGAGGCGGCGGTCGACGGCCTGGCCACGCGCTTCGAGGGCGCGACCTGGCTCGAAGGGACGATCGCGCGGCTGCGCAACGCGACCTTCGACGGCCGATGAAGCGGCGCCTGACCGTCCTGTTGGCGCTGGCCGGACTGGGGGGACTGTCCCCACAGTCCGGCGCCGCCACCCCGAAGGTCGTGGCGAAGGGGATCCCGTTCGCGACGAACGTCGTGTTCGACCCGGCGGGCGGCATGTGGGTCACGTCCGGCGCCGGCGGGGCGAACGGCACCGACGGCGTCTGGTACGTCCCGAAGGGCGGGAAGCCGCGCCACGTCGTGCATCGCCTGCGGACGGCCCTCGGCCTGCGCTGGGCCGGCGGCAAGCTCTACGTCGCCCACATCACGTCGGCGTCCAACGGGCGCGTGACGGCGTTCACCGGCTTCGACGGCGGGCGCTTCGCCAAGCGTTCGATCGCGCTCGACGGGCTGCGCGTCGGGCGCCACACGACGGACTCGATCGTGCAGGGCCCGGACGGGCGGCTGTACGTCGGCGTCGGCAGCACGTTCGACAACCACGGCCGGCCGGGGCGCGTCGTCTCGTGGAGGCCCGGGTCCCACACCCCGCGGCTGGAGGCGACCGGGCTGCGCAACCCCTACGGGCTCGCCTTCCACGGAGCCGACCTGCTCGTCACCGACAACGGGCGCGACGACCTGGGCGAGACGCGGCCGCCCGAGGAGCTCGACCGGTTCGACCCGGCCGGCCCCGTCGCCGACTTCGGGTTCCCGCGGTGCTTCGATCAAGGCGGAAGCGCATGCGCGGGCAAGCTCGGGCCGATCGCGACGTTCCCCGCCCACGCGTCGACCGACGGGCTCGCCGTCAAGGGCGGCTTTGCCTACGTCGCGCAGAACGGCTCCACGATCCGCAGGCACGCGGTCGGCAACGACGTGCAGCGCGTCGACCTTGCCACCGGGAGGCGCACCCGCATCTGGAAGTCGCCGGTGGAGCACGATCCGCTGGGCGCCGCGATCGGCCCCGACGGCAACCTCTACGTGACGCTGTTCGTGAGCGGGAAGGTCGTGCGGCTCAACGTCTGACGGCCTCGGGCGGCCCGGGCTTGGCGAAGTGGAAGCCCTGCGCCAGGTCGCAGCCGAGCCCGCGCAGGCGGTCGACCTGCGCGATCGTCTCGATGCCTTCCGCGACGGTCCGCAGGCCGAGCGCGTGGCTGAGCGAGATCACGGCGGCGACGATCGCCGCCTCCTGCGGGTCGTGCTCGATCGGCTCGACGAACGAGCGATCGATCTTCACGACGTCGACCGGGAAGTGCTGCAGCGCGCGCAGCGACGAGTAGCCGGTGCCGAAGTCGTCGAGCGCGAGCGTGAGGCCGAGCTCCTTCAGCGCCGACAGCATGCCGGTCGACGCGGCGATGTCCTCCATCAGCGCCGTCTCGGTGATCTCGAGGCACACCGAGGCCGGGTCGGCGCCGGTGCGCCGCAGGATGTCGCCGAACGTCGCGACCAGGTCCGGGTGGCCGCACTGGCGGGCGGAGAGGTTCACCGACATGCGCACGGGACCATCCTCGCGCGCCGTGGTGGCCCACTCCGCCGACTGACGACAGGCGGTCTCGAACGCCCACGCCCCCAGCGCGATGATCAGGCCCGTCTCCTCCGCTGCCTCGATGAACTCGCCCGGCATGACGAGCCCACGCTCGGGGTGCTGCCAGCGCGCGAGCGCCTCGACGCCGTAGAGCGCGCCGGTCGTCATGTGCACGATCGGCTGGTAGTGCATGACGAACTCGCCGCGGTCCAGCGCGCGGTGCAGCGCGTTCTCGGTCGCCATCCGCCGCACGGCACGCTCGCGCATCTGGTCGTCGAAGACCTCGTAGACGCCGCCGCCGCGCTCCTTCGCGCGGTACATCGCGGCGTCGGCGTCGCGGATCAGCGCCTCGGGGCGGGCGCCCGGCTCGGTCGCGAGGGCGATGCCGACGCTCGTGCGGGCGAACACCTCGTCGCTGTCGATCACGAACGGCGCATCGAGCTCGGCCGCGATGCGCTCGGCGATCGCGATCGCCTGGCGCTCGCCGCTGACGTCCTCGCACAGGAGCACGAACTCGTCGCCGCCGAACCGCGCCGCGGTATCGCCGCCACGCAGCACGCGCCCCAGCCGCTCGGCGACCGCGACGAGCAGCTTGTCGCCCGCGCCGTGGCCCAGCGAGTCGTTGACGTTCTTGAAGCGGTCGAGGTCGAGGAAGAGCACGGCGACCGACGTGCCCTGGCGCCCGACGCGGTTCAGCGCCTGGCCGAGGCGGTCGTAGAACAGCGCCCGGTTCGGCAGGCCGGTGAGCGCGTCGTGCATCGCCTGGTGGGCGAGCTCGACCTCCGCGCGCTTACGCTCGATCGCGTAGTTGATCGAGCGCGACAGGAGCCGCGCGTCGACCTGGCCCTTGATCAGGTAGTCCTGCGCGCCCTCGTGCACGGCCTGCACGGCGAGCACCTCGTCGCTGCGGCCGGTCAGCACGATGATCGGCACGTCGAGGGCGACCGTGCGCACCTGGGCGAGCGCCTCGAGGCCCTCGGCGTCGGGCAGGCTCAGGTCGAGCAGCACGCAGTCGACGGCGCCGTCGAGCAGGCACTCGACCGCGGTCGAGAGGCGGTCGGCGCTGCGCAGCACGAAGCCGTCGGGGGAGGCGTCGCGCAGCATCTCGCGCACGAGGATCGCGTCGCCTGGGTTGTCCTCGACGGAGAGGACCCGCAGCGCTTCCTTGGCGGGAGCGGTGACGTCCTGTGTCGGGGGCATCGAGGTCAGGGTCTGACCCACGGCACCGCTTTGCGGTCGCGAGGTCATGGCCCGTCCGGGATCGAGACGTGGAAGGCCGAGCCCGAGCCGGGGGTCGACTCTACCCAGATGCGGCCGTTGTGGCGGTCGGCGATCCGCCGGCAGATGGCGAGGCCGATGCCGGTCCCGGCGTACTCCTCGCGGCCGTGCAGGCGCCCGAACATCTTGAAGATGCGCTCGGCGTGGCGCTCCTCGATGCCGATGCCGTTGTCGCGCACGACGACATGCCATTCGCGCGGCTCGTCGACGCGCTCGATCCGGACCTCCGCGGGCACGTCCGGCCGGGCGAACTTGATCGCGTTGGCGACCAGGTTCTGCAGCAGCTGCCCCATCTGGGTCGCGTCGCCGTGGACCGTGCCGAGCGGGCCGTGCGTCACGGTCGCGCCGCACTCCAGGATCGCTCCCTCGAGCGATTGCAGCACGCCGCCGAGGATGGCGTCCGCGTCGACCGCCACGCGCTGGACCTCGGTGCTGCCCACGCGCGAGTACTGCAAAAGGTCGTCGATCAGCAGCTTCATGCGCTCGGCGCCGTCGACCGCGTAGTGGATGAACTCGTCGGCGGTCTCGTCGAGCTGGCCCTGGTAGCGGCGCTGCAGCAGCTGCAGGTAGCTGGTGATCATCCGCAGCGGCTCGGAGAGGTCGTGCGAGGCGATGTAGGCGAAGTCCTGGAGCTCGGCGTTGATGCGCTCCAGCCGCTCGGCGCGGTTCTCGAGCTCCTGGTCCAGGCGGCGGCGCTCGGTGATGTCCTTGCCGACGATGTAGAAGCACGCGTCCTCCGGCGCGCCCTGTCCCGACCAGAGGATGTGGCGCCACATGCCGTCCTTGCGCCGGATCCGGCAGACGAACTCGATCGTCGACGCGCCGCCGGCCATCCGCTCGATCACGGCCTCGGTCGACGCCTGGTCCTCGGGGTGGATGAACTCCAGATACGGCGTGCCCGACAGCTCGTCGTCGTCGTAGCCGAGCGTCCGGCTCCATGCCGGGTTGAACAGCTTGAGATAGCCGTCGAAGCCCGCGGCGCCGAGGAGGTCGATCGACAGCGCAAGAAGGCGTGCTTCGCGGGCCACGGGGGGTGCCGACTGACCCATTTCGAGTCCGGAATTGTCCCAGCTATGGCACCGAATTCGTGCAAATGGACGGATGGACTACCCTCGGCGGATGCGCTGGCCCCGGCGCCGCTTCCCAGCGGCCGGTCGTGAGGTGCTGGACATGGTGTCGGGCGGTTCGGTGCTGTCGCCGCGCACGATCGACCAGCTGCACCGTGCGCGGCACCTCGAGCCGGTGCAGCCGCGCTTCGCCGACTCCGAGGAGCAGCGCGAGGAGTACTGGCGGCGCGAGCGCGCGCGGCGCGGTCTGCGATCCTCGCGGGCGTGAACGAGATCGACCTTGTCGCGAGCGCCGGCGCGCTCGACAACGTTGCGGCCGCGCTGCGCGAGTTCATCCACCGCAGCGGCGCGCTGCGCGTCGTGGCGGTGACGCCGGACTCGATGGTCGACTGCCCGCGGCTGGCGCCGATCGAGGTGACGACGCAGGGCTCGACGGTCGCGCTGCCGCACGCCATCGAGCTCGACGTCGACGACCCGATCGACGTTCCGCAGGTCGTGCAGCCGCCGCCGTTCGAGGTCGACCCCGAGGCGCTCGAGGTGCGCTCGCCGATCGGCGTGCTGCAGGCGATGGGCGACGCGGTCCGCGCGCTCGCCAATGCGATCGGGCCGGACGTCGTCGCGATGGCGACGTTCCCGACGCTCCCGCCCGACCACGCGCTCTCGATCACCGCGCGCGGCGCCGAGCCGCTGGTCTTCGCGCTGGGCGAGGAGCTCTTCTCGCTGGAGGACTAGCGCGGCGACCGCCGGTGCGGCTACGCTCGCGCTCGCCATGACCAGGCGCGTCCGGTTCCTCGTCGGGTTGGCCCTCGCCGTCGCCTCGCTGCCGGCGACCGCACAGGCTGCTCCGGCCTGGCTGGACGCGGTCCCGCTGTCGGCGGCGGGCAGCGACGTCTCCGACGGCAACTTCGACGTCGCGATGAGCGGCACGGGCGACGTGCTCGCGGTGTGGGAGCGCGGCGGCGTCATCGAGGCCGCGTTCCGGCCCGCGGGCGGGAGCTTCGGCCCGGTGGAGACGGTGCCGTGGGTCCCGGGCGGCATCTCGGCGACGTCACCTGTCGCAGCCTTCGACGGTTCGCGGGCCGTGATCGCGTTCGCGCAGTTCATGAACCCGGGCATCGTCGCGGCAGCCGCGACGCGCAACCCGGACGGCACCTACGCCGAGACGCAGCAGATCTCGTCGCCCGGCCTCTACGCCTCGGTGCCGCGGCTGGCGAGCAGCCTGTCAGGCGACATCGTGGCGTTCTGGCGGGAGGGCGACGGCATGGGAGGCCAGGCGGCGATGGCGATGAGGTTCCGCCCGGCGGGCGGAACGTTCGAGCCGCCCGCCACGTTCGCGTCGACGCCCGATGGCGATTTCGCGGGAGCGGTCGACGCCGCCGGCGACGCGATGGTCGTGTGGGACGACGGGAAGACGATCACGTCGGCGACCCGCCCGGCCGGCGGCGCGTTCGGGACGGCATCACCGGTCGTCACGACCGCCGACGAGCTCTCGGTGCCGACG
>Ga0308176_10001832_pt1 | contig 13384 bp, 10 predicted proteins | sample PhyCR2_3_FD_203890 | JGI IMG/M metagenome (GOLD analysis project Ga0308176, IMG submission 203890) | Soil microbial communities from UC Gill Tract Community Farm, Albany, California, United States - DLSLS.C.R2 | ecosystem: Environmental > Terrestrial > Soil > Agricultural land | place: USA... | reverse complement strand
CCGCGCCCCGAGTCGCCGTCCGGGTCCGCATTCCCGACGCGGGGGAGCAGGTCGCCGCGGGTGTCGGTCACCTCGATCCGCAGGACGTCCGCGACGACGTAGAGCGTGAGCCGGAAGTCCCGGCCCGTCACCCGCCCGTGCGTGGCCGCGTTCGCCGCCAGCTCGGCCACGATCAGCGCCGCCGGATCCGACGGCACCTCCCAGGAGCCGAGTTGCTCCGTGGCGAGCAGCCGGGCCAGACGGGCGCCGCGCGGCGTGGGGGAGAGCCGCACGCTGAAGTTCGGGATACGGGTGGAGATTCGCTGATTCACGTCACTCAGAGTGGCGGCGTGTGCCTACCGTGAACAGTGACGATGTCGGTACGTAGGGTCACTGTCCGGGGCTTGTCCGGTGGTGTCCGGTCTGTCGGGACGGCGGGGACGGGAAGGGGGCGCGCCATGGGCGAGGAAGAGGAACCGGGCTGGGAGGTCGACCCGGACGACGACTGGGGGGTCGCCGTCATCACCACCGTGGGACGGCAGCTCAGGCTGCGCCGCGAGGCGGTGGGCATGCGGGCGGCCGACTTCGCCAAGGTCGTCGGCTACGGCGAGGACATGGTCTACAAGATCGAGAGCGGCAGGCGGATCCCGCGCCCGGAGTTCCTGGACAAGGCGGACGCGGTGCTGAGCGCGGGTGGGCTGCTGGCGGCGATGAAGGAGGACGTGGCCAAGGTCCGGTATCCGAAGCGGGTGCGGGAGCTGGCGCAGCTTGAGGCGAAGGCGGTCGAGCTTCAGCTCTACGACCCCCTGAACGTCCATGGGCTGTTGCAGACGCCGGAGTATGCGCGAGCTCTGCTGGAGATGCGGCGGCCTGCTTACACCGAGGATGTGGTGGAGCGAGGAGTCGCCGCGAGGGTGGCGAGAAAGTCCGTGTTCGAGCGGGACCCAGCACCGGAGATCAGCTTCATCCAGGACGAATGGACGCTGCGGCGGCCTCTGGGGGGCAGGAAGGTGCTGCGTCGGCAGCTCGAACATCTTCTGCAAGTCCAGCAGTTGCGGAACGTCGAGCTTCAGGTGATGCCCATGGACTGCGAAGAGCACGCCGGAGTGGACGGGAGCATCGAGGTGCTGAAGTTCGCCGATGGCTCGGCGGTGGGACGCTCCCCCGTGGTGGCCAACGGCCGACCGGTCGACGAGCCGAGGCAGCTCCGTATCCTTGAGCTGCGGTACGGCATCATTCGCGCGCAGGCGCTCACACCACGTGAGTCGACGACTTTTATCGAGCCACTGCTGGGGGCAACATGATCCGCTGGTTCAAGAGCAGCCACAGCGACGGTCCCGAAGGTGACTCCTGCGTCGAAGTGGCCCTCAACTGGTTCAAGAGCAGCTACAGCAGCGGCAGTGAAGCCGACTCCTGCCTCGAAGTGGCTCCCACACCCTCCACCATCCACATACGCGACTCCAAGCAGGACGACGGCCCCCTGCTGACCGTCGCCCCCGTCACCTGGGCGACCTTCGTCGCATACGCCTCCCACCGCTGACGCCGGGGCCGGACGGCCACCCGCTCACGGGGCTGTACCTTCGTCCTCACGCAGACGAGGAGAGTGAACGTGAGCAAGTACGTGCGGCCGGCGACCGAGGGCGCCGACCCCTTCGGCACCGCCCGTCTTCGCCGCGGTGTCCTCGACGCCTGGGCCACCAGCCCTGCCCGGTTCCGCGAGGACGCCAACGCCGAGGAGGACCTGGTCCTCGGCGGCTACCGGGACCGGCTCGTCATCGAGCTGGCCCAGAACGCCGCCGACGCCGCCGCCCGGGCGAAGGTGCCGGGACGGCTGCGTCTCACTCTCCGCGACGGTGTCCTGGTCGCCGCGAACACCGGCGCCGGCCTGGACGCGACCGGTGTCGAGTCGCTGTCCACCCTGCGCGCGTCCGCCAAGCGGGACGCCGATGACACCCACGGTGCCGTCGGCCGGTTCGGCGTGGGCTTCGCCGCCGTACTGTCCGTCACCGACGAGCCGGCGATCGTCGGCCGGCACGGCGGGGTCCGCTGGTCGCTGGCCGAGGCGCGGGAGCTGGCCGCCGACACCGCCCGGCACAGCCCCGGACTCGGGGACGAGGTCCGGCGCCGGGACGGGCACGTGCCGCTGCTGCGGCTCCCGTTCGCCGCCGAGGGCTCCGCCCCCGACCCGTACGACACCGCCGTCATCCTGCCCCTGCGCGACGCGGCCGCCGCCGACCTCGCCGAACGTCTCCTCGACGCCGTGGACGACGCCCTGCTCCTCGCCCTGCCCGGGCTCGAGGAGGTCGTGGTCGAGGTCGACGGCGATGCCCCGCGCACCCTGCGCCGCCGTACCGAGGACGCCGTCACCGTCGTGGAGGACTCGCGCGACGGCGTCACCCGCTGGCGCACCGTCGCCTCGCACGGGCCGCTCACCGCCGAGCTGCTCGCCGACCGGCCGGTGGAGGAGCGCCTGCGCCCGCACTGGTCGGTGACCTGGGCCGTACCGGCGGACGAGCAGGGCCGCCCGGTCCGGCCGCGCACGGCGGCGGTCGTGCACGCCCCCACCCCCAGTGACGAACCCCTCGGCGTCCCCGCGCTGCTCATCGCGTCCTTCCCGCTGGACACCACCCGCCGGCACGCGGCGCCCGGTCCGCTGACCGACTTCCTGGTGCGGCGGGCGGCGGACGCCTATGCCGAACTGCTCGCCGAGTGGCGTCCGGTGACCGACGGCGCCGTCGATCTCGTACCCGGGCCGCTGGGCAAGGGCGAGCTGGACGGCGCGCTGCGCCAGGCGATCCTGGAGCGGCTGCCGCGTACCGCCTTCCTGCCCCCGGCCGCCGACCACAAGGAGGACGACGACCTCCCCGAGGCGCTGCGGCCGAGGGACGCCGAGCTCGTGGAGGGCGCCGGGGCGGACACCGTGCGGGTCCTCGCCGAGGTGCTGCCCACCCTGCTGCCCGCCGGGCTCGAGCGCCGCGTGGAGCTGCGCACCCTCGGGGTCGCCCGGCTGCCCCTCGCCGACGCCGTCGACCGGCTCGCCGGGCTGGAGAAGGACCCCGACTGGTGGTGGCGGCTCTACGACAGCCTCGCCGGGGTCGACCCCGACCGGCTCTCCGGGCTGCCGGTGCCGCTGTCCGACGGACGCACCACCATCGGCCCCCGGCAGGTGCTGCTGCCCAGCCCCGACGCCGCCGCCCTGGACCCGGACGTGCTCGGCCGGCTCGGGCTGAAGGTCGCCCACGAGGACGCCGTGCACCCGCTGCTGGAGAAGCTGGGCGCGCTGCCCGCGACCCCGCGCGCGGTGCTGACCACGCCGCAGGTGCGGGCCGCGGTGGCGGCCTCGCTGGACGACGGGGGCGGGGTGCTGTGGGAGGAGGACGCGCCGGACGCGGAGGAACTGGCCGACACCGTCCTCGCGCTCGTCCGCGACGCCGCCCTCGAACCCGGTGACGAACCCTGGCTGGGCGCACTCGCGCTGCCCGACGAGGAGGGCGAACTCGCCCCGGCCGGCGAACTGGTGCTGCCCGGCAGCCCGTTCGCCCGCGTGATCCGTGAGGACGAACTCGCGGCCGTCGACCGCGACTTGGCCGACAAGTGGGGCGAGCAGCCGCTCACCGCCTGCGGGGTGCTCGCGAACTTCGCGCTCGTCCGCGCCACGGACGTCGTCCTCGACCCGGACGAACTGGAGCCCCGCGAGGGTGACTTCGCCGAGCCGGACGACGCGGGTCTGCTGGACGTCGTGGACGTGTGGTGCGAGGACATCCTCGACCGCTTCCCGGACACGCCCGTGCCGCCGGTCGCCACCGAACTGGTCGCCGTCCGCGACCTCGACCTGGTGGACGACGACAAGTGGCCGCAGGCGCTCGCGCTGCTCGCCCAGCCGCCGCTGCGCGACGCCCTCACCCAGCCGGTGCGGGTCCTGCTGCCCGACGGCACCCACGAGGTCGTACGCCCGTACACCGCGTGGTGGCTGCGCGGGCACCCGGTGCTCGACGGCCGCCGCCCGGCGGGCCTGCTCGCGGCCGGCGGCGACCCACTCCTGCACGGCCTGTACGACGAGGCCGACGCGACCGGCTTTGAGGACGAGCAGGTGCTGCGCGCGCTGGGCGTACGGACCTCCGTGTCCGCCCTGCTCGACGAGCCCGGCGGCGCCGCCGAACTGCTGGACCGCCTGTCCGACCCCGATCGGCCCGTGAGCCCGGCCCAACTGCACGGCCTGTACGGCGCGCTGGCCGAGCTGGACCCGGAACAGGTGACCCTGCCGGACGAGCTGCGGGCGGTCGTGGACGGCCGGGTCGACGTGGTCGACGCGGCCGACGCGGTGGTCGTGGACTCCCCGGACCTGCTCCCCTTCACCTCCGGCGTCCCGCTGCTGCCGGTCCGCCCGGCCCGGGCCGCCGAACTGGCCGAACTGTTCCAGGTGCGGCGGCTGAGCGAGTCCGTCACCGGGTCGGTCGACTCCGAGGGCACCGAGCACGACGTACCGGACGCGGTACGGGTACTGCTCGGGCCGCGCACGCCCGGCACCTATGTGGAGCACGAGGAACTGGTCGTGGACGGCGTCGAGATCGACTGGCGCCTCACCGACGACGGCACGCTGCACGCGGCCACCCTGGAGGGCGTCGCGGCGGGCCTCGCCTGGGCGGCCCGCCAGTGGCCCCGCCGCTTCGAGGTGGCGGCCCTGCTGGAGGACCCGTCCCGGACGGGGGAGCTGGCCCGTGACCGCTGGTTCGACTGAGGTTCACCGCTGATTTCGTAAGCCGTTCGCAAAACCTTCAACTTTCCTACAACCGTTCCCCTGGGTGGCGGGTCTGATCTAGCGAGTCGACTGACTCCACGATCATTTGGGCACCTCCGTGCCCACCCTCTCCACACAGGGGAACGCATGCGCATACGTGCCACCGTGGCCGCCGTCACCGGCGCCCTGGCTCTCTCCGCCTTCGTCGTGCCGGCCGCGCAGGCGGCCGACGGCTCCTCGTACAGCCCCGCCGACCTGGTGAAGGACGCCCGCGCGCTCCACGCCTCCGCCGGCAAGTCGGCGTTCAGCTCCTCCGCCGCGGCCACCGACGAGCCCTACACGCTGGACCTCAGCTTCTCCGGCGTGAAGATCAACAACGGCAAGCCGATCGTCGTCGGCACCACCAACCGCGTCTCCGTGCCGGTCACCTACACGGTCACGCACGGCGCGGACGTCGACATCCACGCCGATGACTTCTTCATGGACGTGGACATCTACCGCGGGGCGTGGGACGACCCGAACGCCCGCTTCCAGGTCGGCGACGACTGGCCGAGCTGCACCGACACGTCGGCGACCGTGGCCTCCTGCAAGGGCACCATCGACATCTACCCGCAGGACCCGGACTTCGGTCTGATCAACGCGGACGCCACCACCTGGAAGGCCGAGGGCTACGCCTACGCCTTCAACGGTCAGGACCCGAGCGCCGCCGACTTCGACCCCAGCAAGGTCGGCTTCGTCGCGCAGGACGGCCTCGGCACCACCAAGCTGCAGCGTTACTCCAAGCTCACCGTCAACGCCTCCCCGGAGCCGGTCTACAAGGGCAAGACCATCACGGTCACCGGCAAGCTCTCCCGCGCCAACTGGGACGACCACCTGTACCACGGCTACACCGGCCAGTCGGTGAAGCTGCAGTACCGCAAGAAGAGCTCCAGCACCTACACCACGCTGAAGACCATCACCACCAACTCCACCGGCAACCTGAAGACCACGACCACGGCCACGGCCGACGGTTACTACCGCTTCTCGTTCGCGGGCACCTCGACCACCCCGGCGGTCAACGCCGCGGGCGACTACGTCGACGTGCGGTAAACAGCACCGCTCACCGCTCCGGCCCCGGAAACTCACCGTTTCCGGGGCCGGAACGTTTTCTCTCACTTGTGCCAAGAGGTCGCCCCACCTGGGTAACGGGCCGGCAATCGGGGCCCAAAATCTGGCCGGAAGTCACTCTCGCCCTACAACCAGCGCCCCGTGTCGCGGATCTGATCGCGTGAGTCGACCGACTCCGATCACTTCTCCCTCCAAGGGAACGCACATGCGCATACGTGCCACCGTGGCCGCCGTCTCCGGCGCCCTGGCCCTCTCCGCCCTCGTCGTTCCGGCCGCGCACGCGGCCACGTCGAGCGGCACGCCGTACACCCTCGACGCCGGCTTCTCCAGCGTCACGATCGCCAAGGCGATCAAGGTCGGCACCACCAACGAGGTCAGCACCACGTACACCTACACCCTGACCCACGGCGCCGACGTCGACATCACCGCGAAGGACTTCTACACCGACGCGTTCCTCTACCGCGGCTCCTTCGACAACCCGAGCGCCGAGCTGTACGGCGACAACCCGGCGACCTGCACCGCCACCTCGGCGACCACCGCCACCTGCACGGGCACCGTCGACATCCACCCGGCCGACGGCGACCTGGTGAACGCGGACGCCGGCACCTGGACCGTGGCCGCCGAGGCCATCGCCTTCAACGGTCAGGACCCGAACAGCCCGGACATGAGCAAGGTCGGTTACAAGGACCAGGACGGCCTCGGCACCACCCTGGTGCAGCGCTACTCCAAGCTCACCGCCAACGCCTCACCGGAGCCGGTCTACAAGGGCAAGACCCTCACGGTCACCGGCAAGCTCTCCCGGGCCAACTGGGAGGACCACCTGTACCACGGGTACACCAACCAGCCGGTCAAGCTCCAGTTCCGCAAGGCCGGCACGAGCACGTACACCACCGTCAAGACGGTCTACTCCGACTCGGCGGGCAACCTGAAGACCACCACCACGGCCTCCTACGACGGCTACTGGCGCTTCAGCTTCGCGGGCACCTCGACCACCCCGGCGGTCAGCGCCACGGGCGACTACGTCGACGTGAAGTAAGCCTCACGCCGGAAAGCGGCGGCCGACCCATCTCCACAGGAACTCCAGGGCGGCCGCCGCCACCGCCGCGATGGCCACCGCCGTCCACGGCATGGTGACGCCCACCAGCTTGAGGGCGAAGAAGTCCTGCAGGGCCGGTACGACGAGGACCAGCAGGAAGGCCGCGCCCATCGCGGCCACCAGGGCGATCCGCCACCAGGTGTACGGGCGGGCGATGATCGCCAGGACCCACATGGAGATCAGGAACAGTGTCAGGGTGGCCGCGCTGGTCTCCGCCTCCAGGGAGCCCGGGCCGGTGTAGTAGTGCCGGGCCAGCAGGTACGTCGCGAAGGTCGCCGCTCCCGCCAGCACCCCGCCGGGCACCGCGTACCGCATGACCCTGCGGACGAAGTGGGGGTGGGCCCGCTCCTTGTTGGGGGCCAGGGCCAGGAAGAAGGCCGGGACGCCGATGGTGAGGGTGGACAGCAGGGTCAGGTGACGCGGCAGGAACGGGTACTCCACCTGCCAGCACACCACCAGCAGCGCCAGCAGCACCGAGTACACCGTCTTGACCAGGAACAGCGTCGCCACGCGCGTGATGTTGCCGATCACCCGGCGGCCCTCGGCGACCACCGAGGGCAGCGTGGCGAAGCTGTTGTTCAGCAGCACGATCTGCGCCACCGCCCGGGTCGCCTCCGAGCCCGAGCCCATGGAGACGCCGATGTCCGCGTCCTTCAGGGCCAGCACGTCGTTCACACCGTCCCCGGTCATCGCGACCGTGTGCCCGCCCGACTGAAGCGCGCCGACCATGTCCCGCTTCTGCTGCGGGGTGACCCGGCCGAACACGGTCCCCTCGTCCAGCGCCGTCGCCATGCCCTGCGGGTCGGCCGGCAGCCGGCGCGCGTCCACCGCCGTACCGGACAGTCCCAGCTTGGCCGCGACCGCGCCGACGGACACCGCGTTGTCACCGGAGATGACCTTCGCGTGGACCCGCTGGTCGGCGAAGTAGCGCAGGGTGTCGCCGGCATCGGGGCGCAGCCGCTGCTCCAGCACGACCAGCGCGGTCGGGCGGGCGTCGTGGGCCGGCTCGGGGTCGTCCAGGTCGCGGGTGGCACGGGCCAGCAGCAGGACCCGCAGTCCCTGTTCGTTCAGGCGCTCCGTCTCGGACAGGGCGGGGTCGTCCCGGGTGAGCAGTACGTCGGGGGCTCCCAGCAGCCAGGTGCTGGCCTCGCCGTCGCCCTCGCTGAACGCGGCGCCGCTGTACTTGCGGGCGGAGGAGAAGGGCAGCGACTCGACGCAGCGCCACTCCTCGCTGTCCGGATAGGCGTCGATGATCGCCTGGAGGGAGGCGTTGGGGTGCGGGTCGGACTCGCCGAGGGCGCCGAGCACCTTGCGCACATACGGCACGTCGGCCCCGTTCAGCGCCCGCAGCTCGGTGACGTCCATGCCGCCCTCGGTCAGCGTGCCGGTCTTGTCCAGGCAGACGGTGTCCACGCGGGCCAGGCCCTCGATGGCGGGCAGCTCCTGCACCAGGCACTCCTTGCGCCCGAGCCGGATGACCCCGATGGCGAAGGCCACGGAGGTGAGCAGCACCAGCCCCTCCGGGACCATCGGGACGATGCCGCCGACCGTGCGGGCGACCGCGTCCTTGAGGTTGTCGTTCTTCACCACCAACTGGGTGATGACCAGGCCGATCGCTGCCGGGACCATCATCCAGGTCACGTACTTCAGGATCGTGGAGATGCCGGAGCGCAGCTCGGAGTGGACGAGGGTGAACCGGGACGCCTCCTCGGCGAGCTGTGCGGCATACGCCTCCCGGCCCACCTTGGTCGCCCGGAACGCGCCACCGCCGGCCACGACGAAGCTGCCGGACATGACCTGGTCACCGGGCCGTTTGAGCACCGGGTCGGCCTCACCGGTGAGCAGCGACTCGTCGATCTCGAGGCCGTCGGCCTCCGCGCACACCCCGTCCACGACGATCTTGTCGCCGGGGCCCGTCTCCACGAGGTCGTCGAGGACGATCTCGTTCGTGGCCACTTCGACGGCGGCCCCGTCGCGCCGGACGGTGGGCCGGGCCTCGCCGATCACGGCGAGCGAGTCCAGGGTCTGCTTGGCCCGCCACTCCTGCACGATCCCGATACCGGTGTTGGCGAGGATCACGAAGCCGAAGAGGCTGTCCTGGATCGGCGCGACGAACAGCATGAGCAGCCACAGCACACCGATGATCGCGTTGAACCGGGTGAAGACGTTCGCGCGGACGATCTCGCCCAGGGAGCGGCTGCTGCGCACCGGGACGTCGTTGACCTGCCCCCGTGCGACGCGCTCGGCGACCTCGGCCCGGGTCAGGCCGGCCGACCGGGCCACTGGCAGAGCCACTGGGTGCACCGGGTCGAGTTCGGCCCCCGCGTCGATGTGCGTCATGCATTCGACGGTACGTGCGGATTTGCGGCTTCACCTGCCGAGTGGGGGGAAGATCCGACCTGGGGAGGAGGGACGTCCTGCGCTGGTTGGAGAGGCCGGCCGCTACCTGCCGGTGGTGGCCGCCTTCAGCGCCGCGTCCCGCTTGATCGCCGCGTCCCGCCTGCGGACGTACCAGATGCCGATCAGGCCAAGACCGCCGCCGGCCAGACAGGTCCACACCCACCACAGGTGGTCGTGGGCGTCGAACCAGCCGTAGAAGGGGAGCTGGACCAGGAAGAGGACGAACCACACGATCGTGCCGCCGGTGATGGTGGCGACCACGGGCCCCTCCAGGGGCTCCGGCGCCTCGTGCTTCGGGGTCCACTTCGTCATGGGGGACAGCTTACGAGGCGGTCAGGTCTACGCGCGGAGATGGCGATTTACCGCTCATACGTTCATACTGAAACCGTTTGTCTTTGGCCGCTTCTGTTCGTATGAAACTCCAACGGGGCTCGGGGGAACCCCGCTGGTGATGAGGTCCTCATGTCCACCTCGGCACCTGCCAAGGTCCCCGCCCCCGAGCAGCCGGGCGGCACGCCCGCCTACGGCGCTCTCGACCGCTACTTCCGGATCTCCGAGCGCGGCAGCACGCTCGGCCGCGAGATCCGGGGTGGTCTCGCCACCTTCTTCGCGATGGCGTACATCATCGTGCTGAACCCGATCATCCTCGGCAGCGCGAAGGACATGTACGGGCACCACCTGGACAACGGCCAGCTGGTGACCGCGACCGCGCTGACGGCCGCGTTCACCACGCTGCTGATGGGCGTCATCGGCAACGTGCCGATCGCGCTCGCCGCCGGCCTCGGTGTGAACTCCGTCGTCGCGCTCCAGCTCGCCCCCCGGATGTCCTGGCCGGACGCCATGGGCATGGTCGTGCTGGCCGGCTTCGTGGTCATGCTGCTGGTCGCCACCGGCCTGCGCGAGCGCGTGATGAACGCCGTGCCGTTCGGTCTGCGCAAGGCGATCGCGATCGGTATCGGCCTGTTCATCATGCTGATCGGCCTGGTCGACTCCGGCTTCGTCACCCGTATGCCGGACGCCGCGCAGACCACCGTCCCGCTGCAGCTCGGCGTCGGCGGCCACCTCAACGGCTGGCCGGTGCTGATCTTCGTCCTGGGCGCGCTGCTCACCTTCGCGCTGATCGTCCGCAAGGTGCCGGGCGCGATCCTGATCTCCATCGTCGGGATGACCGTCCTCGCGCTGATCATCAACTCGGTCGCCCATGTCTCCGCCTGGGGCCTGACGGTCCCGAAGTGGCCCGGCAACCCGGTGGCCACGCCCGACTTCGGCCTGGTCGGCCAGTTCAGCCTCTTCGGCGGCTTCTCCAAGGTCGGCGTGCTGACCGGCGTCCTCTTCGTCTTCACGGTCCTGCTGTCGTGCTTCTTCGACGCGATGGGCACGATCATGGGCATCGGCGACGAGGCCAAGCTGACCGACGCCCAGGGCTACATGCCGGGCATCAACAAGGTCCTCTTCGTCGACGGCATCGCGGTCGCGGCGGGCGGCGCCAGCTCCTCCTCGGCCACCACCGCGTTCGTGGAGTCCACGGCGGGTGTCGGCGAGGGCGCGCGCACGGGTTTCGCGAACGTCGTCACGGGCGCCCTCTTCGCGGTGGCCCTCTTCCTCACCCCGGTCGCCACCATGGTCCCGTCCCAGGCGGCCACGCCGGCCCTGGTCGCGGTGGGCTTCCTGATCCTCTCGAACTCCGTCAAGGAGATCGACTGGGCGGACTACACCATCGCCATCCCGGCCTTCGTGACCATGATGATGATGCCGTTCACCTACTCGATCACCAACGGCATCGGCATGGGCTTCATCACCTTCGTGGTGCTGCGCCTGGCCGCCGGGCGGGCCCGCGAGGTCCCGGTCGCGATGTACGTCGTCGCCACGGTGTTCGCCTTCTACTACCTGATGCCGGCCCTGGGTCTCACCTGAGGCGCGGGCGTCAGGTGACGCCGTAGAACTTCTCCGTCTCCTCGACGGCGGTCTGGAACCGTTCGTCGAAGTCGTCCCGAATGAGCGTGCGGACCACATAGTCCTGCACGCTCATTCCTCTTCTCGCCGCGTGATGCCGGAGCCGTTCGAGCAGCTCCCCGTCTATCCGCAGGCTGAGCACAGTGGTCCCCATGCGTATGAGGGTCGCCACATCCGGCCGTCCCATGCGTCACTTTCCGCATTCGTCTCACTCTTACGGGTGATCAATAGGCCGAGTGGCGGGCGTCACGGGCAGTCGGCCCCCTCCCCGGTGGTCCTTAGCGAGGGTAATGAGTTACGCTAATGAACATGCCGGACCTCAACCATGGCGACGACGCCGCCGCCGTGAACTCCCTGCGCTCCGCCGTGATGCGGCTGTCCCGTCGGCTCAAGCACCAACGGGTCGACGAGTCGCTGAGCCCCACCGAGATGTCGGTGCTGGGCACCCTTTCCCGTTGCGGCACCGCCACCCCGGGCGAACTCGCCCGCAAGGAACACGTGCAGCCGCCGTCGATGACCCGCATCGTCGCGCTGCTGGAGGCCAAGGGGCTGGTCCGGCTCGAGCCGCACCCCGAGGACCGTCGCCAGAAGGTCGTCACCAGGACCGAGCAGGCCGAGGCGATGCTCGAGGAGAGCCGCCGCAAGCGCAACGCGTTCCTGGCCGGCCTGGTCGACGCCCTCGACGAGGACGAGTGGGCCAAACTCCGCGTCGCCGCCCCGGTGCTGGAGAAGCTCGCGCATCTGTAGCTCGCGCGTCCGTGAAGCAGCCATAGCAGTCACCGCAAGGAGGCGAACTCGTTTGAGTACGGGATCCGGAGCAGCTTCCGCCCCCGCACCGATCACTACTACCCCCACCGCCCGCAGGTCCTCGATGTTCAGCTCGCTGAGGGTCCGGAACTACCGCCTGTTCTTCGCCGGCCAGGTCGTCTCCAACACGGGCACCTGGATGCAGCGCATCGCCCAGGACTGGCTGGTGCTCAGCCTCACCGGTTCCTCCGCTGCCGTCGGCATCACCACGGCCCTGCAGTTCCTGCCGATGCTGCTGTTCGGCCTGTACGGCGGCGTCCTGGTCGACCGGCTGCCCAAGCGGCCCACCCTCCTGGTCACCCAGGCGGCCATGGCCATGACCGGCCTCGCGCTCGCCTTCCTGACCCTCTCCGGTCACGTCCAGGTCTGGCACGTCTACGTCGCCGCCTTCGCCGTCGGACTCGCCACGGTGGTCGACAACCCGGCCCGGCAGTCCTTCGTCTCCGAGATGGTCGGCCCCGGCCAGCTCCAGAACGCGGTCAGCCTGAACTCCGCCAACTTCCAGTCCGCCCGGCTGGTCGGACCCGCCGTCGCAGGCCTCATGATCACCGGCGTCGGCACCGGCTGGGCGTTCCTCGCCAACGGCCTGTCCTTCGCCGCGCCCATCGCCGGTCTGCTGCTGATGCGCTCCCGCGAGCTGCACGTCGTCGAGCGCGCGCCGCGCGGTAAGGGCCAGCTACGGGAGGGCCTGCGCTACGTCGCCGGGCGCCCGGAGCTCATCTGGCCGATCGTCCTCGTCGGCTTCATCGGCACCTTCGGCTTCAACTTCCCGGTGTGGCTGTCGGCCTACGCCGACGACGTCTTCCACTCCGGCGCCGGCGCCTACAGCCTCTTCAACACCCTGATGGCCGTCGGCTCCCTCGGCGGCGCCCTGCTGGCCGCCCGCCGCGGCACGGCCCGGCTGCGGCTGCTGATCGCCGCCGCGCTGGCCTTCGGCACGCTGGAGACGCTGGCCGCGCTGGCCCCGTCCTACTGGCTGTTCGCGCTGCTCATGGTCCCGATCGGGGTCTTCGGTCTGACGGTCAACGTCACCGCGAACACGGCGGTCCAGATGGCCACCGATCCGGCCATGCGCGGGCGGGTGATGGCCCTGTTCATGATGGTCTTCATGGGCGGTACGCCGCTGGGCGCACCGGTCGTCGGCTGGATCACGGACACCTACGGCGCCCGGGTCGGCTTCGCCCTCGGCGGTGTGATCTCGGCCGTGGCCGCCGCCACGATCGGCCTGATCCTGGCCCGCATCGGCGGGCTGCGGCTGTCGGTGGCCTGGCACCGCGGCCACCCGCAGGTGCGGTTCGTGCCCC
>Ga0308176_10001830_pt1 | contig 13393 bp, 11 predicted proteins | sample PhyCR2_3_FD_203890 | JGI IMG/M metagenome (GOLD analysis project Ga0308176, IMG submission 203890) | Soil microbial communities from UC Gill Tract Community Farm, Albany, California, United States - DLSLS.C.R2 | ecosystem: Environmental > Terrestrial > Soil > Agricultural land | place: USA... | reverse complement strand
CATGGAGCCGGCTGCAGCCGACGAGCCGAACAGCGAGCGCCCGAAGCGCGCGCCTTCCTCGTCGGCCCAGGAGACGAGCCGCACGGTCACCGGCGGCTCGCCCTCGCCGGCGATCCGCCGCATGACCTCGACCCCGGCGAGCACGTTCAGGCAGCCGTCGAGCCAGCCGCCGTTCGGCACCGAGTCCATGTGCCCGCCGATCAGGAGTGCGCGGTCGGAGGCGCCGCGGAGCGTGAACCACTGGTTCCCTGCCTGGTCGATCTCCTCGACCGCGCCGGTCGACTCCATCTGCTGCCGGAGGAACTCGCGCGCTTTCTCCCAGGTGTCCGTCCAGGCGACCCGCTGAGCACCGTCGGCATCGCCGGTGAGCTCACGAAGCTCTTCCAGGGCGGAAACGACGGACACGAAATCGATCCTAAACCGTGATAAGAAAGTCGGCGTGAGGGCCGCCGCCACGAAGACGCTCACGCTTGTCGTCACGGTCCTCGCGCTCGCGTGCCTCTACGAGCTCTACCGCTGGGTCTGGGTGACGACCGGGTGGTCGTGGCCGTTCAAGGTCGACAACATCACGCTTCCGCATCTCTGGACGATCTTCAAGGCGCTCGGCGAGCCGTCGCGTTACCAGGGGCCGCTCCTGATCACCGTGCTGCTCGAGTCGGCGTGGTTCACGGCGAAGGAGGCCCTCGCCGGCTTCGCAATGGGAGCGGTCGTCGGGTTCGTGCTGGCGATCGGGCTCGTGCACTCGCGACTCGCGCAGCGCGCGCTGCTGCCGTACATCGTTGCGTCGCAGACGATCCCGATCCTCGCCGTCGCGCCGATGGTCGTCGTCTGGCTCAAGGCCGGCTGGCAGTCGGTCGCCGTGATTGCGGCCTACCTCACGTTCTTCCCGGTCACGATCAACACGTTGCGAGGGCTGCAGGCGGTCGAGCCGCAGGCGCACGAGCTGATGCGCTCGTACGCCGCCTCGAGGTGGCAGGTGCTGTGGCGGCTGCGCGTCCCGTCGTCGCTCCCGTATCTGTTCAGCGCGCTCAAGATCAGCGCGACGGCCAGCGTCGTCGGAGCGATCATCGGCGAGCTGCCGAGCTCGATCCAGGGCGGCCTCGGCGGCGCAATCCTGAACTTCAACCAGTACTACTCGATCCAGCCCGAGAACCTGTGGGCGACGAACGTCGTCGCGGCGGGGCTCGGCATCGCTTTCTTCCTCGCGGTTGTGATCGCCGAGAAGCTCGTCGTCCGCCGCGCACCGGAGCACGTCGCGTGAGCGTGGTACAGGTCAAAGGCCTGACGAAGACGTTCCCGAAGGGCAACGTCACCGCGCTGAACGGGATCGACCTGCAAATCGAGGCGGGCGAGTTCGTGTCGCTGATCGGCCCGTCGGGCTGCGGGAAGTCGACGCTGCTCCGCCTGATCGGCGACCTGACGGCGCCGAGCGAGGGAACGGTGGAGGTGAACGGCAAGCCGGCGCCGCGGGCACGCGCCGATCACGACTACGGCATGGTCTTCCAGGACTCGGTGCTCTTCGACTGGCGCACCGTCGCGAAGAACGTCGCGCTGCCGCTCGAGATGCTCGGGTGGGATCGCGCGAAGCGCAAGCAGCGCGTCGACGAGATGCTCGGCCTCGTCGAGCTGCAGGGCTTCGGCGACCACCATCCCTGGCAGCTCTCCGGCGGCATGCAGATGCGCGTCGCGATCGCGCGCGCGCTCGCGTTCGAGCCGGCGCTGCTGCTGATGGACGAGCCGTTCGGCGCGCTCGACGAGATGACCCGCGAGCGCCTCAACATCGAGCTGCTGGAGATCTGGCGGCGCATGCAGTCGACGGTCGTGTTCGTGACGCACTCGATCTCCGAAGCGGTGTTCCTCTCGACGCGCGTCGTCGTCATGAGCCCGCGGCCAGGGCGCATCGCCGGCTCGGTGGTCGTCGATCTCCCGCAGCCGCGCACGAACGACACCCGCGAGGAGACGCGGTTCTTCGAGCTCGTAACCGAGGTGCGCGAGCTGCTGCGAGGCGTCGGCGCGGACGAGCACGGCTCGGTGGAGGCGGAAGCGCGATGAACGTGAGTCGGAAGATTGCCGACTGGATCCCGGCGATCGTCGTCTTCTTCCTCGGCATCGTCGTCTGGCAGCTCTCGATCGACATCTTCAACATCCAGAAGTTCCTGCTCCCCAAGCCCGGCTCGATCGTGAGCGCGTTCTGGACACAGCGCTCGACGCTCTGGAGCGCCGGCTGGCTGACGCTGAAGGAGGCGCTGGGCGGCTTCGCGATCGGCTCGGCGCTCGGGATCCTGTTCGCCGCGGTACTGGCGCGCTTCCGGCGCATCTCGGCGGCCCTGATGCCGATCGCGATCGCGGCCAACGCGGTTCCGATCATCGCGTTCTCGCCGATCTTCAACGCGTGGTTCGACCCGCTCTCGCCGTCACCGCGCATGGCGACGGCGGGCGTCCTGTGCTTCTTCCCGGTGTTCGTGAACACGCTTCGCGGGCTGACCTCGGTCAAACCCGCCCAGATCGAGCTCATGCGGTCCTACGCCGCCGGCGAGATCGAGATCTTCCGACGCGTCCGCGTGCCGACTGCCCTGCCGTTCGTGTTCTCGGCATTGAAAGTCGCGACCGTCCTCGCAATGATCGGCGCCATCGTGGCTGACTACTTCGGCACCTTCGGGTCCTTGGGGATCACGATCAAGAACTCCGTCTCCCTGTTCGACTTCGAGACGGCGTGGGCGGCCATCCTCACCGCCAGCATCCTCGGCGTCGCGATGTACGTCGCCGTGTCGCTCGTCGAACGCTTCGCCCTCCAGTGGGATCCAACGCGTCAGGAAAGGGGCACTGCATGAAGAGAAAGTCGCTGCTCGCACTTGCGCTCGCAGCCGTCGCGGCCGCCGCGCTCGCCGCCGCGCTCGGGATGGGCCGGGCACAGGCAGCACCGAAGCTCACTCACGTCACACTGCAGCTCAAGTGGGTGACGCAGGCTCAGTTCGCCGGCTACTACGCAGCCGTCGAGAAGGGCTACTACAAGAAGGCCGGCCTCGACGTCACGCTCAAGGTCGGCGGCCCGGACATCACGCCGGAGCAGGTCGTGCTCGCCGGCCAGGCCGACTTCGGCCTCGACTGGCTCCCGAACCTGTTGGCAACGAGGGAGAAGGGCGGCAAGATCGTCTCGGTCGCGCAGGTGTTCGCCCGCTCCGGGATGACCGAGTTGACGTGGAAGGACTCGGGCATCAACACGATCAAGAAGATGGCCAAGAAGAAGGTCGGCGTCTGGTGCTGCGGCAACCAGCCCGAGCTCTTCGCCGCCCTCAACAAGAACGGGATCAACCCGGCTTCGAAGAGCGCGGTCACGATCGTGAACCAGCCGTTCGACATGAACCTCTTCCTGCAACGGAAGATCGACGCGGCTGCCGCGATGACGTACAACGAGCTCGCGCAGGTGCTCGAGACCAAGAACCCGAAGACCGGGAAGCTCTACACGCTCGCCGACCTGAACATCTTCAAGATGGCGAGCCCCTCGGTCGGCACCGGGATGCTCGAGGACAACATCTTCGCGACGCAGAAGTACATCTCCGACCCGTCGCATTCCGCGACGATCACGGCGTTCCTGAAGGCGTCGTTCCAGGGCTGGATCTACTGCCGCGATCACGTGTCCGACTGCACGAACATCGTGCTGAAGAACGGCACGGCGCTCGGTCACGGGCATCAGCTCTGGCAGACGAACGAGATCAACAAGCTCGTGTGGCCGAACGCCTCCGGCATCGGCACTGTGCCGACGTCGGCGCTGAACGCCACGGCGAGGATCGCCAAGACCTACGGGGTGATCAAGAAGACCCCGTCGGGTGCCTGGAACTACACCTGGGCGAAGAAGGCTCTCTCCCAGCTCAGCGGTACCGACACGAAGGGCAAGAACTACAAGCCCATCACCGTGAAGGTGACGGCGGGCGGCAAGTAGTAGCCTGAACCCCGGGCCCGGAGATCCGGGCCCGGGGTTCCGTTCGCGAAAGGAGCGCTCATGTCCGTGCTGATCAAAGGCGGGCGGGTCATCACCGCGGCCGACGACTACGTCGCCGACATCTACATCGAGGGCGAGCGGATCACGACGATCGGCGAGTCACTCGACGTGAGCGCAGACCGCACGATCGACGCGAGCGGCAAGTACGTGCTGCCGGGCGCGGTCGATCCGCATACGCATCTCGAGATGCCGTGGCGCGGCGAGACGACGATCGACGACTTCGAGTCCGGCCAGACCGCAGCGGCATTCGGCGGGACGACGACGCACGTCGACTTCTGCATCCAGGGCAAAGGGCAGACGTTCGGCGAGGCGCTCGAGATCTGGCACGGCAAGCGAAACGGCAAGTCGATCATCGACAACGGCTTCCACATCGCGATCACGGACCTCGCCGGCCGGGAGCGCCTCGAGGAGCTCGCCACCCTCCCCGACGAGCACGGCGTCACGTCCTACAAGCTCTTCATGGCCTACAAGGACTCGCTGATGGTCGACGACGAGACGCTGTTCCGTGCGATGCAGGTCGCCGCGGGGAGCGGGGCGCTCGTGATGGTGCATGCCGAGAACGGCGACGCAATCGAGGTGCTGATGGGCGAGGCAATTGCCGCCGGCAACACGTCACCGCGCTACCACGCCCTCACGCGACCTCCCGAGACCGAGGGCGAGGCGACGAACCGTGCGATTCAGCTCGCACGCGTGGCCGGCGCGAAGCTCTACGTCGTGCATGTGTCGTGTGCGGAGTCGGTCGAGCCGATCGCGATCGCGCGCGACAAGGGCTGGGACATCTGGGGCGAGACGTGCACGCAGTACTTCTTCATCGACCAGTCGTTCCTCGACAAGCCCGACTTCGAGGGGGCGAAGTACGTGTACACACCGCCGCCCCGGCCGAAGGCGAACCAGGAGATCCTGTGGAACGCCGTGCGCACGAACGTGCTGCAGGCGATCTCCACCGACCACTGCGCGTACCTGTTCGACGGACAGAAGGACGCGGGCAAGGACGACTTCCGCCAGATCCCGAACGGCGGCCCCGGCCTCGAGAACAGGCTGCAGATGATCCATCACTTCGGCGTGCGCGAGGGCCGGATCTCGCTGAACCGGATGGTCGAGCTGCTCTGCACGAATCCCGCGAAGCTGTTCGGCCTCTATCCGCGCAAGGGGACGCTCGCTGTCGGCTCCGACGCCGACGTCGTCGTGTTCGACCCCGACAAGCGCGTGACGATCTCCGCATCGACGCACCATTCACGCTCGGACTACAACCTGTACGAAGGCACCGATGTACAGGGCTCACCGGAGATCGTGCTGCTTCGCGGCAACGTGATCGTCGACGGCATGGAGCTGCTCGCGAAGCCGGGCAGCGGGCAGTTCATCAAGCGGGCCCGGCCGAACGAAGAGCTGCTGCCCGCGGCGCTCGCTACGGCGTAGCGAGCAGCGCGTCGATCCGGTCGACGATCGCCGTCGAGCCCTTTTGCAGAGCCAGCTCCCGTGACTGGGCGAACGCTTCACGCGCTTCCGCGTGTCGACCGGCAGCGAGGAGCACCTCGCCGAGCTCCATCCAGACGTCGTGTCGCTGCGTCACGTATTCGCTCCCGTCGGCGATCGTGACTGCTTCCCGCGCGAACTCAATCGCGCGATCGTGGTCTCCACGCACCGACGCTGCCTGGGCGCGCGCGGCGCGGGACTGCGACACGGTGAGAAAGTCGTCCGGCGAACCGATCGCGTCGACCACGTCGAGTACCTCGTCGGCCTCGTCGGGCCGGCCGGCTCGGGCCAGGAGGTCGGCGTACACTCCGCCCAGGGTCGAACGGGTGCCGTGTTCGCCGATCTCGCCGAGCTCTACCCACGCCTCGGCAAGCAGCTCCAGCCCTCGTCGAAGGTCGCCCCCGAGCATCTCGAACCAGCCGCGCTGCATCGCTTTTTCGAGCGCGTTGACGCGGGCGCCACGTTCGATCAGCGCACTCACGTGCTCGTCGAAGAGTGCGCGCGACTCCTCGAAACGACCCTGCGCGGCTATCGCGTTGGCCCGGATGCTGCCTGACGGCAGTCCGAGCGCCTCCATCGTGTCCGCATGCTCGAGCACCTCCTTCCAGGGCGTGGATCCATGCCACTTCGTCATTCCGACGACGAGGAGCGCCTTGTGCTCGAAGTCGCGATCGTCCGCGCGCCGAGCGTGTTCGAGCGCGAGCGTCGCATTCCCGAGCGCATCGCCGATGCGGCCGAGCCAGAACTGCATGAGAGCGAGCGTCGTGTACCCGCAAGCCAAGGTCAGATCGCTTGCCGCAGCACCAAGGGAGTCGAGGCGGGCGCGAGTCGCCTCCTCGCTCTCCACACCGAAGACTCCATCTCCGTGACCACGAAGGACAACGCCGATGAAGAAGGCGAATGCGCCCGCATCGTCACCCCCCGTTTCGATCGCATGTTCGATCGCTACGTATGCGTCCTCGTATCGCCCGAGCAGCTCGTAGGCCAGCCCGAGCCGGCCGAGCACGAAGCCCCGGTCCCGTCCCGCCGGGAGGAGATCGGCTGAACGACGGAGCAGCGACGCCGCGGCATGAGCGTCTTGTCTGGTGACTGCGCGACCGCCGGCCTCGCCGAGCCGGCTCGCCGCGCGCTCCTCGAGCTCCGGCGACCGTTTGCCGAGCTCACGCCGGCACTGCGCCGCCTGTTCGAGGTGGTAGCCGAGGATCTCGTCGAGCTCGACGAGGCCGGGCCCGTGCAGCGCAAGCCAGTCCGCGAACCGCTCGTGCAGGACGCTGCGATCCGCTTTCGGCAGCGCTTCGTACGCAGCGTCCCGAATCAGCAAGTGACGGAAGCGGAACGCCTCCTCGTCGGGCAGTGTGGTGACGCTGGGCCGAACGAGCTCCTTGCGAACGAGGCCGAGCAGCCGCGACGGGACGTCGGGGTCGTCGGGAGCAAGCGCCGCCACCGCGCCGCGGTGGAACACCTGACCCTCGACTGCGCCGCGCTCGAGCGCCGCACGCTCCCGTGGAGGAAGCTGATCCAGCCGAGCGGCGAGAAGCGCCTGGATCGACGCCGGCACCGCCACCTCGCCGGGCGACTCCTCGAGCATCGCGAGCATCTGCTCGACAAACAGGGGATTCCCGTCAGACGATGACCGGATGCGCTCGCGGAGATCCGGCTCGAGCCCGGCGCCGCTGAGCAGAGCGTCGATCAACTCGTCCGTCTCGGTCAGGCTGAGCGGCTCGAGCAGGACGGTGGTCGCGTTCAGCTTCCCGCCGCCCCACCCCGAGCGCAGGTCCAGCAGATCGGGCCGCGCGAGACACAGGAGCAGGATCGGCGCGTCTCGAGACCAGTCGGAGATGTGCTCGACCAGGTCGAGGAACGTCGGCTCGCCCCACTGCACGTCGTCGAGGAGAACGACGAGGGGACGGCCCGCAGCTGCCGACTCGAAGAGCTTGCGCGTCGCGACGGCGATGTCGTCGGCCGAGGCGATCCCGTCGCCGAGAAGCGCGGCGATCGCCGGGCTCGGCGGTGGCTCGTCGTGCAGCAGCTGCATGACGACCTCGACGAGCGGCCAGTACGTGATCCCCTCGCCGTACGACAGACAGCGACCGCGAAGGACCGTCGCGTCGACACCATTGAGAAACTCCGCGGCGAGGCGCGACTTGCCGACACCCGCAGTGCCGAGAATCGTGAAGAGCGCGCACGCGCGTTCGGACACGCAGCGAGCCCAGGCGTCGTTCAGCAGCGCACGCTCGCGCGCACGTCCGACGAACGGCGCATCGAGGCGCCGGGCAACACCAATCTCGCCGGTCACCGCTCCGAGGCGATACGCAATCAGCGGCTCCGCCTTTCCCTTCGCCTCGAACGGTGGCAACAGCTCTACCTCCACCGCGCCGCGCACGAGCTCGTACGTCCGCTCTCCGAGCAGCACCTCGCCCGCCGCTGCGGCCTGCTCGAGCCGCGCGGCGACGTTGACGGCATCGCCGGTCACGAGCGAGTCGCCGCTACCGGTCACGACCTCGCCCGTGTTCACCCCGATCCGGACCGGGATGTCGACCCCGTCGCGCAACTCCTGCGCCGCGCGCACCGCGCGCAGCGCGTCGTCCTCGCGGATCGTCGGGACGCCGAAGACCGCCATCACCGCGTCGCCGATGAACTTCTCGACGGTCCCGCCGTGCCGTTCGATCGCGCCGCGCGCGACCTCGAAGTACCGAGTCATCACCACGCGCACGGCTTCGGGATCGCGAGACTCCGCGAACGCAGTCGAGCCCGACACGTCGCAGAACAGCACCGTGACCGTCTTCCGCTGCTCGCGCGCAGCAGCAACCACCAGGGCGGCGCCGCACGCGTCGCAGAAGCGCGCTCCCTCCCGGTTCTCAGCCCCGCAGGTCGGGCAGATCACGCGCCGACCGTACTACGGCCGGTCGTGCTCGGCGAGAAAGCGGGCGAAACGGCCTGCGGGCGTCTCGAGCCACGCCGTCAGGTCGCCGGCGAACCGCTCGATCTCCGGGCGCAGCTCGATCAGGCGATAGTCGAGCCTGCGCTCGTCGTTGCAGACGTGATCCGCGTCGGCCGCGACCCGCACCGACGCCCCGCAGTCCGGGCAGGGCATGTGGTCGGGTGTCGGGAACGCGAGTGGCATCTGCCGGTGAACGCGGGTCGGGGGTCCTCCCGTTACGCGGTTCATCGGCAGATTCCTCGCCGAAGTCGAGGGCAGGCCCGGGGTGCGGGCCCGCCCTCGCACGGACGTCAGGCGGTCTGCAGCGCGGCCGGCATCGCGCCGAGCTGCTGCAGGAGGCCCATCGAGTCCCAATTCGTCCAGGACTCGACGATCTTCCCGTCGGCCCACCGATCGATCGAGATCCCGGTGACCGTGGCCTCCTTCCCGGTCGGGGCGATCCCGAACAGGTCGCCCTTGTGCGTCCCCACTGCCGTCCAGCGGGTCGCGACGTAGTCGCCCTCGGCGATCGTCTGGGCCGCCGTCATCCGCAGATCGGGAAACGCGTCGCGATAGCCGCGCGCCGCCTCGATCAGCCCGGCTGGGCCTTTCACCGGTTCCGGCAGTGCCGGGTCGTGCCCGATCGCCTCGGCCGCGATCAGCTCGTGCGCGAGGTCGTAGTTGCCCCCGCCGAAGACCTCCTCGATGATCCGCTTCGAGCCATGAGCGTTCTGCTTCATGCCCTCACTCCTCTCGCCTGCCCGCAGCGCGCCGCGCGGAGTGCGCGGCCGGCCGAGCCTACTCCCGGCGCGGCGGCGAAGGCAATGAACGATCCTCGATCAGCCCGAGCTAGCCGGGGCTCGGCAAGATCACGTCTCGCACGGTGGCGACGAGCTCCTGGTAGCTCGCGATGAACGACCGGAGCGTCCGGACGGTGGCGCCGAAGCCGTCGAACTCCTCGACGGTCATGCCCTCGGGCTCATACGCGCGGGAGAAGTCCGGTACGAGCCGTTCCAGCTCCTCGACCGCTTCGGCCGGAACGGGCTCGTCGAACCGCGGCGTCACCTCGATGGCGGAGGCGTTGAACAGCTTCTGCCACTTCGACGGGATCGTGAGGACGATGTCGCCGCCCATCAACTCCGACCAGTGCCGGTGATTCCGGTACGCGGCTGCGAGCACGCGCGTGCGGTAGCCGCGCTCCCGGTAGATCGCGTACGCGCGCTTGACGCATGCGATCCCGGCCCAGTTGACGTGGCCGGGGGTGAGCAGCGAGCCGCTCTGTCCAGCGGCGACCTCGAGCCAGTCGTCGAGCCGGCCGACCATGATCGTGCAGACGGGTGACATCGACTCGATGTCCTCACCGGCCGCGGCGCGGCGGTCGAGCCCGCGCTCGACGGCCGCTCCGACGGCGAGCGCCTGCGGCACGGTGAACGAGACCGTCGCGTTGATGCTCACGCCACGTGCAGTCGCTTCTTCGATCGCAGCGATGCCCGCCTGCGTCGCCGGAAGCTTCACCTGCATGTTGGGCGACAGGCCGTGGAAGTGGACCGTCTGCTCGACGAGCCGCTCGGGATCGCGGTAGAGCTTCGGGCTCGTCTGGATCGACAGCCGGCCCTTGCGACCGTGCTCGCGGTCGAACACCGGGAGCAGGAGCTTGGACGCGTTGGCGGCCATCTCCTCGATCAGCGCCCAGGTCACCTCGTCCTCGGTCCAGGTCGCGTTGGCCCGGGCGAGCTCGACGATCCGCGGGCGCCAGTCGTCCATCTCCTTTGCGAGCACCTCGCCGACGATCGTCGGATTGGACGTCGCGCCGACGGCACCGTTCGCGATCGCGTACGTGAGCTCGTCGATCGAGCACGAGTCGTTCCAGTAGTCGGTCGGCGTTGTCTCGACCATTTCATAGAGCGGGCTCCGCAGCCCGGTCTCCACCGTCATCCTCCACTCCTTCCCGTCGTCGTTCGGACGACCAGTCTCGGCTCGAGCACCACGTTGCGCGGCGGGCCGTCCGCCCCGCCGACGCGGTCGAGCAGCAGCTGCAATCCCGTGCGCGCCATCTCCTCGAGTGGCTGCGCAACCGTCGTCAAGCCGACGCCGGCGAGCGCCGTCAGCGCGATGCCGTCGAACCCGACCACCGATGCCTCGTCCGGCGTCGAACGCCCTTGTCGGCCGAGCGCCTCGACGAGCGCGATCGCGGTCAAGTCATTCGCGGCGACGAAGCCGGTCGCGTCGGGAGGCGTGGGGGCGGCGCCGGCGAGGACTGCATCGACGTCGAGCTGCATCGGGCCTGACTGCTCGCACCCATGTCGGACACACGCGAGCGCGAAGCTCGCGTGGCGGATGCGGTTCGTGCGCTCCTCCACGTAGGCGCTCGTCACGTACGCGAGCCGCCGATGGCCGAGCTCGGCAAGATGCTGCACCGCGAGGAAGACGCCCTTCTCCTCGTCGACGCCGACGGAGTCGAATGACGGGTCGTGCGAGCTGACGACGACTGCGGGAACGGATTCCAACCGCAGCAGCTCGGAAAGCGCCGGATCACCGCTCGACTGTAGGAGAGCCAGCCCGGCGACGCGCCGCTCGAGGAAGCCGTCGACGGTCGCGGTCTCACGCTCGCCGCTTCCGTCGGTGTTGGAGACCATCGTCGTGAATCCCTGCGTGTGCGCATGCCGTTCGAAGAGCTTCACCAGCTCGCCGTAAAACGGGTTGCCGAGATCGCCGACGAACAGGCCGAGCGTGCTCGTCCGCCGCTGGACGAGCTGCCGCGCAATGCCGTTCGGCCGGTAACCGAGCTCGGCGATCGCCGCCTGGACGCGCTCACGCACCCCGGGGGAGACGGCCGGAACGCCGCGGATCACGTTCGACACCGTCGACTTGGAGACGCCGCTTCGCGCTGCGACGTCGACGATGGTCGGGCGCGTCACGCGAGCGCCTCCTGCACGTAGCGGAGGTTCGCCTCTTCCACCGCGCGCACGGACGGCAGGTCCGCTTCGCGCACGGCAACGCGATCCTGTTCGAGGACGATCCAGCCGTCGAAGTCCTGCAGCTCCGGCAACGCGAGCGCGCCGCGGACGTCGACCATCCCTTCACCGAACGGGCAGAAGATGCCGTCACCCCACGCCTGGTCCCACGGAACCTCACCGGCGCGCACGCGGGCGAGCAGCACGGGATCGACGTCCTTGAGGTGGAGATGCCCGATGCGCTTCGCATAGGTGCGCATGAGCTCGAGTGGATCGCCGCCGCCGGCCGCGGCGTGCCCGGTGTCGAAGCACAGCGGCACATCCGTGTGCTCGACGAGCGCCGCGATCTCCTCGGGCGTCTCGATGTAGGTCGCGGCGTGGTGATGAAAGACGGCATCGACGCCGCGTGCGCGGCACCGCTCGGCCGCCTGCGAGACGCGCTCGAGCGCACGCGCGAGCCGGTCGCCGGTCAGCGCCGTCCGCGCCTGCTCGTCGGGACGCCCGGCGCCGACCGACCGCTCCGGCGAGCCGGCATCGGCGAGCACCACAGGCCCCTCCTTGCCCGTCTCGGCGAGCGCCGCGGCGATCGGGTCGAGCCACTCCTCGACGTCCGCGTGAAACGCCTCTTCATCGTCGAGGTGGAGCGGCGCGAAGCCGCCGACCAGGCCGAGGCCCGACTCCGCGAGCTCCGCCGTCCCGAGGTACCCGGGCGGCCCGAGCTCGATCCCGGTGAACCCGAGCTCGGCCACGGTGCGCAAGAGAACGCCGGCCGGGACGAGGTCGTCACGGCCCGCCGTCCGCTCCCACACGCCCCAGGTGACGGGCGCGCTCGCGAGCCCTCTGGAACGTTCCACAAGCCCCAGCCTACAGGTAGCGCCGCTCCGCGGCGCGGGCGGCCTCGTAGTCCGTTCGGGCCGTGCGAACGCTGTCCGTCTCGGCCACTTCGGCGACCGGGACGTCCCACCAGCTCTCGTAGCTCGGCACGCCCTCGTAGCGATCGGTCGCGACCGCGATCACGGTCGTGCGCGTCTCTTCACGCGCGTCGCGCAGCGCGGTGCGCAAGCCCTCGATGGTCTCGGCGCGGATGACCCGCGCTCCGAGCGACTCGGCATTCGCCGCGAGATCAACAGGGAGGTAGGCCGCGGAATCGGCGGAGTCGGTGCCGAGCGAGCCGTCACGGCGGTAGCGGTAGAGCGTCCCGAAGCCGTCCGTCCCGAGCGACCGCGAGAGCCCGCCGATCGACGCAAAGCCGCGGTTGTCGACGAGGACGATCACGAGCTTCACGTCCTCTTGCACGGCGGTCACGATCTCGGACGGCATCATCAGGTAGGAGCCGTCGCCGACCATGACGTACACCTCGCGGTCCGGCGCGGCGAGCTTCACGCCGAGCCCGCCGGCGATCTCGTAGCCCATGCACGAGTAGCCGTACTCGACGTGGTAGCCCTTCGCGTCGCGCGTTCGCCAGAGCTTGTGCAGGTCGCCGGGCATCGAGCCGGCAGCGCAGACGACGACGTCGGTCGGCCCCGACGCGTCGTTGACGGCGCCGATCACTTCGCTCTGCGCAGGGAGCGGCGCGTGGCCGAGCGCGTAGAGGCGCGTCACCTCGTCGTTCCACGCCGCCGAGAGCTCGGCCGCGCGCGCGCGATACGCGGCGTCGACCTCGTGTCCGCCGAGCAGCTCCGCCAGGCGTTCGAGCGTGGCGCGCGCATCGCCCTGGAGCGCGAGCCCTGCGTGCTTCGTCACGTCGAGCTCGGCGACGTTGACGTTCACGAATGCGACGCCCGCGTCGCGGAACGCGGTCTTCGACGCGGTCGTGAAGTCGGAGTAGCGCGTGCCGATCCCGATCACGAGGTCCGCCTCCGCCGCGATCCGGTTCGCCGCGAACGTGCCGGTCGCGCCGATTGCGCCGAGATTCGCCGGATGGTCGTACGGAAGCGAGCCCTTGCCGGCCTGCGTCTCGCCGACCGGGATGCCGGTCTGCTCGACGAAGGCACGGAGCGCGCCGGTCGCGTCGGAGTAGATCGTGCCCCCGCCCGCGACGATCAA
>Ga0308176_10001829_pt1 | contig 13396 bp, 8 predicted proteins | sample PhyCR2_3_FD_203890 | JGI IMG/M metagenome (GOLD analysis project Ga0308176, IMG submission 203890) | Soil microbial communities from UC Gill Tract Community Farm, Albany, California, United States - DLSLS.C.R2 | ecosystem: Environmental > Terrestrial > Soil > Agricultural land | place: USA... | reverse complement strand
CGCGAATAGTCGATTGCGACAACCCGACACCTTCTGGACACACCACACCCGGGTCGACACCACCGACCCCAACCGGGGGCTTCGGCTCGAAACAGATCTGTGCTTGCCTACCAGGCCACTACATAGTAGTAGTCGGGTCCGAGGAGGAGCCCCACGCGTGGCAGCCGCGCGGTCCACGCACGAGCACGGCGCCCGCGATCTGCAGACTCAGAGCGGCGAGCGGTGATCTCCAGAGCGACGAGCGAGCGGCGATACAGCGGCGAGCGAGCGGCGACAGCCAGGGTCGGCTACAGCCAGTTATAGATCGAGCGCCGTGAGCACGCTGGCGGCGACCACGCCGGCGTCGTAGAGCTGGGTCGCGCGGGCGTGGCCGGCGGCGGCGAGGCGCTCGACGAGCGCGGGGGATGCAACGAGCCGGATCATCGCATCGGTGAGGCGGCGGGCGTCGCCGACCGGCACGAGGAGCCCGCTCTCGCCGTCGACCACGGTCTCGCGGCAGCCGGGGGCGTCGGTGGTGATCACCGCGCGGTTCATGCTCATCGCCTCGAGCACCGAGCGCGGCGTGCCCTCGCGGTACGACGGCAGCACCAGCACGTGGGCGGCGGCGAGGTGCGGCCGGACGTCGTCGGAGGCGCCGAGGTACTCGATCGTGCCGTCAGCGACCAGCGCGTCGAGCTCGCGCTGGGTCAGGCTCTCGGGGTTGGGATCGAGCCAGCCGGCGATCCGGAACCTCACGTCGGGGTAGCGTTCGCGCACGATGCGCGCGGCCGCGACGTACTCGGCGATGCCCTTGTCGCGCAGGAGCCGGCCCAGGAACACGAACACCGGCGGTCCAGACGGCAGCGGCGAAGGCGCGTAGTGCGCCAGATCGACGCCGCTGCCGCGGACGATCGCGACGCGCGCGCGGCGGGGGAGCGCGCCGAACCGGGCGAGCTCGTCGCGGTCGTCCGCGTTCTGGCAGATCACGACCTGGCACTGCGAGAGCCCGGCGCGGTAGAGGCCGCGCGCGATCGCCGCGACCAGCCGCTGCCTGGGCGTGCGCACGCTCGACAGCGCCGACCCCATGCCGGTGATCATCGCCGCGCGCCGCGGCACCCCGGCGAGCCGCGCCGCGAGGCTGCCGTAGATCACCGGCTTGATCGTGTAGCCGAGCACCAGGTCGGGGCGCAGCGCTCGCAGCCGGCGCGCCAGCGCGAGGAGCGAACGGGCATCCGCCCTCGGATCGATCCCGGTGCGCTCGAGCTCGATCGGCTCGAACCTGACCCCCAGCGTGGCGAGCTCGGCCGCCACCGCCGCGCCGTGCGCGCGGTCCTGGGGCGCCATCGCGATCACCTCGTGGCCTCGCGCGACCATCGCCGCGAGCAAGGGGCCGCGAAACTTGACGAGCGACGGCGCCCAGCCGCCGATCACGACGACGCGCATCACCGCGCTCGCGCCGGCACGCCGACCGCGACGACGTCGGGCGGCAGATCGGTCACCACGGCCGCCCCGGCCCCGACCGTGGTTCGCGCGCCGATCGTGATCCCGGGGATGACCACGACGCCGATCCCGAGGAACACCGCGTCGCCGAGCGTCACGTTGCCGGCGAGCCGGGTCCCCGGCGCGACGTGCACCGCCTCGCCGAGCCGGCAGTCGTGATCGATCGACGCGGCGGTGTTCACGATGGCGTGCGCGCCGATGATCGTGTCCGGCTGGATCACCGCGCCGGCGAACACGACGCTGCCGGGCCCGAGCTGGACGGTCGGGTCGATGATCGCCTGCGGGTGGACGACCGAGACGAACCGGCAGCGCGCCGTGGCCGCCAGCCGGCGCCGCGCCGCGTTGTCGCCGATCGCCAGCACGACCTGCGCGTGCGGATCCCGGAGCACCGGCTCGGTCGGCCCCGCCACCGCGACGCCGAGCAGCTGTTCGCCCCAGCGCCCCCGCGCGTCGTCGGCGATCGAGGCGACGCGAAACCCGGCCGCGCGCGCGGTGGCCACCACGACCTTGGCGTGACCTCCCGCGCCGACGATGATCAGGTCACCCGGTGGCGACATTCACCCGCGCCATACCATGAGAACCCCCACGCGGTCGTGGTGTGCAGGCTCCCCTCAGGGACAGGCGTGCGGGCCGGGCGCCGCGTTCGGTGGGCACACGGCGCCGGTCGCCGCGTCGCACACCAGGCCCTCGTGCTGCCCGATGTCGGGCGGGCAGTCGGGGCTCGTGCCGGTGCAGAACTCCGGGAGGTCGCAGAACGTCGAGCCGGTGGTGCCTCGGTCGTAGGTGCGGCACACCGTGACGCTCGGGATGAACGCGCAGGTCCCGTCGTTGGCCAGCGTCGCGCTGTGCGCGCAAGCCTGACAGTCGGTCTTGTTGTTGCCGCCGCACGCCGTGTCGCAGCACCGGCTGTCGACGCAGAATCCCGTCGAGCACTGAGCATCCTGCGAGCATGCCTGGCCGGTGCCCGAGGCCTGCGCGACCGTGCGGGTCTCGACCCGGATCGTCTGCAGATCGGGGCGCGCCCGGGTGTACGCGACCCGGGTCACGTTGGACGAGATGTCGGAGAGCACCGCGTTGTCCTCGTCCTCCACGTCGGCCGAGATCACGAACCCGGCGCCGTTGAGCACGCCGCTGGTGCCGACCTGCTGGCCGAAGATGTCGGTGCCCGTCGCGTTGGCGTTGCGCCCGTCGGTCCACGCGACCAGGAAGCTGCCGCTGAGCGCCGCCACTGCAGGCGACGTCTGCTGGCCGGGGGCGCCCCCGCTGACCGGGATGCCGGCGGGATCGAGCACGCTGAGCGCCGCGCCGATGGTGACGCGCGCGCCGAAGATGTCGCCCTGGGTGTCGTTGCGGCGGTCCTCCCACACGACGAGGCCGGTGCCGGTCACGAACGCGACGCGCGGCGAGAACTGACCGTTGGCCGCACCCGAGATCTGCACGCCGTTCGGATCGAGGACGGCGCCCGCGGTGGTGACCCGCGCGCCGAACAGGTTGACATCGGTCGCGATCCGCCCGTCGCTCCACACGACCAGGAACTGGTTGGTCGCCGCGTCGAACGCGACGGCCGGGCGACCCTGATCGCCGGCGGCGTTGCAGATCACGAGGTCGCGCACGGTGACGGCGCCGGTCGCGTTGTCGACCACCGCGCCGAAGATGTCGAAGTTGCCGTTGCGGCGATCCTCCCAGACCACGAGCGAGATCGTGCCGTTGGTCGAGACGGAGGGCACGAGTTGATCGCCCGTGGCCGTGGCGATCGGGATGCCGGCCGCGTCGCGCACCGTGCCCGTCGCCGTGACGCGCGCGCCGAAGATGTCGCGATCGACCCCGTTGCGCGAGTCGTTCCACACCACGAAGAAGTCGCCGGCGGAGGACGTGACCGCCGGGCTCGCCTGCGCAAACGTCGCGTTCGACACCGCGCGCGGCGTGGCGTCGACCTTGGTCTGGCCGGAGAACCGGGTCAGCTCGATGTCGGTGCCGTAGCTGCGGCTGTCGGTCCAGAACACGCCGAACGTCGTGCCGGCGCGGCCCACCACCGGGGCGGTCTCGCGGTTGTTGCCGGTGATCAGCATGAGGCCACCGGCGTCGGCGACCGCGCCGGCCGCGGTGATCCGCGCGCCGAACACGGTGTCGGTATTGGTATCGCGCTCGTCCTGCCAGACCGCGAAGAAGTCGGTGTTGTTGGTGGCGATCGCCGGGACGAACTGCGGGCGGTTGGCGTTCGAGACGATGATCTCGGCGCCGTTGTTGGTGAGCGCCGGGCTCGTCGTCAGGCGCTGCGCGTAGATGTCGAAGCTGGTCGTCGCGAGGTTGCGGCTCTCCTGCCAGACGACCAGGCAGCCGCCCGGATTGCACGTCAGGTTCGAGAGCTCCTGGTTACCGGCCAGGCTCGAGATCGAGACCCCGCCGACGTTCAGGGTGACGCCCTCGGTGCGGGTGTCGAGCACGGCGCCCGCGGTGCTGACGCGGGTCCCGAACAGGTTGATGCCGTTGCTGTTGTTGGTCCACGCGACCACGTAGTTGGTGCCGTCGAACGCGGCTGCCGACGAGGTCTGGCTCCCCGCGCCCGCCGAGATCGTGAACGCTGCGCCGCTCGGGGTCCCCGCGGTGGTGACGGAGATGCCGCGCAGATCGGCGGTCGCCGTGGCGCCCTCACTGTACGTGACCAGGTAGTTGGCGCCGGGCTTGGCGGTGACGTTCGGCTGGCTCTGGACCACGGCGTCCGCGGTGATGTTGACCGAGCCGCCGAACACCGTGCCGCCGAACAGCGCGGCGCGGATATCGCTGGCGTTGGTCCACACCAGGAGCGCCGAGTTGCCGTTGCCCGCGAGCTTGGGGCCGAGCTCGTTCTGCGCGCTCGGGTTGATGCGGCCGAGCTGCGTGACGACGCCGGCCGTGCTCACGCGCGCCGCGGCGATATCGGCCTCGGTGCCGCCGGAGACCTTGAAGTCCTCCCACGCGACGACGTACTGGTTGCCCGCGAACGCGACGGTCGGGTGCAGCTGGCGGCCCGGCGTGGCGGCGATCGTGATGCCGTTCGGGCTGAGGATCGCGCCGGTCTGGCTGACCAGGGTCGCGAAGATGTCTTCGTCGCGGCTGAGCCGCTGATCCGACCACACCACGAGGTAGTTGGTGCCGTCGAACGCGACCGCCGGGAACGTCGAGCTCGCGCCGGTCGAGCCGTTGACCTGGGTGTCGACCGCGGTCTCGGCCGAGATCGTCGGATCGAGGGTCGCCGGGAACACGGTCTCGCTGAGGATCCCGCCCGGGACGGTGATCGCGATGTGGTTGGCCTTCCACTCCGCCTGGATCGGCCACTCGTGACCGGCGGCGTCGAGCCACAGCGCGTGGCTGTAGCGGAAGCCGAGCCCGGCCGCCGACTGGAAGTGGAGGCCGCGCTCGGTCGCGCGGACGAACGCCTGGCCGCTGATCTGGACCTCGACGGTGAGATCGCCCGTGCCCGCGGGCGCGGCGGCGAACTTCCAGGCCTGCTGGATGCCGTCCTCGCGGTTGGTCAGGACCTCGACCGCGGCGCCGCGCGTGATCTCGACCGCGCCGTCGCTGTTGGCGCGCGCGTCCGAGCTCCCGCCGAGGCTCGTGCCATCCTCACGGGTGATCGCGCCGGTCTCGACGGCGAGCTTGCCGCCGGTGACGCGCCCCCCGGAGGCCGGGTAGTGATACGGCGTCAGCTCGGCGATGCCGTCCTGCACGCTGACGTCGTGCGTGGCGTAGCCGGCGAGGAACGCGCCGCCCTCCTGCCGAAATCCCAGGACGGCCTTCTGGGCGAGCAGCTGGACCTCGCGCGCCGGGCCTGCGACCAGCGGCGTCGCGGGCTGCACGGAGCCAGGGGGCTGGCCACCGGGGGACTGGCCGGTGGCCTGGGGGTCTTCGCTCGGGCTCACGGAGGAGTCCTGGCATCCGATCGCGGCGATCAGAGAGAGAAGACCAGCTGCGTGCGATGCAGTCCTGATGCACCCGAAGGCTCGAATTCGTGTCACTGGTACCCCCGTAAAAAATCTATAATAGGTATGGCCATGCGCGCCGGACTTGATCTCGTCGCGGCGTAGAAATGTATCGCTTGGAGTCTTCTCGGCGAGTGATCGTTCACACGTCTCTCCCGGAGCAACCAACGTAACACAACACCGAAACAGGCGTGCAGGCTCCGTGCCTCATGCGCTCCGCCGTACGGCTTCGATCACACGATCCTGGTCGGCCTGCGTGAGGGATGAGCCACTCGGTAAGCACAGGCCGTCGCGAAACAGCGCCTCGGCGGTGGGCCCTCGGAACACGTGTACGCCGGTGAACGCCGGCTGCAGGTGAAGCGGCTTCCACACCGGCCGGGCCTCGATGTCGAGAGCGGCGAGCCGCTCGATCACCTGATCGCGGCTCGCCCCGAACGCCCCGGCGTCGATCGTCGCGCAGGTCAGCCAGAACGTCGCGCGCCCGAAGCTGGCCTCGGGCATGAACGACCACCCCGGGAGATCTCCGAGGCCCGCGCGGTAGCGAGCCTGAATGCCCCGCCGGGCGTCCACGCGGCGGTCCAGATCCGCCAGCTGCGCGCGCCCCACCGCCGCCAGAAGATTACTCAGTCGATAATTATAGCCAATCTCCTTGTGCTCGTAGTGCCGCACCGGCTCGCGCGCCTGGGTCGCGAGGTGGCGCGCGCGATCGATCCACGACTTCTGGGTGGCGAGCAGCATCCCGCCGCCCGAGGTCGTGATGATCTTGTTACCGTTGAACGACAAGATCGAGAGATCGCCGAGCGAGCCGGCCGGCCGGCCGCGGTAGGTCGCGCCGAGCGCCTCGGCGGCGTCCTCGATGATCGCCACGCCGTGCCGGCGACAGGCCAGGACGATCGGGTCCCAGTCCGCGCACTGACCGTAGAGGTCGACGCCGATCAGCGCCCTGGGCAGCGCGCCTTCGCGAGCGGCGCGATCGAGCGCCTCGGCGACCAAGCCCGGATCGAGGTTCCAGCTCGCGCGCTCGCTGTCGATGAACACCGGGGTCGCGCCGGCGTACACGATCGCGTTGGCGGTCGCCGCGAACGTCAAGGTCGAGGTCCAGACGGTATCGCCGCGCCCGACGCCGAGCACGAGCAACGCCAGGTGGAGCGCCGCCGTGCCGCTCGACAGCGCTACGGCGTGCGGCATGTCGACCCGCCGGGCGGTCTCGGCCTCGAAGGCATCGACGTGCGGCCCCAGCGGCGCGATCCAGCCCGAGGCCACGGCCTCGCCCAGCATCGTGAGCTCGCGGCCGGTGAGCTCGGGCGGCGACAGGTAGACCCGCGTCATCCCGGCACGGCCGGCACGGCGAGCACGGGGTGCGCTCCCGAGCCTTCGCCGCGCCGCGGCTTGGCGGGCTCGGCAAGCTCGGCGGCAGCGAGTCCGTCGGGCAGCTTCGCGAGGCCGCTCCGGTCGCGCCGCTCGCCTCGGTCGGCCCGCTCGCCTCGGTCAGCCCGCTCGGCGCCCTCGGGTGCCGCGACCTTGGCGACCGCCTGACCTGCCGCCTCGCCGAGGCCACCGGTGTACTCGGGGATCATCCCGCGCAGCGCGGCGCGCAGGCGCGCCGGCTCGGCGTGGTCGGCGAGCGCGATCAGCCCGTCGACGCCGCGCACCACCTCGGCAAACGGCGGGGACGCGATCCGCCCGATGAAGATCTTGGGGTGCTTGGTCTTGTCGGCGTGCTCGGCGTCGGTCGCCAGCTGCTCGAACAGCTTCTCGCCGGGCCGCACGCCGTTGAACTTGATCTCGATGTCCTCGCCGGGCCGCAGCCCCGACAGCGTGATCAGGTCGCGCGCCAGATCGACGATCTTCACCGGCTCGCCCATGTCGAGGATGAAGATCTCGCCGCCGGCCCCCATCGCGCCGGCCTGCAGCACGAGCTGGCTCGCCTCGGGGATCGTCATGAAGTAACGCTGCATGTCCGGATGGGTGACGGTCACCGGGCCGCCCGCGGCGATCTGCTGCTTGAAGATCGGGATCACCGAGCCGTTCGAGCCGAGCACGTTGCCGAACCGCACGGTGACGAACCGCGTCTTGCTGCGCTGCGCGAGCGCCTGCGTGTAGATCTCGGCGACCCGCTTGGTCGCCCCCATCACCGAGGTCGGGTTGACCGCCTTGTCGGTCGAGATCAGCACGAAGCGCTCGACGCCGGTGCGGTCGGCCAGATCGGCGATGAGCCGGGTACCCCCGACGTTGTTCTTCACGGCCTCGCCGGGGTTGTGCTCCATCATCGGCACGTGCTTGTGCGCCGCCGCGTGGAACACGATCGACGGCCGCGCGCCCGCGAACACCTGCGTCATGCGCCGCGCGTCGGTGACATCGGCGATCTGCGGATCGATCGTGAGCTCGGGGTAGAGCCCGATGAGCTCGCGGTGGATCTCGAACAGCGCGTTCTCGAACCGCTCGACGAGCACGAGCCGCGCCGGCGCGTAGCGGCAGACCTGGCGGCACAGCTCGCTGCCGATGCTGCCGCCCGCGCCGGTGACCATCACGACGGCGCCGCGGATCGAGGCGTTCAGCTGGTCGGCATCGAGTTGCACCTGCTCGCGGCCGAGCAGGTCTTCGATCGCGACCTCGCGGATCCGCGACAGGTTCACGCGATCGCCCACGATCTCGTAGATCCCGGGGATGATCTTGGTGTCGAGCCCGGCGTTGCGGCACCGCATCGTGATCGCGCGGATCTGCGCGCCCGGGGCGTTCACGATCGTGATCAGCACGCGGGCCACCCGCCGCCGCGCGGCGATCTCGACGACCTGATCGATCCGGCCGAGCACGGGTAGCCCGCCGATGCGCGTGCCGATCTTCATGTGGTCGTCGTCGAGGAAGCCGACCGGGGAGAGCGCCAGATCGGGGCGCGCGGCGATCTCGCGCGCGACGACGACCCCGGCCTGCCCGGCGCCGATCAGGAGCACGCGCTCGCGCCGGCGGCCCGGCGACCGCCGCTTGCGCTCGGCGGTCTCCCCGTACATCCGCCGCACCGCCCGGACCCCGGCGAGCCCGACGAAGCACAAGAAGAAGTTCATGCACAGCACGCCATACGGCAACACGGCCACCTCGAGCACGGCCGGCAGCGCCAGCCGGAGCCCGAACAGGATCATGGTGGCGAGCGCGTTCGCGACGGCGATCGTCGCGATCTCGCGCATGCTGATGTAGCGCCACGAGTAGCGGGGCACGCCGAGCGCGCTGAGCAGCGCGTATTCGATCAAGACGACGTAGGGCCACCCGACCAGCGAGGTCGCAAGCCATGCGGACGGGAGCGAAAATTCGAACCGGAACAGAAAGCCGAGCCAGTACGCGCAGGACAGCACCGCGAGGTCGAACACGACCTGAAGGCTTCGGCGAAAGAAACGGGGCATCGGGCTGACCGGGTTAGTGCAATCGCGCGGATGACTTGTTCATCCGAACGGACGTTCACGCTAGCACGCTCCCCCGAGGGCCACCCTTGAGAATTCATTCACGTTTCCGGACTTTGCCAGCCAGCGCACAGCAGCTGGCTATCTCACCTTTGGTGACAAAGTCGCACGTTGGCAGGAGGCCGCCGCACGCATAGCTTCGCTGCGAGCAGAGGAGGCTCCTGTGAAGTAAATAAAATCGAGTGCTTCAGGTGCATCAATGAAAGCTATCCTACAGAAATTACATGTAGGCGGTGGCACCGCGATCCTGGGTGTCGCGAGCACCCTGGCCCTCAGCGCGTGCGCCTTCGACGACCCACGCGGCGGTGACGACCACGCGACCGAGGTGGTGGAGCGCACACTCAGCCCGAACCCCTGCACGCGGGTGAAGCTGTCGTTGCCTACCCCGCACTTCCTCAGCCCCAACCTCGTCCCCATGATGGTGAACGCCACCGCAACCTGTCCGCCCGGCCAGACGGCCGAGTTTCATTACTGGATCAAGAAGTGGGGAGCCCCGAACTGGACCGACATCGAATCCTCCAGCCAGGACGCGGCGATCTGGACCCCCAGGTAGAAGGCGCCTGGTGCGTCACCGTGGTCGGCCGAGCGGTGGGCGCGCCCAAGGACTACCAGACCCGGGCGAGCGCCCACTGCGGCACGATCAGCCACAACTGCGGCACAGCCACGGTCACCCCGCCGGACGCGACCGGCGATGCGACCGCCGGACGCCGGGACGCGCTCGAGGCCAACGCGCTGCTCGCGCCGTGGTCGGAACCCCGAGTACCAGTTCTGGGTCAAGCAGCAGGGCGCGCAGAACTGGACGATCCTCCCGACCTACACGACGGGGCAACGGCAGCTGGACGCCACCGACGATCGGCACCTGGAACGTCAAGGCGGTGGCGCGAACTGCCGGGTCACACGTCACCTACCAGGTCAGCTCGGCGGCGGTCGTCGTCAGCGTCATTCCCTGAGCCCCTGAGCAAGCAACGCCGCCATCCCGCCGTCGCGGCGTACTACCTGCGATAGCGCGCCAGCGCGTCGAGCAGCCAGCTGCGATGCGGGGCACGCTCGGCGACCGGGCGCAGGAGCGCGACCGCCGCCGCATCGTCGCCGCCGGCCGCGAGCAGCGCCGCGTGCTCACAGACCTGCCAGGTCGCGAAGAACGGGACGTGGTAAGCGGCATAAAAGTCGATCGGCGCGGTGTAGGCCGCGCTGGTCCGCTCGGGGCTGGCGGCGACCGTGACGTCGGGCCGCGCCGGATCCACGACGCAGCCGCCGCCGAAGAACCGAGCCCGGGCGCGGACCAGCTGGGCGAGCGACGCCGGGGCGCCGTACGCCGGGTGCTGCTCGCTGGCCTCCGCGGCGAGCGCCTCGAGCTGGCCGGCGATCGCGTCCGCCCGCGCCGGATCGATCACGCCGGCCACGAACAGGCAAGGGCCGCGTTCCCGCGCCGCCGCGTCGGCGCCGCCCGTCAGGCAGGGCGCGACGACCGCGCGTGCCCGCTCGAGCTCGCCGTCGATCCAGTAAAGCAGGCCGAGCGCGGCGCGCCGCAGCGGCCGGCGATTGGGCCCCGCCTTGTCGAGCGAGCGTTGATAGAGCTCCCCCGCGCGCGCCCGATCGCCGGACAGCGCCAGCACCTTCGCGAGGCCGGCCAGCGTGTCCTCGCCCTCCGAGAGCCGCAGGGCCTCCTCGTCCGCGGCCACGGCCCGCTCGAGCTCGCCGGCCGCGGCGAGCGTGGTCGCGTACACGCCGAGCGCGTCGGCCTCCCCGGGGAACGCGTCGCGGTACGAGGTCCCGATCCGCAGCGCCTCGGCCGGCTCGTCGAGGTAGAGCAGGACCGACGACTCGTGATCGTAGATCCGGCCGCGCAGCTCGCGAGCGGGCTCGGCGAGCAGCGCCTGGTACCCGGCGTGCGCGGCGCGGTAGTTGGCGGCGCGGTAGTCGAGCTCGGCGGTCCAGAACGCCAGCTCGCGATCGGGGCCGGTGCCCGCCGTCGCGAGCGCGGTGCGGGCCGCCTGAGGGCCGCGCTCGACGAGCGCGCTCGCGGCATCGAGCAGGGCGCGATCCTTGGTGTGCTCCGCGAGGGCGCCCCGGGTGCGCCCCGCCGCCCCCGCCGCCGCCGCCCGCTCGGCCTCGGTCGCCCCGCCGAACAGCACCAGGTACGCCAGCGCGCGGGGGTGCTCGGGGGCGACCGCCAGCGCCGCGCGCAGCGAGGACAGCGCCTTGTCGTTGTAGAACAGGTCGTACTCCTCGAGCGCGCGCCGGACGTACTCGTCGCCGGGCCGCGCCGGAGCCTCCGAGGATTCGCGATGCCCGCGCGCCCACCACAGCCCCCCGCCGCCGGCCAGGGCGGCGAACGCGACCGCCGCGGCGATCACCGGCCAGCGCCGCACCGCCGGGGCAAACAGCTGCCGCCGCGCCGCCGCCAGCGCGTCGCGAAACGCGCGCATCGTCGGGTCCGCTCCGCCGGATCCTTGGCGAGCGCGGCCCGGACGATCGCCTCGATCGCGCTCGGCACGGCCGGCACGGCCGAAAACGGCGGCGGCGTCTTGTGCACGATCTGCGCGAACAGCTCGTCCGCGGTCGCCGCGGTGTACGGCGGCCGGCCGGCCAGGAGCTCGTACGCGAGCACGCCGATCGAGAACACCTCGCTGCGCTCGTCGGGAACCTCCCCGGCGAGCTGCTCGGGCGCCATGTAGATCGGCGTGCCGATCAGCTGGCCGGCGTGGGTCCGGTAGCCCTCGCCATCGCGCGCTATCGGCAACGTGCGGTCGATCGAGCCATCGATCGAGCCATCGATCGATCCATCGGGCGCGCTCGCCATCGTCGCATCGAGCGCGAGCTTGGCCGATCGCTCCCCCGGGCGCGGCGCGGCGTGGTGATCACCGGTCGATGTTGCCGCCGAGCCGAGCGATGACTCCCCGGGTGGCCCGGTCGGCCCGGAGGGCTCGGGAGGCCGCGGTGGCTGCGGTGGCTGCGGTGGCTCGGAGGGCTCGGGAGGCCGCGGTGGCTGCGGTGGCTCGGGAGGCCGGGAGGCCATGGAGCCATCCATCCGCTTGGCGAGGCCGAAGTCGAGGACCTTCACGCCGTCGGGCGTCACCATGATGTTCGCGGCCTTGATGTCGCGATGCAGGATGCCGCGGCCGTGCGCGGCGACCAGCGCGTCGGCGACGCCCTCGATCCACGCCAGCGCCTGCGCGAGCGGCGGCGGGCCGTCTTGCCGCAGCGCCTCCGACAAGGTGCGGCCCTCGACGAGCTCCATGACCAGGACGTCGTCACCGGCGTGCGCGACGATGTCGAACAGCGTCACGACATTGGCGTGACGGATCGCCGCGGCCGCGCGGGCCTCGCGCAGCATCCGCGCGCGGCGCTCGAGATCGCCCGCGAAGTCCGCCGGCAAGATCTTGAGCGCGACGTAACGATCGAGGCGCTCGTCGCGCGCGCGCCACACTTCGCCCATCGCGCCCTTGCCGAGTTGCGAGACCAGCCGGTAGGGCCCGATCAGATCGCCGGACTCGGGCATCGCCGCGATGGTAGCAGCCGGCCAGAACCTCGCCACAGAGGCTCCTGCAGAACGCCTGGCGCCGCGGGGGCCGCGCTGCCGGAAAACCCTCCCGGGTGCGGCGCTCCTGCAGACCGCGCGCACCCCGTGCTCCAGGTTGTCCTCGTTGCCGTGACCTCCCTCCCGGGTGCGGCGCTCCTGCAGACCGCGCGCACCCCGTGCTCCAGGTTGTCCTCGTTGCCGTGACCTCCCTCCCGGGTGCGGCGCTCCTGCAGACCGCGCACACGCTTGCTTGCGCCGCGGGTCTGGGCCCGTCGCTCGTCCGTTAACCGCCGGATTGCGATTTGACCTCGGTGCCATCTCCACGACCGACCGGCGCTTGACCGCCCGGCCGTGCAATTTATCTCGCGCCGAACCCAGCCCGCGTCGCTGCGCGGCGCGTTGACGTTTTCGCCGAACAGACGGGAAGACGGCTTGCGCGATCGCATTTTCGCCCGGGGGGGCCGGACCGACGGCCACGTCGTCTCGTCCCCGACCGCTGTATCGCGATGATGCCATTCGATCAGACTCGCTCGTCCATGTCGATCGTTCCCTGCACGTTCTCGTCACCGCGCAGCGCGCCCACGCGGGGTCCTCCTCGGAGAGCGAGCGAGGCGCTCGGGCCCCCAGCGGGCAGACGCGCAGCGCCAGAGCCCGTGGGGCTCACCGGTCGTCACGCACAGCGGTCGCCGTGGCCGCGGCCCGGGAGGCAACTGCGGAGCAGAGAAGCCCGGGGGAACCAGCGCCTATGCGAGGGGCGGAGGAGGGACCGGCATGTGGCAGCCGCGCCGGGCACGCACGAGCACCGCTGTATCGCGATGATGCCATTCGACCAGGCTCGCTCGTCCATGTCGATCGTTCCCTGCGCGTTCTCGTCACCGCGCGGCGCGCCCGCGCGGGGTCCTCCTCGGAGAGCGAGCGAGGCGCTGGGGGGGCCCCCCAGCGGGCAGGCGCGCAGCGCCGTAGCCCGCGGGGCTCGCTGGTGG
>Ga0308176_10001827_pt1 | contig 13405 bp, 6 predicted proteins | sample PhyCR2_3_FD_203890 | JGI IMG/M metagenome (GOLD analysis project Ga0308176, IMG submission 203890) | Soil microbial communities from UC Gill Tract Community Farm, Albany, California, United States - DLSLS.C.R2 | ecosystem: Environmental > Terrestrial > Soil > Agricultural land | place: USA... | reverse complement strand
TAGACAATCGATCAGCTACTGCATCAAACGGCCGGAGGGAACCATTGTTCGCGACGGCAAGGTGTTGGCCCAGCGACAAGCGCTCACAGAGTGGGCGCAAAGTTTGGGGGATGCGCCCTGGTGCGGTGGCCTGGAGGCTACCACTTGCAGTCACTGGATTTCATCTGCTGTGCCCGTGCCCGGCAGAACTCAAAATGGCTCATCCGGCACGGCGCGCACCAGCGTGATGTTTAAGAACAAGAGCGCGGGCCTGCTGATTGAAAATGGCGTGCCGTATCAAACATGCAAACTGTACGGCAAGAAGTATTTCACCGCTCTGCTGCAGAATGCCGAAGGCATGAACGAAGCCTTGCACAGGCTGCTCAGCTTCAGCCGCAGTCAGTTAGAAACGCTGATGCGCATTGACCGGACCATGGTCGCGCTGCTGGTGAATGATCCCTTGTTGTGCGACCGTATCCCGGCAGTTGCAGAGCATTGAAGGCGTGGGCGAGATCACACCTTTGACTTGGGCGCTCGAAACAGGAGACCCGGCCGGTTTCCGAATGCGAAGCATGCCATCAGCTCTTGCGGATTGTGCTCGGCCCAACGCGAATCGGCAGGCGTGCAAAAGCGCGGACCGATTTCGAGCCAGCGCAATACATTCTTACAAAGCACATTGATCGAAAGCGCCTACCTCGCTCCGCATTTCAACCCGACACTGCGGGCTGTCCACGAATCCGAGTTGGCCAAAGGCCATCACCACCGAGCCACCGTCGAAGTGGCGCCGGCTGGTGCGGTATCTGTTGGCGATCGACCGACAATATTTTCAGCAACACAACAGTTCGCAGGCAGGTTGAGGGCGGCGTTTTCAAGGCATGCCAGATCTATCCAAATGAAGGCATGTCTCAAGCACGAATTTCAACCACGAATTTCCTCGGCTGGCGAAGCGGAGGCGGGCTCCGGTGGCGACCGACCCGCCAAAGAATAACCAGCCAGACTCATCCAGGTGAAGCCAATTCGCTTCCCGGATTCTCAGCCAGCTTCGGCTGAAGCAACAGTGCTCCGCCAGACCTTCCATCTGGGGATTGAGCAATCGCATGCGATGTGATCCATAGGCGTGTTTGGAGGCTGGCGGACTGCATGACAACTCAAACTCTTGGAGGCCGAGCTGCGGCGCCATCCAGCACATGAATGTCTGGTCGCAGACCTGTCTGCGCACCCCTCGTTGCTCCTGTTCTTCAACGGGCTGAACGAACGTTCTTCTCCACCGGGTCCAATCGAGGAACCCGGAGCGCCTCCTGCGCCCTTCCACGAAATTTATCGCGCTCTATTGACTTTTCCTTCCATGAACGTCCACGCGCAAGGTAAAGAACGATTACCAAAGAGTTTTGCGGGCCGCGAGTTCAGCTCCTCGGACAATCAGCCGGATTGGCAGAAGCTGGATGAACAGTTAGAAGGGTTCGTAAGCAGCGATTGGAGAGCCCTATCCGTATCTGATGATAGATGTTCGCTACGAGGAAGTCCGGCACGATGGGGCGGTCCGCAGCCAAACGCCGCTGATCGCGGTCGGGATATCTGTGGGGGCCATGCAACATCCTGGTAATCCGAGTTCGCTAGTCTCGGGAAACCCTGTTTAGCTGAAGGGACTGCTCACCGAATTGTGACAGCGCTTGATCCACGGAGTCGAGTTCGTGGTCAGCGACGATCATTGGGTCCTGCGCCGCACGGTCGAACAAGTGCTGCCGGAGCCACTGGCAACGCTGTCATGTTCACTTATTGCGGAACGCGGACCGCGGCGCCGTGGACGCGTTGCGCTGGATTCTGACCGGCCGAAGAACGTAAGAGGCTCGACAGGACTTGTCAGCTTGGCGGCTGAAGTCGGACCAACGCTATGCGAAGTTTTGCGCTTGGGTAGATGATACGTTGAGGAAATTGAGTTCCTATCGTGTGCGGGGCCGCAGCTTCGCAAATCTGAAGTCCACGAATGCGCTTGAGCCCTTGATCGATGAGAGGAAGGGGCGCATTTAGCGGCCTTTATGTCCCCCAACGCGGCCGATCATGTGCGGCTCGTGTGAGCGTTAAGGATCGAAACCGAATGACAACTGGACGGACGCCGTGCAGAACTCAACACGGATCGTTAAACCAACACAAAAAGGAAGCGCTGCGTAATCCGGAGGGGCCCCCTACTGTTTTTGTCTAGGGCTGACCAAGGCAAGGCCCCTCCAAACCGCCTCGCTCTCCACCCCATCCCCGCTTCCAAAGCCCCGTCTGAACCACTCGAATGCCAGACATTGACAACCACAAGTATGAGATGTCACCGGACCTTTGCGAACGCAGCAAGACCGCCTCATCGAAGGCTCCCAATCGAGAAAGCCTATTTCACAGAAGATGCAGACGCAAACTCAAACAATGGCTGAACGGCAAAAGCGGACGCCGGAGGAACCCGTATGGAGCGGCAGCATGCCCGCCACACGCTTAATACCTGGCGACGTCGGGGAAGCGCACTTGCATGTGGTGGAGTTGGCTATGTGAACAGTTTCGAGCAGTTGCTTTGAACATCCATGCCTCGAGTGACGAGCGCCACATTCGTGAATTGCGGCTCAGTTTTGCTTGCACGTTAAGCATGGCCTCGTAAGCCTCGGATCCCTCGGTCAGAACGTGGGTGACGTGCGCGCATTGATCCAGAGCACGACCAGCCCCATATACTCCCCTGTTTGAGGCGGCTCGCAATATCCCTAACAATCTTGGCGATGTATACCGGAACGGCCGCGCAAAAAACGTGAAAGGGAGCCATGTTGAGCGGATACGCCGCTGGTACGGTTCCCTTCCGTGATTTGGTTCGCCGTCGGCGACGGCGAACTGTCTAGGTTTAGAACCCAATCACACTGACGTTCGTAAACCCAATGGGCTGATTAGAGACATCGAGGGCCACACCGCCTTGGATGTAGGTGGGATCCGTTGCCTGTATTGTCAGTGCGTTGTCATAGTAGACCGATATTTGGGCTCCCTTGAAGCTCAGCCGTAAGTTGTGCGTGTGAGCTGTGTCCATATTCAAGATCTGCGACTGAGCCAACAGTGCGTTCCCCGCATCGATGTACCACTGGTCGATGCGGAACAGCTTCAAAACACCTTGGGTTGGATATACCCAAACTCCGTAACTCGCGCCCGTCGACGTGTTGAGGCGCCCTCGGATACCTCCCGGGTAGTTGTTGAGTGAGGAGAGCTGAAAATCCACAGACACCGTGTAGTCCGTCCATGACATACTTCCGGCCCATGACTCGGTAGCGCCCTGGCCATTGTAACTGTACATACCATTTGCGACGGACCAACCGGATGCGTTGCCAAGTGGAGAGATGGTCCAATTGCTTGCTGTGCCCGACGAGAAATTGTCGCTGAACAGCGATGTACCAAGCTGCAGAGAGACGGGCACAGTTGCCGGCCCAGTGCCAACGTCTTGTGAAGTGATTGTAATGCTCCCGGTATACTGTCCTACGCCAAGCCCGGCAACACTCGGCAACACAGAAATCGACCCCGGTGCGGTACCACTCGTAGAACTGGGATGGATCCAGTTTGAATCCGCTGTTGCCTGCCAGGTCAGGGTCCCCGTCCCTCCGTTTGTCACGGCAATCGCTTGGGAAGACTGCGGAGCGTCAACGGCTCCGAAAAACGTCAGCGATGACGGACTCACGCCCATGACGGCCGTTTTCACCGCGAGTGTCACAGGGATGGTAATGGGCGAGTTCGTTGCGCCTGGGGCGAATATGGTAACTGTTCCGGAATAGGTTCCTGCTGGTAATCCAGTCGGATTCGCTGACAGTGTGATCGCTCCAGGTGTCATCGTCGATGACACCGCTGCACTCAGCCAAGCGCCAGAGGTCTTGATTCCCCATGCAGTGTTTGCACCTGGTGCGGAGATGGTAACCGTCTGGGGGCCGGGAGTTCCACCCGGCATCGCACTGAAGATAACGCTCGAGGGCGATACGGAAAGCGTAACCGGCGGCTGCGACGAAGCCACCCTTACCTTCTGGTAGGAAATGGGCTGCGAATCGGCATCCATGCAGATGAACCCGCTGCCGTAAGTGCTATCGCTGGCGCGCATCAATAGAGTGCTATCCCAAGAGACGGAAATCTGGCTACCCGCGAATGCGATTTGTAAGTCGTGGAAATTGCTCACGTCAAACGACAGAGGCGCCTGAGCAAGCACTGTCAGACCCGAACCGTTGATGTCCCATTGGGAGACTCGATAGAGAATTGCCATTCCGCTGGCCGGATACAGCCAGACCGCGTACCCTGCGCCAGTACTTGGGTTTACGCGTCCGCGAACTCCACCCGGCCAGTTGTTCAATGCGGAAAGCCGGACGTTGGTGTCGAACGTATAGTCCGACCAGCCGCTGTTGCCTGTACAGGATTGGCTCAGTCCGCTGCCGTTGAACGAATACACACCGCCGTTGACGTTCCACCCGTCTCCGTGCCCCATAGGCGAAACCACCCAGCCCGCTCCCAAATCGCTGAACTGCTCACTAAGATCCTGTCCCAATACGGCGAGGTTCACCGCTACGGATTGAGGTGAGTTCGATACACCTGGGGATGTAATAAGCACGTGTCCCGTATAGTTGCCGAGGGGCAAGGCGCCCGCATTGACGTTGACACTGATCGAGGATGGCGCAGTGCCGGAGTTCGCACCAACGCTTAACCAGGACGCATCGCTTGATGCAGTCCAATTCAGCGGCCCGTAGCCTGCGTTCGAAACCGCCAATATCTGTGCGCTCGGGTTAGCTTGGTTTGCCAGTGCCACAAAGTTTAAAGAAGACGGATTCAGTTGGAGCGTAGGTGGCGGCGCAACAACATTGACGGTGATAGGAATAATTTGGGGCGTAGTACTCCCTGCCAAACCAGTCACTCTGATTGACCCGGTGTAGGTTCCCGGTGCGAGTTGGCCCGAATTCACAGATATCTGCAAAGCCGCAGGCGTCACCCCGCTATAGGTGGAAGTGCTTAGCCAAGACACGGTGCTCACAGCTGTCCACGTCAATGCGCCCCCGCCGGCTGCCGCCAACTGCAGATTCTGGGGCGCGGGACTTGTACTCTGATAAGTTGCTGAGAAAGTCAATGCCGAAGGTGAGGGAACGAGAGTATTGGAATAGGCATTCGACGATGTCACGAGCACGTGATCATAGTTAATCACCTGATTCGAGACATCAAGCGCAACCATACCGGCCGCGTATGTAGTGTCGGTTGCAGCGATCAGCGCAGTGCCATCGTACGAGACTTGAACTGTACTCCCCTGGAATGACAACGCGAGCTTGTGGAAGCTTTGCGTGTCGAATAGGGCAGATGCTTGACCGATCTGTGTATATCCGGCGTTGATGTTCCAACCAACGGTCCGATATAGCCGAATCAGGCCTTCGGCCGGATAGAGCCAGACCGCATACGATGCTCCGGACGAGGGGTCAACTCGCGCTCGGAATCCGCCCGGATAATCGGACATGCTTGTAAGCTTTACTCCCACTTCCACTGTGTAATCCGACCAGGCGGAATTACCCGCAAACAACTGTGTATGACCGCCGCCGTTGTATAGGAGAGCTTGGTTGACAACAGACCAATTAGCGCCCAAATTGAGTGGTGATACCGCCCACCCTTCCAAGCCGCTGGCCGCAAAATTGGACGAAAGCAGGATGTTCGTCACACTGAGTGATACGGAAATAACTTGAGGCGTTCCTCCGCCCGAGGGGGTGATAGTAATCGTACCGTTGTAGTTGCCGCCCACAAGACTCGCCGAATTGATCGAGACCGAAAGGGAGGCTGGTGTCGATCCAGACTTGGCCGACAATATGATCCACGGGGCGGACGCGGATGCCGTCCAGGAAAGGGTTCCCGAGCCTTGGTTGAAAAGGTTCACCGTTTGAGGCGGCGTTTGCGTTCCCTGGCCCGGAGAGGCAGCGAAGCTCAAATTGCTCGACGTGGCAACCAGAGAAGGAGGCGCGCCCGGCATCGAAGCAGCAGGCATATAAATGACGTCAACCCAATAATTACTCGCATTGAAACTCGCCGCCGGGAAGGACGATGAGGCCCCGTAGCTGTACAGCCCGTTCGCAGCGCTCGACGCATGTAGCGGTAGATTGTCGAAAGCCGAAGAGAAGTAGCCGGAATTGGCTGCATAGTGCCCATTCGGCGCGAAGTAAGAAGCGATATAGGCCGTGTTGGCAACGACGGGAATGGGATTCGTGAAGCTCACTTGCTGCCAACCCGAAGCAGATTCGCCTTTAAAGACGGCTGTTCCGAGCAGTTGGCCGGAACTCGACCACACGTGGCCGGCGTGTGTGCCGGTATTGCCAGCGCTTTTATAGAAGCGCACTCCCGTGACATAACCGTCGTAATCGGCTTGGAAGCTGACGCCAACTTCGATTGAGCTTCCGTCGCCGCTGTCCGTTTCCGAAGGTGTCGGTGAAGACGGCCAGAAGCTACAAGGACAATCATGAGCCGCGATTGTATAGGATACTCCAGGCGAGGGTAGTTCGAGATTGCCGCTGTCGTCCACAGCCCGGCTCAGCACCGTTGCTGAGCCGAGCGCAGCCGGGTTCCAGTTGTAAGTCCAGGTGCTGCGCCCAACCGCTGGATGCCAGGTGTGACCACCGTCCGTTGACACCTCGACCGCGCCCACAACACCGCCTCCGAAATCACTTGCTGTCCCGGTAACCGTCACGGTTGTCCCGCCCGTCACCGTAGCGCCCGGTGCGGGAGAGACTACGCGGGACACCGGTGAAGCAGTGTCGGTGCTTTTCGTCTCCCGGATCAGTCCGGGTTGTATGGAGCCTGGCTGGACACCCATGTCGGCAAAAAGGTTGAGAGTAGCCTGCTGCATTCGGACGTCGGCAGCTGGCGCTTCCGATGTGCTCGCGTCGTGGTTCTCATCCAACCCCCACGACCATTGCACGGTGCCGGCCCCGAACACCAGTGCACCGCTTGGTGCGCGGTAGAAGCTCAGATGGTGGGTGGCCGAACCGGCGCCATACGTTGCTCCACTATCGAGCAGAAGATCATTGGTGAGCGGATAGCTTGACGTGGAAAGACTAACAAGCCCGGCAGGGCGGAATCCATTATCGATATCAGCGTCCCATTCGTATCCGAGAGTTCCAGACGGCAACGTTGCGCTCTGCCCCGGTGCGAGCCTCGCAATCGATGTGTCTCGCCAGAACCGCATTTGTCCGTCAGCCGCAGGCACCTTGATCGCAAGCCCGATATTATCTGCGCCGGGTCCGTTGACCATGAACAACGTTCCAGTAAGCGCATTTTCAGGTCGTCCGCCATCGGCTGGCGGGCTGAACCTCGCATCGCGCCACGTTCCGGTCCATGTAGGAGGATCGGCGGGATCGAGCTTTGCACCAGCAAGCGTCTCCTTGTAGCAGACCATCGTGCGATATGGAGTGTTCGATCCATCGATCGAGTTTTCCCAGCGCGTTTTCCAGAAAAATTCATTTCCACTGAAAAAAGCTAGGTTAACTCCCGCCCCGAGCGCGGCTTCAATATTGTTCCTTTTTTGGCCGGAAACGTACTCATCATGACCCACTGAAAGAAAAACTTTGTGATTTTTGATTAGGTTTCCACTTCGGGCGGCATCAACACCAGTGAAATAGCTGACGTCGTACCCATTCGCCTCTAGCCACCTCACCATCGGGTATTCTGCTGTGAACAGAAACGTCGCTGATTCAAAGCTTCGAGTGTGAGACGGCCGGTTGTAGCTCACTTTGAATCCACGATTGGGAAGATCGAATTCGTCCGTGCCATATAGACTATGGCCTCCGTAATCGTTATAGGCCTGCCAAGTCTCGTCTGAAGTCTGGAACAGCACATCTGAATGGCTTGCGTCATTGCGCACCACGAAGAAGATCTGGCTCTCGCCGCCGGTATCCGTCCGATTCAGAAGAGCGAAGTAGAGGCCCGAAACAGCCGTCGACGGAACGTTCCAGGACGCCGAGACGCTCCAGTTTCCACAGTCATACAGTTGTGTTGCTGCATTGCTGAGACAGGCGGGCTGCGTCTGGGGCAACTTCGCAGACGGCGTAATCGTGGTAATCCGCCTTGCCCCCATCCCCGCGTAATAACCCATTCGATAGATCTCGATTTGATAAGCGCGAGCGGGCGTGTTGATTTTGAAGAAGACCGTTTGGCCCGCGTTGACGCTAATATCGGTCGAGAATCCCTGGATCGATGAATCGCCTGACAGGGACACATCCCAATCGCTTGCGGGATTTCCCGGCAAGCAGTTTTCGGCAACGACTGGATTTGCAGGTGAACTGCACTGTGCCTGGCCGCACTGCGCGAACAGCGCTAACCCGAGCGCGACCGAGATCCAGATCCATGGCAAACGAACAACCTTGGGATCTCCTGATCGATCAATGGCGCTGCTGCGTGCAATTTCGGGTTGGTTCGCGACCGAACTAACGTGTTCGCGGCGCGACTCCGATATATAAGTTTCGGCTTGCGGATTTCTGATTACCACCGAAACGTCATTGCACTTATGCAACCTATCTATAGGTTCATCACCGGCGCAACGATCAGAGCTGTTCAATTCTGCTCAGTTCAGCGTGGGATACGTCGATTCAGGTGAACTGGCCCGGTGCTTTCCGATGCGGTCGGAGAAGTGGCGCCATGTGCCAGGTTTCCCAAATCTTCGAACTAAGTCTCGACGGTTTGTACCGTCATAACACGTTTGCGCCGCTCGCATCACGACTGTCGTGCCGGGGCGCGAGTGAACAGATGGTTGATCTTTGCCGCCATCGCGCGCAGTTTGTGCTCAGGTGTGCTGAAAGTGATGACCATATTTGGTTCTTCAAGTGCATCAGCAACTTCCGCCGAACAATTGGAGCAGAAAGGCAGGTGGTCGAAGGTGATTTCTCGCGATGTCGCGCTCGGAGACGGAGTAGTGGTTCACCACCCGGATCTGGTCAATCTATACGGATGCCGGGTCGGTGAAGGAACACGGGTGGGCACATTCGTTGAAATTCAAAGGGATGTTGTTGTGGGCGCCAATTGCAAGATATCCAGTCACTCGTTTATCTGTTCGGGCGTGACGATCGAGGACGGCGTGTTTATCGGTCACGGGGTGATGTTCACGAATGATACGCATCCCAGTTCCGTGAATCCAGACGGATCTATGCAAGGTCCGGAAGACTGGACGTGTTTACCCACGCTGGTTCGCCGATGCGCGTCGATCGGCAGCAATGCCACCCTCCTCTGCGGAATCGTTGTAGGCGAACATGCGCTGGTCGGAGCAGGCGCGGTAGTCACACACGACGTGCCTGATTATGCCGTCGTGGCCGGTGTTCCAGCAAAGGTGATTGGTGATGTGCGCAGCATCCCCGCGAGGCCGCAGAGCTGCGAAGTAGCAGTCCAATTGGCGCTGTAAGTGCTTCTTCATTTGTAAGTAAGGGTCAGGAATGTCTTTTTTTCACGCGGAGGTAGAGAATTGGTTCGAATCGGAGTAATCGGGTACGGGTACTGGGGACCAAACCTTGTCCGAAATTTTGTAGAGTGCCCCGAAACGGAGGTCGTGGGAGTCGCTGATCTCAATCCCGACCGCCTTCATGTGATCGGGCGTCGATATCCTGCCGTTCAGACCACGACGGATTATAGGGAGCTTCTCCGAAATCCTCACATCGATGCGGTCGCGATCTCAACTCCGGTTACCTCTCACTTCCCGCTTGCGATGGAGGCTTTGAAAGCCGGGAAACACGTGCTGGTTGAGAAACCCATGACGGCCAGTTCCGAGCAGGCAATCAGCCTCATCGATGAGGCAGAACGAAGAAAGCTTGTGTTGATGGTCGACCACACGTTTGTGTACACAGGCGCCGTTCGCAAAATCCGCGAATTGATCGACCAGGGCTCACTCGGCCAGATCTACTATTTCGATTCGACACGCGTCAACCTCGGACTTTTCCAGCACGACGTAGACGTCATCTGGGATCTCGCCGTTCACGATCTCTCAATCATGGAATATATCCTGCCTGAATCGCCAGTTGCAGTTTCGGCTACCGGCATCGGCCACGTGGCCGGAGCTGCCGAAAATATTGCCTACGTGACTGCTTTTTATGAGAGCTCTCTTATTGCTCATCTGAACGTGAACTGGTTGTCGCCAGTGAAGGTCAGACGCACATTGATCGGCGGAAGCCGAAAGATGGTTGTGTATGACGATACCGAGAGTAGTGAAAAAGTGAAGCTGTACGACAAGGGCATCACGGTTAAGAACGGTCCCGAGTCGGTTTACAAGCTGCTGGTGGGTTACCGATCGGGCGACATGTACTGCCCTCAACTCGATGTGACCGAAGGATTGCGCGTCGAGGCTCAACACTTTGCGGATTGCATCGAGAATGGAAAAACTCCGCTGACCGACGGATATGCAGGATTACGAGTCGTTAGTGTTCTTGAAGCGGCAACAGAATCGATGAAGAACCGGGGGCGATCGGTGCCGCTTGCACCAGGTGCGATGCGTCGGCCTGCGTGTGCATAGAGCGTTATTGGAGGAAGATATGGGTGTCCCTTTTCTTGATCTAAAGACTCAGTACCTTGCCATCAAGGAGGAGATCTTAGCCGCCGTTTCCGGAGTATTGGAATCGACTCAGTACGTTTTGGGAAGCGAAGTGGCGGCCTTTGAGGAAGAATTCGCTGGGTACTGCGGTACCCGTTATGGAGTAGCTGTGAACACCGGAACGAGTGCACTGCATCTCGCTCTGTTGGCCGCCGGCGTTGGCAAAGGCGATGAAGTTATCACGGTTCCGTTCACTTTCGTTGCGACAGCCGCTGCCATTGTGTACGCCGGGGCGACACCAGTGTTCGTGGACGTCGATCCTGTGACGTATACGATGGATCCCGATCGGATCGAAGCGGCGATCACCTCAAAGACACGGGCGATTCTGCCCGTCCATCTCTACGGCCAAGCGGCGGACATGAATGCGATTCGCGAGATCGCCGACCGCCATGGGCTATTGGTCATCGAAGATGCCTGCCAGGCACACGGCGCAGAGTACCGCGGGCGGCGTGCTGGTTCCATGGGCGCGCTTGGGTGCTTCAGCTTTTATCCCGGGAAGAATCTCGGTGCGTATGGAGAAGGGGGCATCGTCACAACCGACAACCCTGAATTTGCTCGCACGGTGAGGATGTTGCGCGACTGGGGTGCGGAAAAGAAATACCACCACACGCTCAAGGGCTTCAACTATCGTATGGAGGGAATTCAAGGAGCGATTCTCAGGGTCAAACTTCGATATCTAGAAGCTTGGACCGAGGCTCGACGTGCGAACGCCTGCGCATATATGGACAGCCTCGAAAACTCCGGGTTGACTTTGCCGGTTGAGGCACCCGGAAACCGTCATGTGTATCACGTGTATGCGGTCCTTACCCAGCAAAGACAGGAGTTAATGGACGCTCTGAATGCGCGGGGTATTCAGACCGGAATTCACTATCCGATCCCGGTCCACTTACTCCCCGCCTATAGTGATCTGGGATATAAGTCTGGCGACTTCCCCATTTCCGAGCGAGTTGCCTGCGAGGAATTGTCACTGCCAATGTTCCCCGAAATGACAAAGGACCAAATTGCGCAAGTCAGTGCGGCGATCTTCGAGTTTTCACATGCCTACCAGTCTTGAGCAGATGGGCCGAATCATACCTGCCGTGCATGGCCGGCGCGAAGTGCAGCCGGATCCCTCGTTCGAGGTGGACCTTTCACGACGACTGGCCCTCACCTATTCTCGGCCAGCTCTTCTCGAACAGTATTCGCGGTTTATTGCTAGTGATGGTGAACTCGACACACTGATGCGGCGAGCGCTGTGGCGAGCGATGGCCCGCCGATTCGGACATGGGGTACGGATTGGCGCCGGGGTCGGCTTCAAGCACGTCGAGACCTTCGAGATTGGTGACGGAGTGTTCATCGGAGCTCAAGCGTACATTCAGGGACGCTTCGATGGAACTACTAAAATCGGAAATCACGCCTGGATCGGGCCCCAATCCTACTTTGATGCCCGTCATTTGGTTGTGGGAGATTATGTGGGAATTGGGCCCGGTGTACGCGTGCTCGGCTCTGCTCACACGGGCGCTCCGATCGACAGGCCAATCATCGAAACAGACTTGGAGATCTCGCCGGTTCGGATCGAAGATTGGGCCGATGTGGGAACGGGCGCGATTCTGCTGCCCGGCGTCACGGTGGGAAAGGGCAGCATAGTGGGAGCGGGTGCTGTCGTGACGCGCGATGTTGCGCCGTTTGCAATCGTTGCCGGTGTGCCGGCTCGATTTGTGCGCTGGCGCGAGGGAGATGGGACTGGAACGGAAGGACGGGAATGAAATATAAGCGTGCGTTGATTACCGGTGGTGCGGGCCTGGTTGGTTCGCATATTGCCGATCTGCTGGTCTGCGAAGGCCTCGATGAGATTGTAATCCTGGATGATTTCACGCGAGGACGCCGGGAGAATCTTCAAAACGCTCTGGCGACGGGCAACATCAGGATTATCGAGGGCGACATTCGTGACCGGGATGCCGTCCGGGAAGCAATGAATGGTGTGGACGTCGTGTTCCATCAGGCCGCCATCCGCATCACCCAATGTGCTGAGGACCCGAGGCTTGCGATGGATGTGCTCGCGAACGGAACCTTCAACGTTCTTGAAGCTGCCGTCAATGCTCGGGTGAAGAAAGTTGTCGCGGCATCATCGGCTTCCGTTTATGGCTTGGCCGAACAATTCCCCACGCCTGAAAGCCACCACGGTTACGACAACCGAACCATCTATGGTGCTGCAAAGCTGTTCAATGAAGGACTGCTTCGGAGCTTCCATGAGATGTACGGACTTGACTATGTCGCATTGAGGTACTTCAATGTGTACGGCCCGCGCATGGACGTGTACGGAGTGTACACAGAAGTTTTGATCCGCTGGATGGAACGTCTCGCCGATGGCAAACCGTGCCTGATTCTGGGTGATGGGAACCAAACGATGGACTTCGTGTTCATCGAAGATGTGGCTCGAGCAAACATCCTGGCCGCGAACGCAGCGGTTACCGATCGGGTTTTCAACATCGCGAGCGGAACCGAAACCAGCCTGAACGAACTGGCCGCAGCCTTGTCTCGCGTTATGGGCTTCGCTCACAGTTCGGAATACGGTCCATCTCGCAAGGTCAATCCAGTCTCTCGCCGGCTAGCTGATACTCGTGAGGCTAAGCGGCTTCTGAATTTCACGACAGAGGTCTCGTTGGAAGACGGTTTGAGTCGGCTTGTTCACTGGTGGAGTCACGAACGCGCCCTTCAATGCTAGGAACGAGCGGTATACTACGATGATTCCGATTGCAAAACCATGGATTGATGAGCATGAAGCGGATGCGGCGCGTCGAGTGATTCTTTCGGGGTGGATCACTCAAGGACCGGAGGTCGCCGCTTTCGAACGCGAGTTCG
>Ga0308176_10001826_pt1 | contig 13406 bp, 11 predicted proteins | sample PhyCR2_3_FD_203890 | JGI IMG/M metagenome (GOLD analysis project Ga0308176, IMG submission 203890) | Soil microbial communities from UC Gill Tract Community Farm, Albany, California, United States - DLSLS.C.R2 | ecosystem: Environmental > Terrestrial > Soil > Agricultural land | place: USA... | reverse complement strand
CGTTCCCATTCCGAACACGGTCGTTAAGCCCTACAGCGCCGATGGTACTCCGATCGCGAGATCGCGGGAGAGTAGGCCGTCGCCGGCACCTGCTGGAGCTGCCCCACAAGGCGGCAACAAGTATGAACAGAACGCCGTGCATCTCGACTTCGAGGTGCACGGCGTTCTGCCGTTAAGAACATCGAACCACATTGGCCTTCCGTCGTTGGTCGCTGAAGCAGCACGCGGGAGGTCACGCGAACCCAACTCTCGCTGCGCCATTTCTTGCGAGATGGTGCCTCATGTCACGTTTCTCCCCCGTCCCACCGGCCGCACTCGCTGTCGGAGTCGCCGGCCTCGCGAGCGGCGTTGCGCTCGTTCGCGCACGCCAGAGTCGTCAGCGCATGGAACGCTTTGCCGCGGCGACTCTCGAAACTCTCCTCAATGCGATCGATGCCAACGACCGCGACACGGGCGCGCATGTTCGTCGCGTCGCGACCTATGCGCTGATCCTCGCCGAGGAAGCAGGACTCAACGAACGCGAACGGCGGAGCGTCGAGCGAGTTGCGCTCTTCCACGACATCGGAAAGATCCACGAGGCGCTGTTCGACATCATCCACGAACAGACCAGGCTCACGCCCTCCGAGCGCCGTGCCATTGATACGCACCCGCACCGCGGAGCGATGGTGCTGCGCCCGGTCGCGAAGTTCTATCCGGACCTCGCCGACGGCGTTGTCGCTCATCACGAGCGCTGGGATGGCACTGGATACCCGCGGCGCCTGCGCGGCACGCGCATCCCCCTCGCCGCGCGCATCGTCGCGATCGCCGACACCTTCGATGTGGTGAGCCACGGCCGCAAATACCAGCGTGGTCTGTCCCTGCAGCGTGCATCGCAGGTCATCGCCCGCGGACGCGGCACGCAGTTCGACCCGGCGCTCGTCGATCTCTTCCTGTTTCCGCCCGTGTTCGAGCGTGTCGGCGAAGCCAGGCGATCCTTCCGCGCCCCCCGAATCCCGCCGCGCGAGGACCGCCGTGAGGCGAGCGTCGAGCCGGAGACGCCCGATGTGCGCTTCCGCTGGCGCTCCTCCCAGCCTAACGATGGCGGGGGCGCGAGCTCCGCGAACCAGCTGCCGCGTTAGGCGCGACCCCGCCGCCGGCTTTCGCGAGCGCGTCGCGCTCCCGGCGCACTGCCGCGACCGCCTGCTCGTGCGACTTGTAGTCGACGTGAAACTCGTGGTGGCCATCGGGATGTGCCACGAAATAGCGGTACGGGACGGCCGCCGGATCCACTGACGCGATGATCGACGCGCGCCCAGGCGATGCGATCGGCCCGGGCGGCAGGCCGGCGTGCTCGTAGGTGTTGTAGGGAGAATCCACCCGCAGGTCCTTGTAGAACAGCCGTGACGAGTGGCGCCCCAGCGCGTACTGCACCGTCGGATCGGCCTGCAGCTTCATCCCGATCCGCAGGCGGTTCAGATAGACTGCGGCGATCACCGGCCGCTCCGCAGGAAGCTTCGCTTCCTTTTCGACGATCGATGCGAGCGTGATGATGTCGTGGCGCGACAACGCCAGCTGCTCGAGCTTGTCGTTCCAGGCCGGTTGCCACACCTGCTCGAAGCGCTTGACCATCGTCTCGACGGCGGATCGCCCGGAGGTCCCGTCGGGAAACGAGTACGTGTCCGGGAACAGGTAGCCCTCGAGGGTGGGCGTCGGAACATCCAGCCGCTCGCGCATCGTGCTGTCGCGCGTTGCGGCGAGCACCGAGTCCTCTTCGACGCCTAACGTGCGGGCGAGCAGGGGGGCGATGTCTGCGATCGCGTAGCCCTCCGGGATCGTCACCGTGCGGATCAAGCCGGTCCCCTGCGTCAGGGCACTGACGACCGCCGGCCACGACATTCCCCGCGACATCACGTACGTGCCGGCGCGGATCCGTCGGTCGTGACCGCGCAGCGACGCATACATGCGGAACAGCCGTGTCGAGCCGACGATGCCGGCGCGATGCAGCGAGTCCGCTGCCACTCGAAACGTCGCACCGGGCGGGATCACGACGCGCGTCGTGCCCGTTCCGCTCCCGCATGCCAGGGTCGCGAGCATCGCCGCAGTGAGCAATGCCGTCGCCGCGAGCCTGTGTCCCGCCGCCAGCGTCAGGCCCTTCTCAGCTCGCATCGCCGTCGTCGGGAAGCGTTGACGGAATAGTACCGTGCTCGGCGAGCCGCAGCGCGTGCTGGAGGAGGACGGTCGCCGCCAGGGAGTCGACGTCACCCGCCCGATCCTTCGTCTTCCCGCCGAGCTCGCGCACGGCGCGCAGCGCGATCGCCGTCGTGTACCGCTCGTCGACGAGGAGGACGGGGAGGCCGGTCCTCGTTTCGAGAGCCGCGACTACCGAGCGGACCTCGATCGAGCGAGCAGTCTCGCCCCCGGATTCGTCGAGCGGCAGCCCGGCAACGAAGCCCTTCGCCTCGAGCGCTTCGGCGCGACGAATGACTTCGGCGATCGGTGCGCGCTTTCCTGCGCGTCGCAGGATGTGTCCGGCCGGCGACGCAATGGTCCCGGTAGGATCACTGATCGCGAGCCCGATCCGGCGCTCGCCCCAGTCGAGCGCGAGGTATCTGTTCAGGCGCGACACGGAGATTCCTGCGCGGGCGTCGTTCAGCCCTGCGCCATCGCGACGAAGAACTCGCGATTGCTCTTCGTCGGGGCCATCTGGCGAAGCAGAAATTCCATCGCTTCGGCCTCGGGCATGTCCGCGAGGAAGTTGCGCAGCAGGTAGACGCGGTTCAACTCTGCCTTGTCGAGCAGGAGCTCCTCGCGGCGGGTGCCCGATTTCTGGATGTCGATTGCCGGGAAGACGCGGCGGTCAGCGATCTTCCGATCGAGCACGAGCTCCATGTTCCCCGTGCCCTTGAACTCCTCGAAAATCACCTCGTCCATTCGCGAGCCCGTCTCGATCAGCGCGGTCGCGACGATCGTCAGCGAGCCGCCGCCATCGATGTTGCGTGCCGCGCCGAAGAAGCGCTTCGGCTTGTGCATCGCCTGGGCGTCGACGCCTCCGGAGAGAATCTTTCCCGAATGCGGCACGACGACGTTGTGCGCACGGGCGAGGCGAGTGATCGAGTCGAGCAGGATGACGACATCGTGCCCGTGCTCGACGAGCCGTTTTGCCTTCTCGATCACCATGTCCGCAACCTGGACGTGGCGGTCGGCCGGCTCGTCGAATGTCGAGCTGATGACTTCCGCTCGCGACCCGACGTTCGCCAGCATGTCGGTGACCTCCTCCGGGCGCTCGTCGATGAGGAGGATGATCAGTGAGATCTCGGGATGATTCTCGAGGATGGCGTTGGCCATCTTCTGCATGAGCACGGTCTTTCCTGCGCGAGGCGGCGCGACGATCAAGCCGCGCTGTCCCTTGCCAATCGGAGCGAGCAGGTCGACGATGCGCATGCTCAGGTCGCCGTCCTTCGGCTCCAGTCGGATGCGCTCGTCGGGATACGTCGGACGGAGGGTGTCGAAGCTGCCGCGCTGCTTCGACTTCTCCGGATCGTCACCGTTGATGGTTTCTACCTTGAGCAATGCGAGATACCGTTCCCATTCCTTGGGAGGACGAACCTGGCCGGAAATCGTGTCGCCGGTGCGGAGGTCGAACCGCTTGATCTGCGAGGGCGATACGTAAATGTCGTCAGGGCCGTAAAGATAGTTCCAGTCCTGGCTGCGAAGAAAACCGTAGCCCTCGGGGAGGATCTCGAGAACGCCATCCCCGGTGAGAACGGTATCCGAATCGAGCAGGTTCTGCTCGATCCGAAAGATCAGGTCCTGTTTGCGCAGCCCGGAGATGTTCGTGATCTTCAGCCCGTCTGCCATGTCCTGAAGCTCTGGCACCGACATGCGCTTCAGCTGGGTGATGTCCACGATGCTGGCCTCCGGATCGTGGAGCTCTGGCTGGGCGGGAATGACACGTGGAGACGCCGGGGGAAGGCGTGAGCTGCGGTGGGAGCGGGCGGCGGCGGGTCGGGCCGCGCTTGCCCGAAGCTACCGACGGCTGTGGAGAGAAGCAAGAGAGTTACTCGGAGCGTCTCTCTCCTCGTGTCGACGGCCCACGTCCCCACGACGGGCCATACCTAACGCGTGCGCGTGCTCTCAGAAGGCGACGTAGCGCATGGGATGTGCGCGTAGATCAGCCATCAGGGCAGCGAGCTCCTTCTCGGCGGCGGTGAGCTGCCGAGTCATCGCGCTGTCACGCAGCACGCGCCCCGCGGTTCCACGCGGCTCGTCGAGCATCGCCTTCGCGAGTGAAACCTCGTTGCGGAGCGAGGTGACCGTGCGCATCAGCGATGTGTCGCGGCGGAAGCGTCCGACTGCGCTCGCGTTCGACGTCACGAGCGTCCGCAGGCTGTCGGCTTCGGCGAGCGCGTGCTGCGCCCGGGCAGTCGCCCGGGTCATCCCGCCGTTGAGCACGCGGCCGATCGTTCCGTTCCCGTGGAGCGTCCGGTTGGCGAGCCTCGATCCACGCGACCGCGCGAGGTCGATGCGCAATTCGTCGTCGTTGAGCAGGGCTCCGGTCGTGCCATCGACGGAGCCGAGCTGGGAGCGCAGGTCCTTCACGTTCTCGATGATCGCGGGAAAGTCGCGCGAGGCGAGGGCGATTCGCGATGCGACTCCCTCGGGGTCTCCCTGGGGCTTCGAGTGCAGGGTGTCGCCGTCGGCGACCAGCGGCGCATTCGAGGCCGTGGCACTCAGGTACACCACTGGTGCGCCGATGAGCGTGCCCCCCGAGGTGATCTGGGCAACGGCATCCCGCCGGACGAATTTCGCGTCGCGCTTGAGCAGATCCATGACGACGAGGACGCTCGAGTTCGAGTCGCTCGATGGTGGGAGGAACTCGACGCGCAGCACCTGGCCGATCGGCTGGCCCTCGAGCCATACCGGCGTGCCTTTCATGACTCCGCGCGCCTCCGCCATCGACGAATACACGCGGATCGTCGATCCGTGCAGCGCACCTACGCGCGCGAACGACAACACCGCCATCACGCCAACGACGATGACGGCGATCGCGATGATGCCGGGGAGCAGAGAGCGCCAGTTCTGTAGGCGAGGCATGAATGGAAGCAACGTTCTGCTCGCTGGGTGGCAAGTCATGAGCCACGCCGAAGTTCGCGACAACCTCTGTGCAGCGCTTCGTTGAAATGCAAAAGCGCACGGTCGTCGAGCATGACCGTGCGCTTTGCTTTACGATTTTTCCCACGTGCGCGAGGCGGGATTCGAACCCACGACCTTCGCCTCCGGAGGGCGACGCTCTATCCAGCTGAGCTACTCGCGCAAACACGAACGGGCTCCGCGAGCCCGTTTCTCAAGATGGTCGGGGCGACTGGATTTGAACCAGCGACCTCCTGCTCCCGAAGCAGGCGCGCTACCGGGCTACGCTACGCCCCGCCGACGCTCTTTGAATGCTGTTACCGCAAGGCACGCAGTGCGCCCGGAGAGACTCGAACTCCCAACCTTCTGATCCGTAGTCAGATGCTCTATCCAATTGAGCTACGGGCGCCAGAAACTGCGCAAGCATCGGACGACGTCACCGCGTACCGCCGGCGAGTATCGTCCGAAGCAGGGGAAACCTAGTCCTCGCTGTGGAGTCAGTCAACCCCGCGCATCGGGCTCGGCGTGCGACTCGACGGATCGTGCTGCGGAACTCGGCTCCCCGTTCGGCTCGACGTGTCGCTCGGGCTGAGGGTTACGCGCTGCGTCGCGCGTTTCGAACGTATGGACTGTCGATGTCGGCGACTGCTGCTGCACGGTCGGCAGCACGACTGTGAAACATGACCCTCGTCCGATCTGGCTGATGACAGAGACGTCACCGCCCAGGAGGCGCGCCATCTTGCGGGCAATCGCCAGCCCGAGCCCGGTGCCGCGCTGCATCGAGTCGCCGCGCCCGTTCGGTCGCACCTGCTCGAATTCTTCGAAGATGCGCTCGAGGTCCGCGTCGGCGATCCCGACGCCGGTATCCTCGACCGAGATCGCTACCTTGTCGCCGTCACGCTTCGCAACGACGGTGACCGAGCCGCGCTCGGTGAACTTGATCGCATTCGCGACGAGATTGAGCAGTATCTGCCGGAGGTGTCGCGGATCGGTCTCGATCTTCGGAAGATCGCGCGCGGCGACAACGTCCACCCGCAGTCCCTTCGCTTCAGCTGCGGGCTCGACGACGGTTGCCACCCCGTCGAGGACCGCGTCGAGGTCGACGCTTTCGATCTCCAGGTCCATGCGCCCGACTTCGATCTTCGACAGGTCGAGGACGTCGTTCACGAGGCTGAGCAGATGGTCGGCGGCCGCCTGCACGCGCTGGTGCGAGGCCCGCAACGGCTGCGGCAGGTCGCCATACATACCGTCGAGGGCCAGAGCGTTGTAGCCGACAATCGCATTGAGTGGTGTGCGAAGCTCGTGACTGACGTTGGCGAGAAACCGGGACTTCGCGCGATTCGCGTCGCTGATCTGCTGCGAACGCTCCTCGAGCCGCATGTTGGCGTCGAGCAAGTCCCGGGACAGAAGCTCGAGATCACGCGAATAGGCGGCGAAGCGCCGTGCCCGGAACTCCTCTCGCAGCGCGAGGAAGACGACGAGCAGCAGCACGATTGCGCCAGTCGTCCAGTTCAGGGTGCGCGCCATCACCGGCTGCATGCTTTCGACCGCGACGTGCAGCGTCCAGCCGTGGCCCCCGGGGAGGGCGAGCGGTCGCGCGATGTCGCGGGCGATCCGTGTCGGATACGCCGCCGAGGTGGCGATCACGTCGCCGCGCTCGTCGAGCACGCGCCAGGCAAAGCGGCCGCGGAGCTGGCCGGCGAGCGCCCGCGTGAACAGGCGCTCGTAGGCGAAGGCGCCGGCGACGTATCCCGTTAGGCGCTCGCCGGCCATGATCGGGACGTACATCAGCGTCCCCGGCCGTCCGTCGGCGAGGGTGAGCGGCGCGGTCGCGGCGACGCCGTGCTGCTCGGCTGCCTGCCGCATCGCCGGGGCGCGGAGGGGGAACGCCCGATGCGTCAGCGTCCCGCCAGGGACGGCGTCTTCACCGCGTGCCTGCCTAACGGCACCACGGCCGTCGAGCAGGTAGACGGTCGCGATGTCGGGCATCTCGCGACGGATCTCGCCAGCGAGCACGTCGAATCGTTCGATCTCGTCGCGGCTTCCGTGCGCGGAGGCAGTGAGCGCGGCGAGCGTCGTCAGCAGCTGGGCGCGCTGCCACACCGAGCCTTCGATCAGTGCGTCCGCCTGGACGGCCTGAGCGAGGGCCTCACGACCGTAGTCGCGCTGGAGAAGTGCGTCGATCCGGTTGAGCAGCGCGACGCCGCTGACGACCACGAGCGCAAGCAGCAGACGCCAGCGGATCGGACCACCGAGCCCACGCCGCAGCTCGTCGGGAAGGTGCGACGACTGCCCGATCATCTGGCCGCTGCACGATGCGCAGCATGATCACACGTTCGCAGTGACATGGCGGCCTCAATGGCAAGCGGCGCGCCGCCCAGTGCACTGAAGGACAAAAAAAACCCCACGGCCGGTGAGCCGTGGGGCAGTGCGCGGTACAAGACTCGAACTTGTGACCTCCACGATGTCAACGTGGCGCTCTAACCAACTGAGCTAACCGCGCAAACCGACGCATTGGAGCATGGAACTTGAAGCGTGCCCCGCCCGTTCCTGCGGTAGGCTGCGCGCTCGAGGAAGCGGCGCGCGACCTTGCCGCGATCGGCGTGCAGAGCGGGAAACGGGACTCGAACCCGCGACCCCAACCTTGGCAAGGTTGTGCTCTACCAACTGAGCTATTCCCGCGTTGGCCCAGAACCCGTTGCTCCAGTGATCGGCACTCGTGGCCGATACTCGAACTGCGGGAGGACCGACCGACGACCAGTTGCATCGCCGGGAGGTGGAGGCGAGGGGAATCGAACCCCTGACCTCTTGAATGCCATTCAAGCGCTCTCCCAACTGAGCTACGCCCCCTCGGCCGAGCGGATACAACTGTTCCGCCGGGAAACTCGAAGTGTAGTCAGGGGTAGGTACGATGTCAAGAAATTCGGGGCTGGCGTAATCCTGTTAGGCCGGTATTTTGCAGCGCTTTCCAACCCGATCGGGGCGCGGGCGATCCATGACACCGGACCTCCAGCAAGACTGCTCGGGCTTGCAGCACCGATGACATACAGCGGCGTGAATGCGCCGCTCACGATACATCTTTCACGCGCAGTACGTTGAGGGCCAGACAATGACCGAAGTGAAGCGCCGCCGCCGGTCTGCACCGGCGGGCATCGCGCCAAACGAGCCCGAGCGCGACATCCTCGATCAGTATCTCTACGAAGTCAGCACGTATCCCCTGCTCAAGGGCATGGAGGAGATCGAGCTGGCGAAGAAGATTCGTGCAGGCGATCCGGATGCGCTCCAGGAGCTGGTGAAGCGCAATCTGCGCTTCGTCATCTCAGTGGCGAAGAAGTACCAGAATCGCGGCCTGCCGCTCATCGATCTGATCGGTGAAGGCAACGTCGGATTGCTTACCGCTGCCCGGAAGTTCGATCCGGACCAGGGTGTGAAGTTCATCTCGTATGCAGTCTGGTGGATCCGCCAGGCGATCCTCTCGGCGCTCGCGCGCCAGGGTCGTACGGTCCGGGTGCCACTGAATCGCACCGCGGACCTTTCTCGCATTATCAAGGCGAGTGAGATCCTCAGGCAGAAGCTCAATCGCGAGCCGACGCCGGAAGAGCTCTCGCAGCTGACCGGGCTCTCGACCGAGGTCGTTCAGTCGCTGGCGGCGCTCAACACGAGCGACGTCCGACTCGACGCACCGATGGATCCGGATGGCGATCGTTCCTTGATCGAGCGGTTCGTTGCCGACGAGATGCCGGATACGGAAGAGGAAGCGATGAACCGTTTCCTCACCGACGAGATCGAGCAAGCGCTCGGGACATTGCCGCCGCGCGACGCGAAGGTGCTCCGACTGTACTTCGGTCTCGAGGGCGGCCGTGAGCACACCCTCGAGGAGATCGGCTCAATGCTCGGCGTCACGCGCGAGCGCGTGCGCCAGCTTCGTGATCGGGCGCTCAAGCGCCTGCGCGAAGGTGATGTCGGCCGCGCGCTTGCCAGCTACGCTGCCTGACCGTTTCGCGATCGTACGACAGAGGGCCGCTTCCATCGGAAGCGGCCCTCTGTGCGTTGTGACCTGAAGCTCATTCAGCGATTCTCGCGCGCGCGCAACCCGTGGCTCGGGCGATTCTCACTTGCCGCATGACCGGCCGGGATCACAAATTGTTTCGATGATCCGGCTCGTCGATGTTCACAAGGCTTTCGGGCCGAAGCAGGTGCTGAATGGATTCACTCTCGATGTCCTCGAGGGCGAGACCATGGTCATCATCGGATACTCGGGCACGGGAAAGTCGGTCGCGATCAAGCACATCGTCGGGTTGCTCGAGCCGGATTCCGGTGAGGTGATCGTCGATGGGCTCGAAGTCCCGCGCCTGCCACGCCGTGAGCTCTACAAGCTGCGTGCGCGCATCGGATATGTCTTCCAGTTCGCGGCGCTCTTCGACTCGCTGACGATTGGCGAGAACATCGCGATGGGGCTGCGCAAGCAGGGGGAGCTGGGAGAACGGGAGATCAACGACCGCGTCGATGAGGCGCTCGACCTCGTCGATCTTCCCGGTGTCCAGACCAAGTTCCCGGCGGAGCTCTCGGGCGGAATGCGAAAGCGCGTCGGCATTGCGCGATCCGTCGCGCTGCGCCCGAAGTACATGCTCTACGATGAGCCGACGACCGGACTCGACCCGGTCACGAGCGCCGTCATCGACGACCTCATGGTCCGCATGCGGGACAAGCTCGGCGTGACGAGCATCGTCATCACGCACGACATGCGAAGCGCGTACACCGTCGGGACGCGCATCGCGATGCTCTATCAGGGGCGCGTCCGCCAGGTCGGCACGGTCGACGAGATTCAGCATACGAACGACCCGGTCGTGCGGCAGTTCATCGAGGGCCGCGCACATCTCGAGAGCCCGCCCGTCGCCGCGGGTGTGCGGTGACTGCTCGCGCGCGCGCGACGCAGGAAACGTCCGCTGGCGGCGTCGTCTTCCGCGTCGATGCCGCCGGCGAGCCGGTATTCCTCCTCATCCGGGACAGCTACCGGAACTGGGGATTCCCGAAGGGGCACCTCGAGGAAGGCGAGCTACCCGACGCGGCTGCGCTGCGCGAGGTCCATGAGGAGACGGGGCTCGAAGGTCTCGAACTGCGCGGCGAGATCGAGACGATCGACTGGTATTTTCGCTTCCGCGGCCGACTCATTCACAAGGTCTGCCATTTTTACCTGATGGAGACCGCGTCGACGATCACCTGTCCGCAGCGCGCCGAGGGAATCACGGCGTGTCGATGGATGCCGATCGCGGAAGCGTTGCAGACGATCTCATACGCGAATGCGAAAGCGGTCCTGCAGCGCGCAGGCGACATGGTGGGCGAGGCGCTCCCGCGCCGGTAGAGGATGTCCTTGCGAGCGAAAGGGAGCGTCGCGGCGAGCGGCGGTGCCGCAGGTACTGCCGTTCTCGACACGGCAGTGACGGGAGCTCAGGCGCCGTGCCTTCCCTTCGTCGCCGCGCTCGTCCCTCGCGAGCGCGCGCGCACGGCGATCCGTGCGGCGCTCCCACGCCGCCGTGCAAGACTTCTGCTCGTGCGCAGTGCCGCCGAGCTTGCAGAGACACTCCGCACCACTCTCACCGACGCCGTCATCGTCGACATCGGGACGAGCGGCGAAGAGACGGACTGCGCGTTAGGCCTGGCGCGCGAGTTCCCGAGCATGCCCTTCGTCGGAATCGCGCCGCTGCGCGGCACCGACGGCCCGGCGCTCGCCGCCGCCGCCGCCCACGATTTCGCCGATGTCGTTCCCGAGGGGGTCGACGACGCGGTGTTCCGCGCCCTCCTCGTGCCGATGATGTTCTCGACGCGCTTTGCCAGTGCGCTCTGGAATCCTCCGCCGACCCTCGGCCTCGGCGCGCCGCTGCAGCAGTCGGCATGGCGCAGCGTGATCGCGCGTGGGGGTCGGCCCATCCGCACGAGCGAGCTGGCCGCAACGTTAGGCGTCACCCGCGAGCACCTCAGCCGGTCGTTCGCGTCTGCGGGCGCGCCCAACCTGAAGCGGGTGATCGACCTGGTCCGGCTCCTCGCTGCCGCTGAGCTGAGCAAGAATCCCGGCTACGACGTGCGCGACGTGGCGAGGGTGCTCGGCTTCGCATCCGCGTCCCATCTCTCGAGCACCGCCCAGCGGATCGTCGGGACCAAGCCGGCCTCGCTGGCGAGGCTGCGTGCAGTCGATCTCGTCGATCGGTTCGGGCAGGGACGGGGCCGGAGCCGCGCCGCCGGCGACTGACTGCTCGCTCGACGTCAGACGGGCACCGCGCGCGCCGCCTCTGCATCGGCGTCGACGAGGCGGTCAAGGTAGGTGATGTAACCGGAGATGAGCCGAGCGGTATGACCCGCGCGCAGTCCAAGGTCGGCGCAGGCGGGGAGCGGGAAGAGCTCGGCGTGCCGGGCAATCGCGAGGCCGGTCTCCAGCGACGCGACGGCGTCTCGAGCGAGACGAAAGCCGTCGCGCTGGGCGACCGCGCCGTCCTTGACGTGTCCGCGCGCGATCGCGAGCGCGACCTCGGCGCTGCATCGAATCAGGACGTCGGCGAGTGCGCGCGATTCAGGGCGGGTTTTCCGGGCGAGCTTCGCGATCTCGCCCGCAGTCCCGACCGCTTCCTGCCACACCCTGAGTTCCCGGATGCTGGATGGCATGGCAGGAATCTCGCGGCAGTGCGCGAGCCTCCGTCACCGTCCGGTCGCGAACGAGGGCATTAACCCGCGCCAGGGAGATCGCGAAAGTGCGCGGCTTGCACCTCGGGCTAGCTTGTGATAAATTTCACAAGCTATAGGCCAACCTTGGCTGAACGCAGTTCGTCGCACGTTCTTCCCCGACACACGTTATGGCTTCCGATACGTCACTCCGTCCCGGCGAGATCAAGGACATCCTGCTTCGCGAGATCGAAGCCGCCGATCTCCGCTCGCTGGACGTCGAAGAAGTTGGCACCGTCCTCGAGGTCAAGGATGGCATCGCCCGCATCTACGGCTTGAGCCAGGCGATGGCTGGCGAGATGCTCGAAGTCACGTCGAGCGAGACAGGAGCCGCGATCACCGCGCTGTGTCTCAACCTCGAAGAAGACAACATCGGCGCCGTCATCCTTGGCGACTATCTGCAGCTCCGTGAGGGCGACGAAGTCCGTCGCACGAAGCGGGTGCTCGAGGTCCCGGTCGGCCAGGCGCTGGTCGGTCGCGTCGTCGACGCGCTCGGCCGACCGATCGACGGGAAGGGCGAGATTCGCACGACGACGACCCGCAAGGTCGAGAGCGAAGCGCCGGGCATCATCGTCAGGCAGCCCGTGAAGGAGCCCCTGCAGACCGGCATCAAGAGCATCGATGCGATGATCCCGATCGGGCGCGGCCAGCGCGAGCTGATCATCGGCGACCGCGGCACCGGCAAGACGGCGATCGCGATCGACACGATCATCAACCAGAAAGGACAGGGCGTCGTCTGCGTCTACGTCGCAATCGGTCAGAAGGCGTCGACCGTCGCATCGGTCGTCGAGCGGCTGGCGCAGGCGGGCGCGATGGAGTACACGATTGTCGTCGTCGCCTCGGCATCGGATCCGGCACCGATGCAGTACATCGCGCCCTACTCGGGCTGCGCGATGGCGGAATTCTTCATGTACAACGAAGGGAAGCCGACACTCTGCGTCTACGACGACCTGTCGAAGCAGGCAGCGGCGTATCGCCAGATCTCCCTCGTGCTGCGCCGGCCGCCGGGCCGCGAGGCGTATCCGGGCGACGTCTTCTACCTGCATTCGCGCCTCCTCGAGCGCGCCGCCAAGCTGCGCGAAGACGCTGGCGTCGTTGACGGGCACTCGATCCTCAAGCCCGGCGGCTCGCTGACCGCGCTGCCGATCATCGAGACGCAGGCAGGTGACGTATCGGCCTACATCCCGACGAACGTCATCTCGATCACCGACGGCCAGATCTTCCTCGAGGCCGACCTCTTCTACGCCGGCGTCAGGCCGGCCGTGAACGTCGGCATCTCGGTGTCGCGTGTCGGCGGCTCCGCGCAGATCAAGGCGATGAAGGGCGTCGCCGGCCGGCTCCGCCTCGACCTCGCGCAGTACCGCGAGCTCGAAGCGTTCGCATCGTTCGCGTCGGACCTCGATGCGGCGACGAAGAAGCAGCTGGAGCGCGGCGCACGCACCGTCGAGATGCTGAAGCAGGGCCAGTACCAGCCGATGGCGGTCGAGCAGCAGATCATGATCATCTTCGCGGTGACGAACGGCTACCTCGACGAGGTCCCGGTGCCGCAGGTGCGCGAGTGGGAGCGTGGCTTCCACGAGTTC
>Ga0308176_10001824_pt1 | contig 13414 bp, 8 predicted proteins | sample PhyCR2_3_FD_203890 | JGI IMG/M metagenome (GOLD analysis project Ga0308176, IMG submission 203890) | Soil microbial communities from UC Gill Tract Community Farm, Albany, California, United States - DLSLS.C.R2 | ecosystem: Environmental > Terrestrial > Soil > Agricultural land | place: USA... | reverse complement strand
TTTAATATTTTGCATTACCTCATATAAATAAAGTATTAAATTTAAGCCTTTATACATTAATAAAGCAAACAGGCCCTTCTGAAAGAAGCGCTATTTCACTTAACTTATATTTTTTTATGAAAGTGCTAACATTTACCAACATCATTCCTATCCTTAAATCAAAGTATATTAATACTAACTATGTCTTGGACAAAATAAGTTTGATAATTTATTTTAAGAAAAATAAGTAAAAATATTTTGAACGCTTTCTCTGTTATTCTTTCTTCTTAAACTAAAAAAAAAGAAACTTAATTTTGCTTGAATATATGACTACACTAACAAAAATGCTCTATATTACTATTACAGACGATTACATTATTTAAAATACCTTATACGACTTATTAGCCTATATAGCCCCATGGGTAACACTGTTAAGTTTTGGACGTCTTTTATATGAACACATTTATTTAGCTGTAAGAAACGAAGTTATATCTTAAATATAGCTTATACCATAATCAAATAAGAAAAGCGTTGAATGTATTTTCCACAAGGTGCGTATCGCGGAACTTTAGTCATTTATGCGCAAGCGCTAAAGGCACTGAAAATTAATAAGAATCTGTATTCACTTCGTAACAAGTTGGATTCCGGGTTACTGACTAATTATAATCTAGTCGTACAGCAATTCAAGCTATAAATTTCATCTTGTACTACACTTTCTTTCCTAAAGGTCCGCAAAAGAAAGTGTTGACCAAACGTATTTAAATACCCTCCTTTAGCTTCTACAATACGTAAAGATATAACAGACTCATATCCCTCGAATTCCTGCAATTCACTTAGTATTCTGGATTGCCTATTTGGCTAAATGAATGTGGCTGCCTCGGTATTCCATCATCCAGCTCTGTGATACCCAAAGCCTTTTGGAAAGATAACTTACCCTATATATCTAACCAACGTTCTGTTGCTTTACAAATTTAATCGTACACTAGCTGCTGAAGTATGTAACACTAGTTTATATCAGCTCACTTGAATTCCTTTCCTTTTATAAGCGTATGGCCAAAAGAATTTTGCAGTGTTTTACCAGTTAAGCGTACATTTCCGCTGAGGTTTTACATGAATGATTTATTGGAGTCTATTTACAAATTCAGGTCCGATTTAAGGGAAGAAAATTACTGCGTATAGAATAACCAACTTATACACATATTTTATTTAAAAGATACGCAGGTAGTCATTATCATGTTCGAAAGCGATAAGGAGACGACGTCTTCAGGATTTAAGAAACTAAAAAAACCTTTTATATAAGCAGACGCACTATGTTTTTAATAAACGTTTTTTTACTTATAGGTAAAGGACTTAATTAATAATAGAATGTTTTAAGCAAACCTCCTATGAAGGTTATTATGCTATGATACATATAAAATATGGAAATTATAGTATGGATAAAAAGATTCTTCAACGGTTGAGTAGAATATATAAACGACTGAGGCGAAAAGCAAATTCTTTCGTTATTTGGTAGGATAAACAAACATTAAGAGATTGCGTACATGAATGACAGTTGCAATTTTAGGTCTCCGCAAAGCTTTATGCGAAAACGCAGAGAGAAGGTAAGTATATAACTTGATTTCGCTAAACAAGGCGATATCTCGAGTTACTTTTATGTAGTTTTTTGATGACCCCCGTCGCGTTACGCAATTACGAAAGGCTAAACTGATTTTGTAATCGTGAACGTTTGATAAAAAGCAAGAAGCACTTAAGGGTTTACATGAGTATACTTAAAGAACCTCATAAAGATATAATACATGTTACACCAGACCAAATAACTGAATTTAAAGCTTTGATAAAAGACACAGGTGTCCCTCTTGTTACACGACAAAAGTCAACCTAATACAATTTGGTTTAAAAGTATATTTACTGGTTAAAGTCAAAAGGCTTAGCTTGCCCGTTATAGTGGATTAATTTAGATCAATATTATAAATTTACCTTTATTTTTGAAAGAGAATGTTACAAGAATGGGGAATAATAGCAATAAAAAGCAAGATAATTTGCTTAGTCCACCGCCAAATTAAAGAGTGTTATACAGGATAGCTTAATAAACAGAGATGTTAGCGAACTGTGAGAGGACATGCACCAAATAAGGGGCACTTGGGTAAAGCTAATAACACTTTCATTGCCTTACAAAAAGTAAAGGCTAGTAAACCTGAAAAGGACGAGATTGAGGCTTTAATTAAACAAGAAGATGCTAATGCTGAGCGTATGCGTAGGGAGAGTGCTATTATTTCAACTAGTCAACAGCCACAGCAAACTGATGCTCCTATACAGCGTATTAAACGAGCTGCTTTAAGCGGTTTACCCGGCTCTAGCAAGACTAAGCTTAGTACACAGATTAAACAAGATCTGCCTAAAGCTTCTTCTCCTTTGCCAGATAAGCCTTCTGCTCCGCTGGTTCTACATCCATTATTGACTAAAATGATTAAGCGTAATTACTCCCCTATTTAATAACAGTGTTTTACGTAAGGTACCAATAGCGTTCGGTTTTGCGGTAGCCTCGATTACACAACTTTAGTAAGCTGGGCAAGCTGTTTACTATTACCTTCTTTCATAGGGGGAATATTCGAGTTCTTGAGCTTCGACGGTTATTAGGGTCGGAGCAACATCGGGTAAATAAGTCTCATTGATACTACCCGCTATAATAATGAAGGCAAGTAGTCCAATAAGCATAAGTGCATACTGTTGTCGTTCGGTTAACTCTTCATGTTGCTTTTTGTCTACTGTGTTTAATGTAACTTCTTCAGGATGTATTGTGTGTAAACTACTTAAAGCTAAAGGAATAATCCTATTACTGTTGAACAGTTCGATCAAGGAGTGGAAGTGAACGCGAAAGCGATTAACATATAAAATAACAGTATGATACTTACAGCAAAATTAAATGAGAGTTTTACACTGAAAAATAAATTTAAACAATTTAAATTAACCTATTATAAAAATTACCATATATTTAACCTTTTTTAAGCGTATTATTAACATTGTTATTACAAATATATTTGTAATAACAACGATATCCTCACAACCATCCTCAATAAATGAATATCATATATCTTGTGAACACTTCATGCTTCATAAATTGCCAACAATAAAAGAAATAAGCTGTTATTTCCACTACGAAGTCAAGTGTCACGTAACAATTTGTTACCTACCAAGAATAGGACGGAAATTCTATTAAGATTTTATGAACAAATTAAGAGTACAATCATTACAAAGGATGTTACAAAAAAGAGGTGTTAAGCGAAATTAACAAAAAGGGAAGATTCATGGATTACCCTCCTCTTTTTGGAAATAGGGACACATCATCATACTTTCCGGGTAATACGGGAGATATTATACCCTTTAGTGGAAGAATAATAGAATTAATTATACCTGGGCATACTATTGAAATGCAACCGCCCGTATTCGAGGTAATAAGTAATGACCTTGACCCAACTCCTATCAAAGGACCCGACATGCTCGACAATAATGTACCGTTTGAAACTCCGGTAGATATTACTCTACATGAACCTGGATACACAGAATTACAAACAGATATGAAAAAGATGGTTTTAACGCCTCCTTCTTGCTACTGCTGTTTGACCTTTATTATTAGTTTATGCGCTGTTTGCTAAAGAAGACTAGCAGGCTTTGTCTAGCGAGTATAAAAACGCTACTTTAGTTAATTGCTCCTTGACGTTGTTGGGTAAAGCGTGATTAGATTCACAGATGTTTTTTTAGGACTCGTTTTATCTGTGTTGGGTGATTTTTCATCTGTGCGTACTTGGTTGCTAAACAATTTACTCATTGGTTTGAATATTTTTAATGGTTTGGATAATCGTATTTTGGCTTTTTATACGTAAATTATCCGCCGGACTACGGACTTACATCTTCTTGAATGCCGTATGCACCTACCATCCTACGCAACCTTACAAAGCTTGGACATAGGGTCTACGCTGATTATAGCTATGACAACTGTAATGACGGGTAATTGCCTTTGATTATGTCCTGGCATACATTGGTACATGCGCCAGCATGCAGTTGCTTTAACTTTACTAGTTTTCCCCAGCGCACACGCCGTTACCAACGAAAAGCTATATATTTCCCTTTTGGACATTATATGAAAGAGAGAACTTCTCGCTGCAGCTCTCTTTTCACAAAGTGTCCTACGGTATACCTCGTTTGTGCTTTCGAATTCGACTTTAAACTCTTTCTATGCCATAATAAGCTTTTACAAATCTCGGTATATAAGTAAAAATACCGGTACGTCTTGTGTCAAAATAAACTTAATCTGTTCAGGTTTAAAACCTCACAAAGGTTTAACTCAAGAACAAAAATCATCTTGCCCATCATTTAGAGGCCTGTGTTTAATTATAAGGTTTTGTGCGATGTTTATTAAGTTAGTTTGATATTCTCTATAAGACACAACCAAGTACTAAGGCACAAAGGGACATTATTATTCACATTCTTTAATGCATTACCACACACCATCAATGCACCGACTGTTGAAGTTAATACGTTTGCATTGTTTTACTTTAAGTATTAATAATATAAAACCAAATATGCATAATAAAGTAGCTTTCATTTATTATTCTTTAAATTTTGCCCTATGTGTGATAACTTAAAATAAGCATCTGCCTTTGATTGTGGAGATTAAATCTTCTTTGGTAACATTTATAATTGCACAAGCTGTAATTTTAAGTCTTTAAGGTAGTTCCTCACATAATATTGATTCTACGAATTGCAATAAACATCCTTTTTGCCTAAAAGGTACCTACCTGATTAACCCTGTTTATCTAGTAATAGGGAAGAACCTTTAGGCAGGTTTTGTCTAACGTGTGCTCTGAAATGAGGTAGTAAATTATCTTATAATAGTCATTATCTAACTTTAGCTTAGTTTGAGTTAAAAGCACTACCTCCGCATAACCTTCACTTTTTACAACTTAGCCTAATATCTGTAGGTGACTAAACAACAGGAAGTTACCCTTAGGCATTTATTATTTATAACGTACTTTAACCGATATGCCAAACCATATTCAAATTATACCACAAGATGAACCTTTACCTAACGGCTAGTACACAACATCTTCGTTTAAACCCTTTTGCCCAAATATGTTTACACTAAGACTATATTTATTGCTTCGGTCAGACATACTTTAAAGTTTTCCTAAACAAACAGTTATCACATATTACATATCAACCTAGACAACTTACGAGTTAGCTATACACAACTAATAATTAACACCAGTTAATGTTACAGTAGTATTACTGTAATACGTCTCGAGAGTCTTTACAAGAAGCATGATGTAATCACCGATAGCAACTTCCTTAACTTGTGATCTTCCCATTAAATAAACACAGCTAAAATAAAGAGGGAGGTTATGACTAAATTCCGTTATTCTAAAAACAAGTTATTAATACCAAGCGACTTGGTATATGTCTTGATTTTTACCAGTATCACATTAATCCTCTGTAAAACGTCCTTCATATAGTTTACCGTACACCGCACTAAGTACAACCCGTTTTATTTTGCAGAACTGAGTGGTGTACTACTTGCAAAATAGCTTGTGAATAAACGGTAATTCATCAGATTATAATTCGATGAAAGTATACGCCCTGTTATTTCTTAATAAGGACTGTATCATTGTTTAAGTTTTCGTTATACCGTAAGCAGACTTTGCATTTCTTCCTTAATTTAAAACCAAACTTACTTTTAAGAACACTCATAGTTTTGAAAACCTTCTAATTATATAACTCATACTAGTCAAGGTGCTTTAGCCCGTGACATTAGTGCTTGAGCTAGAAAAGTGTGGTTGAATATCCTGATAGATTTAAATTATTCAAATGCGTCACCTCAAACATACGAAAAGTCTCAGCAACACTAGGTGCTATTTCAGGGCCGTTTAGTAACTCTTGCGCATGCTCAAGCACAGTACAATAATGCTGAACTCTCCTTTTATGTATCTTTAATGACAGACATAAAAGGGTAAAAAGATTGATAAAGCTTATTTTCTACGAAGCCTTAAACGTCGTCTAGGGTGTTGCTTGGAGCGTTGTTTGACATGTGAGGCCCTTTTTCCTCTTATGCGTTTTTTGTAATCCACATATTTGAAATATGTTTTTACATACCCTAGACGCTTGCGGTCACGTCTTAAACGCTTACGACAAATTTCACCAAAGGAGTACCCTTTAACAAAGAGATACTAATTTCCTTTTAAAAAGTATCTTGAAACCCAATAGTAAAGGCGTAACGAGAAGCTTTTTTACGTTTATTTGTACGAAAAAAGCAACTTGAAATTAACAGCATTCTTTGATTCAATAGGCAAAAAACCATCCACTTATTACCATACGAGAATAAGCACTAAACCAACAAAACTATATTATTAGCAGACATTTTCAAAGTAAATTACGAAAGGCTGAAAGACGGTGCTAAGAAACAACATTTCGTGTGTATGAAAGAAACAGCCTTTTTTAGCCTAGCCACTTTGTCAAAGACATTTGGCTGTTTTAGCATTACATATTGAATTAACCTGTTTTTACTTCGGAATGTTTTTCTTGAATTGTAAAATGTAACGACGAAATCATTCCTCACTAAATTTCTTTCGAAACACTGACCATCAGCTGTACTTCATACGCCTTCTCCTTTTAAGAAAAAGCCTGAATAAAGAAATGGTGATGTCTCAGCCAATAAAACCTAGTTAAGGTATTAACTCTTTAAAACTAATTGCTTTTAATCTCTCGCATATTTTATAATCACGGATCTTCTTCTTACGGCAGCTCCCGTGCGGGCGCCTTTTAGGGATATTAAATACCTAACATAAATCTCACTTTTACTTAAGCTTTAGCCATACGCTTGAATATGCGTGGATACCTGAACAGAGAACTATGTCAACGATGTTAGTTCTTGGCGGCTTAAGAAACACTAGCCTTATAAGCACTTGCAATTTAGCATGAGTGTTGTACGCTTTGACCTTTATAGTTTAAAAGGCCACAGATGTTTTAAAAATAACGCTTCTTGTGTATTTAAATATTCTTGTAAGACTTATTAATGTAATAAAAGTGTTTCTTCACGATATGTAATGTAAACACGACCGAAAAAAATGCTCGTTCAGAAAGAGGTTTATAATACTCCGATACCCCCAGCGAGTATTAACAATTTATTAACTTCACGCGTTTTAAATCTTGTCTTAATCCATTAAAATTGTATTTTCAACTTATAGTTTATTCTTAATTGGGGTTAAATAGAAAATACGTTTATATAAGATCTTGTTTTAGGAAGGATATAGCATGAAAATATGATTCCTTAAGTTTTTTTTCCTTTTTTAATACTTTAAGGGATTTCAGGCTAATTAACCTTTTAAAGCCTTATTGACTTTTCTTTTAACCCTTCAAAGCCTCTTATGTAAAAGGTTTCTTTATTCTCCTAGCTTACTACGTGCTTTGTAAGAGCGTCCCCTACGAAGGTTTCTAACATGCTCAAAAGATTACCTCGTCCTGTTATTTATCGTCTTAGTAAATAAGAGAACAATTTTTCTTCGTAGCCTATCAGGAAAAATCTTTACGCAGAGGTGTCCTTTAAAATATAATCAGTCAAAATGCGACGCAATCATTCGTACTCGATTAGACGTAAAAAATATACCAAATAAATCATAATTTCACGCTCAAGCCATATGCAGAAGCAAAGTGATTCACTATAATGGCGCTGTTAAATTGTATTCATAGTTATATAATACGTTGAGCTATTGTATAGGTATAAAAACATAAATAAAAGGAAACGTTATACTTGTTAATTTGGTCCACAGCGTAGCAGTAACTAAGAATACAGATTATTTCGTAAAAAGGCAGAATACGATCTAAATTATTTACTTTAATCGCATGTCGTCATTCAAAGTTTAATTGATATTAAATTTTTAGCTATAACAAATAAAATGTCTTTCTTTATTATGAGTAATGTCATTTCCTTTTTTTAAATTTTGTTTTCAATTGTTTTTTCCCTCGTTTGCTATTTTGCACTTTTCACGATTAACCGTATTATCCTTATTGTTTAACTTTCTGTATAGCCTTTAATTCATCATGTCTATCTTATTCATTAATTCCATTTTTTTGTAAGCACCTCCATTTCATATAATAAGAAAGATTATATGAAGGCTTCTGTAAGGATGGTATTAGAAACACTCTTGCATTTGCCTTAGTACGTTGACCCTTGTAGGCAGATTCTGAAACAACCTATATGCCTGATAACAAAAAATCTTATCTTTTTCTGTAAGTTATTTTCAACCTTTAACGCAACTTTCTCCCCGTGTGGGACAGAGTGTAAAAGCTCTCTACCTTTAAGTGTGCCAGTTCCGCCATAAAATTACTAGAATGTTTTGATTGAACGGATGACGTAATAAAGATTATTTAGTTTGTAGCTTTTAATTTACCGATACCTATAACGATTTAAGAGCTGAATACAAGATCACGTTCAGTAATTGGATAAGTTGTTTTGCTCTCATGATAATTTATTTACTTTTTTTCGTTGTTTGATACTATAGGATCTTGACGCTCAAAAAGACCTTTACCGTATAAGGATCTGTAATCGTAACGCTCTATCTCTTTTTTTAAATGATATAAAAATGCTTGTCATAACTAAAATAACTAATCGACGTTTATGACTCTTGATTTGAATGTTGCCCTACAGGTTCTTCACAATGAATATCTCTATTTGTGCGTGTCTAACTGATATCGTAACCGTTTAAGCTTCCTTCTTTTTGCACTAAAATTAAACCATGAAAGATTACCTCAATTAATAACCATTCATCTTTTCTTTATTTGTTTACCAAAAACATTAGGGGAATTACTTTAGAACCATAAACAAAGTATTAGGAGTATTGCCACAAAGCTTTTACTACACAAGCCATTTTTTGAAAATGCCTGGGGTGTTATTGTATTTATAAAGTACACTGATGATAACGATCAAGCTTATCATATGAGAATCTCAGCAATATGATTCCAGACGTATGTGAATTTACGATTTTTTTGCGGAATTATAGTAATTAGTTATGATGTGATAGTTAAACCGCTAGGTGTCGTTATAAATATAACTTATTTTGAGCAAGATACGTAATAATTTATTATGACGAGAATAGTAAAATTAGAGCGGTTTTTTTGTATATATATATGCCTTAATACCAGCATATCTTTATTATATATTTAAAATAATCTTGACCCTGGGATATAACGGGCTTGTCTTTTTCCAGGAGAGTAAAGCTAAAACCCCAGATAAAGCCTTATTACGCAAGAGACGTAGAGTATTATACAAATTTTGTTACTGGTACTTCGCAATATTGTAAGCCACATTTACACTGTTATTCATAACACCATCATACACGGGAATCGGCAGCCATCACCAGGAAGAATTACGTAAACCAAAAATTGCCGAAAAAGAGGCTTTTATTTGATCCTTGAAAGCCTAAATTTCTTGGAATAAACTAGCGTGTTTTACCGCTAACAAGACAGAATTGTTTAATTGCTTCTTGGAAGTTTAGAAAAGGCATAAAACCAACTTTCTTACGTTCAACTTAAAGATTTATATAGCCTACGGTCCTGTTCCTATTTTTAAAAATTAATCATTTTTCTTATCTTTTAATGATTTTGTAAAATAGAGTCATTTAATCTAGGAAAGAGTTTTAGCAAATAGTAAAAGGTAAATCTTTGGTTATCTTCTTATTGTAAGAAATATTCACATAACGATCCCAGTAAGCAAGCGCAAATGCTTATAAATCCGGGAAATGCGAAATGTTTACTTCTTTCACGAAACCATCAATGGCGTAGGAGACAGAACAGGTTTGATATTTTGAAATTTCATAGTTTCATAAGCTCTTTTTGTTGAAATACCATAGAGACCAAGAATTGTATCAACTTTTGTATCCTTACAAGCAATCGCATAGTTTTCATAAACATCTCCGTGGGAAACAGAGCTTAACATCATGATGCTTTTAACGCGGTAAGCTGTATTGACTCTTTGAGAAAAAATATAGTGAAATGTATTTTGGCTTTTTGTATTGTTGCACCTGTATAAGAAAGACATCATAAATTTATTCGACAATCAGGGTAGAAAATTAGTTGTAGGATTTAGCACTACCAAATAATCCATTATAAAGCGATGTGCTCAGGGATATAAACGAATGTAACCTCCTCTCGTAGTTCTTTTGGTAAAGGCCATAAATTTTTGTACCTCTCGGTACGCCTTTTTAGTGACCACACTACTGAAGGGTATTGGAACCGAATCGTTGCCCGTCACTCTTCTGTGTGCATTTGCTGCTCGACGCAAATAGCACGACCATGGATCCTTTTTCACCTTGAATTTTATTCTTTGTGAATGTACAACACAAGCCAACAACATGGTCACCATTTTTGCTGTGGCTAAGGCATGTATCGTAGAATTTTGATAACTCTTAGGAACATGGTCCAGAATTATCGCAACCTTAACGACAGTACCATCTGCATGTTGTTTAGACGGCCATTAAAACAGCGTTTTTGCACCTATTTTTTGATTTGCTACTGTGATGGCACCTCTATTAAGATTTTAGGGTGGAACTCCAATAAAGGGGTCGTCTAAGTTTAACCATGTTTCATTTAGCATGTCTAGGACGTAGTTGATGTCCACCCCAACATTGGCAAAATTAGCTGTTAATAAAACGTATACCCACACAATTAGATAAGCAAGAGGTATACAAATTTTAGTTCGTTTAACTATTTTGTGGCGTTCCCTAATTGATATTGTTTCCGATATTATATGTAATGCAAGTGCTGATTCTAATAGTTGATTAATGTAATCGGTTGTGAACATATCATTTTTAATGGGAGCTCCTGATAGGTATATTACGTCTTCTCTTTCAGTTTTGTGGAAGCAACGGTAAGCAAATGGGACGTCCTCCCACATGATAGCTGTGCTTTGTATTTCTATGAAACGTTCTATGGTTAGATACTTGTATCTTTTATCGTATTGTGTTTCTGCAATGTCGTCATAGGTTAGCCAGGAAGGTTGCATATAATAGTCGATATCTTCATCATCTTCGGAAGTTATTTCTACCATATAATCAGATAATATATTTAAATATTTCTGCTTTAACATTTTTAGCAAGTATATTATGTAATTTATAAGTAGAGGACATATTGTTATCATTAAAGAATAATAGAAATAATGTATTTTTTTAAACAAAAAAATGTCTATAATTAACGAAAGCAAAGGAAGTATTTTCGTTAGAGCAGTGTATAGTAAATATAACTTATCTGCACTGTGATAATACAATGTCGGTGTATGTAATAATTTTACAATGTATAATAGGATCACCTCGATTTTCCGATCAACATATTTGTTTTTGCGGATGGTTTCATCTAAACTGATGAAAATCACTTGTATTTTTGCTACGAAACCCATTATCTTTAATACGGATTTTGTTGGAGCTTTTGGTTTCACCAAGCGTAGAATCACATATATGTACAATATACAGAGCAAAAGTAGGAATAATAACGAATAATTTGATAATTCGAGGGGAATTCCTTTGGGTAGACGCTCTCTGATGAACCTGTACCAAACGTAATAAATTAAAAAAGCAAAGCCTAAAAGAGCTAATATATATTTACTTTTTAAAAAGTTTATTAAGTTATTTACCATATTTCTCATCGATAAGTTTTTCAAGATGTGGGTATGCTTCTTTGTTCTGTACTTTCATCTTTGTTAACCAATCCTTTGCATCCTCTTCGCTTTTGTATGTTAGTTTATGTTCATATTTTTTAAAAAGCTTATAAGCGTCTTGAATTTTCGTTTTATCAAAATAATCTAAAGTAGAGTCGATATCTTCTTCAGTGATAGCTATACCATCGTAGACTCCTATAGGTTGTTGTAGTTGCGGCAAGGTTTTAGTAAGAAATTCCTGTTTTAAGATATTTAAAACATCCGATCGTTGAACATATTTATCACCTTTGTCTTGTTGCTTTTCTTCAAGATTTTCAACACTATCATGAGAGACAATTAACGGTTCGACACATCTAAAATATTGTGGTTTATTCTCGTTACCGCTTTCCATAAAAGGTTGAGTTGATGATAATAAAACAACATCCTCGCTTTTTTGAGATGTAAGATAGCCCCAAACAATAGTTTGATCATCCTTAATGGTGTAGAGAATAACAGCATGCATTTCCATTCCTGATAACAGTACGTTCTTTTCTACTTCTGCGGGGACTAAACGACCAACATGAAAGTTAAGATTTTGTAAAAACTGTTCTTCAGAGAGCTCGACGGATGCTGTAATAGTGGGACGTTGTTTTTTAAGATGTGCATAGAACTCAGCTTTGACCTTACTAGTTTCAATATCTAATAGACCTCTCTTATCTAAAGCTAGTAACTTAGTCATAATCTCTCCAGTACGTTTTCCGCGTTCTTCAACTTTTTCTTTGATCTCCTCACTAAATGTCAAGGTCCTTTTAGGTGTTTCGTCAGGACAGCGAGGTTGAGGGGGCTTAGGAAGTTGTGGAGGTTTAGGAGGTTGTACAAAATCTGATAAACCATCATCGGGTAGGCTATCTGTTATTGGCTCTGGTGCTGCTGATACCTCCGGTACCTTTGATACGTCGGCCGTAGGCTGTGACTGTTGACCCATAGTACCGACTTTGAAACCAGCAACAAGTCCTGAGTTTATAGGAAAAATACCGGTACCTGGAATAACCTTATGGCTTGGATCAAATTTTCCTAATGCGTTTTCGGGGGGGTTGTGATCACTTGGAGCTTGTTTTTCCAAAGGTGTTTGCTTAGCTTTCTTTGCCTCATTTTTTATTTCCAAAGCCTTTAATGGTCCTTTATATTTTTCTCTGGTCGATATCATATCGATTTGTCGTAGCCCACGAGGGAAAGAGGGGGGCTGAGGAGGTTGTGCGGAGGATGGAGTGGGAAGAGTACGTGGTGTAGCGCTTGTAGGGGTCATGGAAGTAGGGGGAGAAGGTGGTAGACCAGGCTTTTTAGTAACGGCCTCGATAATTTTAGGAGTATTACCACCACGCCCTTTCTGTACAGACCGAAAGTGATAAAGGGGAGGTCTTTTGAGACAGAGGACCATTGTTTGAGAGTACGATTTAAAGATCAGAAAGCTTAATTTGCGTGATGCCAGTTTATGTTGCCCTACACTAACGGTTAACTTATACTTACTTCTTTTATTATGTAGAATAGTGTTAATGTTTATCATGGTAGGGATGGTATTGCTTCTTGGGTCCTTTTTCGTAAGTAGGGTGCATTTGACTGCTTATAGACGTAGGGTTAGACTTCAAAGACTGTTTATACTTCTCATGAAAGATAGACTCGTGAATTTGGCATTGTGTAGACTCGTTTAATTTGTTTAGGTTTACTTGTTTTCTAGATATAATTAATTTGAAAAGCAAA
>Ga0308176_10001822_pt1 | contig 13415 bp, 12 predicted proteins | sample PhyCR2_3_FD_203890 | JGI IMG/M metagenome (GOLD analysis project Ga0308176, IMG submission 203890) | Soil microbial communities from UC Gill Tract Community Farm, Albany, California, United States - DLSLS.C.R2 | ecosystem: Environmental > Terrestrial > Soil > Agricultural land | place: USA... | reverse complement strand
ACTGTGGTGCCGGATCGGTGGGCCAGGTCTTCGATGCGGTAGGTCTTTTGGGGCGGGGGCTCGGTCATGCGGGCGTCCTTGGTCGGTTGCCGGAGTCGGGGCTGGGCGGGGGCGGGCTTCGCTTGCCCGCGCCGGCGGGGGGCCTCCCCCCCGCGCGGGTGGGCGCGCGGGGGGGCCCCAGCGCCCACCCATGCCGCCCTTGAGGCACAGGGGGAGGCGCCATGCCAGCAGCTATGCGGTCACGTGCGCTCCGAGTCCGCATGGCTACTGCGGCAGTTGAGACTCATAGTTTCGGGTTCAGGCGGGCGAGCCTTCGCAGTGCTCCCGGCATGAAGCGGGACAGGAGGTGGGCACCCCGGGCTTCCGGGGTTACCGGGACCACCGCCCTGTCGCGGGTCACCGCGTCCAGGACGGCGTCCGCGACCTTCTCCGGTGGGTAGTTGCGCAGGCCGTACAGGCGTGCCGAGCGCTGCTGACGGCGGCGTTCCTCCGCCTCGTCCACGCCGGTGAAGCGGGCCGTGGCGGTGATGTTGGTGTTGACCAGCCCCGGGCAGATGGCCGTGACTCCGATGTCTTCTCCGGCGAGTTCGGCCCGCAGACACTCGGAGAGCATCAGTACCGCCGCCTTGGAGGTGCTGTAGGCGGGCAGCGCCCGGGATGGCTGATAGGCGGCCGCAGAGGCGATGTTGACGATGTGGCCGCCCTGCCCGCGCTCGGCCATGCGCGCGCCGAAGAGCCGGCAACCGTGGATGACTCCCCACAGATTGACGTCCAGGACCTTGCGCCAGTCGTCGGTGGTCGTGCTGAAGAAGGACCCCGAGAGGCCGATGCCCGCGTTGTTGACCAGTACGTCCAGCACGCCGTAGGCGCTGTGCACCCGCTCGGCCAGCTTCTCCATGGCCTGCTCGTCCGAGACGTCCGCCGTCTCCGCCCAGGCCTCGGGGGCGCCGATCAACCGGGACAGTTCAGCGGTGCGGACGGCCGCCTCGGCGTCGCGGTCGACGGCCACCACCCGCGCCCCGGCCTCCGCGAAGGCGAAGGCCGTGGCCCGGCCTATGCCGCTGCCCGCACCGGTGACGAGCACCAACTGCCCGCCGAACCGGTCCGCATGGCGGCCGGTGGCCTTCGGCTCAGGCCGGCCGCCCTCGACGCTCGTGACGAACTCCTCGATCCATGACGCCACCTGGTGCGGCCGCGTGCGCGGGATCCAGTGCTTGGCGGGCAGTGTGTGGCGGGTCAGCCGCGGTACCCACTCGTCCAGGTCGTCGTAGAGCCGCTCCGACAGGAACGCGTCGCCCAGGGGTGTGATCAGCTGCACGGGCGCGTGCGCGAACGCGTCCGGGCGGGGCCTGCGCAGGCGGGCGCGGACGTTGTCCCGGTACAGCCAGGCGCCGTGCGCGGCGTCGGAGGGCAGGGACGCGGTCGGGTAGTCACCGGCGGGGACCTTCTCGGCGCGCTCCAGGATCTTGGGCCAGCGCTTGCCGAGCGGGCCCCGCCAGGCCAGTTCCGGCAGGGCGGGGGTGTGCAGCAGGTAGACGTACCAGGACTTGGCGCCCTGCCCGAGAAGCTGGCCCAGCCGGCGGGGCGTCGGACGCTTCACGCGCGCGTTGATCCAGTGCCCGAAGTGGTCGAGGGACGGCCCGGACATGGAGGTGAAGGAGGCGATGCGGCCTTCCGTGCGGCCCACCGTGACGAATTCCCAGGACTGCACGGAGCCCCAGTCGTGGCCCACCAGGTGCACCGGCCGGTCCGGGCTCACCGCGTCCACCACGGCCATGAAGTCGTCGGTGAGCTTGGTCAGGGTGAAGCCGCCGCGCAGCGGCCGCGGTGCCGTGGAGCGGCCGTGGCCCCGGACGTCGTACAGCACCACGTGGAAGCGGTCGGCGAGGCGTGCGGCCACCTCCGACCAGACCTCCTTGCTGTCCGGATAGCCGTGCACCAGCACCACCGTGGGCTGCTGCGGATCGCCCAGCTCGGCGACGCACAGCTCGACCCCGCCGGTGTGCACCCGGCGCTCACGCGCCCCCTTCAGTGTCATTTCGCCTCCGCCCAGCGCCGCACGTGCGGCAGATCGTCGTCCAGCCAGAAGGCGCTCTCTTCGGGGTCCCGGGAGTCGGTGACCACCAGGATCTCCTCGAACTTCGCGCCCGTACCCCGGAAACCGAGGTGAGGTTCGACCGCCCACAGACCCGGCCGCGGCGGGTGGTCGGAGAAGCGGTACGGCGACCACAGGGGCGACCAGCCCTCGCGGTGGCCGTGCAGGGCGTCGGCGGCGAGCCCCTTGAGGGACTGCGTGCCGAACCCGAACAGATGTGGGGAGAAGCGGCGGGCCTTCACCCGGTCCACCTTGTGGGCGATCACTCCGAAGGGGTACGCGCGGTGCCGGTTGGCGTATCCCTGGCGGACCATGAGGCGGTCCACGTCCTGGTAGATCTCGCGCAGCGGGCGCCGCTCGCGCACCTCCCGCAGGATCAGCTCGCGGTGCGCCTCCAGATCCGCCATCAGCCGGTCCTGCACTGGGTTGACGCCGAGCGAGCCCGAGTAGCCGATGTCCGCGGTGCATCCCGCGAACACCGGGGCCATGTCCAGGATGAACGGCATCCCGGGCTCCAGTTTGCGGTCGGTCGGGAAGAACTGCAGCGGCAGGCGGAAGTTCACGAACGCCGTGCGGTCGCCGAACCAGGCGAAGGGCAGGTGGAACCAGTCGCGCACCCCGCGCTCACGCAGCCAGTCGCGCTGCATCCGGGCCGCCTCGCGCTCGGTGACGCCCGGCTCCAGACGTGCCGCGACCGCCTCCGCGCACTCGTAGGCGAGGCGCTGCACCCGCCTGAATCCCCGTAGCTCCGCGGAGAGTTCGCTGCTCACTGCCGTCGTCATGCCGCCCCGTCCGTCGACTGCGGTACGTGTCCGTAACTTGACACTGGTGAATGTGACAGTTGTTAGAGGTGGCGTCAATAGGGTGGATCAAGGGCTGTGGACAACGGCCGGTGCGTGGCTGCCGGGTAGGTCCGGGGCAGGGGATCGCTCAGGGTGCCGTCCTACTCGAGTCTGACGTGAAGACGGCTCTGAGGTCTGACGACCGGCATGGCCGGCGTCACTACCTTCGAAGCGTGACTGTGATCGCGACCGAAAGCCTGAGCAAGCGGTTCCCCCGGGTGACCGCGCTCGACCGGCTGTCCATGGACATCGGACCCGGTGTGACCGGACTCGTCGGTGCCAACGGCGCCGGCAAGTCCACCCTGATCAAGATCCTGCTGGGTCTGTCCCCCGCCACGGAGGGCCGCGCCGCGGTGCTCGGCCTCGACGTGGCCACCGAGGGCGCCGCCATCCGCGAGCGGGTGGGCTACATGCCGGAGCACGACTGCCTGCCGCCCGACGTCTCGGCCACCGAGTTCGTCGTGCACATGGCGCGGATGTCCGGCCTGCCGCCCACCTCCGCGCGCGAGCGCACCGCGGACACGCTGCGCCACGTAGGCCTGTACGAGGAGCGCTATCGCCCCATCGGCGGCTACTCCACCGGCATGAAGCAGCGGGTGAAGCTGGCCCAGGCCCTGGTGCACGACCCGCGGCTGGTCTTCCTCGACGAGCCGACCAACGGTCTGGACCCGGTCGGCCGGGACGAGATGCTCGGCCTGATCCGCCGCATCCACACCGACTTCGGCATCTCGGTCTTGGTCACCTCGCACCTGCTGGGCTAGCTGGAACGCACCTGCGACCACGTCGTCGTCATCGACGGCGGCAAGCTGCTGCGTTCCAGCTCCACCACCGACTTCACCCAGACCACGACCACCCTCGCGATCGAGGTCACCGACAGCGACGGCCACCCGGACGGCACCCGCGCGGTGCGCGAGGCGCTCCGCGCGCGCGGGGTGGACACCCACGACGAGGGCGGCGGCCTGCCCGGCGCCGGACACATCCTGCTGCTGACCGCCGCCGGCGAGGAGACGTACGACCTGGTGCGCGACGTCGTCGCCGACCTCGGTCTCGGCCTGGTGCGCATGGAGCAGCGCCGGCACCACATCTCCGAGGTGTTCACCAGCAGCGACGAGCAGCGGAAGGAGGCTGTCGGCCATGGCGCTTGAGCAGCCCGCGCCGGTGACCGCCGGCGGCGACCAGTCCCGCATCCACGACATCGGCTACCGCGGCTACGACGGCCCCCGCCTGGGCCGCGGCTACGCCCGCCGCTCGCTGTACTCGCAGTCCCTGCGCGGCGCCTACGGCCTCGGCCGCTCGGTGAAGTCCAAGGTGCTGCCGATGCTGCTGTTCGTGGTGATGTGCGTGCCCGCGGCCATCATGGTGGCCGTCGCGGTGGCCACCAAGGCGCACGAACTGCCGCTCGCCCACGCCTACACCCGCTGGGCGCTCGTCATGCAGGCGGTGATCAGCCTGTACGTCGCCTCGCAGGCGCCTCAGTCCGTCTCCCGCGACCTGCGCTTCAAGACCGTGCCGCTGTACTTCTCGCGGCCCATCGAGACCGCCGACTACGTGCGGGCGAAGTTCGCCGCGCTCGCCTCGGCCCTGTTCGTCCTCACCGGCGCTCCCCTGCTGGTGATGTACGCGGGCGCGCTGCTCGCCAAGATGGGCTTCGCCCACCAGACCAAGGAATTCGCCCAGGGGCTGGTCTCCGTGGCCCTGCTCTCGCTGCTGTTCGCCGGCATCGGCCTGGTCATCGCCGCCGTCACCCCGCGCCGGGGCTTCGGCATCGCCGCCGTGATCGCCGTACTCACCATCTCCTACGGCGCCGTCTCCACCCTCCAGGCCATCGCCGACGTGCAGGGCAGCAGTGACGCCGTGCCGTGGATCGGCCTGTTCTCGCCGGTCACCCTGGTCGACGGAGTCCAGTCCGCGTTCCTGGGCGGCAGCTCCAACTTCCCCGGCGGGACCGGCCCGTCCAGCGGCGAGGGCGCGGTGTACGTCCTGGTCGTGCTCGGCCTGATCGCCGCCTGCTACGCCCTCCTGATCCGCCGCTACAAGAAGGTGGGGCTGTGACGACCCTCAGCATCGACCACGTCTCCCGCTGGTTCGGCAACGTGGTCGCCGTCAACGACATCACCATGACCATCGGCCCCGGCGTCACCGGCCTGCTCGGCCCGAACGGCGCCGGGAAGTCCACCCTCATCAACATGATGGGCGGCTTCCTCGCTCCCTCCACCGGTTCGGTCACCCTCGACGGGCAGCCGGTGTGGCGCAACGAGGCCATCTACAAGCACATCGGCATCGTCCCCGAGCGGGAGGCGATGTACGACTTCCTCACCGGCCGCGAGTTCGTCGTCGCCAACGCCGAGCTGCACGGACTCGGCGCGAAGGCCGCCCAGCGGGCGCTCGCCACGGTCGAGATGGAGTACGCGCAGGACCGGAAGATCTCCACGTACTCCAAGGGCATGCGCCAGCGGGTGAAGATGGCCTCCGCGCTGGTCCACGACCCCTCCCTGCTGCTGCTCGACGAGCCGTTCAACGGCATGGACCCGCGCCAGCGCATGCAGCTCATGGAACTGCTGCGGCGGATGGGCGACGAGGGCCGCACGGTGCTGTTCTCCTCGCACATCCTCGAGGAGGTCGAGCAGCTCGCCCGGCACATCGAGGTGGTCGTCGCCGGCCGGCACGCCGCCAGCGGCGACTTCCGCAGGATCCGCCGCCTGATGACCGACCGGCCGCACCGCTACCTGGTGCGCTCCAGCGACGACCGCGCCCTCGCGGCCGCGCTGATCGCCGACCCGTCGACGTCCGGCATCGAGGTCGACGTCACCGAGGGCGCGCTGCGCGTCCAGGCCGTCGACTTCGGCCGCTTCACCGCGCTGCTGCCGAAGGTCGCCCGGGACCACGGCATCCGGCTGCTCACGGTCTCGCCGTCCGACGAGTCCCTGGAGTCCGTGTTCTCATACCTGGTCGCGGCGTAGGAGGCCCATGATGTATGACCCCACTGTCGCCCGGCTCACCTACCGGGCCCTGCTCGGCCGCCGCCGGGCCCTCATCCTCGGCGCGCTGCCGCTGCTGCTGCTCGTGATCTCCGTGGCCGTGCGCGCCCTGACCGGCGCCGACGACCAGACGGCCGCCGACGTCCTGGGCGGCTTCGCGCTCGCCACCATGGTGCCGATCATCGGAGTCATCGCGGGCACGGGCGCGATCGGCCCGGAGATCGACGACGGCTCCGTGGTGTACCTGCTGTCCAAGCCGCTGAAGCGGTCGACGATCATCCTGACCAAGCTGATCGTCGCCATCGCGGTGACCATGGTGTTCTCCGCCGTGCCGACCATGGTCGCGGGCCTGATCCTGAACGGCAACGGCCAGCAGATCGCCGTCGCCTACACGGTGGCCGCGCTGGTCTCCTCCATCGCCTACTCGGCGCTGTTCCTGCTGCTGGGCACGGTGTCCCGGCACGCGGTGGTCCTCGGGCTGGTCTACGCGCTCGTCTGGGAGGCCCTGTTCGGCTCCCTGGTGCCGGGCGCGCGCACGCTGAGCGTGCAGCAGTGGTCGCTCGCCGTCGCCCAGAAGCTCGCCGGCGGTGACCTGGTGACCTCCGACGTCGGACTGACGACGGCCACGGTGCTGCTCGTCGCGGTCACCGTCCTGGCCACCTGGTACGCCGGCCAGAAGCTGCGGGCGCTGAAGCTGGCGGGCGAGGAGTAGGCCCGTGAGGGCCCCGGTCGTCCTTGACGGGGCCTTCACCTCCGCGCGGGCACACTGGACGGAGCGGATGTACGGCTGGGAGGCCGCGGATGGCTGAGCGGACACCGGAGCACGGCGGAGCCGGGCGGGCCGAGGGCGACGAGTGGGACGAGACCGTCCTGGACGAGGCGTTCGTAGGGGCCGCGGAGACCTCCGAGCCGTCCGCGCGGGCCAGGATGCTCGCCGCCCGCTGGCGCGCCGAGTCGCCGGAGCCGCAGCCCTGGCGGTCGGACGAGCCGCCCGCGGGGTGGTTCTTCAGCAAGGCGCGCCGGCGCAGGTGGCGGCGCCGGTAGGACGGACGCGGTCCCGGTTAATTCGGTGGCACCCAAATCCCTGCCCGGGCAGAGTGGTTGTGCCCCACCCGCCGGGACGGACCCGGGGTCACGGACTGGGAGAGGAGCCGGGCGATGTCCATGCACGACAGTACGCCCAGCTCCCGTCAGGGCAGCCCGAGGCGGGCTCCGGAGTGATCGCCACATCTCCGTAGAGCTCATGGGAGCTGCCCGGGGCGGCCGCTTCGAGCACGCGATGTCGCTCTCGCGTGGGCCGCCCACCCGGAGGATTGGCCGAGTGGTAAGGCACTGGCTTGCGCTGTGGTCGGTTCAGAAGCAGGTCATGGTCGGGTGTGAAAGCCCGCGCACGTTCGATTCGTGCATCCTCCGCGAGACGTTGTCACCGGGACTCGGTCGGGTCTTCCGTTCGCGGTACGTGGACTGGCTGGGCGGTGCTTCCCGCAGGGCCGCGCCGTAGGTCTCGGGGCCCGCGGCCGAGTGACGGCGTCGTCCCGGCTTGTCGCGCAGTTCCCCGCGCCCCCGGGGAGTCGCGGAGACCGCCGGCTGTTGAGCGAACTACGGCAGCAACCGCTCCAGGACCGCCGCGATGCCGTCCTCCTCGTTGGAGGTGGTGACCTCGTCCGCCACTGCCCTGAGTTCCTCGTGGGCGTTGGCCATGGCCACGCCGTGGGCGGCCCAGGCGAACATCGGGATGTCGTTGGGCATGTCGCCGAAGGCGATCGTGTCGGCGGCCTTCAGGCCCAGGCGGCGGGCGGCCAGGGAGAGGCCCGTGGCCTTGGACAGGCCGAGCGGCAGCAGCTCCACGATGCCCGCGCCCGCCATGGCCACCGTGACGAAACCGCCTGCCACGCGCCGGGCCACGTCCGCCAGCTCGTCGTCGCCGAGCGTCGGATGCTGTATGTAGACCTTGTTCAGCGGGGCGGACCACAGGTCGGCCGCGTCCGTGAACGGGGTCGCGGGGAGGTTGCCCGTGATCGCGTAGCCCGGGCCCACCAGCACCTCGCCGTCCAGGCCGTCCCGGCTCGCCGCCAGGTACAGCGGGCCCACCTCCGCCTCGAGCTTCGCCAGGGCCACGCCCGCGAGCTGCCGGTCCAGGGTGACCGAGGTCAGCAGGCGGTGCGCGCCGGCGTCGTACACCTGGGCGCCCTGGCCGCAGACGGCGAGGCCGTCGTAGCCGAGGTCGTCCAGGATGTGGCGGGTCCAGGGGACCGCGCGGCCGGTGACGACGATGTGGGCCGCACCCGCCGCGGTGGCCGCGGCGAGCGCGTCACGGGTGCGCCGCGAGATCGACTCGTCGGAGCGCAGGAGCGTCCCGTCGAGGTCGGTCGCGATCAGTCGGAACAGGAATCCGGCGCTCACTTGGCGACCGGCTCCAGGACCTCCCGGCCGCCCAGGTACGGGCGCAGCACCTGGGGGACCCGGACGGAGCCGTCGGCCAGCTGGTGGTTCTCCAGGATCGCCACGATCGTGCGCGGTACGGCGCACAGGGTGCCGTTGAGGGTGGCCAGCGGGCGGACCTGCTTGCCGTCGCGCATGCGGATCGACAGGCGGCGGGACTGGAACTCGGTGCAGTCCGAGGTCGAGGTCAGCTCGCGGTACTTGCCCTGGGTCGGGATCCACGCCTCGCAGTCGTACTTACGGGAGGCCGAGGCGCCTAGGTCGGCGGAGGCGACGTCGATGACGCGGAAGGGCAGCTCCAGCGAGGTCAGCCACTGCTTCTCCCACTCCAGCAGGCGCTTGTGCTCCTGCTGGGAGTCCTCGGGAGTCACGTAGGAGAACATCTCGACCTTGTCGAACTGGTGCACGCGGAAGATGCCCCGCGTGTCCTTGCCGTGCGAGCCGGCCTCGCGGCGGAAGCAGGGCGAGAAGCCCGCGTACCGCAGCGGCAGCTTGTCGGCGTCGATGATCTCGTCCATGTGGTAGGCCGCGAGGGGGACCTCGGAGGTGCCGACCAGGTACAGGTCGTCCTTGTCGAGGTGGTAGACGTCCTGGGCCGCCTGGCCGAGGAAGCCGGTGCCCGCCATGGACTGCGGGCGGACCAGCGCCGGGGTCAGCATCGGGGTGAAGCCGGCCGCGGTGGCCTGGGCGATGGCCGCGTTGACCAGGGCCAGCTCCAGCAGGGCGCCGACACCGGTGAGGAAGTAGAAGCGGGAGCCGGAGACCTTGGCGCCGCGCTCGACGTCGATCGCGCCCAGTACCTGACCGAGCTCCAGGTGGTCCCTGGGCTCGAAGCCCTCGGCGCCGAAGTCGCGGATGGTGCCGTGCGTCTCCAGCGTGACGAAGTCCTCCTCGCCGCCGACGGGGACGTCGGGGTGGACGAGGTTGCCGAGCCGCTGCAGCAGTTGCTGGGTCTCGGTGTCGGCCGCGTCGCGCTCGGCGTCGGCGGCCTTGACGTCGGCCTTCAGCTGCTCGGCGCGCGCCAGCAGCTCGGCCTTCTCCTCCGGGGTGGCCTTGGGGATCAGCTTGCCGAGCGACTTCTGCTCGGCGCGCAGCTCGTCGAAGCGGACGCCGGAGGACCTGCGCCGTTCGTCGGCGGACAGGAGGGAGTCGACGAGCGCGACGTCCTCTCCACGGGCGCGCTGGGACGCGCGCACACGGTCGGGGTCCTCACGGAGCAGGCGAAGGTCAATCACGCGAGCAAGGCTACCGGTGCGAGCTCGCAGGTCACGACTCACTATCGCGACTCGCGCCTTACGTGCCGTTTCAGGGCAATTGCGCAGAGTGGTGGAGGGTGTCAAGAAAAGGTGTCTCATCCCTGGAACGAGGCAGTCGGCGGATTTCCGGTTGACCGGATTTCCTTGCGGAGGGCGGGACTTGGAGAGGCCGTTGTCCACAGCGATCCAGGTCGCCGAGAGAGTTATCCACAGGCTGTGCGGAAAGTCTGTGGATTCCGGAATTGATCACTCCGGAGGATTCGGCCAGGCGAAGGAATTCTCGCTCCGAGCAGGGATGACACCTACTTTCGAGTGGAAAGGGGTCGCCCTAAAAGATGAACCAAAGGAAACGGGTGGACGAAGGGTGACGTGCGGGACGGTGGCCGCAAGGGGGACCTACAGGGCGATTTGTCGACGGGATCGCTCGCTCTTGTCGACTTGTCCCCAGGTCGAGAAGCGACCCTGTGGATAACTTCTGTGGATAACGAAGATATGCAGGTAGGACTGACCGGAAGGAGTCTACGGCCGCCTCAGAACCGGCCGTCCTGGCAGCGCGCCACCCAGTCCGCGGCCGCCACGAACTCCTCGTCCGAAGTGCCCGGCGAAGTGGCCCGGGCCTCGCCGGGAAGGATGTCTGCGCGCGGATAGGAGCCGAGGAACCGCACCTGGAGGCAGATCCGCTTCAGCCCCATCAGCGCCTCGGCCATCCGCCGGTCGGAGATATGCCCCTCGGCGTCGATGCAGAAGCAGTAGTTGCCGATGCCGGCGCCGGTCGGCCGGGACTGCAGCAGCATGAGGTTGATTCCCCGGGTGGCGAACTCGCCCAGCAGGTCGCGCAGGGCGCCGGGGTGGTCGTCCCGCTGCCACAGCACCACCGAGGTCTTGTCGGCGCCGGTCGGTGCCGCGGGCCGGGCCGGGCGGCCGACGAGCACGAAGCGGGTCTGCGCGTTCTCCGCGTCGTGGATGCCGGTCTCCAGGGCCTCCAGGCCGTACCGGGCGGCGGCGAACTCGCCCGCGAAAGCGGCGTCGTACTGGCCCTCCTGAACCAGCCGCGCGGCGTCCGCGTTCGAGGCGGCCGACTCCCAGTGGACCTCCGGCAGGTTCTTCTTGAGCCAGTTGCGCACCTGCGGCTGGGCCGCCGGATGCGCGGAGACCGTCTTGATGTCCGCCAGCCGCGTGCCCGGCCGGACCAGCAGCGCGAAGGTGATCGAGAGCAGCACCTCGCGGTAGATCGTCAGCGGCTCGCCCGCGACCAGCTCGTCCAGGGTGGTGGTGATGCCGCCCTCGACGGAGTTCTCGATCGGCACGAACGCGGCCTCGGCCTCGCCGGCCCGCACCGCGTCCAGCGCGGACTGCACCGACACGTAGGGCATCAGCTCCCGGGTGGCCGCCTCCGGAAGCGTGCGCAGGGCGACTTCGGTGAAGGTGCCTTCGGGACCGAGATACGCATAGCTCGCTGGCATGTCCTCACCCTAATGGGCGCCGGGGTCACCGGCTTCCGTGTCTCGTCGACGCCACTCGACCGGGTGGTTTGAAACCTCCGGCCGGTGGGTCTCCTGGCGGATTCACCCCTCCAGGAGCCGCTGTCCCACGTACTCTCCCTCGGCCGCGCCGCCGGGCACCGCGAACAGGCCGCTGGCCTCGTGCCGGATGAACCTCGACAGGGCGTCGCCCCGGTCGAGCTTGCGCTGCACCGGTACGAAGCCGCGCAGCGGGTCCGCCTGCCAGCAGACGAAGAGCAGCCCGGCGTCCGGCGTGCCGTCCTGGTGGATGCCGTCGTGGTAGGAGAACGGACGCCGCAGCATGGCCGCGCCACCGTTGCGGTCGGGCCGGGTGATCCGGGCGTGGGCGTTGATGGGAACGGCCGGCTCGCCCTTGGCGTCGGTCTTGTCCAGGTCCATCGGCGTCGTCTCGTCGCCCCCGGACAGCGGCGCCCCGGTGTCCTTGCGGCGCCCGATGACCGCTTCCTGGGCCGCGAGCGACAGCGTCTCCCAGTCGTCGAGGAGCATGCGGATACGGCGGACGACGGCGTAGGAGCCGTTCGCCATCCACGCGGGCTCCGCCGAGGCGGGCACGAAGATCCGCCGGTCGAAGTCGGCGTCGGCGGGCTTGGGATTACGGGTGCCGTCGATCTGGCCCATGAGGTTGCGGGCCGTCATGGGGTGGGCGGTGGCGCCCGGAGTGCGGTTGAAGCCGTTCATCTGCCAGCGGACGCGGGCCGCGTGGCCGGCGTCCTTCTGGATGGCGCGCAGGGCGTGGAAGGCGACGAGGGCGTCGTCGGCGCCGATCTGCACCCACAGGTCGCCGTCGCTGCGCGCCTTGTCGAGCCGGTCGGAGGAGAAGTCGGGCAGCGGGTCCAGGGCCGTCGGCCGCTGCTTCTCCAGGCCGGTCCGCCCGAAGAAGCCGTGGCCGAAGCCGAAGGTGATCGTCAGCGAGGACGGTCCCGCGTCCCGGGCCACACCGGTGTCGCCCTGGGTGGCCGGCTCACCTGCCATCAGTCGCTCGGCCGTCGCCGACCAGCGGCGCAGCAGGGCCGCCGCCTCCTTGCGGCCCGCCCCCGCCGCGAGGTCGAAGGCGACGAGGTGGCCGCGGGCCTGGAGTCCCTCGGTGATGCCGGGTTGATGTTTCCCGTGAAACATCGCCCGGCCGGTGCCCACCGAGGTCAGCGGAGTGGCCTGGACGGGCGCGGAGGCGTACCCCACGGCCCCGCCGGCCGCGCCGAGTACCAGCCCGGTGGCACCGGCGGTGCCGAGCAGCGTGCGCCGGGAGACGCCACGGCGGTCCTCTGCGGTGTCGCCGTGGGCGCTCGGCTCGCGTGCCGGGGAGCCGGGCGTGCGGGTCTCGGGAGGGGACTGTTCGGGCATGGTGTGGTTCAGCCGATCTGCGCGTTCTTGGAGACGGTCACCTGGTCGATGTCGGAGGTCCGCACGGTCACGGCGACCTTCCAGTCGCCCGCCATGGGGATCTGCACTCCGCTCGCCGCCCAGTGGCCGGTGGTCACGTGGTCCGGGGTCACGGGCAGCGGCCCGATCTTCCTCGCCGCGAGGGTGAGGGCGACCTTCACCTCGGGGACGTCGAAGGCGCGTCCGTTGGGCCGCTGGACGTAGACGTGCATCTCGTTGCCGCCCACGCGCGCGGGGTCGAAGTCGATCCGGACCAGGCCCTTGCCGTCGGTGCCGCCGGTGTCGAAGGGCATGTCCAGGGTCAGCGCGCCGGACGAGGACGACGAGGAACTGGAGGAGGACGACGAGGCCGCCCTGGCGTCCAGCTCGGTGCGGCCCGGCTCGGTCTGGGTCAGCCAGGTGGTGACGGCGAGCAGCACCACCGCGACACCGGCCTCGGCGAGCACCGAGCGGCGCAGTCCGAAGCGGTTCGGGTCGGCGTCCCGCTGCCGCTTCTGCCGGGCGGTGTCCACCGCGGCCCGCTGCCGGGCGAGCTGGGCGGCGCGCGCGCCGTCATGGGGGGCGGCCTCCTGGCCGGCGGACGCCGGCGCGGAGACGGGCTCTTTCGCGGGCTGCTCGGTCCGTCCGGCTTCGGTGACCGGGTCCGCGAGCCGTCCCGTCCATCGCCGGGAGATCCAGGCGATGCCGACCAGCAGTGCCACCAGCGCGATCTTGACCAGCAGCAGCTGCCCGTACCGGGTCTCGGTGAACGCCGACCAGGAGCCGAGCTGCCGCCAGGACTGGTAGGTGCCGGTGGCGACCAGGCTGAGGACGGAGGCGAAGGCGAGGCGGGAGAAGCGGTGGACGGCGGGAGTCTCGACCGGGGTGTCTGCGGGCGCCCGGTAGAGGGCGACGAGCAG
>Ga0308176_10001821_pt1 | contig 13415 bp, 6 predicted proteins | sample PhyCR2_3_FD_203890 | JGI IMG/M metagenome (GOLD analysis project Ga0308176, IMG submission 203890) | Soil microbial communities from UC Gill Tract Community Farm, Albany, California, United States - DLSLS.C.R2 | ecosystem: Environmental > Terrestrial > Soil > Agricultural land | place: USA... | reverse complement strand
CCACCGAGCAACTGCCCCTGGTGGCGCGCGTCATTAACGATCTGAAGATTGACGTCCGCGAGGCCCACTTCTGGGGCATGGACGAGTGGACGGAAGGCGGGCAGCCCGTTGCCACGAGCCATCCCCTCTCGTTCGCTAAGGCCGACAAGGAGCTTTGTTTCGACCGCATCGACGCGAGGCTGAGGATGCCCGACGCCCACCTGCACTTCCCCACCGGCGACCTGGCCGCTTACTCCAAAAGCTACGACCAGATCAAATGCCTCTGCATGCAAGGCGGGCAAGGCGAAGTCAAACACTGGGCGTTCAATGACCCGCCCAAGCGGGAAGGCAGGTGGCTGGACGAACCGCCGCCGCCGGCCGAGTACCGCAAACTCACCACGCGCGTCACCGACCTTCACCCGATGACGATCATCCAGAACGCCCGCACGTCCGGCGGCGGGCAGGTGTCGCTCGTCCCTACGCAGGCGGCCACCGTGGGGCCGGTCGAAACCTGGAAGGCCGGGAAAGTGTCGATCTGGCAGGCCGGCGCGCATGACAACCCGTTCGGGCAGCGCCTCTCGGCGTTCATGATCTCCAAGCGGATCCCGGACAGCAGCGTGCCGATGTCGGTGCTGGCCGACCATCCGAATGTGCATTTTCACTATTATCGTAATGGATTGGGGGAGGTGAAGGCGGAGATGCATTGAGTCCGGCGTCCGCAGGTGTGACGAGTTGATACGGGTTTTAGAATCAGCTCAATCAACGTCTCGGGGGGCGCGCCGTAATTCTTAAGAGAACAAAGGAAAATCTCATGCGGACCTACGCCGTCGTGTGCTTCTTGCTCACAGCAACCCCCCTGCTCTCGGCCCCCCTCGCCCCCAACACCACGATGACGATCCCCTTCCCCAACCTTCCCCCCACCTTCTCAAACCTTGCCGATCACACCAAGACGCCGCCGCAGATGACTATCTACCTTCCGCGCAACTACAACCCAACACGCAAACACCCCCTCCTCATCGTCCTCTCCGGCGGCACCGGCGGCACCGCCTCCAACCCCTCCGTCGCCCGCAAAATCTCCCAGGAAACCGACTTCGTGTGCGTCTCCCTCCCCCTCTTCAAAGCGCCCCCGCCAGCCGACTCGCCGCCGACCCAGCTTGCCGATCCCGGCGCCAACCAATCACCCCTCCCAGCCACCAAACCCAAAACCCCCGACGCCATCCTCATCCGCAACCCCGACTGCAAATACGCCTGGCCCCTCTACAAACAAATGCTAGCCAAGCTTGACGAAACCATCCCCAACCTCGACCCCGCCCACCAAATCCTCGGCGGCTTCTCCAACGGCGCCCACGCTACCTCCGGCCTCATCGACGAATTCGACGGCCAGGTCGCAGCCCGCTTCTCCGCGTTCTTCTTCATCGAAGGCGGGGGCAAGCTCCAGCACTATGACCTGCTTAAGGGTAAAGCGTTCCTCATGGTTTACGGGAGCGAAAAGTCCCGGCCGCGCTCGCAGCAAATCTACGAGAGCGCCAAAGCCGCGGGCGCGAGAGCAACGATCAAGGGCATGAACAACGTCGGCCACGCGTTCCCCGAATCCGAATACCCTAAGGTGCGAGAGTGGCTCCGCGGTCCGGCCTCGGAATGAATCGCGCGTCGCGGCAATTCGCCGGGTCACGCAGGACACCTAAGGCGCCGCGAATCCCGCCGCGCGAGCGGTGGTGGTGGACTAAAATCCTGCTCACCGATGTCCCCCGGTCCGTCCATCCGCCTCGTCGCCGTGGACCTTGACGGCACGCTTCTCGACGATTCCAAACGGGTAAGCGACCAGACCGCCGCCGCGTTGCGGTGCCTGCCGGAGCGCGGCGTGAAACTCGTCATCGCCTCCGCCCGCCCGCCGCGCTCGGTCCGGCACATCTACCAATCGCTCGGCCTGGACACGTGGACGATCAACTACAACGGCGCGCTGGTGTGGGACGAGCGAAATCAGAAGGTGATCTTCCACCGCCCGATGTCGCCGGACGTGGTCCGACGGATGATCGACGCGGCCCGCGACATGTACGAGGAGGTGCTGGTCTCCTGCGAGGTGCTCGACCGCTGGTACACCGACCGGTTCGACGACACGTTCACCACCGAGACCGGCAAACTTTTCAAACCGGACGTGGTCTGCCCGATCGAGCAGATGACGGAGCAGCCCGTGACCAAGCTGCTGCTCCTCGGCGAGCCGCGCATTGTCCTGCGGCTCGAAGAGCTGCTGGCCGAGGCCTTCGCGGATTACGTCTCGGTCCTGCGGTCCGATCCCGAGCTGCTGCAGATCATGGACAGCCGGGTGAGCAAGGCGACCGCGCTCAAGCTCGTCGCCCGCCACTACGGCGTGGGCACGGAAGAAATCATGGCCATCGGCGACGCACCCAACGACCTGGGCATGCTGCAACTCGCGGGCACGGCCATCGCGATGGACAACGCGCACCCGCTGATCAAGGACGTTGCCGACTGGACTGCGCCGAGCAACAACGACCACGGGGTGTGCGCGGCACTGAGGCGGTACGGGCTGTGCGAATGATCTTGTTCGGACGCGACCACCGGGGAATTTCAATGAAAGGATGACGATCGCGAGGCCGCCGCTCGTCGGCGATGATTCCATCGGTGAGGGTCAGCCGTCGGGGTGTGTGACCAGCGGATTTTGCCGATCGGGCTTTGTTGAGGCTGCCGACGACGGATGTGTACCCATCGAAATCGGTGTTCCGGCGAGCTTGCGATTTCCGTATTATTGCCGATGGCGCGGGGATGCGCCTGGCGGCTCCTTCGTGCCGGCGAAGGTGAGGGAAAGCAATGCAACACAATTCTGCAAGGCGCGCCGAATCGGCCAGCGTGCGCTCGTGTTACCTCATAGAAGGCCTCGAACAGCGGGTCTTAATGGCGGCGGGGCAACTCGATCCGACCTTCGGCAACGGGGGAATCGTGCTCGCCGACCGGACCTCCCTCTGGATCGAGGGCGGTGCCGCCGCTGCCGTCTGGCAAGCCGACGGGAAGCTCCTCGTCGCCGGCGGCGGCGGCGGAAGCGGCACTGTGGCACCCGACCTCGAACTGCGGCGGTACAACGCCGACGGCTCCCTCGACCCCACGTTCGGCATAGGCGGCAAAGTCCTGACGGACGTCAGCCCCCACGCCTTGGCCATCCAGCCGGACGGAAAGATCCTGGCCGCCGGCAGCACCCACCAGGGCTCTGACCTCGCCTACGCACTCGCCCGGTACAACCCCGACGGCTCCCTGGACAGTACCTTCGGCAACGGCGGCACGTTCATCAGCGACATCGGATCCGAGTGCGAAACCCTTGCGGTACAGCCAGACGGGCGCATCGTGCTCGCCGGGAGGGGCACCCCAACGATGCCCGGCGGCACCGGCGATTTCACGGTAGCCCGGGTGGACGCCGCCGGGAATCTTGACACGTCTTTCGGTCCGGGCCACACGGGTTTCGAATACCTGGACTTCACCTACGACGACGTGGCGACGGACGTGGCGCTGCTGCCCGACGGGTCAATCGTGCTCGGGGGCAACGCGCACAACAAGTTCGCCGTCGCGCGATTGCATTCCGACGGCACGCCCGACTCCACCTTCGGCTCCGGGGGCATGACCGTCGTCAACCTGCCCGGCGTCACTACCGGCCAAGCGAACATGGTGGTGTTGCCGGACGGGAATGTACTCATCGGCGGCGACATGTCCTATTCCCAACCCAACAACGGATATTACGCGGGCGTGATGCTCGCGCGCCTCAACCCCGATGCCACGCTCGACACCTCCTACGCCAGTGGCGGTGTGCTCACGCTGAACGGCACGTACTTGAGCGCTCTTGCGCTCGCGCCTGACCAGAAACTCCTCCTGTGCGGGGAATCCTTCCCCCCCGGGAAATCCTACGTCCAACGGTTGAATCCCGACGGCACGACAGACGCCAGCTTCGGGACCAACGGGCAGGTACAGCTGCCCGTGGGCGGGAACTATTACCCCACCGTCCCCACGCTCACTTACAACGCCATCGCCGTCCGCGGCGACGGGGAGATCGCACTCGCGGGCTTGTTGTACGTACAGTCGCCATTCGAAACCTGGGCGGTGGTCCGCCTCCATCCCAACGGGTCGGCGGACACGACTTTCTCCCCGAACGGACTCGTCGCTAAAGATCCGGCCGGGATTGTCGGGGCGTTTAAGGACGCGGTCGTCACCCCGGACGGGAAGACCATCGCCGTCGGGTCGACGCCCTCCATCGCCGGTGGCGACGACATGCTCGTAGCCCGCTTCAACCCCGACGGCTCGCCGGATCCCACCTTCGGAAACGCCGGAACGGTGGTGCTGGATATCGCCGGGGACGTTGACGTGGCGCTCGGCGTGGCCGTGCAAGCCGACGGGCGGATCGTCCTGGCGGGGAACACCGGCCGCTACTTCTACGATCGCCACGTCGGCTACTACGACGCGCCCCTGGTGGCACTCGTGCGACTCAACCCGGACGGGTCGCTCGACAACTCCTTCGGCTCCGGCGGAATAGTCACAACCGACTTCACGAGCGGAGCGGACGATTTTGCCGGCGTCGCCTTGACCATCGACGGCCGCATCGTCGTGGCGGGCACCGCGTACTCCGGCAACGCGGACTCGGGATACGCCGGCACCGCGGAAGTCGCTCGATACAACCCCGATGGCTCCCTGGATGGGAGCTTCGGCCAGGGTGGCAAGGTCCTCCTCCCACTCTCCGCCTCGAGGCACCAGGACGACGTGTGGGGGGTTGCGGTGCAGAACGACGGTAAGGTGGTGCTCGCTGGCGACGCAAACTCGTCCTCGCAGCCGCGTCACGCCGCCGTCCTCTTGCGCCTCTCGCCCGACGGCACCCCGGACCCCACCTTCGGGTCCAACGGCCTGACGACGCTGCCGGCGGTTTACACTTTCATTTATCTGGGGACTCCCCAATACAGCACCGACGCCTTTCACGCCCTGACGATCCAGCCCGACGGGAAGATCGTGGCCGCCGGCTCGGCAATCTTTTCCAACTCGAGCGTTGCCCTCCTGGCCCGGTTCAACCCGGACGGGTCGCTGGACGGCGGGTTCGGCAGCGGCGGAAAGGTCGTAAAGGGCACATCGGGTAACGCGTCCAATTGGGAGTTCTTTTCCGACGTAACCCTACAGGCGGACGGCAAACTGGTCGCCGCCGGCACGACCAATCTGCCGCCGGGCGCGACCACGACCGCGAACGTGGACGCTTTCGCCTCGCGTTACGAGGCCAACGGTTCGCCCGACGCGGCGTTCGGGACCGGCGGTGTTGCGGCGACGCCCCTGGATAGCAACGACATCGACGTCACCGCCGTGGCGTGGGGGCCGGACGGGAAGATTACCGTCGCGGGAGACGTCGACGGCCACGCCGGCGGCGACCGATACCTAAATGTCGGCCGCCCGCTGCTGCTTCGCTTCCAGAACGACTACGTCCCGCCGGGCCCGCCGCCGGTGCCAAACCCCACCTACGTCAGCGACCTGACGCCGCTCTTCTCCCAGAACGGCTGGGGGCCGGTGGAGAAGGACCAATCCGTCGGCGGGCCGGGCGCCGGCGACGGTCAGACGCTCACCATCGGCGGCCAGACGTTCGCCAAGGGGCTGGGCACCAACGCCTATTCGGAGGTGATCTACGATCTCGGCGGCCGCTACGGCCGGTTCCTGGCGCAGGTCGGCGTGGACGACGAGGTCGGCGATTCGGCGGGCACGGTCGTATTCCAGATCTGGTCCGACGGCACGCTGCTGTACGAGAGCGGACTGCTCACCGGCGCCGACGGGCCGCGGCCGGTGAGCATCGACGTGACCGGTCGCGGGCACCTGCAGCTGGCGGTGCTGGCCACCAGCGACGGGGGCGCCAACGACCACGCCGACTGGGCCGACGCCAAGCTCCTGCCGCCGGTTGCGCCCGACCACGCCCCTTCGGTCAACACCTTCGCGGCCGGTGTCTCCTCGCCGGTTACGATGGGGCAGAACCTCCCGCTGACGGTAACGGCGACGGATCCGGACGGCGAGTCCATCAGCAAAGTGAGTTTCTTCGAGGATCGCAACCAGGACGGCGTTGCCGACCCCGGCGAGCTGATCGGCACGGACTGGAACGGCTTAGACGGCTGGAACTACTCGTGCGGCACCTTCGGGCGAGCCGCCGGCTCCCTGAACCTGCTGGCGGTGGCGTACGACGCGCAAGGCCTGGGCGGTGCGCCTCGGTCGCTGCGCGTGGAACTGGCGTTGCCGGGGGTGGCGCCCGATGCCGGGAGCGTGTACATGCTCACCGGCGCCGCGGGGGCCGAATCGCTTTTCGTTGCGCGGGGTTCGGTCCGCGTCGCGCAGGACCTTTCAACGGCATTCCCGAAGATCGGCCTGACGATCTCGAACGGCGGGTCGGTGACGTTGAATTCCGTTCAGCACTTTTCCGCCGTCGATCTCTCCGACGGCGCCGCGCTCACCGCGGCGGGAGGACCGCTAAGCGTCGGCAACCTGACCATCGACGGCACGTCCTCGCTGGACCTGGGGAGCAACGACCTGCTGGTGGACCGCACACTCACGCCGGCTTACACGATCCGCTACTACCTCGCCGCCGGCTACGCCAACGGCACCTGGGCCGGCACCGGCATCCGCAGCGGCAACGCCGCCTCGGACCCGTCGCACTTCTCCCTCGGCTACGCCGACGGCGGGGCAACGTCGATCGCACCCGCCGGGCAGGTGCTGGTGCGCTACACCCGCCGCGGGGACGCCAACCTGGACGGCAAGGTGGACATCCAGGACCTGCTGATCCTGCGGTCCAACGCCGGCACCACCTTCGGAGCCCAGTGGTGGCAGGGCGACTCCAACTTCGACGGCAAAGTGGACATCCAGGACCTACTGGCGTTCCGAGCAAACGTCGGTTCGAGCGTGCCATAAGTGGTGGTTACTACATTCGGCCTGGCGCCATCCGCAGCATCCACGGATTGAGGGACCCTTCCATGCACAGCCGTCGCCGCTCTTACCGAAATTGCGCGTCGCGCTCACACACCCCCGGGCCATCCAACGCCCCGTCCGTTCGCCGCGCCTTCGCCTGCGAAATACTTGAGCCACGGACCCTGCTCAGCGGCAGCATCTCCGGCCAAGTCTGGAATGACCTCAACGCCAACGGCCTGCTCGATTCGGGCGAACCGGGGTTGGCCGGACGAGTGGTGTACCTCGACCAGAACCGCAACCGCGTCCGCGACGCCGGTGAGGCGTCGGCCACCACGGACGCCAACGGACTCTACACCTTCGCCAACCTGGCCGCCGGACAGTACTTCGTCGGCGAAGAGGTTCCCGTTGCTTGGGAGCAGACCTATCCCGGCCCCGGCGGCTCGCCGGGATCTCCCTCCGCGGCGCCGCAGGGGACTGTCAGCCCCCAGGTCAACTACACCTATACCGGCTCCGACGCCCCGGCGGTCGTGGACGGCGAGCCCGCACCCAGTGACGTGGTGGCGCCGTCGGACGTCGAGGCGGACGGCCTCATCCACCTCGGTTCATTCCGCAGCGACCCGCGCTTCGCCGGAATAGACGGGCACGGGTATTCAGTGGTCATCATTGATACCGGCATCGACCTCAACCACCCGTTCTTCGGCCCCGACGCGGACAACAACGGCATTGCCGACCGCATCGTTTACCAGCACGACTTCGCCGACAACGACAACGACGCCTCGGACGTCAACGGCCACGGGTCCAACGTCGCCAGCATCGCCGCGGGACAGGACGCCACTTACAATGGCGTCGCAACGGGGGCGAACATCATCGCCTTGAAGGTGTTCACGAACGCCGGCTCCGGGACCTTCGGGTACATCGAGCAGGCGCTGCAGTGGGTCGTCGCCAACGCCGACGCCTACAACATCGCCGCCGTGAACATGTCCCTCGGCGATTCGCAGAACTGGGCCACGTCTCAGCAGCTCTACGGCATCTCCGACGAGCTGGCGGCGCTGGCGGCGAAGAACGTGATCGTCAGCTCGGCCGACGGCAACGATTATTTCAAATACCAGACGCAGGGCGTCTCCTACCCGGCGGCCGACCCCAACTCACTGGCGGTCGGCGCCGTGTACGATGCCAACGTCGGCAAAATCACCTACGCCGACGGGGCGATCGACAACACCACGGCCGGCGACCGCATCGCTTCATTCTCACAGCGTTCCACCGCCCTCACCGACGTGTTCGCCCCCGGCGCTATCATCACCGGCGCCAACGCCAACGGCGGCACCGCGAGTTACACCGGCACCAGCCAGGCCTCCCCGTACGTGGCCGGCCTCGGCGTCATCGCCCAGCAACTGGCGATGCAGCAACTCGGCCGCCGCCTCACCCCGGCGGAGTTCCGCGACGTCCTGCGCAGCTCGGGCGTGACCATCACCGACGGCGACGACGAGAACGACAACGTCGCCAACACCGGGGCAACTTTCCCCCGCATCGACGCGCTGGCCCTGGCCAACGCGATCTACAACATGGGATCCGTCCTACCGTACGGGCACACCCTCACTCTCGCGACGGACCAGAACGTCGGCGGAATCAATTTCGGCACGCACAGGCTCAACATCGTCCCCACGACGCCGGACCTGGTCGCGGCGTACGACACCGGCTACAAGGCCGACGACGACCTCACGAAGCTCAACAACTCCGGAACTTCCAACCGTATGCAATTCACCCTCGGCAACGTGTGGAATACGGCGACGGTCTCGCTCTACAGCGACGGCGTTCTCATCGGGTCGGCGGTCGCGGCGGCCACCGGCTCGCTCACGGTGACGACGGACGGAACGACCGTCATTCCCGACGGCGCGCACCACATCACCGCCCGCCAGCAATTGCCCGGCGACGCGCCCTCCGCGGACTCGACGGCGCTATCGGTCGTCGTGGACAGCGTCGCGCCGGCCATGCCGGCGCCAGTCGACCTTCAGGCGGGGAGCGACAGCGGGATCAGCGCGACCGACGACCTGACTAACATTACCCGCCCCACGTTCGACGTTCAGGCGGCGGAGCCCGGGTTCATCAACATGAGGGTGGACGGCAGTCTCGCCTCCGGCCGGACGCAACGCGCGGACACGGCCGGTGTTTACGGCGTGCCCTCGGGGGGAACGCCCGTCACGTTCCCGCAGCAGGTCACGTACCCGATTGGCAACGGGCCGTACCGGGTCCGCACCGCGGACGTCAACGCGGACGGCAAGCTCGACCTGATTGCGCCGGACATCAACGGCCATACCATCGGCATTCTCGTCGGGAACGGGGACGGGACCTTCCAGCCGGTGCGCAATGTCGGCGTCAGCTTTGGGCCGATGGACGCGGTCAGTGCGGACTTTAACCTGGACGGTCTTCCAGACCTGATCGCGGCCCGCGGTTCTTATATTGCGCTGTTCCTCGCGGGAGCCGGGCTGACATTCGCGCCCGAAGTTGACCTGCCGGTTACGGCCGTGGCCAATCTCGCCGCCGGCGACCTCAACGGCGATGGCAAGCCGGACATTGCCGCGACCGAGCAGCAAAGCAACATGCTCCGCGTGTTCTTCGGGAATGGCGACGGCACCTTTCAGCCCTCAATCACCTTGCCAGCTTTCGTAGTCCCGACGGAGGTGACGATTGTGGACGTGAACAAGGACGGCAAGCCCGACGTGGTGATCTTGAGCGGGTACTTGGGCCAGGTCTCCGTTTACCTCGGCAACGGCGATGGGACCTTCAGGCCGCCGGTGGCGTCCGCCTGCGGCAACAACCGACAGCGTTTGCAGATCCGCGACTTCGATAACGACGGCAAGCTGGACCTGGCCACTGTGGATTACGGAGCCGGCAAGGTCGCCTTTTGCCGGGGAAATGGTGACGGCACTTTCCAACCGCCCCTCTTCAGCGCGTCCGTGGGCAACCAGCCGCAGTTCTTCTGTTCCGGCGACTTCAACGCCGACGGCCGAATGGACTTGGCAGCCCTTACAAAGGCCAGCAACTTCATCACCTATGCACAAGTCTGCTTCGGCAATGGAGACGGGACGTTCGCCGCACCCCAGCCTTACGAGTTCAGCAGTGCGACCGACATCACCGCCGGAGATTTCAACGGCGACGGCAAGGACGACCTGGCGGCGCCCGACTTAGGCGTCAACAACGTGTACCTGCGCCTGGCAAAGGGCGGCTCCTTCGCGGACGGCGTGCACGCCGCCGCCTCCTACCTCGAAGACTGGGCGGGGAACCAGTCGCCGGTTTCGGCGCCGCTGTCGTTCACGGTGGACACCGCCGCCCCGGCGGCACCCGGCGCGCCGGACCTGGACTCCGCCAGCGACACCGGCGGCGACGGCGCCGACGACCTCACCGCCGCGACCTCGTTGACGTTCAACCTGACCGGGGCATCCCCGTACTTCCGCTTTCGCCGCAGCGGCGCGCCGGCAAGCGGGGCGTACGAAGCTGGCGGCGCGTTCACGCTGCCGTCGGAATCCCCCGGCACGTACTCGTACGCCGCGAGTGCCGTGGACGCTGCCGGCAATGAATCGCCGCAGTCAAGTCCCCTGCTGGTGACCATCCTGTCGGCCACGCCGGGTGCAGCCTTCCAACTCACCGGCAGTCCGGGATCGCGGACCCTCTCCGTTTCGGGCGGTGCCGTGACTCTCGCCAACAACCTTTCCGCCGCATACCCGGGCTTATCCCTGGCCGTCTCCGGAGGAGCCTCGGCGGTGTTCAACTCGGCCGAGCAGTTCGCCTCCCTCGACCTCTCCGGCGGTTCGCTCTCCACCGCCGCCGGGGGCGCTCTGACGGTCGGCGCTCTCTCGATCGACGCCGACTCGTCCCTGGACACGAAGGGCAGCGACCTGATCGTGGACAACAGCCTCACGCCCGCGCCGATGGTCCGCTCGTACTTGACCACCGGCTACGCCGGCGGCGCGTGGACCGGCCCGGGAATCCGCAGCAGCCTCGCCGCGGCGGACCCGTCGCACTTCTCCCTCGGCTATGCCGACGGTAGCGTGACGACGGCCGGTGGCGTGCCGGCGGACGAGATCCTGGTGCGCTACACGCGGCGCGGCGACGCCAACCTGGACTACAGGGTGGACATCCAGGACCTGCTGATCCTCCGGGCCAACAGCGGCACCACGGGCGGCGCCCAGTGGTGGCAGGCGGACTTCAATTACGACGGCAAAGTGGACATCCAGGACCTGCTCGCCTTCCGCGCCAACGCCGGGTCAACGCCGCCGGTGCAGGACCCCACGTACGTCAGTGACCTGACGCCGCTGTCCGCCCAGAACGGCTGGGGGCCGGTTGAGAAAGACCAATCGGTCGGCGGCCCCAACGCCGGAGACGGCCAGCCGCTCCGCATCGGCGGACAACAGTTCGCCAAGGGGCTGGGCACCAATGCCTACTCGCAAGTGATCTACGACCTCGGCGGCCGGTACGGCCGCTTCCTCGCGCAGGTGGGAGTGGACGACGAGGTCGGCGACTCCGCGGGCACGGTCGTCTTCCAAATCTGGTCCGACGGCGTGAAGCTGTACGACAGCGGCGTGCTCACCGGCGCCGACGGGCCGCGGCCGGTGTGCGTCGATGTGACCGGGCTGCAGCACCAGGAACTGGCGGTGCTTGCGACGGACGACGGGGCATCCAACGACCACGCCGACTGGGCCGATGCCAAGCTCTTCCCGCCGGCGGGGCCGATCCAGTCGGTCAGCACGTTTACCGCTGCTGCTGCGTCGCTCACCGCGATCGGCGGGACGTTGACCGTCGGGAGCCTCGTCATCGACCCCGCCTCTTCGCCGGACCTGAAGAGCGACCCCCTGCTGGCGGACCGCACCCTCACCCGCGCATCCAGCATCACTACGATCTGACCGCGACCGCTCCAATCACCGCAATGCCTGCGCAGCCGCAGCGCCTGAGCTTCGACTGAATGCGTGAAGGTCACGACTTCAGCGCCGTCTCGATACTCCTGGCGACCGATTCGGCGAGCTGCCGGTATCCCTCGGGCGTGAAGTGAACGTTCTTCGGGAGCTGGTTTTTCGCCGCGTCCTTCTCAACGACGGCGTGCAGGTCGTCGATCGCCACGCCGTTCTCCCTCATGATCTTCTCCGCGATCCTGTTGTACTCGACCTCCGACCCCTGAACGCGGCCGCTGGCGCCCTGGGGGACCGGCGTGGTGGAGGCCCAGATCAGTTTCGCGCCCGTTTTCTTCAGCCGCGCGACCAGCTCGCGGAGGTTCTTCTCGTACACCTCCGGCGAGGCGACCTGCTTGCCCTTGGCCGGATCGACGAGCTGGCCGGCGGCGTTGAGGTACTTGAGATCGTGCAAACCCCAGTTGAAGTGGATCACGTCCCACTTCCCGTCGCCGAGCCATTTGTCCAGGTCCGCCAGGCCGCGGGCGGTTTCGCCGCAATTGGCGGCGGGGCGGTGGACGTTGGCCTTGCCCTTGAGCAGCTCGCGCACGGGGATCGTATAGCCCATCGAGATCGAGTCGCCGAGGAGCATCACGCGCGGCAGGCCGGGCTCGTCGGCGACGGGGGCGAAGGAGTCCTGGATCTTTGGGGCCTTGCGAGCAGCTTTGGGCGCATTCTCCTGCGCGAAAACTGGGACGGCCAGTCCGGCCATCAGGACGAGTAACGTAGCGGCGACACCGGCGGCGCGCCGCTCGGGCGTGGGTGGTCTCATCGGGCGGTCTCCCTTACCACTGTGCTTCTTCGAACGGATTAGCCGCGCGAAGTTTGGGCTTGGGCATCATGTTCAGCATCGACTTGGCCAGCCCGGCGTCGCCGGGGCCGGAGATGCGGACGTTGAGCGGCGAGCCCTTGAGCAGCTTGAGTTGCGACGGGTGGATCTCGCGCTTGGACGACGCCATTTCGACGAACTTGGCCTTGGCGAACGCCTGCGGCGTGAGCAGTTGCATGAACCGGTCCGCCAGGTGGTACGCCATCGGGCTGCCGCCTTCGTCGATCTCGACCAGCGTCGTGCGCGCCGGCGTGGCCAGCGCGACCGCGGTGGATTTCTCAACCTCCTCCATCAGCGCGTCGATGTCGGTGTAAGGCACGGCCGGGCGGGCGGCGTCGTGCAGCAGCACGTGCGTCGCCTCGGCAGATACCTTCTCGGCGGCGGCGGCGATCTGGTCGGACCACCGCGGGCCGGCCGACAGAATCTTCACGCCCGAGAACGAAAGGTGGCTGCCGTACTTCCGCTTGGCTTCCTCGAGCACGTCCGGCAACACCGCGAGCTGGATCTGCTTCACGTTGTCGCGATTGAGGAACAGCTCGATCGAGCGGAGCAGCGCCTCGCGCCCGTCCACCTTGACGTAAGCGCCGCCGGCCTCCGCGGCCTGCCCCGGCGGGGCGGCGGTGAGGATGACAACGGAAAACATCGGCATGAAACCTCCCGTGATCCAAGCAACACCGGGCGGGCTAATCGTTGACCCGGCGGCGAAGGGTGTCAAGCCGGAAGGACTCGGAACCGCGCGATCCTAGCTC
>Ga0308176_10001820_pt1 | contig 13417 bp, 9 predicted proteins | sample PhyCR2_3_FD_203890 | JGI IMG/M metagenome (GOLD analysis project Ga0308176, IMG submission 203890) | Soil microbial communities from UC Gill Tract Community Farm, Albany, California, United States - DLSLS.C.R2 | ecosystem: Environmental > Terrestrial > Soil > Agricultural land | place: USA... | reverse complement strand
ACGGACACCATGTGGCTGACCATCGAGGGGAAGACCGGGGACTCCTTGAGCGGGTCGGCGATCGTGCCGCCGCTCTTGACGCTCTCGATGACGCCGGCCATCGCCTTCTCGATGACGTGGTTGCCGGCGGTCTTGCCCGTGATGTCGAGCGCCTGCAGGAGCGGCACGCCGGCCGAGACGAGCGCCGAGAGCGTGCGCGACCAGCGGGCCAGGGCGACCTTCTGGACGATGTCGCCGATCTTCATCGGCACGCGCAGGCGGAACCGGTCCCACTGCGGGCGGCCCCACTCGGAGCGCTTCCACTTGCGGAAGCCCACGACAGAGCCCACCGTCACCCCGATCAGCAGGTACCACTGGTGGGTGAGGATGTTGGACATCGTCACGGTCAGCTTCGTGATCGCGGGCAGCTCGCCGCCGAACTGCTTGAAGACGCCGATGAAGACCGGGACCAGGAAGGCGACGAGGGCGAGCAGGACGCCGCCCGCGAAGGTGAGCACGACCGCCGGGTAGGTCATCGCGGACTTGACCTGGCGGCGCAGCGAGTCGGCCTTCTCGAGCTGGTCGGCGACGCGGATCAGCGCCTCGTCGAGCATGCCGCCGGTCTCGCCGGCGCGGGTCATGCTGACGAACAGCGGGTCGAAGATCTTGGGGTGGCGCTCCAGCGCGTCGGAGAGCGGCAGGCCGGCCTCGACGTCCTTGCGCACCGCGACGATCGCCTCGCCGAGCGTCTTGTTCTCGGTCTGGGCCTCCAGCACGTACAGCGCGCGGAGGATCGTCATGCCCGACTGCACCATCGTGGCGAGCTGGCGGGTCATGACCGCCAGGTCGGTGGCGCTGAGCTTGTTGAACAGCTCGATGTTGAGCTGCTTGGAGTTGTGCTTGGAGCTGATGTCGAGGACGATCAGCCCGCGGGACTTCAGCTGCTCGGAGACGATCTGCTTGCTCTCCGCCTCGACCTCGCCGGTGGCCTTGGCCCCCGTGAGGTCCATGGCCTTGAAGACATAGGTTGCCATGGCCTACGCCGCGACTCCCATCGCGGCGCCGCCGCCGCCGCCCATGAGCCGGCGCAGCTCGTCCGGCGTCGAGGACGTCGACTCGGCCAGGCGCTGCGTGATCTTGCCCGAACGAACGAGCGTCGCCAGCGCGGCGTCCATCGTCTGCATGCCCGACGAGGCGCCGGTCTGCATCGTGGAGTAGATCTGGTGCGTCTTGCCCTCGCGGATGAGGTTGCGGACGGCGGGCGTCGGGACGAGCACCTCGCAGGCGACGGCGCGGCCGGCGCCGTCGGCGGTCGGCAGCAGGGTCTGGGTGACGACGCCCTGCAGCGCGACCGACAGCTGCACGCGCACCTGCTGCTGCTGGTGCGACGGGAACACGTCGATCATGCGGTCGATCGACTGCGGCGCGTCCTGCGTGTGGAGCGTGGCGAAGACGAGGTGGCCGGTCTCCGCAGCGGTCAGCGCGGTCGAGATCGTCTCGAGGTCGCGCATCTCGCCGACGAGGATCACGTCCGGGTCCTGGCGCAGCGCGCCCTTGAGCGCCATCGCGAAGCTCTGCGCGTCGGAGCCCAGCTCGCGCTGGTTGACGATGCACTTCTTGTGGCCGTGGAGGAACTCGATCGGGTCCTCGACGGTCATGATGTGCTCCTCGCGCGTCTCGTTGATCTCGTCGATCATCGAGGCCAGCGAGGTCGACTTGCCCGAGCCGGTCGGGCCGGTCACGAGCACGAAGCCACGCGGCTTCTTGCAGAAGTCGTGCACGACCGGCGGCAGGCCCAGGTCGTCGATCGGGGTGATGATCGACGGGATCAGTCGGAAGGCGGCGCCCAGCGAGGAGCGCTGGAAGAACGCGTTGACGCGGAAGCGGGCCTTGCCCGGGATCGCGTAGGCGAAGTCGATCTGCCAGTCCATCTCGAGCCGCTGGCGCTGATCGTTCGTGAGGATCCCGTAGATGATCTCGCGGGTGTCCGCGGGCATCAGCTTCGGGTACTCCTCGAGCGCGACCAGGCGGCCGCGCACACGGATCATCGGCTGCGACCCGGCGGTGAGGTGAAGGTCGGACGCCCGGCGCTCGAGGACGTCGAGGAGCAGATCGGCAAAGTCGAATCTCACGATTGGTCCTATCGGCCGGTGGTGGCGGTTTCTTGACTCACGTAATGGCTCCGCTACCCGTCACGCGCGACACCTCGGCGATCGAGGTGCGTCCCTGCTTGACCTTCTCGAGCCCGTCCTCGCGCAGCCGGCGCATGCCGTTGCGCACGGCGACCTCTGCGATCTGATCGGCGGAGGCGCGCGCGATCGCGAGGTCGCGGATCTCCTCGTTGACCATCATCACCTCGTAGAGGCCCATCCGGCCCTTGTAGCCCGACATGCCGCAGCGCGAGCAGCCCTTCGGCTCATAGGCCTCGACGTCGATGTGCGAATGGAAGCCGTGGTCGCGCAGGACGTCGGCGCTGAGGATGGTGCGCTCCTTGCAGTGCTGGCACAGCGTCCGCGCCAGTCGCTGGGCGACGACGCAGTCCACCGCGCTGGACACGAGGAACGGCTCGATGCCCATCTCGACCAGGCGCGTGATCGCGCCCGGCGCGTCGTTGGTGTGCAGCGTGGAGAGGACGAGGTGGCCGGTGAGCGCCGCCTCGATGGCGATCTGCGCCGTCTCGCGGTCGCGGATCTCGCCGACCATGATGATGTCGGGGTCGGCGCGCATCATCGAGCGCAGGCCGTTGGCGAACGTCAGCCCGGCGCGCGGGTTCGTCTGCACCTGGGTGATGCCCTCGAGCTGGTACTCGACCGGGTCCTCGATCGTGATGATGTTCTTCTCGGGCGTGTTGATCTCGGTCAGCGCCGCGTACAGCGACGTCGACTTGCCGGAGCCCGTCGGGCCGGTGACCAGGACGGCGCCGTAGGCCTGGCGGATCGAGCGCGAGAAGCGGGTGCGCTCCTCCTCGGCCATGCCGAGCCGGTCGAGGTCCATCTTCACGCTGTCCTTGTCCAGGATGCGCATGACGACGCCCTCGCCGTGGACGCTCGGCAGCGTCACGACACGCAGGTCGACGTGGTGGCCGTCGATCGTCAGGCCGACGCGGCCGTCCTGCGGGATGCGCCGCTCGGCGATGTCGAGGTCGCTCATGATCTTGATGCGCGACACGACGCCGGCGACCATGCGCCGCGGCACCGTCGTGGAGGTGTTGAGCACGCCGTCGATGCGGAACCGGACGGCCATCTCCTTGCCGTCCGGCTGGAAGTGGATGTCGGACGTCCCCTGCTCGACCGCCTGGGCGATGATCTGGTTGACGAGCTTGATGACCGGCGCGTCGTCGGCGGACTCGCGCAGGTCGACGATCTCGGCGGGGCCGTCGGCCGCGTCGTCGTCCTCCATCGACGTCGACGCGACGACGTCGTCCAGGCGCGTGAGGCGGGTGATGAGCGCGGCGATGTCCTCGCGGCTGGCGACGGCCGCCTTGACCTCGTAGCCGGTCATCAGCGCGACGTCGTCGATGACGAGGACGTTGCCCGGGTCGGCCATCGCGACGAGCACCGTGCGCTCGTTGACGAACCCGACCGGCACCGCGTCGTAGCGCTTGGCGCTGGCGCTCGTCATCAGGTTCGCGGCCACCATGTCGACCTTGAAGACGCTCAGGTCGAGGTGGTCGAGGCCGTGGCGCGTCGCGATCGACCGGCTCAGCTGCTCCTGCGTCAGCGCGCCCTGGTCGACGAGGACCGACTCGGGCGTCGTGCCCTGCTGGCGCGCGGTCTCGATCGCGGCCTCGACCGTCTCGCGCGCGGCGAAGCCGAGCTCGATGATCACGTCGGAGAGGAAGCGCGTGGTGCCGCGACGCGACGTCGGCGGGGTGATCCCGTTCCAGTCCATCGGCGGCTCGGCGTGTGCGAGCGCACCGCTGATCGCACCCGTCGGAACGGGCCTGAGATGGGACGGCTTGTCGGTCATCTCGTCTTGCGGTGCCTCCACGCACGACGAGCATCGGCCAAACGTCCAGGCGGCTTGATCTCTGGTCAGGGGGTCTGGACGGCCGCGCGCATGGCGTCGACCGGTGCTTCGCGCCCCGTCCATCGGACGAAGGACAGCGCGCCTTGAGCGACGAGCAGCTCGAGGCCGTCGACGACCCGCCCGGTGGCCCGGCGGGTGAGCGCGGTTCCGCCCTCGCGGTAGACGAAGTCCACGACCAGCTCGTAGCCCGCGGGGTCCAGCGGCAGCTCGTCGGGGCCGTGCAGGCCGACCGGGGTGCAGTTGACGAGCGCCTGCGCCGCGACCGGGCGGTCCACGACCGTCGCCGGCAGGCCCTCCGCGCGGCTCGGCGTGCGGGCCAGGACGTAGACGTCGCAGCCGGCGCCCGCGAGCGCGTGGACGGCGGCGCGGGCGCTGCCGCCGGCGCCGAGCACGAGCGCGCTGCGCGGTGGCTCGCCGATGGCGGCGAGCAGCCCGGGCGCGTCGGTGTTGTCGGCCTCGATGCCGTCCGCAGTGAAGGTCAGCGTGTTCGCGGCGCCGATCGTGCGCGCCAAAGGCGTCGCGCTGTCGGCCAGCGCCAGCGCCGCCTCCTTGTGCGGGATGGTGACGTTCGCGCCCACGAAACCGGCGGCCGGCAGCGCGCGCACAGTCTCCTCGAAGAGCTCGGGTGGCACCGGCAGCAGCTGGTAGGCCCACCCGTCCAGGCCCGCGGCGCGCAGCGCGGCCTGCTGCATGGCGGGCGAGCGGCTGTGCGCGACCGGCCAGCCGAGCACGCCGAGGCGCGTCACTTGCAGTTCTTGGGACTGTTGCCGCCGTTGGCAGCGCGCGCGGCGTTGTACTTCGCCACGTCGGCCTGGAACTTCGCCTCGGTGGAGGAGAACGCGTGGCCGCCGTTGCCGCACGGCTTGACGACGTAGAACAGGAAGGGCTTGCGCGCGGGGTGCGCGGCCGCCTGGATCGAGCTGAGCCCCGGGTTGCCGATCGGCGTCGGCGGCAGGCCCTGGCGCGTGCGCGTGTTGTACGGCGTGTCCGTCTGCAGCTCGGAGACCTTCAGCGGCTTCGTCCAGTTGTGCAGCGCGTAACGCAGCGTCGCGTCGATGCCGAGCGGCATGTGGCGGTGCAGGCGGTTGTAGATGACCGCGGCGATCAGCGGGCGGTCGCTGGGCAGCTGCGCCTCGCGCTCGATCATCGAGGCGATGATCAGGATGTCGTAGCGCGTGAGGTGCTTGCGCTTCGCGTAGCCGAGGCTGACCTTGCCGAACGCGTCGCGGAACGCGCCGAGCTGCTGCTTGACGAGCGCCGCCGCGCTGGCGGACGGCTTGAGGTCGTAGGTCGCCGGGAACAGGTAGCCCTCGAGCGTCCGCGCAGAGCGGGGCGCTCCGAGGCCGCTCGGCGGCCGGCGGCTCGTGGCGGCCAGATAGCTGCCGCTCAGCCCGAGCTGCTTGACGAGCGGGACGATCTCCCGGCGCGAGCGGCCCTCCGGGATCGTGAGCTTCACGGTCTTCGCCACAGCGGGCGCCGTCGTCAGCGCGTCGATCGCCGCCCCGTAGGACATGCCCTTGCGCAGCGTGATGTGCCCGGAGCGCAGCTCGCCGCGCTTGCCCGACAGCCGCACGCGCAGCCCGAAGAAGAACGACGAGTCGACGACGTCCTTGTCGGCCAGCAGCTTGCCGATGTCCGAGGCGGCGGCCCCCTTCGGGATGTCGACGACGACCGTGCCGTGGCCGTTGCCCTTGAACGGCTGGAACACCTCGTAGGCCAGCCCGCCGATCGCGAGCAGCAGGACGACCGGGATGACGCGCACGATCGGGCGCCGCCGCCGCCGCGCCGGTTTGTGCGGCTTGGGCGGGATGGCGCCCGGGCCGAGCGCCCCGGCGGCCGACATGTTCATCGGCGCCCCGACGCGGCGGACGCCGATCGGCTCGTCGGCGTGCGGCTCCGGGTCGGCAACGGGCGGCTCCGGCTCCGGTTCGACGACGCGCGGCGGATCCGCGACTGCGGGCATCTCCCCCGTGCGCTCGCGCCGGCGCGCCTCGCGCTCCAGCCGCGCGCGCTCGCGCTCCTCGGCGCTGCGCCCCTGGCTCACCGCGCGTGCCTCGCCAAGTAGTCCTCGAGCAGCACGGCCGCCGCGCGGGAGTCCTCGGAGCCGGCGCCGCCGCGGGCAGCCGCGATCGACGTCGTGAAGCGCTCGTCGTAGAGGTCCACCGGCACCTGCACCCGGGTACCCAGCCGCTGCGCAAAATCACGCGCTGCCATCGTTTGTTGGGTATCGGCGCCGCTGAGCCCGACCGGTAGCCCGACCACGACCTTCTTGATGCCGCGCTCGCGCACCAGGCCGACGATCGCGTTCATCCCGCGCCTCGTATCGGGCCGCTCGATCGCCTCGATCGGCGTCGCGAGCGTCCCGGTCGGATCGCTCACGGCACATCCGCAGCGCGCGCTGCCGTAGTCCAGCGCCAGCACTCGCACTAGCCCCTGAGCTTGTCTTCGATCGCGCCGCGCGCCGCCGCGAGCGCCTCGTCGAGCTTCGCCGGGTCCTTGCCGCCGGCCTGGGCCATCGTGTCGCGGCCGCCGCCACCGCCGCCCGTCACCTGCGCGGCGACCTTGACGATCTCGCCCGCCTTCACGCCGCGCTCCACCAGCGAGGGCGTGACCGCCGCCACCAGGTGCACGCGCCCGTCGACCACGCTGCCGAGCACGATCGCCGCGCTATCGCCCAGCTTGCCCTTGACGCGGTCGGCGACGTCCATCAGGGCCTTCGCGTCCACGCCCTCGACCGGCTCGGCCAGCACCAGCGCGCCGTCGACCTGCGCGGCGCGGCCCGCCAGCGCGCCCTCGTCGAACGCCGCGGGCGCCGCCTTCAGCGCCTTCTTGGCCTCCGCCTGCAGCGCGAGGATCCGGTCGGGCACCTTCGCCGGCTCGGTGCGCGCGACGTTGGCGATCTCGTGCAGCAGCCAGTCGCGCTCGCGCATGTAGTGCACGGCGCCGGGGCCGGTGAGCGCCTCGATGCGCCGCACGTTCGAGGCGCTCGACGTCTCGGTCGTGACCTTGAACAGGCCGATCTCCGAGGTGGAGCGCACGTGCGTGCCGCCGCAGAGCTCACGCGAGTACGAGCCGTCGCCGATCTCGACCATCCGCACGACGTCGCCGTACTTCTCGCCGAACAGCGCCATCGCGCCCTTCGACCGCGCCTCGTCGAGCGTCGTCTGCTGGGGCAGCACGAGGTCGTTGCCGAGGATCCACTCGTTGACGCGGTCCTCGACGTCGCGCAGCTCCTCGGGCGTGAGCGCGGCGCTGTGCGTGAAGTCGAAGCGCAGCTTGTCGGGGCCGACGTAGGAGCCGGCCTGGCGCACGTGCGTGCCCAGGCGCTCGCGCAGCGCCGCGTGCAGCAGGTGCGTCGCCGTGTGGTTGGCCTCGGTCGCATGGCGCGCGGCGCGATCGACGCGCGCGACCACGCGCTCGCCCTCGTGCAGCGCGCCCTCCTCGACCTCGACGATCACCGCCTGGTCGTCGCCGGCGCGCACGACATCGACCACGCGGGCGCGGCAGTCGCCGGACTCGCAGGCGATGACGCCGGCGTCGGCGATCTGGCCGCCGCCCTTCGCATAGAAGGGCGAGCGATCGAGCTTGAGCACGTTGTCGCGCAGCGCGGTGACCGTCGCGACCTCCTCGAGCGACCCGTAGCCGGTGAACTCCGTCGGCGGGCCCTCGATGTCGATGCCGCCGCCGACCGTGCGGTCGACCGACGCGGCGCGGGCGCGCGCCCGCTGCTGCTCCATCAGCTCGGCGAAGCCCGACTCGTCCACGCCCAGCGACGCCTCGGCCGCCATCTCGCGCGTCAGGTCGAACGGGAAGCCGTAGGTGTCGTGCAGGCGGAAGGCGTCCTCGGCGCCGATCCCCTCCTCGCCGCGCTCCTTCGAGCGCTCGACGAGCTCGCCGAGCAGCTTGGTCCCCTGCTCCAGGGTGCGGTTGAAGCTCTCCTCCTCCGCGCGCAGCCACTTCTGCACCAGGTCGCGCTCCTGCACGATCCGCGGATAGGACTCCCCCATCAGCTCCGTCACGACGTCGGCGTAGCGCGACAGCATCGGGAAGCCCGGCTCGATGCCGAGCTGGCGGCCGCGGAAGATCGCGCGGCGCATGATGCGGCGCAGGACGTAGCCGCGATCCTCGTTGGACGGCACGACGCCGTCGGCGACCAGGAACGTCATCGCGCGCGTGTGGTCGGCGAGCACGCGCAGCGCGCGGTCGACCTCGAAGCCCGAGCCGTAGCGCTGCCCGCTGAGCTGCTCGCCAAGCTCGATCAGCGGCTTGAAGTCGTCGGTCTCGAAGATCGTCTCCGTGCCCTGCTGGATGAGCGCCATCCGGTTCAGGCCCAGGCCGGTGTCGATGTGCTGCGCCGGCAGCGGCTTGAGCACGTTCACCGGGTCCTGGTTGAACTGCATGAAGACGAGGTTCCAGTACTCCAGGAAGCGCTCGTTCTCCTCGCCGGGCAGATCGTCGGGCTTGCCATGCTCGACGCCGCGGTCCAGGTACAGCTCGCTGCACGGCCCGCACGGCCCGGTCGGCCCGGACTGCCAGAAGTTCTCCTTGCGGTTGCAGGCGACGATCCGCTCGCGCGGGACGCCAACCGAGACCCACGCCTCGATCGCCTCCTCGTCGGGCCCGAGGCCCAGCTCCTCGTCGCCCTCGAACACCGTGATCCAGATGTCGTCCGGGTTGAACCCGAACACCTCCAGCGACGCCTCCCAGGCGAACTCGACGGCGCCCTGCTTGAAGTAGTCGCCGATCGAGAAGTTGCCGAGCATCTCGAAGAACGTGAGGTGCCGCGTCGTGGTGCCGACGATGTCGATGTCGGGCGTGCGGAAGCACGGTTGGCAGCTCGTCAGGCGGTTGTGCGGCGGCTCCTCGAGCCCGAGGAAGTAGGGCTTCAGCGGGTGCATGCCCGCGATCGTGAAGAGCACCGACGGGTCGAAGGAGGCAGGGACCAGCGGCGCACCCTCGATGCGCTTGTGGCCGCGCTCCTCGAAGAACCCGAGGAACGCCTCGCGGATCTCCGCGGTCGTCATCACGATCTGATCGTTCCAGATCCGACGATCGCGTCGCCCCGCAGCAGGACCGCGACCTGGCCGGGGGCTGCGCCCGCGAACGGCTCGGCGAGCCGCAGCATGTCGCCGTCCAGCGCGCACGGGACCGCCGGCGAGCGGTAGCGCAGCTTCACTGCCTCGACCGCCTCCGGGCCGCGGTGCAGCACGACGTCGCGCAGCGCGACCTCCGTCGTCGCCAGCTCGACGCGGGGGCCGACCGTCACCGTCCCCGCGGCCGTGTCGGTGCCGAGCACGTACAGCGGCTCCCCCGCCCCGCCGATCTCCAGGCCGCGGCGCTGGCCGACCGTGAAGCGATGCGCGCCGCGGTGGCGGCCGAGCTCGTTGCCGCGCCGGTCGACGATCGGGCCGGGGCGGTCGCCGATGCCGCCGTGGCGCTCCAGGAAGCGCGCGCGGCCGGTGCCGGCCAGGAAGCAGAGGTCCTGCGAGTCGGGCTTGTTCGCCACCGGCAGGCCGTGCTCGGCCGCGATCGCGCGCACGCGGTCCTTCGTCAGCTCCCCGAGCGGGAAGCGCATCCGCGCGATCGTCTCGGGCCGCAGCCCGGCGAGCATGTAGGACTGGTCCTTCGACGGGTCCGCGGCGGCGCGCAGCAGGCCGTCCTCGGTCACGCGCGCGTAGTGCCCGGTGGCGAGCGCGGCGGCGCCGAGCCGCGCCGCGAGGTCAGCCATCGCGTCCAGGCGAACGCGCCCGTTGCAGCGCACGCACGGGTTCGGCGTCAGGCCCGCGGCGTGGTCGTCCAGCCACGGCTGCACGACGCCCGCGCGGAACGCGTCGCGCAGGTCGACGGTCAGGTGCGGGATGCCCATGCGGTGGGCGAGCGCCCGGGCCGAGCGCACGGCGCTCGCCGAGCAGCACGAGCCCTCGGAGTCGTTCTCGGCGTCGCGCCACAGCTCGAGCGTCACAGCCGCGACCGAGGGGTGGGTGGGTCGTATTCGCAGCGCGGCGACCGCGCTGTCCACGCCGCCGCTCATCGCGACGAGCACGCGGTCGGCGCGCGGCGCCATCGCCGCCTGCTCGACCGCCGCGGCCCCCAGCGCGCGCGCCAGCGCGTCGGCTGCCAGGTCGGCCGCGTGCAGCTTGCCGGCGCTCAGCCCGCCGAGCTGCGCCGCGACGTCGGCGCTGCCCACGCGCGCGGCGCCGAGCAGCGGCGCGCCGCGAACGAGGTCGACGCATGCGCTCGCGGCGGCGGTCAGCGAGCCACAGCCGGAGGCCTCGAAGCCGGCGTCCACCACGCGCTCGCCCTGCACGCGGACGTCGATGCGCACGATGTCGCCGCAGATCGAGCCGCCGGCGCTGCCGGCATGGCCGTCCGCGACCGCGTGACCGCGGCCGACCGGGTGGTTCAGGTGCTCTTCGAAGCGCTCGTCGGGCACGCGCCCGAGTCTAGAGGCGCTCAGCGGTGGCGCTTGTGGTGCTTCGCCGCGCTCGCTCGGAAGCGCTTGCCGCCCGCGTCGGCGACGGTCTGGTCGATCTCCTGCACCTCGGTGTAGCCGACGATCGTCCGGGCCTTGTGGTCCGGGCCGATGACGAGCACGGTCGGTGCCTGGAGGACCTGGACGCCTGACGTGAGCGCGTTGTAGTCGCCGACGTCGTCGATCGGGATCGAGTGGACGATGACCCGGCCGTGGTGGCGATTCGCGGCGCGAACCGCGCGCAGCGAGGCGTTGTCGTCGGAGCCGTGCGGGTTGAAGAAGAGGGCGACGACGACCTTGCCGGCGTCGAGGTCGCGCAGGATCGGGCCGGAGCGGTCGCCGTCCTCGAGCTTGGGCTGCGGCTTGGCAGGCGCAGCTGCGGGCGTGGCGGGCTTCGCCGCCGTCGCCTTCGCCTTCGCCGGCGCGGAGGTGGGCGTGGCGTCGCCGGAGGCTTCGGCCGCGGCCTGCTCGGAGCGCGTCGCCGACTGCTTGCTCACGCCGACGGCCGTGTTGGCCTTGTCGATTGCGCTCTGCAGGCCGGCCTGTCCTGGCGCGGTCGCCGCTGCGGGCGTCGAGCCGGAATCTGTCTTGGGGCTCAGGATCGTGAACTTCGCCGCTGCGAAGACGACGACGGCGGCGAGCGCGATCAGCACGGGCTTGGAGACCTGGTCCACGGTCCACGTATCGGCGCGATCCGCCGTGACTTGAGCGCTAGGCGCTGGGTTCGACGAGCGAGCGGACGGCAAGCTCGCGCAGCTGCTGGCCGTCGACGGGCGCCGGGGCGCCCGTGAGCGGGTCGGTTCCGGAGGCCGTCTTGGGGAACGCGATGACGTCGCGGATCGACTCGCGGCCCGCGATGATCGCGACGACCCGGTCGATGCCGAACGCGATCCCGCCGTGCGGCGGCGCCCCGTACCTCAAGGCGTCGAGCAGGAACCCGAAGCGCGCCTGCGCCTCCTCCTCCGACATGCCCAGGGCCTTGAAGACCTGCTGCTGCACCTCGGCGGTGTGGATACGGATCGACCCGCCGCCGATCTCGACGCCGTCGAGCGCGAGGTCGTAGCCGCGCGAGCGCAGGGTCTCGGGATCCTCGAACGAGCCCGCCGGCGCGGTGAACGGGTGGTGGATCGCCGTCCAGCGGCCGGCCTCCGGGTCGCGCTCGAACAGCGGGAAGTCCACGACCCACACGAGCTCGTGGCGGTCCCGCGGGACCAGGCCGAAGCGCTCCGCCAGCTCGATCCGCAGCGCCCCGAGCGCCACGGGCGCGATGTGGCGCCGGTCGGCCACGAACAGCAGCAGGTCGCCGTCGGATGCCTCGAGCTCGGCGTTGACCGCGCCGATCTGCTCGGCCGTGAAGAACTTCGCGAGGTTGCCCGCCCAGCCCTCGCCCTCGACGTAGATCGGCGCGACGGCCTTCGCGCCGTGGCGCTGGACGACCTCGTTGAGCCCGTCGAGCTCGCTGCGGCTCAGCTCGCGCGCGCCCGCGTTGAACGCGCGGATGACGCCGTTGTTGGCGAGCACGTTCTCGAAGACCTTGAACTCGCTGCCGCGCAGCAGCGGCCCGACGTCGTGCAGCTCCAGCCCGTAGCGGGTGTCGGGCTTGTCGCTGCCGAAGCGCAGCATCGCCTCGTCGAACCCGAGCCGCGGCCACGGCGTCGGCGGCACCTCGAAGCCCGCCGCCTCGAACACCGCCGCCATCACGGTCTCCGTGACGCCGATGACGTCCTCCTCGTCCACGAACGCCAGCTCCATGTCGAGCTGCGTGAACTCGGGCTGGCGGAAGCCGCGCAGGTCCTCGTCGCGGAAGCAGCGGGCGATCTGGAAGTAGCGCTCGTAGCCGCCGATCATCAACAGCTGCTTGAACAGCTGCGGCGACTGCGGCAGCGCGTACCAGGCGCCCGGCTGCATGCGGCTGGGCACGAGGAAGTCGCGCGCGCCCTCGGGTGTCGAGCGCGTCAGGATCGGCGTCTCGATCTCGAGGAAGTCGAGATCGTCGAGCACGTCGCGCATCACCTTGATGATCCGGTGGCGCAGCGCCATGACGTCCTGCATCGGCTCGCGGCGCAGGTCCAGCGCGCGGTGCCTGAGGCGCAGGACCTCGTCGACCTCGACGCTGTCGTCGTCGAGCGGGAACGGCGGCGTCTCGGACTCCGCGAGCAGCTCGAGCTCCGTCACGGCCAGCTCGATCTCGCCCGTCGGCAGGTTCGGGTTGACGTTGCCCTCCTCGCGGCGCACGACCCCACCCGCGGCCGCCACGACATGCTCGGCGCGCAGGCGCTCGGCCTTCGCGAACGCGTCGCCGCTGGAGTCCGGGTGGAAGACGAGCTGGACGATCCCCGAGCGGTCGCGCAGGTCGATGAAGATCAGGCCGCCGTGATCGCGGCGGCGGTGCACCCAGCCGGCGACGCGAGCGCTCGTGCCGGCGCGCTCGCCGGTCAGCTCGCCGCACCAGGCGTCGCGGTAGTCGTTGGCGCGCGGAGGATGGTTCACAGCGCGTGGCGCCCCTTCAGCACGCCGGCGACGACGCCTGACCGCTCGACCTTCTCCTCCTGCCCTGAATCCATGTCGCGCAGCACCGTCCCGTCGGGGTAGAGGATCGCAACGTATCGAGCACCGGTGCGATCGGCCTGCTTCATCTGCCCCTTGACCGACCGGCCCGCCAGGTCGAGCTGCGCTGCGAGGCCCGCGCGGCGGCCCTCGGTCGCCAGCGCGAACGCATCGGAGCGCTCGCTGGGCTCCCACGCCACGAACAGGTCGCAGCCGGGCTCGGGATGCGGTCGCTCCTCGGCGGCCATCAGCATCCGTTCCACGCCGGCCGCGAAGCCGCAGCCCGGCGTGGCGGGGCCGCCGAGCTGCTCGATCAGCCCGTCGTAGCGCCCGCCGCCGCCGACGCCCGACTGGGCGCCGAGCGCGTCGGAGCTGAACTCGAAGATCGTG
>Ga0308176_10001819_pt1 | contig 13422 bp, 12 predicted proteins | sample PhyCR2_3_FD_203890 | JGI IMG/M metagenome (GOLD analysis project Ga0308176, IMG submission 203890) | Soil microbial communities from UC Gill Tract Community Farm, Albany, California, United States - DLSLS.C.R2 | ecosystem: Environmental > Terrestrial > Soil > Agricultural land | place: USA... | reverse complement strand
TACGAAGCACTATGCACACCCGTACTACTGGGCCGGGTTCATCCTCGTCGGGGACCCGAACTGACGGTCGCGCCGTCGTACGTCAATGCCGTTGCGCAAGCGTCTACGCTGAGAACGCGCCCGCAAGCGCCGCCATGAAGCGCGTCTGTTGGGAATCTGGGCCGCCGTCCACATCAAGTCGAACGCCGTCGGGCTGACGGCCGTCGAGGTCGGGTCCTAAAGGAGCTTCACATGTCCAAGAAGAATACAGAGACCCGCCGACCCGGATGCCGTTGCGGGGCGACGTGCTCGTGCGGCAGCGGCTGCACCTGCTCTCGCTGAACGCGCAGACGCGCTGCGTTTCATCTCAGTCCGCGCGTCTGTTTTCCAATCCGCTTTGCCGATGCAGAAACGCGAGTGCGCTGGAACCGATACGCCTCTCGCATCCATTCGGTGAGCGGAGGTTCGACCTGATCGCGGTGCACGACACGGAACACGTGAGCGTGCTTCGTCTTCGACGATGCCGTTACACGGTGCACTAAGGGAGACTTCACCACGCGGCCAAGAAAGACGACGACCTCGAGGTACTTCGTCTTCGGCCGTACAAAGAGGTAGCAGGTCTGCCGCGAAAACATGATGGAGTGGTGCGAGGCGTAGACACGCTGATCTCCGAACTCCAGCGCGGCCTCGCGCAGCCGCTCCCACGCGCCCCGCAGGTCGTCGTGCAGGTCACGCGTCAGCGCCGTTTCCGTCGTCGTCCAGCAGTCGTGCGCCTGGCCGGGTTCAATCCACGCTTTGCAGTGGTAGCACTGATGGCCGCCCTCGGCGACTCTGCCCTTCGGCTTCACGTGTGCTCGGTCCGCGCACAGTCGCATCGAGACTATAATCCCGCGTTCTGGTCTTTGCTTTGGTCTCGCTTGGAGGCAACATGCCGAAATTTCTCGTCAAAGCGTCCTACACCGGAGACGGCGCGAAGGGACTTCTCAAAGAAGGGGGCACCAGCCGCCGAACGACCGTGGAACAAATGGCGCAGCGGGCAGGCGGTCGAGTTGAGGCGTTCTACTACGCATACGGCGACACGGACGCTTACATCATCACCGATCTGCCTGATGCTGCTGCGGCGCTCGCGCTGAGTCTCGCCGTCAATTCATCAGGAGCCGTCCGTCTGAGCACGACGCCGTTGATTACTCCGGAGGAAGTAGACGCGGCGGCGAAGACATCCCTCTCCTACCGAGCACCTGGCGCATAGGCGGCAGGACGGCAAGGGCCGCCGTATTCGTCGGTGACCGCCGGGACGGAAGCTCGATCGTTTCAGGGCGCGGCAGAAAAGTCTTAATTCGTTAGTTGACAATGGCGCGTCCTGCCACTACTGTTGCGTGTGGTGTTCCTAAAGAATTCGGACATCTGGCGTGCACGATGAGCCGGCGTCCGTCGTCCTCCTTGACCGACGGCGAGTTGCGCATCATGCGGGCGCTGTGGGATCTCGGGCGGGCGACCGGCACCGAGGTCATCGAGCGCATGCAGGCGACCGATGGCTCCGTGCCGGCGTACAACAGCGTGCTGACGATGCTGCGTGTGCTGGAGCGGAAAGGCTACGTGAGGCATCAGAAGGACGGCCGGGCGTTTACGTTCGAACCACTCGTCGATCGCCAGGTGGCCCGGAAGAGCGCGCTGAGTAACCTCCTGACGAAGTTCTTCGACGGCTCGCCGACGTTGCTCGTTCTGGATCTCTTCGGGCACGACTCGCTCGACGCTGCGGAGTTGTCACGGCTGCGCGACGTCATCGATCACGGCGTGGCGCCGCCGGCGGCGCGGCGCAGGAGGAAGCGGTGACGTCGCTGGTGACCTGGATTTGGCAGGGGCTCGTCGTCGCCGGCGCCGCCGCTCTCCTCGTTCATCTGCTGCCACGCCTGAACGCCGCAACGCGTCACGCCATCTGGTGGATTTCGCTCGCGTTGGTGATCGTGCATCCATGGACCCCGTCAGAGGTGCCCTTCGAGCCCGTCCTGGGACCGGCTGGCGCAGACGGGGTCGCCGGGGGCCTGCTCTTTCTCCCGCAGCCGTCGGCGTGGATCGTCCTCGGCGCCTGCGCAGTGTGGCTCTGTGTCGTCGTGCTCCGCGGTTGGCAGATCGTTCGAAGCGTGAGGGAGATCGCGACGCTGAAGCGGCACTCCGCTCCATTCGATCCCGATGGCGAGCGTCAACTCCCCTTGTGGCGCGCCGCCGCACGTTCGGGCAGAGCCTGCGAGGTGCGCGTCTCGGACAGGCACGCGGGCGCCTGTGCGCTTGGCTTCTGGCGGCCGGTGATTCTGGTACCCGAATGGCTGGTGCGCGCCCTCTCTGATGCGGAACTCGACCAGGTCCTCATCCACGAGCACGCGCATCTTCAGCGGTACGACGATTGGTTTCGGTTCGTGCAGTGCACGGTGCGGGCGATCCTTGGCCTGCACCCGGCCATCTGGTTCATCGGCACGCGGATCGACATCGAACGCGAAGCCGCGTGTGACGATCAGGTCGTGGCCCGGACGGGCGCGCCTCGCGAATACGTCGATTGCCTGGCGCGCGTCGCCGCACTCGTCTCGACGCATCAGCGCCAGACGCCCGCAGTGGTTCCTGCTGTGATGCGGTCCTCCGCTATGCTGCGGTCCCGCATCACCCGGCTGCTCGATCGCCGATTGAATCAGGCTGGCCGTCTCGGTTGGATGCCCGCCATGGCGAGTCTCGTCGCGCTCACCGCCGTCGTGGTGGCGTCTGATCAGATGCCGCCGCTCGTGACGTTCGCCGACACTGGCGCCAGCATCGCATCGGAACAAACACTTTCGCCCACGGCCAGTGCGCTGCCGCGATCCGACAGATTGATCGAGCCGGCACCCGTGACGCCGGTGGTCCGGGCGGCGCGGAGTGCCGCCGCTCCAGTAATGGTCCACATTGCTTCGGTGATGCGCGACGCTGGACGTCCGGTCGAAGACGCCGGGCCCGGCGTTTTCGCAAGCGACCGTGTCGGCGCAGTCGACATCCAACCGGTCCTGCTCCACAGCCGTCCACTCCGTCCGTTCCATGAGGCGCCTGTTTCCCTGCCCGCGGAGGCGACGCTACCCGCCGTCGAACCGGAACCACAGGAGGCGTCGTTGCAACCGAAGCCGGACCCGGCGTTGTCCGAAGGGAACGCAGAGGCGCCGTCGCCGCGCGCTCACGATTCGTGGTCGGCCGTCGGCACCACGGCCGCACGCGCCGGGACCGCGGTCGCGGCACGCGCACAGCATCTGGGCCGAGGCATCGGCAAATGGTTTGCCAGCGTGGCCAGCACCGCGCCCAGAAACGCTCCACAGAAGAAGCATTGATGCGCGTGGGCGCATCGTTTCCATTCCGGTCTTTCTGTTCGCAGGCAGCGGACGTCCGCGGCCGCCGATCGAGGTTCAACGTTGCGCGTACATCTCATCAATCCCAGTGATCTCTCCTTTGGCCTGGCCGTCATCACGCCGCGATGGCTCTTCGTGCTCGCGGCGGCGACCCCGGAGCGGTTCGGCACGCCGGTGCTCGTCGATGAAACGCTCGAGCGGCTCGACCCGGCCACGCTGGCGCCGGGAGACGTCTGCGGCATCAGCATCCACACCGGCAATGCGTTGCGCGGGTACGAGATCGGTCGGCTCGCACGTGAACGGGGGGCCATCGTCGTCTACGGCGGCATTCACGCGACGCTGTTTCCTGATGAGGCCCGCGAGCGCGGCGGCGCTCACGCTGTTGTCACAGGCGACGGTGATCTCGCGTGGCCGCAGGTCCTGGCCGATTGTGAAGCGGGCAACCTGAAGCCGCACTACGACGGCGGTCGCGTGGAGGGCGCACGCTTTACGCCCGCACGGTGGGATCTGGTGCCGCGCGGGCGTTATATGTGGGCCTCCGTGCAAACCCTTCGCGGATGTCCGAAGCACTGTTCGTTCTGTTCCGTCTGGCGTACAGACGGTCAAGCGCCACGCAATCGCACCGCGACATCGGTCGTCGGTGAAATCGTGGAACTGCGGCGACGCGGGTTTCGATTCATCGCGCTGGCGGACGACAATTTCTATCCAGTGTCACTGCAGGACCTCGCGCAGGCCGCACGCCTGAAGGATCCGACACGGCTCCACGAACTGCAGACGATCCGCGCCGATCGATTCGCCTTGATGGCGCAACTTGCGCAACTGCCGCCCGACACCGTGTTCTTTACCCAGATCACGATGGAGGCCGCCGAAGACCCGGACTTTCTCGATGCGATGCGCGCCGCGCGCATCAAGGGCGCGCTCGTGGGCGTCGAGTCGGTCACGGCCGAAGGCCTCAAGGCCGTCTATAAGAACTTCAATCTCGCCGGTGATGAACTGGCGGCGCGTCTGCGCGCCTTTCGTGAGCGCGGCGTGCATGTGCTCGGGTCGTTCATCTTCGGGTTGCCGACCGACCGGCCCGACACCTTCGATGCGACGGCGGCGCTGGCAGGACAGGCCGACCTCACGTTCGCGCAGTTCGTCATGCTCACGCCATTTCCGGGCACAGTGGATTTCGAGAAATGGGAGCGGAGCTTCGGCGATGGTCCACCGACCGTGGACGGCGTCCCGATCACGCGCCACTGGCTGATCCCGGCAGAACGACGTCCCAAGTTCTACATGCCGCATCCGACGATGACGCCCGACGAGATCCGCGCGAATACGCAAAAAGTGTGGGATCGCTTCTACGCACTGCCCCACATCTGGCAGCGGAGCCGCTGCGTGGACTCGCTCCGCGGCCGGCTGGGGTTTCTGTTGATCTCGAAGCTGTATCGGCAGATGTACGCGAATACCGGCATCTCCACCGACAGCGCGCGCCGTTCGACATCCGTGCGATGGGCACGCTGGATCAGCCGCCCGTGCCAGCGGCTGTTTGCAGGCAAGCCGATGCCCGATCTGCAGATGCCTGTCGCGGGCGTGCCGCTGCGCGTGGGATCGCCGGCGAGCAGATCGTAAGGGTCCGACGTCGCTGAAGCAGCGTGGCCTCAGATCTCGAGGAGGTCGCGGCCGAGTATCACGGTTCCATGGAAGCGCGACTGCGCCGCGGCAATCCACATCTGATCAGTCACCTGCGGATCGTCGGCAGGGACGAGATGAGAGAGCACGAGGGTCTTCACGCCGGCGGCCTCCGCGATCCGCCCGGCATCTTCTGCCGACGTCTGGTGGGCGAGGATGCTCTGCTTCAACGTCGCCGCATTCTGTACGCGGCCCACGAGACGGTCGATTGCGGCCGGATACATCACCGAGTGCACCAGCACGTCGGCGCCGCGCGCGAGACGCACCAGACTATCGGATGGCGCCGTGTCGCCAGAGATCACGATCGACCGATCGTGAGCATCGAAGCGGTAGCCGAATGCCGGCACCACCGGCGGGTGATCGACCAGCGCGGCCGTGACTGTGACGTTGTCGTCAGACATCACCGCGCCGGCGCTTCGAATCTCATGAACGTGCACGAGCGGCACGAGCGGCACTCGCCCCTCGTTTGAGATCCGCGTCTCGATGTCGTACGCGTTCATCTCGAAGAACAGCTTCGTCATGTTCTCGAGCGGCGGAGGTCCCCACGTGTCGACACGCGTGCTCAGCCCTGCTGTCCACGCCAGCCAGATCAGGTTTCCGTAGCCGGCGTCGTGATCCGAGTGGTGGTGCGTGATGAAGATATGGCGAACGGTGCTGAGCGGCACGCCAGCGATCGCCAACTGTCGGGCAACGCCGTCCCCGCAGTCGACAACATAAGCGGTGTTGTTGCTGATGATCACTTGCGCCGGGGCGGCTCGCGTCTTTTGCGGCCGCGGGCCTCCTGCTGTGCCGAGGAGAATCAGTCTCGTACCGCGACCCTGGGCAGCGGCAGAACGGGACCCCGCTGCGAGGGCAGCGACCGCACCGGCGAGAAATGCGCGGCGGGTGATCGTCAGCACGGCTAGTTCTACGTACTTGTCGGTTGGCCGCGGCGCAGGTTCCACAGCCCACGTGCCGAGAGGATGCACGTAACCCCGCCAAGACCGCCGAGCGCCCAGAGTGTCCAGACGAAGAAGAAGCCGCCGCTGGACCGGGCGATGTCAGGGTAATGCGCTCCCCTCATGTGGAGGACCGGCATCAATGCCGCGAGCAACCCCACGACCAGCATGATGACGTGTCCCGATCGTCGTTTGGCGAGTACGAGCGTCCCATACAGGAGAACCGCGAGGACGACCAGCGCCGTGTTCGAGGACTCCGCCTTGGATATCCCGCGGACGATGTCGTCAGTAATGTGAAGCGTCAGGAAAAGGAGCGAGAGCAGAGAGGTGGTCACCAGAATTCCGGTTTCTTTCATCGATGCTCTCCGTATTCGATCAGCACGATCCGTTTTGACGATCACCTGCGGCTGGCGCGCCGACCGGGTCGAGGTATCAGGGGCATGCTGCGGCGGCGCCCGCTTGACGTGCGCAGTATGCACGCAGCACGATCCGCGACGCCATGCGGATTCTACTTACGTTTGTCTTGTTTGCGCTCATTCCCGTGATGCCGACCCCAGTCCAGCAGCCGGCGGCGGCGCAAGAGAACGTTCAGGCGTCGCTCATCGAAGTCCCGGCCGGCGTCCCGGCGGATGCGACGCACTACACGATCATGATGATGGGCAATCATGCCGGCATGAACATCGTCTGGCGGACGCCGGACGGCATGTCCCACGCCTTCTTCGCATTCAACGATCGCGGCCGCGGGCCCCGCATCACCGAGACGTATACGACCGGCACCGACGGCCTGCTGCGCTCCTTCGAGCTGTCCGGGAACGACTATTACAAGACAGCCGTATCGGAAACCTTCTCCGTCTCGAACGGCCGCGCAGTGTGGAAGAACCAGGCGGAACAGGGCGAAAAGGCCGCCGGCCGCGCGCTATACGTGCCGTACAACGGCGGAACGGCTGATGTGGCAATTCTCGTCAAGGCGGCGCTCGCCCAGGGCGGATCGGTCGCACTGCTGCCGGAGGGAGAGGCGCGTGTGGAGCGCGTGCAGCAACGCGAGCTGCACAACGGCAGCACCAAAATGACCGCATCTCTCTACGCGGTGTCGGGACTCGACCTGACCCCTTCCTACATCTGGCTTGACGAACACAACGACCTCTTTGCTGCCGGCGCGTCCTGGATGATGACCATTCGCGAAGGCTGGGAAAGTTCGGCGGCGGATCTTCAGCGGGCACAAACCGACGTCGAGCGCGTCCGCGCCGAATCGCTGGCCGCGAAACTCGAACACAAGCCCGCGTCGCCGGTCGTAATCCAGAACGTTGCGCTCTTCGACAGCAATGCCGGCGTCATCGTCCCGGACCAGACCGTGATCGTGTCCGGCAACCACATCGACCGCGTCGGAGCGGCGGCCGACACCCCACCTCCGCCAGGAGCGACCATCATCGACGGCCGAGGCAAAACGCTGCTCCCGGGATTGTGGGACATGCACGCGCACGTGGGGCCGAACGACGGCATGATGAATCTAGCAGTCGGCGTCACGACGGTGCGGGATCTCGCCAACGACACGGACGAACTCGAGGCGAGGCGCAAACGGATCGACGGGGGCAAGGAAATCGGCACACGCATTTTCCCCGCCGGCTTCATCGACGGGCCGGGTCCGTATCAGGGCCCGACGAAAATTCTCGCCTCAACCGAGCAGCAGGCTCGTGACTACGTGCGCTGGTACTCCGGACTCGGTTACCGGCAGATCAAGATCTACAGCTCTCTGAATCCGTCGCTCGTGCCGGCGATCGTAGACGAAGCGCACAAGCACGGCATGCGCGTCAGCGGCCACATCCCGGCAGGGATGACGGCTGCCGACGGCGTCCGCGCGGGCATGGACGAAATCCAGCACGCCAACTTCCTGCTGTTGAACTTCATGCCCGACGTCAAGGACAAGACGATGACACCGGCCCGCTTCACCGAAGTGGCGAGGCGGGGAGCCTCGATCGACGTCAATGGCGAGGCGATGCGCGACTTCATCGCGCTCCTCAAGGAACGTCACGTCGCGATTGATCCAACCGTCGCGATTTTCGAGGAGATGTTCGTCAACCGCGCGGGCAGGGTTCCCGAGTCATACGCCGACATCGCGCCGCGCCTGCCGGCGCAATTCCGGCGTGGCCTGCTGAGCGGCGGCCTGCCAGTGCCCGAGGGGATGGACCAGACGTTCAAGGCGACGTTCGCGAACATGCTGCGGCTGGTCAAGGTGATGTATGACGCGGGGATTCCAGTCGAATCGGGGACCGACTCGATCGCGGGGTTCACGCTGGAGCGCGAATTGGAGCTGCACGTCAAGGCCGGGATCCCCGCGCCGCGGGTGCTCGCCGATGCGACGCTCGGTGCCGCACGGATCATGAAGGCGGACGATCAGCTCGGATCGATCGCTGCCGGCAAACTCGCCGACCTCGTGCTGCTCGACGGCCACCCGGAGACCAACATCAGCGACGTGCGGAAGCCGTCGATGGTGATGAAGGATGGGGTGATCTACTACCCGAGTGAATTGAATCGTGAGCTGGGGATCGGCGCACCTGGCGCATCCAACACATCCCGCCGGTAGGTTGTTCGCCGGCGTCCAGTACGACATTCAGCAGGTCACCGACTCGCCGACGCTGCCGCGGGCCGACGCGGCACGGTTGCTGGGCGAAAGCGTCACCGTGGCCGACGAATTGATCGCCGCACGACGAGAGGTCCGGTTGGCGATGCTGGCCAAGTCATACGCGCTTCGGTTACGGGCCGAGCGTGTGGAGCAGACGGCGACGCGCAAGCAGGCTCTCATCGCCGAATCCGAGCGGATTCGGGACCAGACGGCCTTCACGAATGCTGATGGCTCGCCGATCGCCAAAACCGTCGACGACGAGTGGCGGGAAGGACCCGGGGCCGTGTTCGTCGGGTCTGCACCGGATGCGACGCGTGGACCGGCAATCGAGAAGTTCGTGGCGGCGCACCCGGACTTCTGGCCCGCCCGCATGTCGCTCGCACTGTATTACGAGGCCTTAGGTGACGACATCAAGGATGTCAGCGCCGCGTCCGCGGCGGCGCGAAAGCGGCATTTCGAGGCCGCCGACGTCCAGTTGACTCGGGCGTTGGAGCTCTCCAGCAATCCGGCCGATACGGCCCAAGCGTTAGGCGAGCGGATCGATCTGCTTCGCACGGACCGCTTGAACCGGCCTGCAGAAGCGGAGGCGCTGGCGCGATCCGCCATCTCCAAATATCCCGATCAGCCCGATTTGGTGATCCGCCTCGCCGAGGCTGCTGCTGCCGGGGGACGGCGTCCCGACAGACGCCGCCGTCCGGAGCGTGCGGGAGGCAGCGCCGGCGACCGCAGAGGCGCAGTACGCGGTCGGGACGTATCTGTGGAACATCGTCTACAAGAACAAGGATCTCCCGAAGCCGGTTGCAGCGAACGTCCTGGACGGCGCGGTCGCGTCGCTGGACGCAGCCCTCAAATTGCGACCCAACTACATGGAAGCGACGCTGTATAAGTCCCTCGTTCTGCGGCTGCAGGCACAGCGCGTCGAGCAGGATCCAGCGCGTGTGAAGGCGTTGCAGGCCGAGGCTGATCGGCTGGCGGAGCAGGCTAAGAAGTTACAGCCGGGCGGCAGATGACCGGCGATTCGCCGGCGCCTTTTTCGACGGAGCAGATCAATCCGCTGGGCGCCGCTGTGTATCGAATTTTGCGCTAGCTGGCGTCATTCACGTCGCCGTATTCGAGCGCGCCGGTGCCGGAAAGCAGCAGTGACGCCGGTTCCGGTGTCTGGGCCCGCCCTGTTGAGACTGGATGCTCCTCGGTGACACGCTCCCCTCTCCTTGCCAGCTTAGGGGAACACTGCTATTCTCCTGAACGTCTTAGGGGAGTGACATGTCCGGCGAAGCACAGCTCCTTCCGGGAACGCTCGACCTTCTCATCCTGAAGGCCGTCTCGCTCGGCCCGCTGCACGGGTACGGCATCCTGCTGCGGATCGGGCAGATCTCCGGCCAGGCCCTGCTCATCGAGCAGGGCGCGCTGTACCCCGCGCTTTTTCGCCTCGTGCGGCAGGGGCTGCTCGAGGCGAACTGGGGTACGTCTGACAACAACCGCCGCGCGAAGTTCTACGAGCTGACCGCGGCGGGCAAGAAACGCCTGCGCGCGGAGGCGGAAGGATGGCGGCGGCTCGCAGCGGCCGTCGCCTCGGCCCTCGCGGCCACCCCGGAGACGTTATGAATTTGTTTCGCCGCCCGCCGGATGACGAGATCGACGAGGAACTGCAGTCCCACATCCTGCTGCGCGCCGACGACCTGGAGCGCGTGGGCCTGAGCCGCCCCGAGGCCGAGCGCCGGGCGCGCACTGAACTGGGCGGAGCGCTGCGCTACCGAGAGGAATGCCAGGATGCAGCGGGTGGCACCGGTGTCGAGAGCGTCGTGCAGGACCTGCGCTACGGCACCCGGGTGCTGCGAAAGGCGCCCGGCTTCACCGGCGTCGCAGTGCTGACAATCGCGCTCGCGATAGGGGCGAACGTCGTCCTCTTCGCCGCGCTGAACGCGATTATCCTGCGGCCTCTGGATCTGCCGCAGCCGGAGAGCTTGTACTCGGTGCACCGGATTGCCGGAAAATCAGCGGCGCAGTCCTATCCCGATTACATCGACCTGCGGGATCGCAACACCAGCTTCGATGGCCTCGCCGCGTACGATTTCATCCTTGCGGGGTTCGACTCGGGCACGAGCCCGACGCGTTCGTGGGGCATTGCGGCGAGCGGCAACTACTTCGACGTGCTCCGCGTGCAGCCGTACCTCGGACGGCTGTTTCACGCCGCCGATGAACACGGGCCGAACAGCGCTCCGGAGATCGTCCTGACATACGCGTTCTGGCATTCGCATTTCCGCAGCGATCCATCCGTCATCGGCCGCGTCGTGCAGTTGAACAAGCATCCGTACACGATCATTGGCGTCACCCCGCCGAACTTCCATGGAACGCTGCTGTTCTTCTGGGGGGATTTCTTCGTCCCGCTGGTCAACCGCGAGGAGATCGTGGGAACGCCCTTCATGAACGACCGCGGCAATCGCGTGATTTTCATGACGCTGGGCCACCTCAAGCCGGGCGTGACGCCCGGACAGGCGGCGGCAGACCTCGACGCCATCAGCACGCGCCTCGAGCAGGACTATCCGAAGGAGCACAAACACGCGGCCGTATCCCTCGCCCGACCCAATCTGTACGGCGACTACGTCGGTGGCCCGGCGCGCGCGTTTCTCACGGCGCTGATGTTGCTGGGCGCGCTGATCCTGGTCGCTGCGTGCGCGAACCTCGGAAGTCTCTTCGCCGCCCGCGCCGCGGATCGCTCGCGGGAGATCGCCCTTCGCCTGGCGCTCGGAGCTGGTCGCTTCCGCATCGTGCGCCAGCTCCTGACGGAGGCCATCCTGATGTCCGTCGCCGGCGGCGCCCTCGGCCTCTGCGGGGGACTGGTGGTCGTGCGGTGGCTCGCAGCGTGGCAGCCGTTTCCGCAGTACCCGATCAACATCCCCGTGAGCCCCGACGCGCGCGTCGTCGTCGTCGCTGCCGTGCTCGCGATCGCGAGCGGGCTGTTCTTCGGCGCGGTGCCGATCCGGCAGGCGCTGCGCACCGACCCTTACGAGGTGGTGAAGTCGACGTCGCGGACGACGGTGGAGCGCCGGTTCACGTTTCGCGACGCGCTGGTCGTGGCGCAAATCGCCATTTGCGCGGTGCTCGTGACGGCGTCTCTCGTCGCGGTGCGAGGCCTCACCCGGTCACTGCACGCGCACTTCGGTTTCGATCCGGAGAACGTGCTGCTCGCCGAGACCGTGCTCGACATGGCAGGCTACCGCGGAGGCGAGGTTGCGCCGATGCAGAAGCGGATGCTCGAGGCCGTGCAGGCGATCCCCGGGGTTGCCGCAGCGGGGCTTATCAGTTGGCCGCCGCTCGCGACCGGCGGGGGGGACAGCGCGAGCGTGTATGACGATGCCGGCGCCGAGTTCACGCCACGCACGGCCGCCGCGACCGCGCTGCACTTCCGCGTGTCGCCCGGCTACCTCGCGTCGGCACGGACCACACTCCTGGCGGGCCGCATGCTGACCGACCATGACGACACGACCGCCCCGCGCGTAGCCATCGTGAACACCGTGTTGGCGCAACGCTTGTTCGGATCGCCCGCCGCTGCGGTCGGCCACTACTTCAGGTTTACGGAAGCGACGCGAGTGCAGGTGGTCGGAGTCGTGGAAACCGGGAAGTACGCCACGCTGACGGAGGTCCCACAGCCGGCCGTCTTCGTGCCGCTGTCGCAGTGGCCCTCCAGCGACACGTGGCTGGTGGTGCGGGCCAGCGGCGATCCCCAGCCGATCGCCGGCAGCCTTCGCACCGCCCTCCACGATCTCGACGCCGGGTTGCCGGTCACGATCGAGAGCTGGAGCAGCGGGATGGACCTCGTTCTCTTCCCGGCACGCGTCGCAAGCGTGTCGCTCGGCGTGCTCGGGTTGATGGGCGCGGTGCTGTCGCTCAGCGGCGTGTTCGGGATCGCCGCGTACTCGGTCAGTCGGCGCATGAGAGAGTTCGGTATCCGGATTGCGCTCGGTGCCCAGCGGAAATCGATCCTGTCAGCGGCGCTCGGGCGTGCACTGCGGCTGCTCGCCGTGGGCTCGGCCGTGGGCGTGGCCCTCGGCGTGCTCGGCGCGCGCGTGCTCGCGTTCATCGTTTACGATGCCACGCCGCGGGACCCGCTGGTCCTTGGAGGTGTACTCGCCGTGATGTTTGCGCTCGGCCTGCTGGCCACATGGATTCCGGCGCAGCGGGCGCTGTCGATCGATCCCCTGTCGCTGCTGCGGCAAGAATAATCGCGTCGACGAGCGTCACGTCTACTGAATCGAACCACGCATGCTCCGGCGGCTGGAGAAGGTTAGACTCGCCGCCATGGGCCTCCTCATCTTCAGCATCGACATCACTCTGGACGGCTGCGTTGACCACCGCGAGGGAATCGCCGACGACGAGACGCATGCCTTCTTCACCGGTCTCATGGACGAGGCCGATGTGATGCTGTGGGGCCGCGTCACCTACGAGATGATGGAGAGCTACTGGCCGGCTGTCGCGCCGGCGACGAGGAGGCCCGGCCGGCCACGCGCGAGTGGGCGGTCAAGCTGGAGGCCAAACCCAAGTATGTGGTGTCCTCCACTCGCAAGGACTTCTCCTGGAACAACAGCCACGACGTCGCCGGGGATCTGCGCGCGGCCGTTCAGAAGCTCAAGGGCGTCACTCCCGGCGGCCTGCTGCTCGGCAGCGGTAGGCTGGCCACCGAGGTCGACCGACTCGACGTGATCGACGAGTACAAGTTCCTTCTTCACCACCGGATCGCGGGCCACTGCCCGACCCCTTCTCAGACGGGTCTGCCCGCCACCCGGCAGCAGCTGGTCTCAGTCCGGCCGTTGCGCAACGGCGCGGTCGCGCTGCACGACCGCCGCGCAGGGTGATT
>Ga0308176_10001818_pt1 | contig 13423 bp, 12 predicted proteins | sample PhyCR2_3_FD_203890 | JGI IMG/M metagenome (GOLD analysis project Ga0308176, IMG submission 203890) | Soil microbial communities from UC Gill Tract Community Farm, Albany, California, United States - DLSLS.C.R2 | ecosystem: Environmental > Terrestrial > Soil > Agricultural land | place: USA... | reverse complement strand
TCGCCGGGCCGTCACCGGTGAACGGCGTCGACTCGTCGTGGTCCTCCGGCGGCTGCACGGTCCGCACGATCGGCAGGCCGAACTTCTCCGCGTACTCCCAGTCGCGAGCGTCCTGGCCCGGCACCGCCATGATCGCGCCGGTGCCGTAGCCCATCAGGACGTAGTCCGCGACGAACACCGGGACCTGCTTGCCGTTGACGGGGTTCGTCGCCCAGGCGCCGGTGAACACACCGCTCTTGTCGCGCCCCTCGGTCTGCCGCTCCACCTCGCTCTTGCGAGAGGCCGCCAGCCGGTATGCCGCGACCGCGGCCGTGGGAGTGGCCTCACCGCCCGTCCAGGCCGGGTTCACACCCTCGGGCCAGTCCCCTTGGGAGACAATGGTCTCCAGCAGCGGGTGCTCGGGCGCCAGCACCATGAAGGTGGCGCCGAACAGGGTGTCCGGCCGGGTGGTGAACACCTCGATGGAGGCGTCGTGGCCGACGACGGGAAAGACGACCCGAGCACCCTGGCTACGCCCGATCCAGTTGCGCTGCATCAGCTTGACCTTCTCGGGCCAGTCGACCCGGTCCAGGTCGTCGGCGAGCCGGTCGGCGTAGGCGGTGATGCGCATCATCCACTGGCGCAGGTTGGTCTTGAACACGGGGAAGTTGCCCCGCTCGGACCGACCGTCGTTGGTGACCTCCTCGTTGGACAGCACGGTGCCCAGGCCGGGAGCCCAGTTGACCGGCGCCTCGGAGGTGTAGGCCAGGCGGTAGCCGTCGAGGACGCTGGCCTGCTCGACCTCCGACAGCGCCGACCAGGCGCGGCCGTCAGGGGCCGGACGGGTGCCGTCCTCGAACTCGGCCACGAGCTCGCTGATCGGTCGCGCCCTGCCGCGGCCGCCATCCGCGCGCTCGGCGTCCACGTCGTACCAGGAGTTGAAGATCTGCAGGAAGATCCACTGCGTCCACTTGTAGTACGCCGGGTCGATCGTGGCGATCGAGCGCCGGTCGTCGTGGCCGAGGCCCAGGCGCCGCAGCTGGCGCTTCATGACGACCATGTTCTCCTCGGTCGTCTTGCGCGGGTGCTGGCCGGTCTGCACGGCGTACTGCTCCGCCGGCAGGCCGAACGCGTCGTAGCCCAGGCAGTGCAGCACGTTCTTGCCGGTCATCCGGTGGTAGCGGGCGAAGACGTCGGTGGCGATGTACCCGAGGGGGTGGCCGACGTGCAGCCCGGCCCCGCTGGGGTAGGGAAACATGTCGAGCACCAGGAACTTCTGCCGGCCCGCGACCTCGTCCGGCTGCGCCCACGGGCCGGCCGGGTTGGGGGCGTGGAAGGTGCCCCGCTCCTCCCAGCGGTCCTGCCAGGCCAGCTCGATCTGCTCGGCCAGCTCTGCGGTGTACCGGTGCGGCGTCTCGCTCATCTCGTCCTCAAGTCCTGGGTGCCTGCTCCTCACATGACAAAGCCCCTCGCACAGGAGGGGCTGCCGCGGTGGCCTCGGTAGTCCGTCGGGCCAGCGCGGCTAGGTAAGGAGGAGGCGCCGTGCCATGGCCCAAGGCTAGCGCAGCGCCCCCGGGCGCTCTCACGCGAGCCGACCACGCGGCATACGGCCTCTGCTCGGGGGCAGATTGCGTCAATTGCGTGATGCGCCGCAACTCGGCGCATCGTACGTTTGGGGGATGGTGACGGGGACCGAACGGCTGATGGGCAGGCTCAAGCGGCGGGGGCCGGTGTGTGGGGACGTCGGCGGGCTGCTGTTCTTCGTGTTCTGGATGACGCGCGCCCGGCAGAGTGCGCTGCCGCCCGGCGTGGGGGTCCTCGTCGACCTGGCGACCGTGGCCCTGGTGCTCGTCGCCCTGCTCGGCTACCAGCTGGCCCAGGCGTCCGCGCCGGCGGCGTGGCTCGGTTGGGGTGGCGTGGCGGCTGTCGGCCTGGGGTTCGGGGGCTCGTTGGCGCTGCTCTCGGCCGGCCTGGTGCTGTTCGGCATCTCGATCGTGCGCTGTGGCGTGCACCCCCGCCTGCCGGGATGGCTGCTCGCCGGCGCCGGCTGGGCGCTGATGGTGAGCGTGGCCCTGGCGCCGGGGTTCGGGCGGGCCTGGGCGAACCTGTCGATCGGCTGGTCGGTCGTCATGGGCGCCGCGCTCGTCGTGGTGGCTGCGGCGCTGGCCGACCTCGACGTCATCGAGCGCGCCGAGGCGCGCGAGCGCGCAGGGAGCCACGCGACCGCCTGGCGCTGACCTGTAGCAGGTCAGTGGTGGTACTCGTGCATCACCGCGTGGCCCCTGCCGCGGCTGATCAGCCAGCGGTTCACCGGCACCGTGACGACGAACGCGAGCGCCAGCGACCCGGCCAGTGAGACCCAGAACAGCAACTTGCCGAGGCCGGCGTCCATCGCCCCCGGCACGACCAGCATGACGGCGTTGTCGATGAGCTCCATGACGCTGATCGACACCGTCTCGGCCGCGCCCACCACGGCGAGCGCCGCCGCGAACGGGACACCCGCGCGCAGCACCGGGCGGATGGCCAGGGAGTAGCCGAACACGAACGCCAGCGCGATCGACAGCACCACGGTCGCGAGGTTGTGCCAGCCCAGGGCGGTGCCGACGAGCATGCCGAGCACCTCACCGATGGCACAGCCGAGGAGACAGTGGAGGGTGGCCGACCTCGCTTGGGACCAGAGGCTGTCGGCCGCTGCGGTGTGGCCGGGTGACTGGTGCTGGTGAGTGCTCATATCGGTCGCAACCATACCCCCTCCGGGTATATTCCGATAGGTTGGCCCCCATGGACTCACCCACCCACGCAGACCTGCGCGCTGTCATCGACGACCTCCTCCCCCGGATCGCCGCCATCCCCAACGAAGCGTGGGACCAGCCGGCGCACCGCCTGGAGTGGACCTGCCGCGAGACCATCGCGCACCTCATGGACGACTTCACCGCGTACGCCCTGCAGCTCTCCGGGGCCACGCCGCCGACGAGCGACTACCTCCCCCTGGTCGAGGCGGCCCAGGTGCGACCCGACGGGCCGCACTTCCTGATGCTGCCGGAGCGCGAGGCGGGCACCGCCGGCATCGTGCAGGCGCTCGACGCGACGGGCGGGCTGCTCGAGGCGGTCTGCGCGACCGCTCCACCGGAGCGTCGCGGCTTCCACCCGCGGGGCACGGCCGACGCGAGCGGCTTCGCCGCCATGGGGATCACCGAGTGCGTGCTGCACGCCTTCGACGTGCTCACCTCGATGGACGTGCCGTATGCCGCGGACCCGGCTGTGTGCGCGAAGGTCCTGGACCGCCTGTTCACCGGTGCGACCCGCACCGACGACCCGTGGCACGACCTGCTCGCGGCATCCGGTCGCACGCCGGAGACCCGCGGGCAGGACTGGACCTGGGACTCGTCAGTCCGTGACTAGTTGTATGACAAGTTTGACACTTGTATGATGGCTGGGTCCAACTCAGTCGACCCCCCGAGGACCCGCCATGCCCGCCGACCGCATCCGCCACGTCTCGCTCTCCTCCGTCGTCCTGCCGCTGGAGACGCCGGTCAGCGACGCCAAGGTCCTGACCGGGCGGCAGAAGCCGATGACCGAGGTGGTCTTCCTCTTCGCCGAGGTCGCGAGCGAGCAGGGCCACCACGGCATCGGCTTCTCCTACTCCAAGCGAGCCGGCGGGCCGGCGCAGTACGCGCACGCGAAGGAGGTCGCCGAGAACCTGCTCGGCGAGGACCCCTCCGACATTGCCAAGGTCTACGACAAGCTGCTGTGGGCCGGTGCCTCCGTCGGGCGCAGCGGGGTGGCGACGCAAGCACTCGCAGCCATCGACATCGCTCTGTGGGACCTCAAGGCCAAGCGTGCCGACCTGCCCCTCGCGAAGCTCCTTGGCGCACACCGGGACTCGGTGCGCACCTACAACACGACGGGCGGCTTCCTCCACGTGCCGATCGAGGAGGTCAAGGCGCGCGCAACCCAGTCGCTCGCCGGCGGCATCGGCGGCATCAAGATCAAGGTCGGCCAGCCTGACCTCAAGGAGGACCTGCGCCGGCTCGCCGCCGTCCGCGAGCACCTCGGCGACGACGTGCCCCTCATGGTCGACGCGAACCAGCAGTGGGACCGCCCCACGGCGCTGCGCTTCGGCCGCGCCGTCGAGGACCTCGGGCTGGTCTGGATCGAGGAGCCGCTCGACGCCTACGACGCCGAGGGCCACGCCCAGCTCGCGGCCGCCCTCGACACCCCCATCGCCACCGGCGAGATGCTCTCCAGCGTGGCGGAGCACGTGCGCCTCATCGACGCCCGTGCCGCCGACATCATCCAGCCCGACGCACCGCGGATCGGTGGCATCACGCCCTTCCTGCGCCTGGCGACCCTGGCCGACCACGCCGGTCTTCAGCTCGCACCGCACTTCGCGATGGAGATCCACCTGCACCTCGCCGCTGCCTACCCGCGGGAGCCGTGGGTGGAGCACTTCGAGTGGCTCAACCCGCTGTTCAACGAGCGGCTCGAGACGGTCGACGGTCGCATGGTCGTGCCCGACCGGCCGGGTCTGGGCTTCACCCTGAGCGAGCAGTGCAAGGCCTGGACCGTGGACAGCATCGAGCTCGGGCGGGTCTGAGCCGTGCCCGGCGCCGCTCTCGACCGGGACAGCCCCCGTGGCCTCGCGCACGAGCTCGTGGAGCGCCTCAAGGAGCAGATCCTCGCCGGTGACCTGGCCCCCGGCGACCGGGTTCCGACGGAGTCGGCCCTGGCCGAGGAGTTCGGCGTCAGCCGGACCGTGGTCCGTGAGGCGGTCTCCCGGCTGCAGGCTGCCGGGTTGGTCGAGACCTTCCAGGGCCGGGGCTCGTTCGTCCTCTCGCTGCCCGCCACCGAGGCCTTCTCCATCGACGCCTCACGGGTGCGCACCCATGCCGACGTCCTGGACCTCATCGACCTGCGGATCGGCCTCGAGGTCGAGGCCGCCGGTCTGGCGGCCACCCGGCGAACCGCCCACCAGCTCAAGGCGGTCGAGCGCGCACTGTCGGAGTACAAGCGGCTCGGGGACAAGCCGGACGGCGGTGTCGAGGCGGACTACGCGTTCCACCTGAAGGTGGCCGCCGCATCGGGCAACCGGTTCGTCACCGAGCTGCTGGGCTCACTGGGCCCGGCGATGATCATGCTTCCGCGCACGAGGCTCGACGCGGCATACACGATCTCGGACGCGACGCACCTGACCCGGGTCACGCTCGAGCACGAGAACGTCTTCCTCGCGGTCGAGCGGCAGGACCCCGAGGCGGCGCGCGCTGCCATGCGGCTGCACCTGTCCAACTCGCGGGCGCGGCTGCAGGGCTGAGCTACCAGCGCCCGGTGTTCGGGGTGAAGCCGGGCACCACCGAGCGCATGTATGCCGTGTCCTCACGTCCGCGCTGGCCGCACCTGAGGTACTGCTCGTGGAGACGCCCCAGGGCGTCCCCGTCGAGCTCGACGCCGAGCCCGGGGCCGTCGGGCACCTGGACGCTGCCGTCCTTGAACTCCAGCGTCCCTGGCACGACGAGGTCCTCGGTCTTCCAGGGGTAGTGGGTGTCGCACGCGTAGGTGAGGTTCGGCGTGGCCGCGGCCAGCTGCACCATGGCTGCGAGGCTGATGCCGAGGTGGCTGTTGGAGTGCATCGACAGCCCCATGCCGAAGGTCTGCGCGATGCCCCCGAGCAGGGCGGACTGGCGCAGCCCGCCCCAGAGGTGGTGGTCGGACAGCACGACCTGGACGGCGTCCGCGAGCACCGCCGGCTTGAGGTGCTCGAAGGCGATGACACACATGTTCGTGGCCAGGGGGACGTCCACCTGGCGGGCGACCTCGGCCATGCCGGCGATGCCGGGAGTCGGGTCCTCGAGGTACTCCAGGACGCCGTCGAGCTCGCGGGCCACCCGGACCGAGGTGGGGACGGTCCACGCGCCGTTGGGGTCGATCCGCAGCTTGTGGTGGGGAAACGCCTCGGCCAGCGCCCGCATGGTCTCCACCTCGTGGGCCGGCTCGAAGACGCCGCCCTTGAGCTTGATGGCGGTGAAGCCGTAGTCGTCGACCATCCGCTGTGCCTGTGCCACCAGCTGGTCCGGTGTGGTGGCTTCGCCCCAGTCGTCGCTCTCCTGACCGGGGTGCCCGGCCCACTTGTGGAAGAGGTAGGCGCTGAAGGGCACCTCGTCGCGACCCCTGCCGCCGAGCAGGTCGCTGACCGGTCGGCCGAGCTCCTTGCCCTGGAGGTCGAGCAGCGCCACCTCGAAGGGCGACATGACCGTCTCGAGGGCGCTGGACACGTCCAACATGCCGCCGAAGCTCGCGCCCGCTCCCCCGGTCTCGGCACCGAGCACGCGAATGACGGTGCGGCGCAAGGCATGCAGGTCGTACACGTCGAGTCCGGGCAGGGCCGAGGCCACCGCCTCGAGCCGCGCCAGGTGGGTGTCGTCGGCGTACGTCTCGCCGAGGCCGACGCTGCCCGAGTCGGTGTGCACCTGCACGACCGCGCGCAGGGCGAACGGCTGGTGCACCCCCACCACGTTGAGCAGCGGTGGGTCGCGGAAGGCGACGGGGGTCACCTCGACCCGCGAGACCCGCGAGACCCGCGACCCACTCATGCCTTGACTGCGAGGACCGGGACGCTCGCCTCGAGCAGGATGCGCTGGGCGTCACTGCCGAGGATCAGCTTGCCGACCGGTGAGCGGTGCCGCACGCCGACCACGACGAGGTCTGCGCCGGTCTCCAGCACGAGGGCCTCGAAGGTGTCCGGCAGGTCGTCGTCGTGCAGCGGCTGGCGGACCTCGGCGGCGACATCGGCCCGCTTGGCGCGCTCGAGGACCCGCTGGACCTGCGCCGCGGAGATCATGTCGTCGTCCACCGGGGCCCCACGCCGTGGCGAGTTCACCACGATCACGTCGGCGCCCCGCAGCCGCGCCTCCGCGAGGCCGGTCTCGAGGGCAGCCTCGCCCTCGGGGGTGTCGACGTAGCCGATCAGGATGGTCACCGGACGTTCTCCTTGGGTCGGGTGTCGGCCGGCCGCTGCTCGACCACCGGTGCGGCGGCCGGGCGGACGCGCCTCAGGAGCCTCGTGAGGACGGGCCACAGCACGACGACGACGAGCAGGGCGAGGATGGCGCCCGAGATGGGGCGCGTCACGAAACCGGTCGGGTCGCCGCCGAAGATCACCAGCGAGCGCCGGGCACTGGACTCGACCAGCTGGCCGAGGACGAAGGCCAGGACGAGGGGGCCAGGTTCGAAGCCGGTCTTCTTCATGAGGTAGCCGATCACGCCGAAGGCCACCATGACGAAGATGTCGAAGGTCGAGTTGTTGATCGTGTAGACCCCGAGGACGGTGATCAGGCCCGTGATGGGCGCCAGGATCGCCGGCCGGATCCGCAGGATCCGGACGAACAGTCCGACGAGCGGGATGCTCAGGACCAGCAGGATCAGGTTCCCGATGTACATGGAGTTGATGACGCCCCAGAACAGGTCGGGGCGCTCGTTGACCAGCTGCGGCCCGGGGGTGATGCCGAGGATGAGCAGGGCGCCGAAGAGCATCGCCATCGAGGCGTTCGCGGGGATCCCGAGCGTCAGGAGGGGGATGAACGAGGAGGTCGCGGCGGCGTTGTTCGCGGTCTCCGGTGCGGCCACGCCCTCGATGGCGCCACGACCGAACCGCTCGGGGTTCTTCGCCCGGCGCTTCTCGGCGGCGTAGGCGGCCAGCGAGGCGAGTACGGCGCCGCCGCCGGGCAGCACGCCCAGGCCGAACCCGATGGCCGAGCCGCGGCCGATGGCCCCGGACGCCTCCCTGAGGTCCTTCCGGGACGGCCAGACGTTGGCCACCGCGGCCGGCACGTGCGGCTTGCCGTGCCGCTCCTCGAGGTTGTAGAGGATCTCGCCGACCCCGAACAGCCCCATCGCGACCACGACGAAGTCGATCCCGTCGGAGAGCTGGAGGCTGTCGAAGGTGAACCGGCCGGCGCCCGTGAAGCTGTCGCGGCCCACCGTCGCCAGCAGCAGGCCGAGGGCCGCGGCGACCAGCGACTTCAGGACGTTGCCGTTGCCGATGGTGGCGACGAGCAGCACCCCGAGCAGGGCCAGCGCGGCATACTCCGGCGGTCCGAAGTCGAGCGCGAAACCGGCGACGAACGGCGCGAGGAAGGTCAGCCCCAGGATGGCGATGGTCGCGCCCACGAAGGACCCGATGGCGGCGACCCCCAGGGCGGTGCCGGCGCGGCCCTGCTTCGCCAGGGCGAAGCCGTCGAAGACGGTGACCACCGACGAGGCCTCGCCGGGGAGGCGGAGCAGCACCGAGGTGATCGTGCCGCCGTACTGCGCGCCGTAGTAGATGCCGGCCAGCATGATCAGCGCGGAGACCGGGTCGATGCCGTAGGTGATCGGCAGCAGGATGGCGATGGTGGCGGCCGGGCCCAGACCGGGCAGGACGCCGATGAGCATGCCGATCAGCACGCCGATCAGGCAGTAGAGGAGGTTGCCGGGCTGGACGACGAGTGCGAACCCGTCGAGGAAGGCATGGATGTCCATGGTGTCGTGGCCTCAGAGGAGGTGGGGCAGCGGGATGTGCAGCCCGTAGAGGAAGAGGAGGTAGAAAGCGGCGACCGTGGCGACGGACACCACGATGGTGCTGCGCCAGCTCTCGCCCCCGAGGAAGCGCAGCCACACGACGCACAGCAGCAGGGCCGGGATCTCGAAGCCGACCACCGGCAGCAGGACGGCCAGCAGCACGAAGGTGACCAGTCCCGCAGCCGGGAGCAGGCTTGAGCGGCTGAACGCCTCCGAGTCGTGCAGCCGGCGGCCGACCACCAGCAGGACGGCGGACAGCGCCGCCACGAGCACGCTGACCAGGAACGGCCACAGGCCGGGGCCGGGCTCCCGCAGGGAGCCCAGCCCGTAGCCGAAGGAGAGCACTGCGCCGGCGAGACCGACGATGAGGAAGACGAGGGCGGCGACGACCTGGTGGGCTGGGCCACCCTCCGGAGGACGCTCCTCGGCGAGGTCCGCGGCGACCTCGGCCTGCAGCTCGGCGAGGATGTCCGGCTCCGCCCCGCCCGCTGCCGGGGGCGTGGAGCGCCCGGCAGCGGGAAGGGCAGGCTCCCGGTGGTCACCCATGGTCACTCCTTGGCGGTCGTGCCGAGCGGGCCGGGCGAGGTCGCCCGTCCTCACTTGGCCCCGAGGTTGAGGTTGTACTGCTTGACCAGGTCGGCGTAGCGCTGCTGGTCGGACTTGAGCTGCTGCAGCACGGTCGCGCCGTCGACCTCCATCGGGGTCAGGCTGTTCTGCTTGTTGAAGGCCTTGTAGGCGTCGGTCTGGAAGGTCGCCTTCATGCCCTTGACGACCGCGTCCTTGACGTTCTGGGGCGTGCCCTTCGGGACCGTCATGAAGCGGTACTGGGTCACCTCGACGTTGACGCCGCTCTCCTTGGCGGTCGGGGTGTCAGGCAGGTACTGCACCCGCTCCGGACCGAAGACGACCAGCGGCCGCAGCTTGCCGGCCTTGACGTTCTCGAGCGCCTCGCCGATCTGCATGCAGGCCGTGTTGACCTGGTTGCCGAGCAGCGCGGTGAGGGTCGGGGCGCCGCCGTCGAACGGCACGGCCTTGGCCTTGACCCCGGCCGTGGAGTAAAGGAGTGCACAGGACAGCTGGGCGCCGGTGCCGACACCGGAGGTGCCGTAGGTGACCGTCTTGGTCGCCGCCTTGAGGTCGGCGATGGAGGAGTACCCGCTCTTGGGGTTCGTCACCATCACGTAGTCGTCGCGCGAGACGCCCTGGACGACGTCGAAGTCGTCCACCTTCGTGACCTCGCTCTCCGGCACGGCGAGCGGGGTGATGGTGAACAGCGAGGCGTTCTGGATCGAGATGGTGGAGCCGTCCGGCTTGGCCTTGGCGACCTCGGCGGCGGCCAGCGCGCCGTTGGCGCCCGGCTTGTTGATCACGGGGAAGGAGGCCTTGAGCGAGTCGGCCAGCCCCTTGGACACGGCCCGGCTGATCAGGTCGCTCGAGCCTCCGGCGGAGGCGCCGACGTACATCTGCACGGCACCGGTGGGGTAGCTCGCCGTGGAGCCCCCGCCGCCGCCGGTGGTGGTCTTGACTGCCGAGCCGCAGGCCGTGAGCGCCAGGGCCGCGACGGCACCGCCGGCGACCGCGAGCGCGCCGTGACGCGTCCGTGGGAACATCATCCGTTTCTCCTTTGAAAGGTCCACCTCGGCGAGGCCGCGGGTGCGGGGTGCTGGGTATGCCGCGTGGTCGCCTGCCGATTGCGAGGAGACTAGGTAGGCCTCTCGATGCCTGTCCAAGCCCGATGGGGCATGGAGTGATACCTTCGCGGCATCATGTTCTCGCTGGACCAAATCACTGCCTTCGTCGCGGTGGCCGAGGAGCTGCACTTCGGCCGTGCCGCCCAACGTCTTAACATGACCCAGCCGCCGCTCAGCCGTCAGATCCAGAGGCTGGAACGCGCCGTCGGCGTCACGCTGCTCGACCGGGACAACCGGCGGGTCACCCTGACCGCCGCCGGCCAGGCCTTCCTCGAGGAGTCCCGGCGCCTGCTGGCCCTGGTCGACACCGCCGGCGACCTGGCCCGCCGGGTCGACCGCGGTGCGGTGGGCACCCTGCGCCTGGGCTTCACCGCCGCGTCCGCCATCGGGCTGTTGGGCCCGCTCCTGCAGCACCTGCGCGAGGAGCTGCCCGGCGTGGACGTCATCCTCCACGAGCAGGTGACCGCCGGGCAGGTCGACGGACTGCTGCGGGGCGAGCTGGACCTGGGCCTGGCCCGCCCGCCCTTCGACTCCGAGACCCTGGCCTCCCGCGTCGTCCACCGCGAGGCGCTGTGCGCGGCAGTGCCCACCGGTCACCGGCTGACGGCGCTGGGTCGCCCGCTGTGCCCGGGCGACTTCTCCGGGGAGCCGATCATCAGCTACAGCCCGGTGCAGTCGCGGTACTTCCACGAGCTGACCGTGCGGTTCCTGACCAACGCCCACCCGAGCATCGAGCAGCAGGTCCACCAGGTCCTGACCGTGGTGCTCCTCGTGGCGGCCGGCCGCGGCTCGGCGCTCGTGCCCGCAGCCGCACGGAGCCTCGGCGTCCCGGGCGTGAGCTACCTCGACCTCGTCGAGGGCGGCAGTGAGTCCGTCGCCGACGCCGAGGTGCCGGGCTTCCCCGTGGAGACCCACGCGATCTGGAACCGCGACTACGCCAACCCTGCTCTCGGGCGCGTGCTCCAGCTGCTCGACACCTTTGCGGTCCCCGACCAGAGGTGACCCTCGATACCCACTGGGCATCGCGGCATACAAAAGGGATCTTGGACAGGCATCACTGGTTCTTCCTAGCCTGACGGCACATCCCAACCAGGCCGCACCCACGACACCACCGGAGCGGCCACGAACGAAGGACCGCCAGCGTGTCGCTGTACTCCCCCACCGAGCTCGCCGCCCAGCTCAAGACCGGGCTGCTCTCCTTCCCCGTCACGCACTTCGGCGACGACCTCGGCGTCGACGAGGCCGGCTACCGGGAGCACCTGTCCTGGCTCAGCGGCTACGACGTGGCGGGCCTGTTCGCCGCCGGCGGCACTGGTGAGGGCTTCTCGCTCACCGCGGCAGAGGTCGACCGGGTGGTGGCCATCGCGGTCGACGAGGTGGGCGGCAAGGTCCCCGTGCTCGCGCCCGCCACGGGCGGCACCGCCGTCGCCATCGCCCAGGCCAGGGCGGCCGAGGCGGCCGGAGCCGACGGCCTGCTGCTGATGCCGCCCTACCTGACCGAGGCCGGCCAGGCGGGACTGGTCGAGCACGTCGCCGCGGTCTGCGCGAGCACCCGACTGGGCGTCGTCGTCTACAGCCGGGCGAACGCCGTGCTCAGGGATGCTGCGGTCCTCGAGCTGGTGGGGCGCTGCCCCAACCTGGTCGGCTTCAAGGACGGAGTGGGCAACGTCGAGCAGATGACCCGCGTCTACGCCAGGGTCGGCGACCGCCTCACCTACATCGGCGGGCTGCCCACCGCGGAGACCTTCGCCCTCCCGCTGCTCCAGCTCGGGGTGTCGACCTACTCCTCCGCCATCTTCAACTTCGTCCCCGAGTTCGCCCTCGCCTTCTACCAGGACGTCCGCAACCAGGACCGGGACGCCGTCTACGCCAAGCTGAACGACTTCGTGCTCCCCTACCTCGACATCCGCGACCGCGAGCAGGGGTACGCCGTCTCCATCGTCAAGGCGGGGATGCGAGCCGTCGGGCGCCCGGCCGGACCCGTCCGCCCGCCGCTGCAGGACCTGAGCGAGGATGAGCTGACCCAGCTGACCGCACTCGTCAACAAGGTCATCTGAGGAGGCGACGTGACCACCACAGCACACTCGATCATCGCCGGCGTACCGGTGCCGGGCCACGACGGCTCGTTCCGCGCGCGGGACGCCCGGAACGGCGAGGAGCTCGAGCCCGCGTTCACCTTCATCGGCGCCGAGGAGGTCGCGCACGCGACGCGGGCGGCCGCCGAGGCCTTCGACGCCTACCGCGCGACGACGCCCGAGCAACGGGCGGCGTTCCTGCAGGCCGTCGCCGACGCCATCGAGGCGGACGGCGAGCGCATCGTCGCGCGTGCCGTCGCGGAGAGCGGCCTGCCGCAGGGCCGCCTCACCGGCGAGCTGGCACGCACGACCGGGCAGCTGCGGATGTTCGCCGACGTGGTGCGGCGGGGCGACCACCTCGAGGCCCGCGTCGACCCGGCCCAACCGGACCGAACTCCCTTGCCGCGCAGCGACATCCGCCAGCGACACATCGCGCTCGGACCGGTCGCCGTGTTCGGTGCCAGCAACTTCCCGCTGGCCTTCTCCACCGCCGGTGGCGACACCGCCTCCGCGCTGGCAGCCGGGTGCCCGGTGGTGGTCAAGGCCCACAACGCCCATCCGGGCACGACGGCGCTCGTCGCCGACGCGGTCACCCGCGCGGTCGCCGAGGCCGGCCTGCCCGCCGGCGTCTTCTCCGTCCTGTACGGCGCAGGCAACGCGGTGGGCCAGGCGCTCGTGGCCGACCCGCGCATCAAGGCGGTCGGGTTCACCGGCTCGCGAGCCGGCGGCCTGGCGCTGCTGCGCACCGCGAACGCCCGTCCGGAGCCGATCCCCGTGTACGCCGAGATGTCCTCGGTCAACCCAGTCTTCGTCCTGCCCGGCGCGGTGGCGAGCGACGCGAGCAGTCTCGCCGCGGCATACGTCGCCTCCCTCACCCTGGGCTCGGGCCAGTTCTGCACCAACCCCGGCCTGGTTTTCGTGCCGGAGGGCGCCGACGGGGACACCTTCGTCAAGGCGGCCGCCGACGCGGTCGCGCAGGCCGGTGGCCAGACGATGCTGACCGACGGGATAGCCGGTGCGTATGCCGCGGGCACGTCCGTCCTGCGCGAGACCCCCGGTGTGCAGGTGCTCGCCGAGGGTGAGGCCGGCGTGGCGCGCAACGCGCCGGCGCCGGTGCTCGCCTCG
>Ga0308176_10001817_pt1 | contig 13428 bp, 6 predicted proteins | sample PhyCR2_3_FD_203890 | JGI IMG/M metagenome (GOLD analysis project Ga0308176, IMG submission 203890) | Soil microbial communities from UC Gill Tract Community Farm, Albany, California, United States - DLSLS.C.R2 | ecosystem: Environmental > Terrestrial > Soil > Agricultural land | place: USA... | reverse complement strand
TGCGCCGTGGGGCCCGTGTGCGGCGGCTCGCCGGCGAGCATCTCGTAGAGCACCACGCCGAGCGAGTAGAGGTCGGTCCGCCCGTCCAGCTCGCGCTCGCCCGCCGCCTGCTCGGGGCTCATGTAGGCCGGGGTGCCCACCACGACGCCCGTCTCGGTCAGCTTGTCATCCCTGCCGCCGCTCAACCCGCGCGCGATCCCGAAGTCCGCCACCAGTGTGTTGCCGTCGTCGGTGAGCAGCAGGTTTTCGGGCTTGATGTCCCGATGGACGACGCCGTGACTGTGTGCGTACTGGAGCGCCTGCGCGGCCTCCCGCGCGATCCGGAGCGCATCGTCCACCGGGAGCTGCCGCTCCCGCCGGAGCCGGTCGCGCAGGCTCTTGCCCTCGACGAACGGCATGGTGAACCAGAGCCGGCCGTCCGTCTCGCCGGAGTCGAGCACGGTCAGGATGTGGGGGTGCTGAAGCCGCGCGGCGAGCTTGATCTCGCGCAGGAAGCGCTCGGGACCGAGCGAGTTGGCCAGCTCGCGATGCAGGACCTTGAGCGCGACCGGCCGGTCGTGCTTCAAGTCCTGCGCGAGGAAGACCGTCGCCATCCCCCCGCGCCCGAGTTCGCGCTCGAGCGTATAGCTACCGCCCAACCCTGCCTGCAGTTGCGCGCGGAGATCGGTCATGTCACGGGGGTTAAAGGAAGTGAACAGCCGCTACAATAGTAGGACCCGGGCCAACCGGACGGAAGGTTCGAGCCGGTCGAGCGTCTCGCTTAGGGTCGCCCACCAAGATGTAGATCCGGCCAGCTTGTGCTGCAGCGCTCGCTCCGGAACAGCGCTCACGGCTTGCCTTCCCGCTCGCTTTGGTGCCGGCCGCCGAAGGTATACACCATCGATACCGTGGCCCGCCGCGGCAGGATTGGGCGCGCGAGGAAGAGCCCTGATCCCGGCACGCTTTGCGCCGTGGGGTTGCCTTCCTCGAGTCCCTTGGACTGAAACGCGTTCAACAGGTTGACATCGATCCTCGCCCCACCCGGCACCCTGTACCCGATCCCCAAGTTACAATAGCTGTAGCCCGGTAAGGTTGTTCCGAGCTCGAGGTCCACCAGCCTGCTGGCGACCCAGTGGAAGTCGCCTTTGAGCTCGACCCGCCCAACGGAGTAGATCCCCGCCACGTTGCCGATCGTTCTCGGCACCCCGAAGATCCGTGCTCCGATGTCCGGTCCCGTGTTGAATTCCGCTTGCAGCAGCGTCGCGTTGCCGAACACCTCCAGCCGGTTCACCGGAAACGCGGCCAGATCCAGCTCGGCTCCGTACGAGCGGGTCTCGGGATTGCGTTCGATGACCCATCGGTTCGCGCCTGTCACCGAGTCCACTTCCACCCCTTGGCTGATCAGGTTCTCGAGCCCGGTGTAGAACCCATCGACGGTGAGCGCTACATCGCCAACCTGCGCCTTCACTCCGGCCTCCAGAGACTGCACCTCCTCGGCCGCGAACAGGTCGACCTGCTCCTGGGCCACCGCATTCACGGCGGCATCAAGCGCCGGCATCTTGTAGCCCCGAGCCGCCGCGGCGTAGAGCGCGAGATTGCTGCGGACCCTGAAGTCGAGGCCCAGCGAGCCCGCCCAGTCCGTGAGCTGGTGGGTGAAGTGACGGAAGCTGTGGTTGCCGACTACTTCATTGTCGAACGGAGTCGAGGGGTCACCGTCCAGGTCCACGGGCGACATGTTCTCCGCGCTTTGCACATAGTCATTGTACTCCACGCGCGCGCCCAGGTCGGCCCGAAGCCGTTTCGTAAGCTGGATCTCGCCACCCATCACGCCGGATACGATCGAGGTCTGTCCGGACCCGTTCACATAGCCCGTCAGGTAATTGCGGAACCCGTTCCTGGTGAGCTGCACCGGTGCTCCGCCTGGCGGCGTGACGACCGCATCGAGAAAGCGGGGGATGTCCCGGACGTCGGTCAGGATGTCGCTGAAGTACCAGCGATTGCCCTCCGTATAGTTCGCCACGTAGGCGCCCAGGGCGAGGGCATGCGGTCCAAAGGTCCGCCGCACCTGGAGCTGATCCTGCACTGCGGACACCGGTTTCTCGATGTGCCACTGACCTCCCGGAGCGACCAGCCCGTTGGGGGTGTCGAAGGACAGCGGCTGGCCCAGCGCGTCGAAGTGGTTGGTGTAGGTGAGTTGGACCGTGGTTCCGGCAGGCATCTGCAGGCCGCCCGCCTCGAACGGCGCGGTGGGCCATTCGTCGGCGGGGAAGGCGTTCAGCGGCACGATCGCGTTCCACTCCTGGTCGTTGTGCATCGCCTGGACGGTATTCTGGAGCCGCCACCCATTTCCGACATCGCCGGCGGCATCGACCGTGAACCAGGTGCCGACCGTCCTCAGGCCATTGCCCAACGGCAGCGTGACGTTGCCGGTCGGCGTCGGGACTTGGAGGTCCAGGCCCTCGGCGGTGTTCATGGAGGCGTAGTTGCCAAGTCCCGGGGCGTAGTCCGGATGAGCTGGATTGGTAAAAGGTAGAGGCAAGATGAACTGGTTGCGGTCGTCGATGTACTTGATCGACGCGCGCACGTACCCGTTGCCCCCCAACTGGCGCGTCACGTTGGCCTTGAGCTGGCCGCCGCGGATGCCGGGAAACCCCGGGTCCCGCACGCCGTGGTCGTAACGGTAGAAGCCGCCCGCGCTGAAGCGCCAATCCTGGCCCAGCGGTCCGCCGGCAGTGAGATCGTAGCGGGCGAGGCCCTGGGTACCCGCGGTCACCCTGGTTGTGGCGGCGAACTGCTCCCCACCGGTCTTGTTGATGAAGTTCACCATCGCGCCCGGGGTATTCGAGCCGAATAATGCAGAGGCGCCGCCGCGCACCACCTCGAGCCGGTCGATGTTCTCGTCGATGCGGAACAGGTTGTCGGCGTTCATCCAGAACGCCTGCATCGTCGGAAACACCGGCATCCCGTCCTCCATGAACATCACGTAGTCCTGACTGAGCACCCCGCGTATGCTGATGTTCTCGTTGACCTCGCCCCCCGAGCTTTCGACCCGCGTGAACCCGGGCACGTACCGCAGCAGCTCCGTCGTGCTCCGGGGGGAGGCATGCTCGATCTCGCGCGGCGTCATCGTGGTCACGGCCACGCTCGCCGCGAGGTTCTGTCGCGGGACCTGGGTCCCGGTGACGACCAGCGTCTGGAGCTGAAGCGGATCGCGGCGCAGGGTGAAGTCGAGCGGCACCCGATCGCCCATTCGCACGGCGACGATCGCCGAGTCGGGTCGAAAGCCGGGCATGCGCGCCAGCAGCGTCACGCTGCCGATCGGGACCGCGGCAAGAACGTACGTCCCGTCCGGGCGGGACTCCGTGCCGATCGGTGCGCCATGCAGCAGAGACACCTGGGCGCCGCCGACCGGTCCGCCGCGCTCGTCGAGCACCCTCCCAGTGATGGTCGCAGTCTGGGCTGGTGACTGCGCCAGGAGCATGGTAGCTGGCGTAAGGAGAGCAGGGAGGGGGATGAGGACGACCAGGGACGTCAGGCAGCGAGAGAAGTTCCGGATCATGGTACGCTCCGGGCCATCGAGGTGTTTCGAGCGCCTGCCGCGGGATCACCTTTTAGGAACACTCGCAGGTGCCGAAGGTGAGGCGTGGACGCAGGGCGCTGACTTCGACCGGCGGCATGTGATGAGCGGATTGGTTCGTGACACCTGGCGCGGTCACTATACGACGCGGGGCCGCGGTGCGCCAGCGCGAGGAGCTTCGGGTGTACGCTGGCGGACGGATCGGGTCCTAGGGGTACAGTTGCGCGCTCGACAGCCCGGCGTACTTCTCGATCACCATCTGGACGTTCTGAGTGCGTTCAGGTCGGAACGGCCCTACCCAGTAGCCCCGGCCGAAGTTCTGGACGACCAGGAAGAACATGAGGCCTTCCGCGCACTCCGAGTATCGAGCTGGGATGTCGAAGTCTTCACTGCCCTGTACTCCGACCGTCCCGAGCCATTGAGCGTCCCTGCTGCCGCACAGCGCGTACACGTCGACAGGCCGCGTGTTGTGACTGCGGACCCACAGCGGCATGGTCACCGGCTCCACCCCGCCGGGAGCGGGCCCGCACCCGAGCGCCAGACCCACCGCGGTCCAGGCTTTCAGCCTGACTCGCCGGAGGGAAGAATTCCTCAGGGCCTTCCCATTCCGCTCTCGCATCGTCCCCTCCTTGGCTGGACCTCGGATGGCTGACTGCCCGAGCGGAGCTTCTGACCGCTCTCCCTAATACACGGGAAAACCCGGCAAATGAGCTCAGGCGCATTCGAGACCGGCGGACGAGTGAGAGACTAGTGAAGAGAGATCCGGTAGTGCGGCGAGGCAGTCTGCGGTGGGCTGTATGGAATCCGGGCTAGCCCGGCCCCTGCACGAGGAGACGCTGGAACCTCGGATTGTTGCGGATGGGAGCCCAGAACGGGTCTACCCGCAGCCACGGAACGGTGAGCTCCTCGCCCCAGTGGCGGAGTTCGAGCACGCGCAGCGCTCGTTCCGGCTCTCCCGCCAACAAGGCCAACCGGGCATCGTCCTCTCCCGTTTGGTCCCGATCGTAGGTTCCCACGTTCTTCCGCGCCTGGGACCACAACGCGTACGCCTCGGCGCGCTGTCCCCGGACGGCGAGCGCCGCCGCGACGACCATCAGGTTGAACGGGTCCCCTGGAGCCTGCTTGAGCCGGACGGTGGCCACAGCGTACGCGGTGTCGAACTCAGCGTGGTACCGCACCGAGTCTCCCAGCATTCGGAGAAAGTGTGCCTTCACCTCCGCGCAGACCACCGTATCGTTTGCGAACACGCTCAGGGGCAATTGGGGTACGACCCGCCAATAGCCCTCGTCCAGGACGCCCGAGGCGTGCCATGGCCTCAACGTGCTGACCGCTGCGCCGATGAGCGCCATGCTGTCGACCCGCTCGGCAGCTCGGCGGATGATCCGCCGCGCCCCGTCGAGATCGCCTCGGTAGAGGTAGAGCACCGCCTTCTGAGTGTAAGGCCCCGGCAGATCGGGCTGCAGGGCGATCGCCTTGTCGTAGGTCCGCTCCGACTCGTCGAACCGGTGCGCCTGCTGATACAGGTAAGCGAGCACCACCTGCCGCATCGGGGTCCGCGGATCGAGCTGGGCGGAGCGCTCCACGTGCGCGATGCCCTGGCTCTTGGGCCCGTGGAGGTTCCACTCGACGTTTCCGAGGGTCATCAGCGCTTGCGCATCGTTTGGACGCAATCGGACCGCGGTCTCCAGCTCCTTGAATGCCCGTGCGGTATCCGCTTCCACCATGTACGCATACTCCCCGCGGGCCAGGTGGGCGTCGCTCAGCTCCGGGGCGAGTGTCAGCGCGCGCTCGATCGCCTTGCCGGCCGCCGTCATGTCACCGCCGGAGCCTATCATCGCACGGCCCAGCTTGGCATACGCGAGCGCGAAGGTCGAGTCGAGGTTGACCGCCTCCTGGAAGGCATCGGCGGCACGCCGAAACTCCGATGTCACCTGTTCGGCGCCGCTGCTCAGGTCCACGGGCATGGCCGCGTCTCCCCGGAGGTAGGCGTCGTAGGCGCTGAGATTCGTGGTCGGCCTCTCCCGGGCCGGTGCTGCTGCCGAACCCGAAATGATGATACCGAGCGCCGCTGTCACCTGCTCGGCGATGCCGGTCTGCACGTCGAATACGTCGCGCAGATCGGCGTCGTACCGTTCGGCCCAGAGGTGCCGGTCGTCTTCCACGCTGATGAGCTGCGGCGTCACCCGGATGCGGGTGGTCCCGTCGGCCTGTTTTTCCCAGCGAACGCTGCCCTCGAGCACGTAGCCCGCCCCCAGCTCCCGCCCGATTTGCTTGAGCAGCGCCGTACTGTTGCGGTACCGGTCGGCGCTGGTACGGGAGATCACTCCCAGCTCCTTCACGTCGGCCAGCCGGCTGGTGATCTCCTCGGTCAGGCCGTCGGCGAAGTATTGGTTCTCAGGCGAGCCCAGGTTCTTGAATGGGAGCACCGCCAGTATGCGAGTGGCCGCGGCCGCGTGTCCCCCCCAGTCGCCGCGTCGCAGAGCCAAAATCACTGCGGAGATCAGCAGGAGCACCGCGGCGCCGATCAGCACGGGGCGCATGCGAATTCTGATCGGGGGGCCGGGTGCCTCGCGCTCAGCGGTGGGGACCCTTTCCAGCTCCGAGAGGCGCTCGAGCACGGCTGCCGCCGTCGGTGGCCGATCCTCCGGCGCCTTGGCCAGAAGACTGAGGATCAGACCGTCCACGGCCGGGGGTGTGTCCGGGCGAAGGGAGGTGACCGGGGTCGGCAGTTCGACCAGGTGGGCGGAGAGCAGCGCGCGCGCCGAGGCCCCCTGGAACGGCGGTCGGCCCGTCAGCAGCTCGTACCCGAGACAGCCCAGCGCGTAGAGATCGGACCGGTGGTCCACGCCCTGGTCGCTCACCACCTGCTCGGGTGCCATGTAGGCCGGGGTGCCGACGATCATACCGGTTGCGGTGAGCGTGGGCGCCGCATCGCTCCCATCGGACTCGCCGGTCGAGGCCGAGAGCGCCTTGGCGATTCCGAAGTCCGCCACCAGCGCGTGCCCTTCCGAGACCAGGATATTGGCCGGCTTGAGATCGCGATGGAGGATGCCTCGGCGGTGGGCGAAGCTCAGGGCGTCGGCCACCTCCCGGAGCAGCCGCACTGCTTCGGCCACCGGCAGCGCGCCTTCGCGCTCCACCCGCTGCTTGAGGGACTCGCCGGCCACGAACGGCATGGTGTAGTAGAGCAGCCCATCGGCCTGTCCGGCGGCATGGAGCGGGACCACGTGCGGATGCTGCAGGCTGGCCGCCAGGCGGACCTCGCGGTGGAACCGCTCCATGTTGACGCCCGCGGCAACGCCGGGAGCCAGCACCTTGAACACGACGCGGCGGCCCAGGGCGCTGTCGGTGGCGACGAAGATGTGCGCCATCCCTCCGCCGCCCAGCTCGCGTTCAACCTGATATGCCGAGCCGAGGGCTCGCTGGAGTTGGTCCAGCAGGTCGGGGGCGGCGCGAGCGTTCGGGGTGGTGGTGTGATCGGCGGGATCCGGCGGCGGCGACTCCAGGAAGCGCGTGTCGGTGGCGGCGCGGAGCAGCGATTCGACCTCCTGTCTCAGCTCGACGTCGTCCCCACAGGCCTGGCTCAGGAATGCCGCCTGCTGCTCCGGCGGCCGCTCCTGGGCCGCCTGGAACACCGCGTCGACCTCACGCCAGCGCTCGGGCTCCACGCTCGACCTAGCCCGGCGTCAGCTCGCGGCGCAGCCATGCTCGCGCCGTCGTCCACTGGCGTTTGACCGTTGCCGGCGAAAGCTCGAGCACCTCAGACACTTCCATGATGCTCAGGCCGCCGAAATAGCGCAGCTCCACCAGTCGCGCCTTGTCCGGATCGAGCTCGGCGAATCGCTGGAGCGCCTCGTCCAGCTCGAGCACGTCCACTACAGGGGTCTTGCCGGCGACATCCGGGACCGTCGCGAGCGTGACCCGAGTGGCCCCCGCGCCGCGCTTGGCTGCCCGGCGGGCGCGGGCATGGTCGATCAGAATGGAGCGCATGGCCTTGGCCGCCACGCCGTAGAACTGCGCCCGGCTCCGCCATTCGACTGTGGCCTGATCCACCAGCTTGAGGTAGGCCTCATGCACGAGGGCGGTCGCCTGCAGCGTGTGCCCCGCCGACTGGCCACGCATGTAGCGCTCCGCCTGGCGGTGGAGCTCGCCGTACACCTCGGGGAGCAGCGCGTCCAACGCTGACGCGTCGCCCCGCCCCCAGGCCTGGAGGAGCGCGGTCACGTGGTGGGTGGAGGAGGAGGAATGAGCGGCCATACTACCGCCGGTGATGTGCCTGGGAGAGCCGAGTCCATCTCCGCTCGGACTACCGACTTGGACACTATGCCGCCAGATCGTGGGTTGGTCAAGACGGGATAAGAGTGACGCGAGGGGAGGCTGAGACGCCCATCATCGCGGCGCTGCAAGCCGGCGGCGGCGGTAGCAGTAACTCCACGGCCCGAATAGATTTAGCGCTCTGACACCCTGATCCAGAGTCCGTGATGGCGAAGACCGACACCAAGACGACCGCTTCCAACAACCAGCCCGGCTCGGCCCCAGCGCCGGCGCCGCCGGCCGACGGCTACCAGCCCGAGCAGGTCGAGGCCAAGTGGCAGGCCCGCTGGGCCGAGCGCCGCACCAACGAGCCCGACCTCGAGGGCGCCAAGCGGCCGTTCTATAACCTCATGATGTTCCCGTACCCCTCCGCCGAGGGGCTGCACGTGGGGAACATGTTCGCCTTCACCGGCAGCGATACCTACGGCCGGTTCAAGCGCCTGCAGGGCTGGGACGTCTTCGAGCCCATCGGCTTCGACGCGTTCGGCATCCATAGCGAGAACTACGCGATCAAGGTCGGGATCAACCCGGGCGTCCTGATCCCCCAGAACATCGCCAACTTCCGCCGCCAGCTCCGCCGGATCGGCGGCATGTTCGATTGGCGCCACGAGCTGAGCACCACGGATCCCAAGTACTACAAGTGGACCCAGTGGATCTTCCTGCAGCTGTTCAAGGCGGGGAAGGCGTACAAGAAGGCGGCCGCGGTCAACTGGTGTCCCAAGGACAAGACCGTGCTGGCCAACGAGCAGGTCATCAACGGCCGGTGCGAGCGGTGCGACACGCCGGTGGAGCAGCGGACGCTGGAGCAGTGGTTCTTCCGGATCACCGACTACGCCGACCGGCTGCTGAGCGACCTGGACGACAAGTCCAAAATGGATTGGTCCGAGTCCACCGTGACGGCGCAGCGGAACTGGCTCGGCCGGAGCGAGGGGGCGGAGCTCGAGTTTCCGCTGTCCGACACGCACGTCGGTCCGCCATCTGGCTCACAGCCATCCGGCTCTGAGCCATCGGGTGGTGCGCTGGTGCCGCCCGATGCCATTCGGGTGTTCACCACCCGCGCCGACACGGTCTTCGGCGCCAGCTTCATGGTGCTCGCTCCCGAGCACCCGCTGGTCGAGCGCCTGACCTCGGCCACCCAGAAGAAGGCGGTCGAGAAGTACCGCAGGGCCGCCGCCTCGCAGGACCTGATCTCCCGCAAGGTCGGCGAGCGGGAGAAGACCGGCGTCTTCACCGGCGGCCACGCCATCAATCCGGCAACGGGCAAACAGATCCCGGTCTGGATCGCGGACTACGTATTAATGGAATACGGCACCGGGGCGATCATGGCCGTCCCGGGCCACGACGAGCGCGACTTCGAGTTCGCCGCCAAGTACGGGCTGCCGATCCAGCGGGTGGTGGCTCCCCGCTCGGACGCGCCGAGCCCGCCGCCGAGTCAGCGTGGCTCCGAGCGAAGTGAGGGCTCCGGGGCCAGAACCCCACGCATCTCCGGGTCTACGCCCCAGCCCGACGGCGACGCCGGCGACGACGCCCTCCCGTACACCGACAACGAGCAGGGCGTCCTGGTCGCCTCCGGCGAGTTCACCGGCCTCTCCGTTCCGGAAGCGAAGCGCGCCATCACCGACTGGCTGGCGGGGAAGGGCTACGGCCGGGCGGTGGTCAACTACCGCCTCCACGACTGGTGTATCAGCCGCCAGCGCTACTGGGGCCCGCCGATCCCGATCATCTACTGCGACGAGCACGGCGCGGTCCCGGTCCCGGAAAAGGACCTGCCGGTCGAGCTCCCGATCATCGAGGACTTCCGCCCCGACGACACCGGCGTCTCCCCGCTCGCGCGGCACGAGAGCTGGTACCACGTCCCGTGCCCGGTGTGCGGCAAGCGGAGCCGGCGCGAGACCGACGTGAGCGACACGTTCCTCGACTCGTCGTGGTACCACCTGCGCTACCCGAGCACCGACTTCGACGACCGCCCGTTCGACCAGGCGATCACGAAGAAGTGGCTCCCGGTCACGACCTACATCGGCGGCAACGAGCACGCCGTCTTACATCTGCTGTACGCGCGCTTCATCACGATGGTGCTGAACGAGCTGGGCCACCTGGACTTCGACGAGCCGTATCGGAAGTTCCGCGCCCACGGCCTGATCGTGAAGGACGGCGCCAAGATGTCCAAGTCGCGCGGCAACGTCGTGATCCCGGACGAGTACATCGCCCGCTGGGGGGCCGACACCTTCCGGATGTACCTGATGTTCCTGGGCCCGTTCCAGGAGGGCGGCGACTTCCAGGACGCCGGCATCAGCGGCCCGCGCCGGTTTCTGGACAAGGTCTGGGCGCTGGTGGGCGACGCGTGCCAGACCCACGCGGATGACGAGGTGCGGCACGAGACGCTGGTGAAGTACCACCAGACGGTGAAGCGGGTGACCGAGGGCATGGAGGACCTGCGCTACAACACCAGCATCGCCGCGCTGATGGAGCTGGTGAACGCGCTCCGGCAGGACAGCTGCACCCAGCGGACCCTAGTGGAAGGCTTGATTGTGATGCTGGCGCCCTTCGCACCACATTTTGCGGAGGAGGGGTGGGAGCGCCTGGGGCATAGCACGTCGGTGTTCGACGCGGGCTGGCCGTCGTGGAACGAGGGGCTGGTGGTGGAGGATCAGGTGGAGGTGGTGGTGCAGGTGAATGGGAAGACGCGGTCGAAGGTGACGGTGCCGCGGGATGCGGAGCAGGGGGTGGTGGTGCAGGCAGCGCTGCGGGATGCGGGGGTGCGGAGGTTTACGGAGGGGAAGGAGGTTCGGAAGGTGGTGTATGTGCCGAATCGGTTGCTGAATCTGGTGGTGGGATGATTTTGCCATGTGACATGTTTCGGGGCCTCGGGGATGACGGGCGCCTGAAAAGGTCGCAATCGGGTAGGCGTTGGTCGTTCAAGGCTCTGGCTTGAAACGATCCGACCCCACCAAGAAACACACAGCATTAGCCTCTGACTCTAACCCCGTTAGCACTTAGCTAACGAGGCCATTTAGTTAGCAATCGTCCACGTCGACTCCAGCCCAAATCGCGTGGAGCAGAGGGGCATCGTCGATCTAACCCTCGTGTCATGGCAAGGCCCAAGGTACAACAGGACATAGGAAGTGCAGTGGTTCTGTCGAGGCTGGTAGACTATCGCCCATTCGCGTTTCCCTCTCGGCCTGAGGTAACCGATCGGTTACATTTGGCAAATGTCACCGATCGGTTACCCATTGACAAAAGTCACCAGTAGGTTACATATTGGCATTGTCACCAACTGGTTACACGTATGGTCATTCGAACAACAAAAGACTTGGCCCACCTGATCCGTGACCAGCGCCTGCGACGAGCTCTCACGCAGGCCGATCTCGCACACCTTGTTGGGGTTAGTAGAAAGTGGGTTGTTGACCTCGAGGCAGGCAAGCGAACACCAGATATTTCGCTCGTACTTCTGACAATCAGAACATTGGGCCTAGAGCTCAGTGTACGCGATCGTGGGAGCCGCCGTGGAGGGACCGACTTCGATGTGGATCAAATCGTCGCGAGATCCCAAAGGACCCGTGGATGACTCCAAAGGGACTGCGCGCGCAACGACGTTCTGAGCGACACGCTCTGGTGGTACTCCTAAACGGTACCCGCGTAGGAGACATATACCAGAGCTCATCCGGCACGTTACGGTTCGTCTACCTGGAAGAGTGGCGAAAGGACAAGAGCGCTGTTCCGCTCTCGCTATCGATGCCGCTTACTGCGCAGGAGCATCGCCACGAGCCTATAACTGCCTTTCTTTGGGGCCTACTACCCGACAATACCCGCACGTTGGACCACTATTCACGACTTTTCGGCGTTTCCGCTCGCAATCCCGTCACATTACTTGCACACCTAGGAGCTGACTGTGCAGGCGCAGTACAGTTTGCGCCGCCTGAATTGGCACAGGACCTTGAGGGCTCACCGTCACGAGCTGACCGAATCGAATGGCTCACTGAGCGCGAAGTTGCAAAAGAGCTGAAGACCGTTCGTGAGCAGGGCATACCTGGCACATCGCGAAACACCGTCGGCCAGTTTAGCCTAGCAGGCGCCCAGCCCAAAATCGCTCTTATTCAAGACAATGGGAAATGGGGTCAGCCGAATGGGCGCATTCCAACCAACAGAATTCTAAAACCCCCTTCCGGTGAGTTTCGCAGCTTTGCCGAGAACGAGCATTTCTGCCTTGAGCTAGCCGCCCAGATGGCGCTAGGCTCCGTTACCTCTCGTCTGGTCCGATTCTCTGAAGAAGTCGCCATTGTGGTCGAACGGTATGATAGAGAACGACGCGGCCGCACCTGGATACGCATTCACCAGGAGGATGTCTGCCAGGCTCTCGGGATCATGCCGACGCGGAAATACGAGAACGAGGGCGGTCCTGGCATTCCTGACATCATTACCTTGCTCCGAGAAGCATCTACAAAGCCTGAAGAGGATATAGAACGTTTCCTCCGTGCAATGACTCTTAATTGGGTGATTGCAGCGACTGATGCACACGCGAAGAACTATTCCTTACTCTTGGGCAGCAGTGGGGTGCGCCTCGCACCGTTCTACGACATAATTAGTTATTTGCCGTACACTGATGACAGCCTCCACCGCGTCAAGCTGGCGATGAGAATCGGCAGTGAATATTTGGTGAAACGCGTCAATCGACGGAGTTGGGCGGCGCTTGCGAAACGAAGTCGGCTATCTGAAGGCTTCGTCATAGAGCTTGTCGTGCGAGTAATTGATATGCTACCGTCAGCTGTGGACGGGGCCGCGGCAAGGGCCCTGGAGCAGGGACTCGACGGGTCATTTGTCGAGAGACTGCACGAGCGTATGCACCAACGGATTGGTCGCTGTAGGGAAATGATGATGAATTCAAGCTCGCTTGGTACCGCTGTGGAGGGCTGAAACTACCGGAAGCAGTGACATATAGCCTAAGCGACGCGGAAACGGACGCCCTCGCCGTCGAGTTCGCCAACGCTTATATCGGCGCCGGCCGCCACGGGCTCTTCACCGTCCATTCGTGCTGCTCATCTCCTGCACCAACGTCGTCAATCTGCTGGTCGACCGCCGCCGGCGCACCCGCGTGATCGGCATGCGCATCGCCCCCGTGCGTCCCGCGGCGTGTTGCTGCCTCAAAGGCTAGCTGTAGCACCCACACATCCTCCCGCTCCTCTCGGCCGCCGGCATGCTCTCCTACAACATGCCGTCCGTCAAGGGCGAGTCGTTCCGGCCCGCCTCGCCCGCGCCGCCGAGCACTCCTGCGCGAAGGGACCACGCCCGGCCGCCGGCGTGTACACCCTACGGGACGAGGTCACAGCTGTCCCTATTACTGTAGCCAGTTCTTCAGACGGGCCCAGAATCCCGGCCTAACGGGCGCTGCCCGCGCAGACTCTTGAGAGGTGCCGAGACCCGAGAGGCCTGAACCGCGACCTCGGACTCGCCGTTCCTTCGCCTGATAGTTGCGGACCCTGCCTTCCGCGATCTCCCGATCCGTCCATGGCGGCGCCCAGATCACCCGGTTGCGCTCGATCCAGTAGTGCGACTTGCAGGGG
>Ga0308176_10001816_pt1 | contig 13429 bp, 10 predicted proteins | sample PhyCR2_3_FD_203890 | JGI IMG/M metagenome (GOLD analysis project Ga0308176, IMG submission 203890) | Soil microbial communities from UC Gill Tract Community Farm, Albany, California, United States - DLSLS.C.R2 | ecosystem: Environmental > Terrestrial > Soil > Agricultural land | place: USA... | reverse complement strand
CGGAAGGTCGAGGAAGCCGCCTTCCAACCGCTGAAGCTCGACTGCCAGCAGCCGTTCGCCGACCAGGCCAGGGCGATCACCGCCCAGCCGCACCTGGTCCCGGCGCCGCACGCGCCCGGCGAGCCCTACGCCTTCTACTCGACGGACGACAACCGCGTGTCCTATCTGATCACCGAGCCCGGCGCGCCGGGCCACCCTGCGAGCATGATGCAGACCGCCGCCAACGGTGACGTGAAGACCACCGGCTGCGCCTACGGCAACAAGCGCGGCTACGAGCAACTGCGGGCGTACCTCGACAGCCTCAAGACCTGGAGCCGCCGATGAGCCGATACCATCTCGCCCAGATCAACATCGGCCGCCTGCGCGCGCCGGTGGCCGACCCGATGATCGCCGACTTCGTGGCCAATCTGGACCGGATCAACGCCCTGGCGGAGGCCTCGCCGGGCTTCGTCTGGCGGCTGACCGGCGAGGGCAACGATGCGACCGACATCCGCCCGGACGCCGACGATCCCCTGATGGCGCTGAACATGAGCGTCTGGGAGAGCCCGCAGGCGCTGGGCGCCTTCGTCTACCGCTCCGACCACCAGCCGATCATGCGCCGCCGGGCCGAATGGTTCGAGAAGCTGGAGCTCTACATCGCGCTCTGGTGGGTCCCGGCCGGCCACATCCCGACCGTCGCGGAGGGTTGGGGCAAGATCCAGACCCTGCGCCGGTTGGGCCCCACGGCCGAGGCCTTCACCTTCAAGACCATATTCCCGCCGCCAAACGCCGATATCGCGCCGCCGCCCGTGCTGGACGAGTGCGCCTGAGAGGACAGCCATGAAAGCCGCCGTCGTCGTCTTCCCCGGCTCAAACTGCGACCGCGACTGCAAGGTCGCGATCGAGCGCTCGACCGGCGCCCAGGTCGAGATGGTCTGGCACGGCGAGAGTGAGCTGCCCAGCGGCCTGGACCTGATCGTGCTGCCGGGCGGATTCTCGTACGGGGACTACCTGCGCTGCGGGGCGATGGCGTCGCTGTCGCCGGTGATGGGCGAGGTGAAGGCCGCCGCCCGGCGTGGCGTCGCCACGGTCGGCATCTGCAACGGCTTCCAGATCCTGTGCGAAGCGGGCCTCTTGCCCGGCGCGCTGCTGCGCAACGACCACCTGAAGTACAACTGCAAGGCCGTCGACCTGGCCGTGGTCAACGCCCAGACCCGCTTCACCGCGGGCTATGCGGGCCGGCGCCAGGCGGTGATGACGGTGGGCAACGGCGAGGGCAACTTCTTCGCCGACGAAGCCACCCTCGACCGGCTGGAAGGCGAAGGCCAGGTGGTCTTCCGCTACCTGAACAACCCCAACGGCTCGGCCCGCGACATCGCCGGCATCGTCAACGAGGCGGGCAACGTGCTGGGGCTGATGCCGCATCCCGACCGAGCGTTCGAGCCGGAACTGGGCTCAGCCGACGGCGCGATCCTGTTCCAGAGCGCGCTCGCCAGCGCCTGAGACACACGTCACACCGCTTCAATAGGCCGTAACATCCGTTACGGTCCCGAGGATGAAGCTCCCCCAGATTCTGCTCGCCGCGCTCGCGCTCGCGACCGCCGGTCCCGCCTTCGCGCAGGCTCCGGCCCAGACGCCCGTCATGACGCCGGACTCGGCGCCCGGTTTCGCCTTCCCCACCGCCCAGGACGACTGGGTGAAGCGCGTGGTCATGATCCCCATGCGCGACGGGGTGAGGCTGTACACGGTGATCGTCGAGAAGAAGGCGACCAAGGATGCGCCGATCCTGCTGACGCGCACGCCCTACAACGCCCGCAAGCGCGCCGAGCGGATGCTGTCGCCGCACGCCGAGGCCCTGCTCGACCAGATGAGCGAGGACTTCATCGATGACGGCTACATCCGCGTCTATCAGGACGTCCGCGGCAAGTACGGCTCCGAGGGCGACTACGTCACCACCCGTCCGCTGATCGGGCCCCTGAACGACACCAAGGTCGACCACGCCACCGACACCTACGACACCATCGACTGGCTGGTGAAGAACCTGCCGGAGAGCAACGGCCGCGTCGGCATGATCGGCTCATCCTACGAAGGCTTCACGGTGGTGATGGGCCTGATCAATCCGCATCCGGCCCTGAAGGCGGCCGTGCCCGAAAGCGCCATGATCGACGGCTGGATGGGCGACGACTGGTTCCACTACGGCGCGTTCCGGCTGAAGAACATGGACTACTTCACCCGGCAGATGACCGCCCGCGGCGAGGGCAAATCGATCCCCCGCGAGGCGTTCGACGACTACGACAACTTCCTGCGCGCCGGCTCGGCCGGGGACTACGGCAAGGCCTGGGGCCTGGAGGCCATCCCGTTCTACCGCAAGGTCACCGAGCACCCGGCCTACGACGACTTCTGGAGCCTGCAGGCGCTCGACAAGGAACTGGCCAAGCGTCCGCTGACGGTGCCCACCATGTGGGTCGGCGCGCTGTGGGACCAGGAGGACATGTGGGGGACGGTCCACGCCTACCTCGCGACGGAGCCCAAGGACGCCGGCAACGACATGAATTACCTGGTGCTGGGGCCCTGGCGGCACTCCGGCGTCAACTACGAGCAACGCCAGGAGAGCGCGATCAAGCTGCCTGGCGACACCGCCACCGAATTCCGCCGCACGGTGATGAAGCCGTTCCTGGATGCGCACCTGAAGACGGACGCGCCGAAGGCCGACACCCCGCCGGTGTTCATCTTCCAGACCGGCGCGCTGAAATGGCAGCGGCTCTCGAAGTGGCCGGTCTCCTGCGAGCGCGGCTGCCAGGGGGCGATGAAGCCGCTCTACCTGGAGCCGTGGCAGGGGCTTGGTTTCGATGCTCCCGCCGCCGCGAAGGGCGCGGCCGCTTACGACGAATACCTCTCCGATCCGGCCAAGCCGGTGCCCTACGTCCATCGCCCGGTGCGTTGGGACGAGCCCACCCAGTGGCAGTACTGGCTCACCACCGACCAGCGTCAGGTGGACGGGCGGCCCGACGTCCTGACCTACGAGACCGCGCCGTTGGACAAGGCTGTGCAGATCGCCGGCGCGCCGATCGTGAACCTCTTCGCCTCGACCAGCGGGACCGACAGTGACTGGGTCGTGAAGCTGATCGACGTCTACCCGGATGTCGTGCCCAGCCAGGTCGAGCTGGGCGGCTACGAGCTCGGCCTCGCCATGGACATCTTCCGCGGCCGCTATCGCGACAGCTTCGCCAAGCCCACGGCGATCCCGGCGAACAAGGTCCAGAAGTACCGCTTCGTGATGCCCACCACGAACCACGTGTTCCTGCCCGGCCACCGGATCATGGTGCAGATCCAGTCCAGCTGGTTCCCGCTCTACGACCGCAACCCGCAGACGTTCGTGCCGAACATTTTCTTCGCCAAGCCCGCGGACTACGTGAAGGCCACCCAGCGCATCTTCCATGCCGGGGCCGACGCCTCGAACATCGAGCTGCCGGTGGTGGACGCGCACTAGCCGCCCACCCGCATCGCCTCACGGTGACCGAGGCGCTTGTTGCTTTATTTAGCGCGCCCGGGCTGGGGCGCCGCGGTTCCGCTGGGTCACGCTTTGCCGCCCCTTCCGCGCCGACTAAGCTGCGCGCCAAACGCGTAGTTTGGGAAGGACACCGCCATGGCCGACTTCGGGGCCGACGTCGAGCTCGAGCCGTTCCGCGCCGAGGTGGCCGCCTGGATCGCCGCCAACTTCCCCGCCTCGCTGAAAGGCCAGGCGATGCTGGCCGCCGCCGAGATCACCCGCGACGACGCCGACCTGCAGGCGTGGCGCAAGGCGTTCGGCGCGACCGGCTGGTCCGCGCCCACCTGGCCCAAGGAATACGGCGGCGCAGGCCTGTCGCCTTCCCACGCTCGCATCATCGGCCAGGAACTGGCCAAGGCCGGCGCCTTCAACCCGCTGCTGTTCGGGATGGGGATCACCATGATCGGGCCCACCATCCTCGACTACGGCACCGAGGAGCAGAAGAAGACCCACATCCCGCGCATCGTGAAGGGCGAGGTGCAGTGGTGCGTCGGCTATTCCGAGCCCAACGCCGGCTCCGACCTGGCTTCTCTTCAGACGAAATGTGAGGACAATGGCGACAAGTGGCTGATTAACGGTCAGAAAATCTGGACAAGTGGCGCGCAGTATTCCGACTGGTGCGGGTGCCTTGTGCGCACCGACTTCCAGGCCAAGAAGCACGACGGGATCAGCTTCCTGCTGCTGGACATGCGCCAGCCGGGCAAGGTCGAGACCCGGCCGATCAAGCTGATCGCCGGCGCCTCGCCCTTCTGCGAGACCTTCTTCACCGACGCCGAGGCGCCGAAGGACGCGCTCTTGGGCCAGATCAACGTCGGCTGGACCGTGGGCAAGCGCCTGTTGCAGCACGAGCGCGCCAGCCAGACCGGCGCGGGTCCCGGTGGGGGCGCGCCGCGGCAGGTCCCCCTGTCCGATATCGCAAAGCGCTACGTCGGCGTCGACAAGCAGGGCCGCATCGCCGACCCGGACCTGCGCGCGCGCATCGCGGCCAACCAGATCGAGGCCAAGGCCCAGGCGCTGACCCTGGTGCGCGCGGCCGCGGAGGCCAAGGGCGCCTCCGGCGCCACAAACGCCGCCTCGGTGCTGAAGAACGCCGCCACCGGCGTCATCCAGCAGCGGGTTGAGCTGACGCTCGAGATCATGGGCCACCAGGGCCTGGGCTGGGACGGCGACGAGTTCTCCAAAGAGGAGATCGAGACCGTCCGCGGCTGGCTGGCCGGCAAGGCGATGTCGATCTACGGCGGCTCGGCCGAGATCCAGAACAACATCATCTCCAAGCGCATCCTGGGCCTGCCCGACACCACCCAGTCCGCCTGACCCCAGTTCGCCTGACCCCGGTCCGCCTGACCCCAGTCCGCCTGACCCAAGTCCCGCCTGACCCAAGTCCCGCCTGACCCAAGTCCCGCCTGAACGGCGCCTGACAGCTCCGGTTCAGCGGCGGTTCAGCCGCCCACGGCGAAGCTTGCCGCCGAGGGATGCGGTTCGCGAGCAGGTACGATGTGGATCCCCCACGAGGCGCTGGACGAGCTGAAGGCCGGCGGCGTGGTCCAGCTGCAAATGGTCACCCGCCCGGACCGGGCGCTGCGGATGACCGGCCGTGCGCACCTGCCCGTGCTGCTGGACGGCCAGACGGTGGAGCTGGACGTCATCGTCGCCACCGCGCCCAACGGCGCGCGCTACCTGATCAGCGACGACCCGGTGCTGGGGCCCTGGCTGGCCGGCGCCTGAACCCGGATGCAAGACCTGCCCCGGAATGCAAGAAAGGCCGCCCTTGCGGACGGCCTCTGCCGCTTCCTTTCCTTGACCGCGCAGGACCGAAATCCTGGGAAGCGCCGCGGGGCCCCAAGCCCCGACGGTCGAACACACCGCGACCGCCGTTGCCCAGACTGATCGCGCGCCGGTTGTCGCAAGGCAAGCGCGGGGTTGTCGCAGCGTGACGATCGTGTCCGCCCTGTGGCGGCCACACAACGCCCAGAAATGGCCCCATTCGCGGCTCGCGAGGGCCACATGGGGCCGCCATATAGGGAGCGTCGGCTGATCGGCATCCGGTCCGGATCCTGAACAGCCCCCCCAGCCCCCCTGATTGGGTCCTGGTCGGCCGACAACCCTTCTTATGGTGGAAAAGCCCCGGCCCACGCTGGGGCTTTTTCTTTGCCGCTCACTCGTAGCGCAACGCGTTCAGCGGCTTGGCCCGCGCCACATTCAGCGCATGGACGAAGACGGTGGCCAACGCGATGACGATGGCGGCCGCGGCGGCTGCGGCGAAGGTCCAGGGGGCCAGGTCGACGCGGTAGGCGAAGCCCGCCAGCCACCAGCGCATGGCCAGGTAGCCCAGCGGCCAGGCGATCAGGGTGGCCCAGAGCACCGGCTTGGTGAATTGCCACAGCAGCAGCTTCAGGATGTCGCCGCTGGAGGCCCCCATGGCCTTGCGCACCCCGATCTCCTTGGTGCGACGCTCCGCTGAGAACGCCGACAGCGCGAAGAGGCCGAGGCAGGCGATGGAGATGGCGATCAAGGCGCAAATCGCGATGAAGCCGCCCTGGATCACATTGTCGAGGTAGAGCCGCAGCAGGAACTGGTCGGCGAAGTAGCGCTGTACGGGCTGGCCGTGGCTGAACGTCTTCCAGATCCGGTCGATACCCTGCACGGCCTGGGCCGAACGCAGCGGGTCCAGGCGGATGTTGAGGGCCACCGACTGGATCACGTCGTTCTTCGGCGAGACGTAGTAGAAGGTGGGCTCGGTCTTCAGCCGCACCGTATCGAACGAGATGTCCGGCACGACCCCGATGATCGTGGAGTTCTGATAGGGCGCGTAGGTCGTCGACATGCGGCTCAGCGCCATCGCCGGGTCGTAGCTCCAGTTCAGCGCCTTGCCGACCGCCGACTGGGGCTTCCGGAAGCCCAGTTCGCGCGCGGCGGTCTCGTTCAGCAGCACGGGCGGCGCGGCCCCGCCGGTGTTGGCGCCATCGTCGGCAGGACGGTTGCGGTCGAACAGCCGTCCCGCGAGCGGGCGCACGCCGTAGACCTCGAAGAAGCCGGTGTCCACCTGGTGGTACTCCAGCATCTTATGCTGGCCGTTGGCCCCGACCATGTTGACGCTGTGGTTCATCCCCACGGCGGCCGGCGATGAACAGGCCGCAGATCGGACGCCAGGAACCGCAAGCACCGCGTTGCGAAGGGCGTCGGTGCAGGGCTCGGCGAACAACATCAATACGTTGTCCTTGTTGGTGTGCGTGGCGTCGCGCAGCGCGAACAGCGTCTGGCGCACGATGGTCGTGGTCGACAGCAACAGGGTCACGAGCACCGCAAACTGGGCGACGACGAGCACTTCGCGCACGATCAGACCGCGGCTGCCGCCGCCGAGCGGGCCGCCCTTGAGCACGGCGGCGGGCCGGAATGCCGACAGCACCAGCGCCGGATAGACGCCGGCCAGGAGGCCGGTGACGAGCGCGACGCCGACCATGGCGGCCAGCAAGGCCGGGTCAGACAGGTAGTCGAAGCTCATCTTCCGCTGCAGAGCCGCGTTGACCGCGGGCAGCAGCAACTCGGCCAGTGCGACCGCCAGCACCAGCGCGACGGCCACATAGACCAGCGCTTCCCCCATGAACTGCAGGACGAGATGCCTTCGCTCGGCGCCCAGCGCTTTACGCACCCCCACCTCGACGGCGCGGCGCGCGGCCCGGGCGGTCATCAGGGTCACGAAGTTGATCGCCGCGACAATGACGATCAGCGCCCCGATCACCCCGATACCGGTCAACACCTTTACGTCGGCGCCCGGCTTCGGATCGCCGCCGTCCGCCGGATCCAGGTGGATCGAGGTCAGCGGCTTCAGGCGCATGGAGAGTTCGGTGTAGTGCTCGTTGGGGTTCGTCTTCTCCACCATGGGCCTGATCCGCTCGGCCACGAAGGCGACCAGGCGCGCGTTCACGCTGGCGGCGGACGCGCCGGGCTTGAGCCGCACGTAGGTCAGGTTGCCGTTGGACGTGTAGGCGGCGTCCTCGAGGTTCCGCAGGATCGAGTCCGCCGCTCGCGACGAGCCGAACACGTCGCCGGTCAGGTGGCTGTTGGACGGGATGTCCTCGATGACCGCGGTGATGCGCATGGGCTTGCCGTTCATCAGCAACCGCTGGCCGACGGGCCGATCCTGGCCGAAGTACTTGCGCGCCGCCGAACGCGTCAGCACCAGCCCATCGGGCGCCTCGAGGGCGGTCCCCGGATCGCCGGCGATGGCCGGCAGCGGCAGGACCTTGAAGAAGTCGGGGTCGACCGAGACGAACGCCCGCTCCCCGATGCTGACGTCGCCGTGGCGAAGGGTCGGCGGGAAGCCGGTCGGAGCCGTGCGCGCGATGTACTGGATTTCCGGCAGTCGCGCCTTCAGGTCGGCGGCGAGCACGGCGGATGTGTCGTCGAGCCTGAACGGCGGCTTGTCCCGCGTACCTATGGTCTGGGTGATCAGAAACACCCGCTCATGGCCGGGGATGAACCGGTCGTAGGTGAGCTCGTGGCGCAGGTAGAGGCCGATCAGGATCGCCGAGGTGAAGGCGATGGTGAGCCCCAGGATCGTGACCCCGGCGTAGAGCCGGTTGCGGCTCAGGTTGCGGAGCGCCGCGGCCAGGTAGTTGCGGAACATGACGCTCCCCCTATTCGTATCTGAGCGCGGCGACGGGCCGGGTCCGGGCCACGCGCCAGGTGTGGGTGATGACCGTGATCCAGGCGATCACGATGACGGTCAGGGTCACGGCGAAGAAGGTCGCCGGGCCCAGGCTGACCCGCTCGGCGAACCCCTGCAGCCACCACCGGGCGGCCAGGTAGCCCAGCGGCGCGCCGATCGCGGCGGCGGCCAGCACCGGCTGGCTGAGCTGCCAGAGCAGCAGGCCCGCGATGTCGAGGGCGTCGGCGCCCATCGCCTTGCGGACCCCGAACTCCTTCGTTCGCCGCTCGCTGGCGTAGGAGGCCAGGCCGAACAGGCCGGTGGCGGCCAGCACGAGCGCGACGGCGGCGCTCAGCGCGGCGATCTCGTCCAGGATCCTCAGGTCGCGGAACGCGCGCTCGACCTTCGCGTCGAGGAACTTGGCGTCCGGTGCGGCGAAGTGGCCGTCGCGGCGCCAGAGTGCGTTGATGGCCCGCATCGTCGACGGGATGGCGGCCCCGTCGATGCGGACGCTGAGCGTCGCCTCAAGGTCGGGATCGACCCAGTAGATCATCGGCTTCATCGAGACGCGGCTGGTCCCGGCATAGTCCGGAACGACGCCAAGCACCTCGGACACGTCCTGCCAGATATGCGGCCGGAACTCGCCGTTCACGAAGGGCGCGCTGAGGCGCTCCCAGCGTACGGTGCGGCCCACCGCAGCCTGCGGAGAGGCGAAACCCAGCAACCGCGCGGCCGTGGCGTTCAGCACGACGGGCGGATTGTCGCCATGCCCGCCTCCGGCGCCGAGCGGCGCGTCGCCCGGCCGTCGCGGATCGAACTCCCGCCCGGCCAGCGGGCGCACGCCGAAGAAGGCGAAGAAGCCCGGCTCCACCGGCCCCAACTCGATCGGCAGCGGCTGGCCCGCGACGGTGTGTGCCGAGCTTTCGGCGCCGTTGTTCAGGAACACCACGTTGGCCGAGCAGGCCGCCCCGCGCACCCCCGGCAGCGCCCGCACCCGCTCCTCGAACCCACCGGCGCAAAGCGGCCGGCCGTTGATCACCAGCACGTTTTGGCCCTGCACGCTGAGCGCGCGGTCGAGCTGCAGGCGGGTCTGACGCCAGACCGTAACGGTCACCACCATCAGGAGCACCAGCACCGCGAACTGGGCGATCACCAGCGCCCCGCGCGCGCCGGCGGACCAGGTGGCGGCCCCCGGGCCGCCGCGCAGCGCCGGGGCCGGCCGCAGGCCCGACAGCACCAGCGCCGGATAGAGGCCCGCCAGCACGCCGACGCCAACCGCCGAGGCCGCCAGCAGGCCCAGGAACCGGACGTCGCGGGCGTAGTCGAGGGATAGGGGATGGCCCAGGAGGCCGCCCAGGGCGGGCGTGGCGAGTTCGCCGATCGCCAGCGCCAGCAGGAACGCGATCATCGCCTGGACCAGCGCCTCGGCGATGAACTGCGCTACGAGGTCACGGCGCCGCGCGCCGACCGCCTTGCGCACGCCAACCTCCACCGCCCGCTGCGCGGAACGCGAAGTGGTGAGTCCGACGAAGTTGATCGCGGCGGTGACGAGGATCAGCAGCGCAACGGCCGCGGTCGTGGCGAGGATGGTCCGGTCGCCATACGGATTGATGTCGCCCGGGTCGTTCAGCCTGGTGCGCGGCAGGTGCAGTTCGCTGAGCGGCGCCAGCGTGAGGGCGAACCCGCCGCCATTGGGCAGCGGAAGCGGGATGTGGCGCGCGACGAAGGCCGGCATCTGGCGGTTGACCGAAGCGGCCGTCGCGCCCGGCGCGAGGCGCACGTAGGTGAGCGCCTCCTGCCCATAGGGATTGGGCGGATCGTCCAGCGCCTCCGGCTCGGTCAGCGTGAAGATCTGCGCCTTGAGATGCGTCTCCAACGGCAGGTCACGCAACACCGCGGTGACCCGATAGGCCCGGCCCGTGCCCAGCGCGCCGGTGATCTGGCCGTTCTCGGCGTCGTGCAGGACGAGCGTGCGGCCGATGGGGTCCGCGTCGCCGAAGTACTTCCGCGCCAGAGTCTGCGTGAGGACGAGGGAATCCGGCGCCATCAGCGCGCTGCCGCGCTCGCCCGCCACCAGGGGCAGCTTCAGCACCTCCAACAGGTTCGGATCGCCCCAGGCGGTGTCGGACTCGGCATAGACCGTTCCGCCCACTTCAACGGCCCGGCTGTGCGGCTGAATCCGGGTGACCGCCTCGATCTGCGGGAAGTCCGCTTTCAGGTCCGAGGCGATGTCGATCCGCGTCTCATTGGAGACCCAGGGCCCGCCGTGGGCCGGAGCGAACAAGGTCTGGCGGGCGAAGTAGAGCCGGCCGTAGTCCGGCAGGAAGCGGTCGTAGCTCAGTTCGGCGCGCACGAAGATGCCCACCAGGATCGCAGCCGCGAAGCCCAGGGTCAGGCTGGCGATGCTGATCGCCGCATAGACCCGGTTGCGCTCCAGATGGCGCAGCGCGGTCACGAGGTAGTTGCGCCACATGGTCGGACGCTCAAGCCGCCAGTTGGGTCTCGGAGACCACGCGGCCGTCCAGCAGTTTGACGGTGCGCCGGGCGACGGCGGCGTGGACCAGGCTGTGGGTCACCATGACCACGGTGACGCCGGCCGCGGCCGCTTCCGTGAGCAGGCGCATCACCTCCTCGCCGTTGGCGGTGTCGAGGTTGCCGGTGGGCTCGTCGGCCAGGATCAGCTTGGGCTGCGAGACGAGCGCGCGGGCGACGGCCACGCGCTGCTGCTGGCCGCCGGAAAGCTGTTGCGGCCGGTGGCGGGCGCGGTGACCCATGCCCACCCGCTCCAACGCCTCGGCGACCCGTCGCTTGCGCTCGCCGGCGGGCACGCCGCGATAGAGCAGCGCCACCTCGACGTTGTCGGCGACCGTAAGGTCGTCGATCAGGTTGAAGCTCTGGAAGACGAAGCCGATGTGCGCGCGGCGCAGCCGGGTGAGTTCGCCCTCGGACTTCCGCGCCACGTCGTCCTCGCCGAAGAAGGCGTAGCGGCCGCTGGTGGGGCTGTCGAGCAGACCCAGCACGCCCAGCAACGTCGACTTGCCGCAGCCCGACGGCCCCATGATGGCGACGAACTCGCCCGGATCGATCTCCAGCGAGACGCCGTTCAGCGCCAGGGTCTCGACCTCGCTTGTGCGATAGACCTTCGACACATCCTGAAGCTTCAGCATCGCCCCTCCTCCATTCAGTTCGTGAGGACCACCCGCTCGACCTTCTCGTAGCCGGTGTAGTCCGATGTGATGACCCGCTCGCCGGGCTTGAGGCCCGAGAGCACTTCGACCTGTTCGGCGTTGCGCCGCCCGATCCGGATGCGCCGCTTGTCGGCGCGGCGCCCCGACCCATCGAGCACCATCACCCAGTCGCCGCCGCTGCGTTCCAGGAACGGCCCGGCGGGCAGCACCAGCCCCGGCCGGTCGCCGCCCAGCACCAGGCGGCCCTCGAGCGCCTGGCCGGCCAGCAGGTCCTTCGCCCCCGCGCCGCGGAAGGCGAGCTCGACCAGGAAGGTCGCGTCCTTCACCGTCGGATCGACCCGGGTGACGACGAGCGGCCACGAACGACCGGCATCCTCCACCTCGCCGGTCTGCCCCACGCGGACCCGGTCGAGGTAGTACTCATCGACCCGCGCCTCGATCTTGAAGCCGCTGTCGGGGACCACCTGGCCCAGCCGCTCACCCGGCCTTTTGATCTCACCCAGGTTGAGGTGCATGTCAGCCAGCTTGCCGGTCACCGGCGCGCGCAGCACCAGGGCGCCCAGTTTGCTGCGGGCCACGCCCAGGCTCTCCTGCAGGTTGGCCAGCTCGGCCTTCAGCTGCGGCAACTGCTTCTGGCGCAGCATCTCCTCCTCGCGGTTGATCGAGGCCTGCAGCGGGCGAAGGCGTTGGTTGTGGTCCAGTTCGTCGTGCACAGCCTCGTACTGCTGGCGCGGCACGAACCCCTTGCCGATCAGGCTGTCGGCGCGCGCGGCGTCGCGGGTCAGCCGGGTGATGTCGTAGTCGATCTGGGCGGCGGCGCGCTCGTTGGCGACCCGGGCGTCCTCCAGTTGCTTCTCGTAGGTCTGCAACTGGGTGATGGATTCTGAGAGCCGGCCTTCGCGGTCCAGCACCTCCAGCTCGAGCTGGGTGTTGCGGAACTTCACCAGCGGCTCGCCCGCGGTGACGACATCGCCGGCCTGGGCCAGCACCTGCGCCACCTGCCCGCCTTCCAGGGCATCCAGGTAGACGACGTCCTTCGGGACCGCCTTGGCGCGCAGGGTCGTGAAGTCGTGGAAGATCCCGGGGTGCGCCTGCCCCACCGTAACGCTCGCCGCCGGAACCCGCAGGGAGGTGCGCGCCCCGACGGCGAGGCTCAGGCCCAAGATCACGACAAGGCCGAGGACGCCGAAGGCGCCCGCCGCCACGAGGGCTCGGCGATTGCGCCAGCGGGACCGGGAAAGCGGTCTGTCCATCGACTGCGTCATGCCGGATCAGTATCCCGGCGACCGGCAGCTTTTGGAAACGTCGGGAAATCAGCAACTTGCGGGATGGAGGGCCAGCCGTGACCCGGCGAAGTGTCCGCATCCGGACACCCGCCGAGCGCGCGCCCGCGCCAGGCCGCGCGCAAGCGATTGAAGCGTCTGGCTTTTGGCCGCGCCCACGACGCAGCCTAGAGTCTTCCACATGGCGAGGGCGACGCTGATCCTGGTGGCGGACGACGATCCGGACGTGCTGAAAGCCGCCGCCGCGGCCCTTGCGCGACCGGGCGTGACCGTCGAGACCCTGACCTTCCCGCAAGGCCTGGCCGCACGGGCCAGCGAGGCCGACGTCATCCTGCTGGACATGAACTTCGCCGCCGGCGTCCGCAGCGGCGCGGAAGGCTTCGACGCGCTGGCCGCCATCCGGGCCGCCGACCCGGCGCTGTCGGTCGTGCTGATGACCACCTACGGCGGCGTGGCGCTGGCCGTGGAGGCCCTGAAGCGCGGCGCCGTGGACTTTGTGCTGAAGCCATGGCGCAACGAGGCGCTGGGCCAGGCCCTGGCGGCGGCCGCCAGGCTCACCGCTGAGCGTCGCGCAGGGGCGGAGCTGAACCTGGACGAGCTGGAGAAGCGCGCGATCGAGCGGGCGCTGGCCATCCACGCGGGCAACGTCTCCAAGGCCGCCGCGGCGCTCGGCCTGACACGGCCCGCGCTCTACCGGCGCATGGCCCGCCATGGCCTCTAGCCGTCCGCCCGGCGCCGGGCGCTTTGCCCTGGGCGCCAGCCTGCGCGCGGCCGCCATGGG
>Ga0308176_10001815_pt1 | contig 13435 bp, 10 predicted proteins | sample PhyCR2_3_FD_203890 | JGI IMG/M metagenome (GOLD analysis project Ga0308176, IMG submission 203890) | Soil microbial communities from UC Gill Tract Community Farm, Albany, California, United States - DLSLS.C.R2 | ecosystem: Environmental > Terrestrial > Soil > Agricultural land | place: USA... | reverse complement strand
CGCGCGGCTCGGAGACGAACTCGACCATCCGGTGCAGCGGGATCAGCGTCCCGCGCCCGCGCGGCATCGCGGCGGAGAAGGCAGCCATCGGTGGCACGCGGCGCGGATGCCGGGCGGCCGTCAGCAGCAACCGGGGCGAGCCGATGCCGAACCCGGGCCGCGGCGGCACCGCGCCTCCGCTGTCGCGGTCGTAGTCCCAGCTGATGTCCGGGTCGGCCGGCGCCGGGATGCCCTGCTGGTGGCGCAGCGCCACGTCGATGCCGATCCCGCTGCCGAGCAGCGCGGCCAGCACCGATCCGGCCGACGTGCCGATGCAGACCTCGACGTCGCGGGCGTCGAAGCCCGTCTCCGCCTCCAGCGCGCTGACCGCGGCGATCATCCAGGTGAGCCCGAGCACGCCGCCGGCTCCGAGCACGAGCCCGCGGCGTACGCCGTCCCCATCCCTGACGCTCATCTGACCGTATCCACGAGCTCGGCCAGCGCCTCCTCCAGCAGCGCCCCGATCACCTCGACGTCGGGCAGCGCGTCCCGGTCGGCGTTGAGTCCGTAGTAGACCCGCCCGTTGTAGGAGGTGAGCCCGATGCTGAGGCCCTGCCCGCGGGCGAGCGGGACGACCGGGAACAGCTCGAGCATCTGCGCACCACCCGCGTACAGCGGGAACTGTGGGCCGGGCACGTTGCTCACGACGAGGTTGAACAGCCGCCGGGTGAAGCCGTTGGCGGCCCGGGCGCCGAGCGAGTGGAGCGTCGGCGGCGCGAACCCGCCGAGCGCGACGAGCGCGTCGGCCCCGACCGACTGGCCGGACTCCTTGTGCCCCTTCATCGCGAAGCTGACCTGGGACAGCCGGACGACCGGATCGGGTTCGCCGACCGGCAGGTCGACCAGGTAGGACGAGACGCGGTTGCCGCCGGCGCCGCGCTGCTCGTCAGTCCGGACCGAAACCGGCACCATCGCCCGCATCGTGGTCGAGGCGGTGACGGCCTCGCCCCGGGACAGCAGCCAGCCGCGCAACGCGCCAGCCACCGTCGCCAGCACCACGTCGTTGACAGTGCCGCCGTGCGCCTTGCGGACCCGCTTGTAGTCGTCCAGATCGGTGCGGGCGACGCCGAACCGCCGCTGCTCACCGATCGGCACGTTCATCGGGGTGGACGGAGCCGGACGTGCGGCGATCCTGGCCGCGGCGGCCAGACCACCGATCGCGCCGACCACCTTGCCGGCGGTGGTCCGCAGGTCGAGCACGCCCATCCGGATCGTGTCGGCGACCCCGGTCGGCCGCCGGATCAGATCGCTGACCGCGTCGGTGACGAGGCCGACCGTCCCCGGCTGCGGCGCCGGCATCCACAGGTCCTCAGGCACGTCGCGCGGGGTCGGCGTGACGTCGAGGATCACCTGGCCGATGTCCACCGCGCTGATCCCGTCGACCATCGCGTGGTGGGTCTTGCTGATGATTGCGATGCGACCGCCCTCGAGGCCCTCGACGAGATACATCTCCCAGAGCGGGCGGTTGCGGTCGAGGCGCCGGGACATCAGCCGGCTGACCAACTCGTGCAGCTGCTCATCTGAGCCCGGCCGCGGCAGCGCCGATCGGCGTACGTGGAAGGTGATGTCGAAATCGGCGTCGTCCACCCAGATCGGGTTGGCGAGGTGACCCGGCACCCAGCGGATCTTCTGCCGGTAGCGCGGGACCAGACCGATCCGGTCTTCGATGAGCTTGACCAGGCGGTCGTAGTCGAAGCCATCCGGCGGTGGCTCGAACACCAGGAGGCCGCCCACGTGCATCGGAGTGGTCGGCTCCTCCATGTAAAGGAACGAGACGTCAAGCGCGCTCAGCCGATCGGCCATGTGGACGCACCTCCTCGCCGGCCGCGGCGGACCTGACTGATCCGCGGGAGCACGACCATCGTGACACGTGAGCGCGACGGCCGTCGGCAGCCGTCCACAGGCCAGAAGTTGTCCACAGTGCGCGACATCGGACTTGCACACGGTGGTATGGACGGACGACCAACGGCTCCCGGACGGCGGTCAGCGCAGCGAGGTCTCGAAGAGGATCTCCAGCTCCGACACCGTTGTCTCGAGGTCGACGTGCTGCACGCCGACCATGCCGGCTGCTGCCGCTGCCTGCACATTGGGACGAAGGTCGTCGATGAAGACGATCTGCTCACATGGCAGGCCGAGCCGCTCGGAGGCAAGCGCGTAGATGGCGGGGTCCGGCTTGCGCAGCCCCACCTCGCCGGAGATCACCACGGCGTCGAAGAGCGCGTCCCAACCGTCGCGCTCGTAGTCGAGACCCCAGGAGTTCGACAGCAACCCGGTGCGGACGCCGGCCGCCCTGACCGTTCGCACGACGTCGATCATGCTGCTCTCGACCCGCATGCCGGAGAACATCCGGGTGAGCATGCCGGCGGCACGGTCGGCCGCACCCGGCTGCGCCGGCGTTCGCTCGAGCAGTTCGGCCGCGAGCAGGCGCTCGAACTCGGCCGCACTGATCCGGCCTGTCTCCAGATCATGCACGGGGTTGCGATCGGCGCCCGGTCCGAGCCAGCGACGCATGAGCTCGGCGAACCGGTCAGGGTCGATGCCGTCCGCCTTCACCCACTCGGCCATGAACTCGGGCAGCGGGTTCGTCAGCACGCCCCCGTAGTCGACGAGAAGTCCGCGAAGGTGTCCGCCCACGCCGTCACGTCTACCGGAAAACGCCGCCAACGGCACAGCCCGGGAGCGTACTGGCGGGGTGTCCGCTCGACGGCTGGCAGCGGGGCGCCCGGGGAGGGAGAACGGCGGACAGCTCAGTGGCGGGCGAACAGGCGCCGCCGCCGCGCCGGCACCGGCCGGGAGACGCCGGTCACCGTGCCAGCCAGATCGACGAGGGATCGACGCAACGGGCTGGCCGGTGCGACCTCGGCGAGCGTGGCTCCGGCCAGGGCGGCGGCGTCGAGCGCGGCCTGGTCGGCCGGGAGGTGGGCACTCGCCACGATGTCACCCCAGCGTTGCAGCGCCGCCGCGACGTCGCGGGCCGTCGCGGCGCCGGTGACCCGGTTGGCGACGATGCGCGGCGCAACGCAGGGCAGCGCCTCGCGCAGCTCGTCCAGACCGCGAGTGAGCCGGTGCAGCCCGATCGGACCAGCCGCGCCGACGCAGAGCACCACATCCGCGGCCGCGACCGCGACCGCGGCCAGAGTCGCGCCGTTGCGCTGGGGTCCGGTCCGCTCCTCGTCCTGCTCCAGGCAGAACCCGCAGTCCACCACCGTGAGCGCACACAACCGGCGGGCCTCGTCGAGCACGGAGCCCAGTCCCGCCGTCCGAAGCTCACGCCAGCGGTCGGCCCGAGGGAGACCGGTGAGCACCCGCAGCCGCGGGCGTAGCTGCCGGCTGCGCTGCGCGAGCCGGACGGAGTCCAGCCTGCCGGCCGCCGCATCGCGCGAGGCGAGTGCGAGCCCCGCGGTCTCGTCGGGCAGGCCGAGGGTCGGCGCGACCGTGCCGCCGTACGGGTCGGCGTCTACCAAGAGCGTCGAGACCCCGAGCCGCGCCGCCTCGTCCGCCACGCCGATCGCGACCGTCGTTCGCCCCGGCGCCCCGGCCGGACCCCACACCGCTACGACCCTCCCGCGGCCCGGCTCTGCGGCCTGGCACGGCGGACGACGCGCGTAAGCCAAGTCACGGGACTGCGTCTCCGCTCCGGGGTCGAACTCAGCGTCCGGCTCGATGACAGCCGGTGCTGCCGGTGGGACACCCAGCTTCACCGTCAGCTCACGAAGGACGGGCGGATTCACACTGGCTCCCCTCGAGTGCGTCAACGACGTTATACACCTTCTGACCGTTTTCACCCTACTAGTCACGGTGCTGGGTTGGACTCACGTCCATCAGGAGTACGTGGCCGATGCCACACTGACGGTGGGTCGACATGAGATGGCGCTGGAAGGAATCGATGACCCCGGACCGCTTTCTGACCCTCGGTGACGTGGCCGACGTACTCAACATCTCCGCATCCCAGACCTACGCCTTGGTGCGCAGCGGCGCGCTGCCGGCGATCAAGATCGGCGGCCGCGGGCAATGGAGGGTCGAGCGCGAACAGCTCGAGGCGTACATCGAGCGGATGTACGCGGAGACCAGACGGTTCGTCGAAGCCCACCCGTTGGGCCGGGACGAACCACTGCCTCCCGACTGATCGCCCCGGTGGCGGCGAGACCCGCCGCCACCGATCTCGTACGCTGTCCTTCCGTCTGGATCCCAACGAGGGACGCGAATCGACGCGTTGCCGCGCAATAATCCACACCGGACGTCCATTGTCTTATGTGGACGCCAGAATCGTGCATTCCACTGGTAGCCGGTGCGGAATGTCGAAACCAACTCGCTCGGCACCGAACGTGAGCGTCGATTTACCATTCAGCGCGGTATGAAAACTCCCTTTTGCCCGTTTCTCCCGGTATCCTCCTTGACCGCCAGCGTTCGCTCTGAGGAAGGACCTTCCCGTGTCCGTGCCCGCGCTCGATCCTTCGTCCGGAGGGGCCGGCCGATCGCGCCGGCCCACCGTCCGCCGCGTGCCGCGGCTGGAGCCGCCGTACGACGACGAGCTTCCCGATGGCCCGCTCGGCGTGATCCGGCAGCGGGAGGAGCTGCCGTTCGAGGAGCCGGCGCCGCGCCGGTTCGAGCATGAGATCGACTTCTTCGATCCGCAGCCGACCGCGCGCCGGAATCTGCCCGATCCGGAACTGTGGGCGACGCGATTCCTGCAAGCGGTGTTCGAGACCTTGGCCGGTTCGCGTGCGTCGGCCCAGTTGCAGGAGTGGACGAGCCAGTCCGTCCGCTCGCAGATCTCCCGGATGACCTACGACGTGCGGTGGAAGACCGCACCAGGGGTGGTGCCGCTGGTCAAGTCCGTACGGGTGAGCGAGCCCGCCGACGGCGTGGCCGAGATCGCCGCGGTCGTTCTGCGCGGCACGGTCTATTCGGCGGCGGCCGCCCGGCTGGAGGGCTTCGACGGCCGCTGGCGCGCGGTCGCCCTCGAGGTGCGGTGAGCGGGAGACACCGCCGCCCCGGACCAGCGCGGTCTGGGGCGGCGGTGGCAGCGGTCAGCGAGCTGCGGCCGGTGCGCCGTGGCAGCGCTTGTACTTCTTGCCCGAGCCGCAGGGGCAGGGCGCGTTGCGGCCGGGCTCGCCACTGCTGACGGCGGCACCTCCGGTCGCGGCCTTCTCCGGCTCGGTGCTGTCGAGCGTCGGCGCCGAGTACTGCAGGTTGTCCGAGCGGCCACCGGTGTGCAGGCCCTTCGCGGTCAGCGCCGGCGCGGACCGCGGGGCGACCGGAGCCGCCAGGGCGGGCACCTCCTCGGCGTCCACCGCCGGCTCCTCCGGGGCGGGCTGCTGGACCTCGACGTTGAAAAGGAAGCTGACCGACTCCTCCTTGATCGCGTCGAGCATCGCGTTGAACATGTCGAAGCCCTCGCGCTGGTATTCGACCAGCGGATCGCGCTGGGCCATCGCCCGCAGGCCTATGCCCTCTTGCAGGTAGTCCATCTCGTAGAGGTGCTCGCGCCACTTGCGATCGAGCACCTGCAGGACGATCTGCCGCTCCAACTCACGCACGACCTCGGAGCCGAGCTCCTCCTCACGTGCCTCGTAGGCGGCGTGCGCGTCATCGACGAGCAGCTCGGTCAGCTGCTCCGCGGACAAACCGTTGCGGTCACCGCCGGCCTCCTCGATCACCTCGTCGATGGTCACCGAGATCGGATAGAGCAAGCGCAGCGCGGTCCAGAGCTGATCGAGATCCCACTCCTCCGGGTAACCCTCCGAGGTCGCGCCCTCGACGTATCCGCTGACCACGTCGGTGAGCATGTTGTGGACCTGGTCCTGCAGGTCGGCACCCTCGAGCACGCGCCGCCGCTCGTCGTAGATAACCGTGCGCTGCCGGTTGAGGACCTCGTCATACTTGAGGACGTTCTTGCGGATCTCGAAGTTCTGCTGCTCGACCTGGGTCTGCGCTGACTTGATCGCCCGGGAGACCATCTTCGACTCGATCGGCTCGTCATCGGGCATGTTGAGCCGGGTCATGATCGTCTCGACCGCGGCGGCGTTGAACCGCTTCATCAGGTCATCGCCGAGCGAGAGGTAGAAGCGCGACTCGCCCGGGTCGCCCTGCCGCCCGGACCGGCCGCGCAGCTGGTTGTCGATGCGCCGGGACTCGTGCCGCTCGGTGCCGAGCACGTACAGCCCGCCGGCCTCGACGACCTCGTCGTGCTCCTTCTGCACCTGCGCGCGGACGTCCTCGAGGGCGGACTCCCAGGCCGCCTCGTACTCCTCCGGCGTCTCGCTCGGCGACAGGCCGCCCTCGCGCAGCTGCATGTCGGCGACGAACTCCTTGTTGCCGCCGAGCTCGATGTCGGTGCCGCGGCCGGCCATGTTCGTCGCGACGGTGACCGCGCCTGAGCGGCCGGCCAGCGCGACGATCGCGGCCTCCTTCTCGTGCTGCTTGGCGTTGAGCACCTCGTGCGGGATGCCCCGGCGCAGCAGCATGGACGAGAGCAGCTCGGACTTCTCCACGCTGGCCGTTCCGACCAGGACCGGCTGACCCGCCTCGACCCGCTCCGCGATGTCCTCGACGACCGCGTTGAACTTGGCCGTCTCGGACTTGTAGACCACGTCGGGCTGGTCGTCCCGGATCATCGGCATGTTGGTCGGGATCGAGACCACGCCGACCTTGTAGATCTGGTGCAGCTCCGCGGCCTCGGTCTGGGCCGTGCCGGTCATCCCGGCAAGCTTCTCGTAGAGGCGGAAGTAGTTCTGGAGGGTGATCGTGGCGAGAGTCTGGTTCTCGTCCTTGATCACGACGCCTTCCTTGGCCTCGATCGCTTGGTGCATGCCCTCGTTGTAGCGGCGGCCGTGCAGGACGCGGCCGGTGAACTCGTCGACGATGAGCACCTCACCGTTGGTGACGATGTAGTCCCGGTCGCGCTTGTAGAGCTCCTTGGCCTTGAGTGCGTTGTTGAGGTAGCCGACGAGCGGGGTGTTGACCGCCTCGTAGAGGTTCTCGATGCCGAGCTGGTCCTCGATCTTCTCGACCCCGGCCTCGGTGATCGCGACGGTGCGCTTGCTCTCCTCGACCTCGTAGTCGGTGTCCTTCTTCAGCATCGGCGCGAGCCGGGCGAACTCCTGGTACCACCGCGCGCTCTGCTCGGCCGGACCGCTGATGATCAGCGGCGTCCTGGCCTCGTCGATGAGGATCGAGTCGACCTCGTCGACCAGCGCGAAGTGGTGGCCGCGCTGGACCAGTTCGTCGCGGCTCCAGGCCATGTTGTCGCGCAGGTAGTCGAAGCCGAACTCGTTGTTGGTGCCGTACGTGATATCCGCCGCGTATGCAGCACGCCGCTCGGGCGGCGGCATCTGCGCGAGGATCATGCCGACCTCGAGCCCGAGGAAGCGGTGGATCCGGCCCATCCACTCCGCGTGGTACTTGACCAGGTAGTCGTTCACCGTGACCACGTGCACGCCATTGCCGGCGAGCGCGTTGAGGTATGCCGGCAGCGTGCTGACCAGCGTCTTGCCCTCACCGGTCTTCATCTCGGCGATGTATCCCATGTGCAGGGCAGCGCCGCCCATCATCTGGACGTCGAAGTGCCGCTGCCCAATGACCCGTTTGGCCGCTTCCCGCACCACCCCGAACGCCTCGGGCAGGATGTGGTCGAGCGTCTCACCGTCCGCCAGCCGCTCGCGGAAGACGTCGGTCTGCTCTCGCAGCTCCGCGTCCGTCATCTCGACGTAGTCGGGCTCGAGCGTGTTGATGTGATCGGCGATCACCTTGAGCCGGCGGAGGATCTTCCCCTCTCCGGCGCGCAGGATCTTGTTCAGTACCACGGTGCGACGTCAGCTCCCTCGATACGGCTCGACAGACACCATCGTAGGCGGCTGTGTGGCGCACCACCCCGAGTGTCGAACGGACGGATGGCTGGTTCCGTGCCGGGTTATGGAGATCGCGCGGCGGTGCGAGGAGGCAGCGTGACCGGGTATGCGGAGGTCGAGTGGTCGACCGCTCGGGTCGAGACGGCGCGGCTGCTGCTTCGTCCGCTGCGACCAGGCGATCTGGACGAGCTGCGGTTGGTCGACGAGGACCGTCGCTCCCGGCTCTGGGCCGCCGCCACGGACGACCGGGAGACCAGCTGGATGCGCACGGCGGTGACCGAGCGGTTCACCGGCCGGCTGCTCGGCGCCGCCAACCTGTGCGTCGACCCGTTGCGGTGCGCCGCCACCGCCCGGCTGGAGGTGTGGATCACCGCCTCGGCCCGACGTCGCGGGTATGGCGGGGAGGTCGTCCGTACGCTGTCGGCCTGGGCGTTCCGGCACGGCATGGTGCGGGTCGAGCTGCTCGCGGATCCGGCGAACGAGCCGGCACAGCGGCTGGCGCTGGCCGCCGGCTTCCGCCGCGAGGGGCAGTTGCGCGCGGCGCTGCCGACCGGCCGCACCCGTGCGGACGCGATCCTGTACGCCCGACTCGCCACGGACTCGGCGCTGCCCATGCGACGCGGCCTCCCGGACGTCGGCGAGCTGTCGGACGGGGTGGTGACCTTGCGCCGGGTCAGACCCGGAGACGAGGACGCGCTGCTGGACGAGCGGCTCGATCCCGAGTCGCGGCGGTGGGCCACCTCCACGCGGTTGTGGACCGCGTCCGATGTCAAGGTCTTCGTCGCGGGCGCGCCCGCGGCGTGGCTCGCCGGCGCGGAGGCGAGGTTTGCGATCGTCGAGACTGCCACCGGTGACTGCGCCGGCTCGCTCGGACTGCGGATGACCGTGCCCGCCTTCCGGATCGCCGAGATCGGCTATGGCCTGCGTGCCGGCTGGCGGGGGCGCGGGCTCGCCACCCGCTCGGTTCGGCTGGTGGCGGACTGGGCGTTCACCCGGGCCGGGATCGCCCGGCTCGAACTGGGCGCCGCCGCGGCCAACACCGCCTCCCGGCAGGTGGCGGCCAGAGCCGGCTTCCAACTCGAGGGCATCACGCGGATGCGGCTGCCGACCTCGGCCGGCGGACGCACGGACGAGGCTCGGTACGGCCTGATGCCGCCGGGCTGATATCGGCGTCAGGTGATCTCGATCAACTTCTCCCGCACGGCGTAGACAACGGCCTCCATCCGTGAGTGAAGCTGCAGCTTCTCCAGCATGTTGCGGACGTGGTTCTTGACCGTGTTCTCGCTGATGTACAGCTCGCGGGCGATGTCGCGGTTGTTCATCCCGCGGGCGACCAGCCGAAGCACCTCCATCTCGCGGCCGGTCAGCCGCGGGGTCGGCGCCGCCTGCGGCGACTCGCCCCGCTTCGCCAGCGCCGCGAACTCGGTCAGCAGTTTCGCGGCGAGCGCCGGGCTGATCAGCGACTGCCCGGTCTGCACCGCCCGGATCGAGGAGGCCACCTCGTCGACCGGGAGGTCCTTGAGCAGGTAGCCACTGGCTCCGGAACGGATCGCCTCGTAGAGATGGCTCTCGTCGTCGCTCATCGTGAGCATGAGGATCTTCGTGGACGGCGCCGCGGTCTTGATCGCCGAGCATGCCTCGATCCCACCGCGCCGTGGCATCTGGACGTCCATGAGCACGACGTCGGGCAGCGTCTCGATCGCCTTCGCCACCGCGTCCGCGCCGTCCCCGGACTCCCCGACGACCACCATGTCGGGCTCCAGCTCGAGCGTCACTCGCAGACCGCGCCGGAACAGTGCGTGATCGTCCACCAGCAGCACCCGGACCACGTCCGACCGGCCGGCCCGATCCGTTCCCCTGTCCTCGGTCACCGATCGCTCCCGCATCCTGCGACGCCGTCGCGCCGGTGTCCCGACGCACACAGCGGGCATTCTGCCATCCCGAGTTGATCAGGGACCGGTCGGCGTACGGCCAGTCGGCCGAAAACACCCACCTCAGTCGACCAGCCGGATGACCCCGTAGTCGTAGCCCTTGCGGCGGTAGACGACACTCGGCCGTCCGGTGTTCGCATCGGAGAAGAGATAGAAGTCGTGGCCGACCAGCTCCATCTCGAACAGGGCGCGGTCGATCGTCATCGGCTCGGCGGAGTGCTCCTTCTCCCGGACGACGAGGCCGCCGAACTCCTCCTGCTCCTGTGCTTCCTGTGATCCGTTCACGGTGACCACCGGCGTCGTCCCGTTGAGGGCGACGCCGCCGGTCGCGGCCGCTACCGATGTGGGCGTGCGGGTGCCGCGGTGCACCCGTCGGCGATCCGCTGCCCGTCGCATCCGGCTGTCCAGTTTCGTCACCGCGGCATCCAGCGCGCGGTAGAAGTCGGACGAGCAGGCTTCCGCACGGACCACCGGTCCGCGGGTCGCGCAGGTCACCTCGACGCGCTGACAGGAGGCCGACTGACGCCGATTGCGTTCGTGGTAGAGCTCGACGTCGACACGAATGATGCGGTGGTCGTAGCGCTCGACCCGCTCGATCTTCTCCGTGACGTGCTGCCGGAAGTGGTCGGGCACCTCCACGTTCCGGCCCCTGACGGTAACGTCCACGCGACCTCCACTGCGGTGATGGGCGCCCGCCGTGCTCGGCTCCGCACCGCGGCGAGTTCGGCCCGCCACGAGCGGCACACCACCGGAACCAGAGCCGGTGACGGCGTGACGCCTCCTCTACCCAGGTCCTCCCTGACCGTAGCCGAGCCGGGTGGGGTGCGGACACCCCGCGGCGATTCTGGTCCGCTGGACTCGTACCCGACATGCGTGCACACCACCGCCTAAGTCTTGGTAAATCTTCGGCGCGGGCCCGGTCAACGGGCACGAATCGTAGCCTGGCGTTGCTCCTCGTATACCGAGGAAACGTCCGTCGAGTGCCGGCGACCGCCGCTGCACCGGCGACGGGAAGGCCCACGTCGCGAAGGGCCGCGGCCGCGGCGGCAACGGTGTTCCCGGTCGTCACCAGGTCGTCGACGATCACCACCGTGGTGGTACGGGAGGACCGGACTCGCTGTGGCCGAGCGATGAACTTGCCCGCCGCGGCGGTCCGGCGCTCGGCCGCGGTGAGCTCGGCGCTGTCCGGCCCGTCGGTGGTCAGCCCGAGGACCAGGGCGACTCGGGCTGAGACGCCCCGTCGGCGAAGGGCGCGGGCCGCATGTCGGGCCAGCCGCTCGACGTGCTGGCCACCGCGGCGACGCGCCACCGCACTGGCTGACGGGATCGGGACGAGCCACATCGGCCCGCCGTCCAACTCGGCGACGGCCGCGGCCAACGCCACCGCCAGCGGCCGTGCCAGGTCGTGACGTCCCCGCTCCTTGTAGGCCAGCAGGCAGTCGCGCACGACACCGGCGTAGTCCGCCGCGACTACCACCCGTGGCAGACCGGGCGGAGCCGGGTCCGGACGGTGTCGCCGGGGTCGGGCGAACGATTGCCGGCACCGCTGGCAGACGGGTCCACCGGCGACGGAGCAACCGACGCACCGGGTCGGGAAGGCCAGATCGGCCAGGGCGGGGAACACGCAACGACGGTGCCGCCGTCAGCAGACTCCCGGTAGGGGGAGTTCGCGATCTGTGGACAACGGTCCTGCCTGTGGACGGCGAGTTGAGCCCACCGACACGAGGTTGGTACGACTGCTCCCGTCCGGACGAGTGGAGGTGGAGCGATGGGATGCCTCGGGCAGCGTTGCCCGGGTCGGATCTCAGCCCGGGTAGGCGGGCGCCGACTCACCGCCGCGACGGTCCTCCACCCTTGTCCACGACTCGCTGGCGACCGGCGTCCGCCAGAGCGTCCCGGCGGCGATCGTCAGCAACGTCGGACCGGCAGCGACCGCGGTCGGCGGTCCGGGCAGACCCGCCGTCGAGACGAGCACGGCTGGCGACCCTCCGTCGACGTCGATGGAGTAGAGGCTGCTGTCCTGCTCGCCGGAGCGTGTCAGCGCGACCACCGTGCCGGCGTCGGCCCAGCTGGCGTCCGAGACGGGGGTGTCGCCGACGTCCAGCGGCCGCAGCCCCTGGATCTGAGCGCCGTCCTCCCTGCCCACCACGCCGATCCAGAGCCGCTCACGACCGGCTGCCCCGGCCACCACGGCGACCCTCGCTCCGTCCCGGGACAGGCTCACCGCGCGGATCGGCCCGATCTGCTGCGCCTGCGGTACCTCGACGGGGTAGGCATGGCCGTCCACCGTCACCAGCAGGACGTCGCGGGCGTCGCGCACCGTCCAGACCTCGCGGATCCCCGATCCCCACGTCGGGCGAGCCAACGTGGCGGCGGAGACGGTCGGGCGCAGCGACCCTGGAGCGCCGACGTAGAGCCTGTCGCCGGCTGGGCTGCGCTGGACCACCCCGACGGAGCTCTCATCGACCGAGGCCGCCACCGAGACCGCCCCGAACGAGTTGCGCCCGGCGGGTCCGGCCAGCGGGGCGTCCTTGGTGGTCCACACCGCGCCGTCGCGAATGAAGTAGCCGGACGCATTCACCGAGAGGTTGTCCGGGGCGAAGCCCTGCCAGTTCTTCAGCTGCTGCAGGGTCAGGTCCGGACTTTTCGGCGGCCTGATCAGCTGGTGGTCGGAGTAGACCTCCACCGCGCCGACGCCGAGTTGGCTGAGGGTCCAGACGAGTTGGGCGAAGCCTCCCGCGGGCAGAGTGTCCTCCTGGTCACCCAGACCGGTCAGGAAAACCTTCACACGGTCGCGTTCTTGCACGATGTTGGACTCGAGCGTGACTCCGGTCAGATCGTTCGAGACCGCGTCCGCCAACCACTTCGACGGGTGCTCGAGGGCGGTGACCAGCAGGGTGGCCAGCGAGTCGGGCGGCGCCGCATACCAGCGGACGTCCGGGACCACCTTCGACTCGCCGGAGTTGAGGAAGTAGACGTCGTACGGCCGGTAGGCCGACTCGAACGTGCTCAACTCGATGAGCAGTCCCTGGGGAGGATTGTCGATCCGCCACTCCCCGTCGACCTTTGTGAGATGGAACAGGAAGCTGAAGGCCCCCTCACTGGGGACATAGGAGCCGTCCTCATTGATGCGCCCATGTCGCTGCGCCGACAACTTCCTGATCGAATCGCCCTGTTGGGTGTCGACGTAGAAGCTGTTCTCGATGATGAGCGCGCCGGCGTTGTCGTTCCAATGCTTGGAGGCGGTGGGGGTGAGGTACGCCCGGGCCCGTGTGTGTGCACGTTCCTTGCTACCGCCCGCCCTGAGGAAGTCCCGGACGACGTCCTCGGGAGCCTCTCCCGGTCGCGGCACTATCCCGTCGTAACGGATGTCGCCACCGGCCGGCGCGGCTGCCGGCACGGACTGCGGGATGACCTGGGGCGGAGATGTGACGGGAATGCTGGCACAGCCAGTGCTGACGAGCAGCGCACCGGCGGTCACGAGCAAACCGACCGTCGTTCTCCGGCGCCGCCGGACGGACCTGATCATGCGGGCCACCCCGGCGTCGTGCGTTGGCCGGCGCCCGCGGGCCTGGTGACATCGGCAGGCTCGATCGGCAGGGGCGACGACACGAC
>Ga0308176_10001813_pt1 | contig 13447 bp, 13 predicted proteins | sample PhyCR2_3_FD_203890 | JGI IMG/M metagenome (GOLD analysis project Ga0308176, IMG submission 203890) | Soil microbial communities from UC Gill Tract Community Farm, Albany, California, United States - DLSLS.C.R2 | ecosystem: Environmental > Terrestrial > Soil > Agricultural land | place: USA... | reverse complement strand
CGGACGACGCCGTCGAGGTCGAAGACGTAGGCGGCGTGCCTCGTCACACCGACGAGTCGCGCTGCTCGCGCTCGTCGGCGGCCGTCGAGCCGGTGTGCTCGGGAACGCCCTCGGAGTGGGCCGTGTCCCCGTGGGCGCTGCCGTATGCCGTGTCGTTGTGCGCCGTGTCGCCGTAGGCGGTGCCGTTGTGGCTCGTGTCGCCGTGGGCGCGCGTGTCGTCTCCCGACTGGCGCCAGGACGCGGTGCCCTCGTGGACGCTGCCCTCGGCGCGGCCGGTCACGACGTCGGCGACCGACGGCTGCTCGCGCTCGGTCAGTCGGGACTCACGGTCGGCCAGCTCGGCCTCCCGGGTGTCGAGGCCCTCGTGGCGGGCGGCGAGCTCGTTCTCACGACGGCGCAGGTCCTCGTCGCGCAGGCCGGCCTCGTGCAGGCGGTCCTCGTGCTCGCGGCGGGTGGCTTCGGCGCCCTCCTCGATCTCGGCGATGCGGGCGCGCTCCTTCTCCTCGCGGCGCAGGCGGGCCCGACGGCGGGCCGCTGCCGACAGGAGCGCCCAGCCGAGGGCGAAGAGGAGCATCGCGACCACGCCGTAGAGCACGAGCTCGAGCGGGGACGCGTTGCGGGTCAGGCCCAGCGCCGTGACCGGGACGACCGCGGTGGCGGCGTGGGTCGCGACGTAGGCGACGACGCCCACTGCGACGCCGAGCAGTAGCAGGATGACTCCGAGCAGTGCCATGGGTTCGTGCTCCTTCGTCAGGTGGCGAGGCGGTCCCGCCGCGGTCCCCGAACCTAGCCATACCCACCTGGCGCGGCCAGCCGAGCAGTGCCGCACCACTCGGTTAGCCTGACGCGCATGCGCATCACCGGAAAGCTTGCGGCCGCTGCCCTCTCGGCGACGTGCGTCGTCACCGTCGCGGCCTGCTCGAGCTCGGACAGCGCCTCGCCGAACCAGACGCAGCTGTCGCCGGCGCAGCGCCTGGCGGCGGCCAAGGCCAAGGTCGACGCCGCCCCCTCGGTGCACCTCCAGCTCGCCAGCTCCGACGTGCCGCAGGGCTCGTCCGGCGTCGTGTCGGCCGACGGCTGGGGCAAGCACCCGCCGGCGTTCAAGGGCACCTTCAAGGTGACCCTCAAGGGCGTGCAGGCCGACGCCGAGATCACCTCGCTCGGCGGCGACGTCTACGCCAAGCTGCCGCTGATCCCGGGCACCAACAAGATCGACCCCAAGACCTTCAACGTGCCCGACCCCGCCATGCTCTTCTCGCCCGACAAGGGGCTCACCACGCTCCTCACCGCCACGACGTCGCCCAGCGCCGGTGGCAAGGTGCGCAGCGGCTCCGAGGTGCTCTCGACCATCAAGGGCAGCCTGCCGGGGAAGGCGGTCACGGACCTCTTCCTCATCGGCGACAGCAACGGCACCTTCTCGGCGACCTACGGGCTCACCGACAGCCAGGAGCTGCGCCAGGTCGCCATCGCGGGACCGTTCTTCGGAGCGGGGACCACCTCGACCTACACGCTGACGCTCGACCAGTACGGCCGACCCGTCACCATCACCAAGCCCTGAGGGCCCGGCGATGCCCTCCGCCACCGCGCACGGCACCCACCGGTTCTCCCTGCTCGCGGCAGCCTCGGCCGCGGTGGCGCTCGCCGCCGCCGACACCTACGTCGTCGTCCTCGCCCTGACCGACATGATGGCCGGGGTCGGCATCGGCATCGACGCCCTGCAGCGCGCGACCCCGATCATCTCCGGGTTCCTCCTCGGCTACATCGCCGTGCTCCCGCTGATCGGGCGCCTGTCGGACCTGCTCGACCGGCGCCGCATCCTGCTCGGCTGCCTGTTGGTCTTCGTCGTCGGGTCCGCCGTCACGGCACTCGCCGTCGAGATGCCGGTCCTCGTCACCGGCCGGGTGCTCCAGGGCATCGGCGGTGGCGGGCTCGTGCCCGCGACGCTCGCGCTCGTCGCGGACCTGTGGCCGCCCCACCGCCGCGGCACGCCGCTCGGCGTCGTCGGGGCCGTGCAGGAGCTCGGCTCGGTGCTCGGGCCGGTGCTCGGAGCCGTCGTCCTCGCGTGGTCCGGTTGGCGGGCGATCTTCTGGCTCAACGTCGCCGCCGCCCTCGTGCTGTATGCCGTCATCCGCCTCCTCGGGACCCGCGAGGAGGCGGAGGGCGGGCGGACGCCTACCCCGGGCAGCACGCATACGCTCCGCCGGAGGCTCGTGTCGGCGGTCGTGGTCGTGCTGCTGGTGCTGGGACTTGCCGCGACGGGCCTCGCCCTGGCGGCCCCGGAGTCGCTCGTGACCGACGTGGCGCTCGGAGCGCCGTTCGTGCCGTTCACCGGCACGTCCCGGCTGCTCACCCCGATCGGTGTCGTGGGGCTGGGCCTGCTGGTCGTCGTGGCGGTGCTGACCGCCCCGCGCTGGTGGCCGGTGCTGCGGCGGGCCGACCTCGTCGGTGCCGTCCTCGTCGCGGTGGTGCTCGGCTGCCTCGTGCTGACCTTCGCCTCCTCGGACCCGGAGAAGGAGGTCGTCGGGCCGCTCGGCTACAGCCTGCTGCCGGTCGGCGCGCTGGCCCTGGTGGCCCTGGCCTGGTGGCACCGACGCGCCGCCGACCCGCTGATCCCCCGGGGCACCGTGGGCCCCCGCGGCCTGCGCTCGCTCGTCGTCAGCCTCCTCGTCGGGGCGGCCCTGGTCGCGGTCGTCGTCGACGTGCCACTCCTCGCCCGGCTCACCGAGACCTACGGCGAGACCGGGGCCGCGCTCGTCCTCGTCCGCTTCCTGCTCGCCGTCCCGGTCGGCGCGCTGCTCGGCGGGCTGGCGCTGCGGCGGCTCGGCGACGGGGCGGTCGCGGGGCCCGGCCTGCTGCTCGCGGGCGCCGGTCTGCTCGTCATGTCCCGGTGGACGCTCCAGTCCGTCACGGAGACGGTGCCCGCGACGGTGGTGCTCGTCGTGGTCGGGCTCGGCATGGGCCTGGCCCTCGCCCCGGTCAACGACGCGGCGCTGGCCGACTCGCCGCCCCACGCCCACGGAGTCGCGAGCTCCCTCGTCGTCGTGGCGCGCATGGTCGGGATGGTCGTGGGGCTGGCGCTGCTCACCTCGATCGGCCTCAGCCGCTACTTCGACGCCGTCCGCCGGCTCCCGAACCAGCTCGACACCGACGCACTCATCGGGGCCGGGGTGGTGCAGGTGCAGACGGTGTTCCTCGGTGGGGCCGTCGCGGCCCTGCTCGGGGCCGCGGTTGCCCTGACGCTCGGCCTGGGCCCAAGACCGGGCACCGGAGCGACCGACCGAGCCACCGAGACCGACACCGACACGCACACCGACACGGGCACCGACCGGCCCCGCTTCGTCGCGCTCTGACGGCGCCCCGCCCAGCCCGACAACGCGCCAGGTGGCGCGGTGGCGGGTCGAGGACCTCCCGGCGGCCACGGCGACCGACCAGACGGCGCGATACTGCGGCGCACTACTCCATCTGCCTTTACCACGCATGTGGGGTGAAGGCAAGTGCCTCTCTTGACGGCCGATCTCGCGCACCCCGACTCTGGAGGATGGCGGCCGGCCTCAGCCGACCGTCACCGCACCAAGGGGGTTGGAAATGGACGAGCACGTGTTGAACCGTCGGCGGGTCCTGCTGGGAACGGGCGCCGTGGCCATCGGGGGCGTCGCCAGCGCCTCGTCGGCGGCGGCGAGCGGCACCGGTGACTCGGGGCTCAGTGGGAGCTGGGTGGTCTCCCGGAAGGACGACGGCGCCGGCGCCGTCAAGACGACGACCGTCATCAGCCTCGCGGCAGGCGGCGTCCTTCTCAGCCAGGACATCTCTCCCGCCGACTCGGTCCTCATGGGCACCTGGGCGCATCGAGGGGGCAACGGCTTCGAGGGCACGATGTGGACGGGACAGCCCGGACCCGCGGGGCCCGGCAAGCCGGGGGTCACGGTCCGGGTCCGCGTCCGGGGCACCATGAGCGGTGACCGGATCCGGGGGACCTACCAGTTCACGATCTTCGACCCGTCGGGCGGCGTCTCGATGCGCGGCACCGGCTCGTTCACCGGCCGGCCCATCGAGGCCTGACGGCTTACCGCCGGCGCAGTCGTGCCGGCACGGTCACTCGCCGACCTGGAAGACGACAGGGGCGTGGTCGGAGGCTCCCTTGCCCTTGCGCTCCTCGCGGTCGATCGCCGCACCGACGACGCGCCGAGCCAGGGCGGGGGAGCACAGGGCGAAGTCGATGCGCATGCCCTGCCGCTTCGGGAAACGCAGCTGGGTGTAGTCCCAGTACGTGAAGGTCCCCGGCTCGCTGGTGTGCGGACGGACGACGTCCTCGAAGCCGGCATCGACGACGCCCTGGAAGGCCGCGCGCTCGCCGGGCGAGGTGTGCGTGCGGCCCTCGTAGTAGGCGACGCTCCACACGTCGGCATCGGTCGGCGCGATGTTCCAGTCGCCGAGCAGCGCGATCTGCGCGTCGGGGTCCTCGGCGAGCCACCGGCGACCGGCCACGGCCAGGGCCTCGAGCCAGGTCAGCTTGTAGTGCAGGTGCGGGTCGTCGAGCGCGCGGCCGTTGGGCACGTAGAGCGACCACACGCGTATGCCGTTGCAGACCGCGCCGATCGCGCGAGCCTCGGGGACGAGGGGGTCTCCCCAGCCGGGCATCCCGTCGAAGCCGACGCGCACGTCCTCGAGGCCGACCCGGGAGGCGATGGCCACGCCGTTCCACTGGCTGAGGCCGTGGTGTGCGACCTCGTAGCCGAGCGCCTCGAACCGCTCGAGCGGGAACTGGTCCTCGCGGGCCTTGGTCTCCTGGATGGCCAGCACGTCGACGTCGGTCCGCTCGAGCCAGGCGGCGACGCGGTCGATGCGGGACCGGATGGAGTTGACGTTCCAGGTGGCGATGCGCACAGTCGGCCACCCTAGACGGCCACGGCGACACCGCGTGCCTAGGGTGAGGCGCATGACTGGAGAGCAGACGACGCGACCGACCGCCCTCGTCACCGGTGCGAGCGCCGGCATCGGGCGGGAGTTCGCGCACCAGCTGGCGGCTCGGCGCCACGACCTCGTGCTCGTCGCGCGTGACCGCGGCCGGCTCGAGCAGCTCGCCGCAGAGCTGACGAGCAGGTATGCCGTCTCCGCCGAGGTGCTCGTCGCCGACCTCTCGGACCGGTCGGCGCTGCAGGCGGTCGCCGACCGGGTCGCCGACCGGGAGCGGCCCGTCGACGTGCTCGTCAACAATGCGGGCTACGGCCAGCGGCGCTCGTTCCTGCGCAACGACCTCGCCGTGGAGGAGGCGGCGTTCGACGTCCTGACCCGTGCGGTGCTCGTGCTCTCGCACGCTGCGGGGGTCGCGATGCGCGAGCGCGGCCGCGGTCACATCGTCAACGTCTCGTCGGTCGCCGGGTTCATCGCCTCAGGCTCCTACTCCGCCGCCAAGGCGTGGGTCACGACGTTCAGCGAAGGCCTGGCCAGCGAGCTCGCCGGCTCGGGTGTCACCGTCACGGCGCTGTGCCCGGGGTTCACCAACACCGAGTTCCAGCAGCGGGCAGGGCTCAGCAAGCCGGGACCCGAGCTCCTCTGGCTCGACCCGCAGAAGCTCGTCGCCGACTGCCTGCACGACGTCGACAAGGGACGGGTCGTGTCGGTGCCGGGCCTGCAGTACAAGGCAGTCGTCGGGCTGCTCCGGGTCGTGCCGCGCTCGCTGGTCCGCAGCCGGGTCCGTGTCGTCCGCCGCTGAGCACGCTGTGGGGCCTCGCCCGCAGCGCCCTACGATGGAGCCTCGTGACCGCCTCTGACACCGCCGCCGCCCGTGCCCGCCTGCTCGAGATCATCAGGGAGAAGGCGATCGTCCACGGTCGCGTGACCCTCAGCTCCGGCAAGGAGGCCGACTACTACGTCGACCTGCGCCGCATCTCGCTCGACGGTGAGGCCGCGCCTCTCGTCGGGATCGTCATGCGCGAGCTGACCAAGGACCTCACGTATGCCGCCGTCGGTGGCCTCACGCTCGGCGCCGACCCGGTCGCCACCTCGATGTTGCACGCCGCCACGGCCGCGGGCGAGCACCTCGATGCCTTCGTCGTGCGCAAGGCCGGCAAGGCGCACGGCCTCCAGCAGCGCATCGAGGGACCGTCGATCAAGGGCCGTCGGGTGCTCGTCGTCGAGGACACCACGACCACCGGCGCCTCGCCCCTCGCTGCCGTCGAGGCCGCCCGCGAGGACGGCGCCGAGGTGGTGGCGGTCGCCACCATCGCCGACCGTGCGACGGGTGCCGGCGAGAAGATCACGGCGGAGGCGGGCGTGGAGTACCGCTACGCCTTCTCGCTCGAGGAGCTCGGGCTGGCCTGACGCGGTCAGCGACCTGACGGGGGCCAGCCGCCCGGCGCGCCGACCTGCGCGGGCAGGCCGGCGCGCAGCGCCTCCACCACCGACGGCGGCGTGAGCAGCTGGGCGAGCCCGCTGCCCGGCCGCGGGACCGGCTGGACGGCATACGTGTTGTCCTCTCGCCAGAGGACCAGCCGGTCGCCGGCCACGAGGGCGGGCCCGTCGTCGAGCAGCACGAAGGCGCCGTCGGGCAGGTCGGCCCACGGGTACGCGTGCAGCCGGCGGGTGCGCCGCGCCGGGTCCCAGCGCTCCGAGTGCAGCAGCCGGTCGAGCTCCGGTGCGCTCAGGCGGTCGACGCCGGCGGCGACGGCCACGAGGTCGCGGAAGGCCGTGAAGGCGGGGCGCCGGCACTCCGCGCACGGCCGGTGCCCGGCGGCGAACGAGACGGCCTCGTCGAGGAAGAAGAGCGGCGTGTAGTGCCGCGGGTCCCACTGGCGGACGCGGCGGTCGCGGAAGGTCAGCGCGCACGTGATCCAGGCGCGGCCGACGTGGTGTCGACGCACCTCGCGCGTGCCCGCGCCGTCGTGCAACCGACCCCGGTTGCCCATCCAGGCACCCCGCCCCGGCGCCGCGACGACGTCACCGAGCGGGCTGACCCGGTTGCGCGCCGGTGCGGGCGTTGACATGCCCTTCACGCTAGAAGGAGACACCGACACGCGCGAAGGGGCGCCGGCAGGAACCAGGACAGGAACCGGTCGCGCACCTCCGCCGTCGCACCGACGGCCCCGTCCGGGGGTCTGCCCCGCACTAGGATCGGCTCACTGACCGCCCAGATTCTCGGGAGAACCCATGATCATCGTCTGGATCCTGATCGGCCTCGTCGTGCTAGCCGCGATCGTGGGCGTCGTCATGTACAACGGCCTGATCGGCCTGCGCAACAAGGTCGAGGAGGGCTGGCGCCAGATCGACGTCGAGCTGAAGCGGCGCCACGACCTCATCCCCAACCTCGTCGAGACGGTCAAGGGCTACGCCAGCCACGAGCGCGGCACGCTCGAGGACGTCATGAAGGCACGGTCCGCCGCGATGTCCGGCGCCCCGACGCCGGCCGCTGCGGCGCAGGCCGAGGGCCAGCTGAGCCAGGCGCTCGGTCGCCTCATGGCGGTCGCCGAGGCCTACCCCGACCTCAAGGCCAACCAGAACTTCCTCGCCCTCCAGCAGGAGCTGACGAGCACGGAGGACCGCATCGCGAGCTCGCGCCGCTACTACAACGCGCTCGTGCGTGAGCTCAACACCAAGGTGGAGTCGGTGCCCTCGAACGTCGTGGCCAACATGGCCGGCGTCAAGCGCGCGGAGTACTTCGAGGCCCCCGCCACCGAGGCGGTCGTGCCCAACGTGTCCTTCGGCGACAACGCCGTCGGTGGGTCCGGCAGCACCCCGGGCGTCGCGCCCTCCACCCAGCCCGGCGCCATCGGCGGTCCCTCGACCCAGCCCGGCGCCGTTCCCGGCGCGCTGCCGCAGGCCCAGGCCCCCGGCGCGGTCCAGCCCGACCCGACGCGCGACTCCGGCACCCCGAACGCCTGACCCAGGGGCCCGAGCGGCCGCCGGACGGCTGCGCCGGCCGGGCTTCAGCTGCGCTCGGTGCCCCGAACGGGGTCGGCCACCTCGCCGGCCCCGTTGGCGCCGCGGGTGTGGTCGGTGCCCTCGGCCGCGAGCGCCTTCGCCTCGCGACGGTGCTTGAGGAACTCGAAGAGCATCGGCAGCACGGACACGACGACGACGAGCAGGATCGCGTACTCGATGTTCTTCGTCAGGCCCGGGAAGATCTGGCCGAGGAAGTAGCCGAGCAGCGTCACGCTGACCACCCAGGCGACGGCGCCGACGGCGCTCCAGCCGAAGAAGCGCTGGCGGTGCATGCGGCCGATGCCGGCCACGACGGTGATGAAGGTGCGCACGATCGGCACGAAGCGCCCGAGCACCAGGGCGCGGCTGCCGTACTTGTCGAAGAACGCGTTGGTCTTGTCGAAGTTGGCCGTGTTGATGAAACGCCCCTGCCGCTTGTAGAGGGGCCGCCCGACTCCTCGACCGATCTCGTAGCCGACCACGTTGCCGAGGAAGGCCGCGATCGCCAGGCCGCCGATCGCCAGGCCGAGGTTGATGTCGATCTGGCCGGTCGCGATGAACAGGCCCACGGCGAAGAGCAGGGAGTCGCCCGGCAGGATCGGGAAGAGCAGCCCGCACTCGATGAAGACGATGACGAGGGCGATCACGAAGAACGCGCTCCCGTACTGCTGGAGCAGGTAGGTCGGGTCCATCCACTTCGGGCCGAGGGCGGGGGCGGCGGCCGACAGGGCGGCGAGAGCGTGCATGCGTGACAGGGTATGCCGTGTGGTCGGGCGCGGCTGAATCCTCGCGGGCGCCGGACGGCCTCCGTGCGGGGGTCTCAGGAAAGACTCCCGAAAGTCTCAGGAACGTCTCGAGATCGTCTCGATGGGGTGACGTCGCTTCTGTCCGCCCGGCGGGTCGGTTCACCATGGAGGCGGGAGCAAGGGAGGAGGCCGGCAGCGCCGGAGCACTCGGGGCCGCGCCCACCTGCATGGACACGGCGGCGACGTGCCGTCCTCCTCCCGACATCCCGAGCCCCGCTCGTCGGTGGGCAGCGACCGTAGACTCGCCCCCGTGCAACCGTCCCCACCACCGCCGGAGATCGGCGTGGGCCCCTGGGAGGGGCCGTGGCCCGAGGGCGACCAGTGGGACCCGGAGCTGCTCGAGCAGGGCGACCGCCGCAACGTGGTCGACGCGTACCGCTACTGGCGCCACGACGCGATCGTCGCCGACCTCGACACCCGGCGGCACGACTTCCACGTCGCCGTGGAGAACTGGGGCCACGACTTCAACATCGGCTCGGTGATCCGCACGGCGAACGCGATGGGCGCGGCGGCGTTCCACATCGTCGGTCGCCGCCGCTGGAACCGGCGCGGCGCCATGGTGACCGACCGCTACCAGCACGAGCACCACCACCCGGACGCGAGGGCCCTGGCCGACTGGGCGCGCGCCGAGGGCCTCGCCCTCCTCGGCGTCGACAACCTGCCCGGCTCGATGCCCCTGGAGACCTTCGAGCTGCCCCGGCGGTGCGTGCTCGTCTTCGGCCAGGAGGGCCCGGGACTGTCAGAGGCGATGCGCGCGGAGTGTGCGGCCGTGCTGCACATCGAGCAGTTCGGCTCCACGCGCTCGATCAACGCCGGCGCCGCGGCGGCCGTGGCCATGCACGCGTGGGTCCGCCGGCACGTCTTCGACCAGCAGGTGTAGCTCAGCCCTGCGGGTCGCGGCCGCGCCAGCGCAACGGCTCCTCCGCATACTCCTCGACGACGTGGGCGGCGACGCCCACGGACCGTGCGAGCTGGAAGACGACCTCACCCGACTCGGCCGGCAGCCCGAGGGCGTGCAGCACGGCAGCGCTCGCAAGGTCGATGTTCGGCAGGGCCCCGGTGCGTTCGGCGACCAGCGCCGAGAGGGTGTCGACGCGACGCCGCAGTCCGGTCGTGCCGCGCCGGCGCCACAGTGCCTCGAGGACGAGCTCGGCGCGAGGGTCGCCGTCGGGGTAGAGGAAGTGCCCGAACCCGGCCACCGACCCACCCGTGCGGAGCGCCCTCGCGAGGAGCGCGGCCGGGTCGGCGCCCTCGGCGAGCAGCGCGTGGGCGGCGACGGGGGCGGCGCCGTGCAGCGGGCCGGACATGGCGGCATACGCGGCGCACAGGCAGTCGGGGAGCCCCGCTCGCGTGGAGGCGGCCACCCGGGCGGCCACCGTCGAGGCCGTGAGGCCGTGGTCGAGCAGGGTGACGAGCAGGACGCGCAGGACCGCGACGTCAGGCGGCGCGCCCGCTCGCCCGCCGAGCGCCGCGAGAGCCAGGGCCGTCAGGTTGCCGTGTGCCGGGTGGCCGGGGACCGCGCCGGCCAAGAGGCTGACGGCGTCCCGGAGCGTCGGCACTGCGGCGACCCGGACCCGTTCGGGGTCGGTGTCCGCCGCGAAGGGGTCCGCGGCCGCGAGCAGCTGCACGGCCACCGGCATCCGTCGGTGGAGGGGGAGCGCGGCCAGGTCGATGCCGCCGACCGCCGGGGGGACGGGCGCGGGCGCGGCGGATGCGACGGGAGTGCCGAGGACGACGGCTGCCGCCTCCTCGAGCGAGCCGAGCGCCACGACGTCGGCGAGCGGGTGCCCCCGGTAGGAGAGCTCGCCCTCTGTCGTGCTGCTCACCGAGGTGGCGATGCTCCGGAAGCGCAGCACCGGCTGCGGGCCGCCCTGCGGCCGCGCGGCCGTCGCCATCGCGTCGATCTGCGCGCGGTCGAAGAGGCTCTCCTGCTGCCCCGGACGACGCTCGCTGCGCAGCAGCCCGCGGCTGACGTACGCGTAGAGGGTGGCTCGCTTGACCCCGAGGCGCTGGGCGGCCTCCGTCGTCGTGATCCACGGGCTGCGGGGACTCGTCACGAGGCCTCCTGGGTCGGGTGCGGGGCGGTGTTGACGGCGTCAACGGTTGAGCGGATCAACATTGACGACATTGATCAACATCGCTCAGGGTGACGAGTGAACCCGAGAGGAGTACACCATGTCCACAAACGCACCTGACCCAACCGTCCCGACCCCCGCCGGCTTCGTCCTCGTGCCGCCCGGCCTCGCGAAGGTCGTCGTCACCGACACCGAGATCGGCGACGTCCGCGGCGACGAGGGCTTCTACCACTACCGGCAGTACTCGGCCGTCGAGCTGGCCGAGAAGGTGGGCTTCGAGCAGGCCTGGCACCTGCTCTTCCACGGGCACCTGCCCTCCGCCGCCGAGCTCGATGCCCTGCGGGAGGAGGCCGGACGCCTGCGGGTCCTGCCGCCGGCACTGGCCGAGCTGCTGCCCGCGATCTGCGCGACGACGGGCGACTCGCTCCAGGTGCTGCGCACGGCGCTGTCCGCGTGGGGCGGGATCACCGGGCAGCGACCGCTCTACGACGCGGGGGAGGACGAGCGGCTGGCCTCGGCGATGGCGGCGGCCGCGGTGACGCCGACGATCCTGGCCGCCGCTCACCGGCTGCGCCTCGGGCTCGACCCCGTGCCGGCCGACCCCGACCTGCCCCACGCCACCGACTACCTGCGCATGGTCACCGGGAGGCTGCCCGCAGACCGGGACGCCCGGGCGGTCGAGCAGTACCTCGTCGCCACGATGGACCACGGCTTCAACGCCTCGACGTTCACGGCTCGCGTCATCGCCAGCACGGGGGCCGACCTCGCGGCCTGCCTCGTCGGCGCCATCGGCTCCTTCGCCGGCCCCAGGCACGGCGGCGCCCCGAGTCGGGCGCTCGAGGCCCTCGACGAGATCGGGACGCCCGACCGGGCCGAGCCGTGGGTGCGCGAGCAGGTGGCGCGAGGCGCCCGCATCATGGGCTTCGGCCACGCCGTCTACCGCACCCACGACCCGCGGTCGGAGATGCTCAAGGCGGTGGCGCGCCGGTGGGACGACCCGCTCGTCGACTTCGCGATCGGGGTCGAGGCGACGATCGAGCGCGTCCTCGCCGAGCTCAAGCCGGACCGGCCGCTCTACGCCAACGTCGAGTACTACGCCGGCGTCGTCATGCGCCTCGCCGGTCTCGAGCCCAGCATGTTCACGCCGACCTTCTGCGTCGCGCGCGCGGTGGGCTGGACCGCCAACATCCTCGAGCAGGCCCGCGACCCCAAGATCATCCGGCCGGCCGCGCGCTACGTCGGGCCGCCACCGCCCCAGCCGGTCCCGACGAGCGGGCGTATGCCGTTGCCTGCCTGACGCACGAGGGGCAGGCATCGAGCAGGCCCCGACGCATCCGGATGCCGGGGCCTGCTCGGCGCGACCGGGGGAGCATCCGGTCGCTGGTGTCGTCGCCCGGAGCCCTCCGAACGCCATCTCCCACGGTAGGACCGATCGTGGCGGCACGCGATGGCCAACAGGTAAGAACTCCGCAAGGGCGCGTCAAGGAACCGTAGGTCGACCTGACGTGGTCGGGGCCGCGCGGTCGCGCGCGCGGACGCGCCCCCGGACGCCTGCTCAGTCGGCCGTGTGCAGGGCCTGGCGCCAGGAGACGCGGCCGCCGGTCTGCAGGAGGGAACGACGGTAGATCCGCTCGCCGACGGCGACCGTGGCGGCCGAGAACGCCGCCATCACGGCCAGGGCCAGCGCCGGCTCCCACCACGCGGCGTCACCGGAGAGGATGCGCCCGGGCATCGACACGACCGACGCGATCGGCAGGAACGAGGCGACCTTGAGGGCCGTGCCGCTCAGGCTGAAGCTCGCCACGTAGACGAGCATCATGACGATGGTCATCGGGGCCGTCGTCGACTGGAGGTCCTCGGTCCGCGAGGCCAGGGCGCCCGCGACGGCGTAGAGGCAGGCCAGCGCGAAGAAGCCCACGGCGAAGAACAGCACGAACCAGACGACCGCGCCGGAGAGGGTCGGCAGGAGCGTGGACGCGTCGGTGAACGAGACCGCCACGAGGCCCACGCCCGAGAAGACGACCACCTGGGCCAGGGCGAGCAGGGAGTTGCCGACCACCTTGCCGGCGAGCAGCTGCCGCAGCGGGATGGCGGTGGCGATGATCTCGACGATCCGGGACTGCTTCTCCTCGACGACGCTCGCCGCGATCTGCTGGCCGAACATCATCGCGGCCATGAAGAAGAGCACGGCGAAGGCGAAGGTGGCGCCCTTGACGAACCCGCTGTCGCGCGTCTCGCCGTCGAGACGCGTGGTCGTCAGGGTCGTGCCCTTCTCGAGGGCGGTCACCGTCGTGCCGGCAGCGATGGCGTTCCGCTGCAGTGCCGTGCTGCGCAGGGCTCCCTCCACGGCGGTCCGCAACGTCGGGTCGACGTCGTCCGCCGCGGTGAGCGTCCAGCCGGAGGTGTCCTGGTGCAGCCAGACGTCGGCCGTGCCGTCCTTGACGAGGGTGCGAGCGGCCGGCTCGCCCGACACCGGCGTGGACCGGACCGACACGGAGTGGTCCGCCTCGTGCGCTGCGGTGGCTGCCCGCTCGACCAGACGGGTGCCCTCGGCTCCGGTCACGGCGACCGTGTAGGTCGTCGTACTTCCGCTCTGCCACACCGAGAAGGCGCCGTAGCCGGCGATGAAGAGCAGGGTGATCAGGGTGG
>Ga0308176_10001812_pt1 | contig 13451 bp, 9 predicted proteins | sample PhyCR2_3_FD_203890 | JGI IMG/M metagenome (GOLD analysis project Ga0308176, IMG submission 203890) | Soil microbial communities from UC Gill Tract Community Farm, Albany, California, United States - DLSLS.C.R2 | ecosystem: Environmental > Terrestrial > Soil > Agricultural land | place: USA... | reverse complement strand
TGGTGCTGGCGACGCGGCGCAGGTCGGCCTGGATCTCGCGCAGTGCCTCGCCGGCGCCGGCCCTGGCCTCCTCCCCGACGGGATGGCGCGAGAAGCGTGCCTCGCGGTAGAGCGCCGCGAGCTGGTCGAGCGGTGCCTGACGCACCCCCAGGCCCCTGATCACGCTGGTCACCAGCTCGGTGGAGGTGCGCGAGTCGTCGTCGCGCAGGCCCGCCCCCCGCACGGCGTCCTCGAGCCGCACCCAGGCGGCCACCACGGCATTGGCGGGCGTGCCCCGGCTCAGGAGCTGTTCGCTCTCGCGGGTCTGCTCGAGCAGCTCCTCGGGCAGCACCTGGACGTCCACCTCCTCCTCGATGACCAGCCGACGCTGGGCGAGCCAGTCGAGGACCGCGCGAGCGAGGACCACGAGAACCGCGATGACGACGAGCGCGATGAGCACCCGCATGGCCCAGGTGATGGCGGCGGCCAGGGTGTCGTGCGGCGCGGCCGTGCCGGCATGGCCGACCTCCTGGCCGCCGGCCCCGTTCTCGGTGGGTCCGAAGTCCTTGCCGGGTGCACTGCTCTCGCGGCCGGAGAAGTGCTGGGGCCGGAAGACCCCCACCGGCCCGGAGCCGGACACCCACGCCCCGAGCAGCAGGGTGGCAGCGGTGCCTGCCCACAGGAGCGTGGCTCGACGGGTCACCCGCAGAGCCTAGGAGACTGGTGCGCACGGTGGCGCGGAACCCTGGATCGTGAGCATTTCGTTGTGGACCGATGAGTTCCGAGGCGTCGCGTGGTCTGTCCTCGTGTGGGCGGTTGGCGCCTACGCTGGGTCCAGGGCGAGACGCGGGCCCCCGACGGGAGGAAGGCGCTGTGACCGAGGTGAGCACACCGGCTCTGGATGACTTCCCCGGCTTGACGGACTCCTACCGTCGCGAGCTGACGGCGCACTGCTACCGCATGACCGGCTCGGTGCACGACGCCGAGGACCTCGTGCAGGAGACGTTCCTGCGCGCCTGGCGTGCCTACGAGGGCTTCGAAGGTCGCTCCTCGGTGCGCACCTGGCTGTACCGCATCGCCACCAACGTCTGCCTGACCGCGTTGGAGGGCAAGGACCGGCGCCCGCTGCCGACCGGTCTCGGTGCGCCGGCGAGCGACCCGGGGGACCCCCTCGCCCAGTCCAGCGAGGTGTCCTGGCTCGAGCCGGCACCGGACCCGCTGGTGGCGGGCGAGGCCACCGACCCGGCGACCATCGTGGCCGAGCGGGAGGGGATCCGGCTGGCCTTCGTGGCGGCACTGCAGTACCTGCCCGCGCGCCAGCGGGCGGTGCTCATCCTTCGTGACGTGCTCCGGTGGAAGGCCAGCGAGGTCGCGCAGGCGCTCGAGACCACGGAGGCCGCCGTGAACAGCGCGTTGCAGCGCGCCCACGCGCAGCTCGGCCGGGCCGACCTGACCATGGACACCCTGGAGGAGCGGCTCGACCCCGGCCAGCAGGACCTGCTCGACCGCTACGTGAAGGCGTTCTGGGACAAGGACATCAACGCGATCGTCGGTATGCTCACCGCCGACGCCGTCTGGGAGATGCCGCCGTTCACCGGCTGGTACACCGGTGCCGAGGCGATCGGCCGGCTCATCGACACGCAGTGCCCCGGCGGCGTCAACGACATGCCGATGGTCGCGACCCGGGCCAACGGGCAGCCGGCCTTCGGCCTCTACATGCGACAGCCCGACGGCACCTTCACGCCGTTCCACCTGCAGGTGCTGACCATCAGGGACAGCCGGGTCGAGCACGTGGCGGCCTTCTTCGACACCGACCTGTTCGAGCGCTTCGGGCTGCCGGCCCGGTTGCCGGCAGACCACCCGATGCCCGCCTGAGGCGCGCGATGACATCCGTCCCGGGTCGGGCAGGGCCGCCGGAGGCGGCAGAGCTGCTCGAGCGGGCCATCGTCTTCACCCGCGGCGCACTCGCGTCCGTGCGTCCCGAGCACCTCACGCTGCCCACCCCCTGCCCCGGGTGGCCGCTCATCCGGCTGCTGAAGCACATGGACGACTCGCTCGCCGCCATGGCGGAGGCGGCCAGCTCGCCGCACCTCACGCTCGCCCCCACCGCCTCGCCGGACGCCGCGGACGAGCTGCTCGCCAGCATCAGGCAGCGGGCATGTGCACTGGTCGGGCGGTGGGTGGCGAGCGAGCGTGCCCTGGTCGACCTCGGCGATCGGGCACTCGAGCGCGAGACGCTGGGTCAGGTGGGTGCCCTGGAGATCACCCTGCACGGATGGGACGTAGGTCAGGCGTGCCACGCAGCACGGCCGGTGCCTCCCGTGCTGGCCATGGACCTGTGGCCGGTTGCCCGTGACCACATCGCCGACGCCGAGCGCCCCTGCCGGGTGGGCCCGGCGCTCGAGCAGCCGGAGTGGGCGACGCCCCAGGAGCGGCTGCTGGCCCACACGGGTCGGCAGCCCTGACCCGCCCTCCCCGACGCTGCCTCACGCAGATCATGAGTGAGCGCCATGGGCGGCTCGAACCCGGTGGACCGGCGCGGCGGGTCTCGGCGAGGATGGGGGCATGGCTCCCGGATTCCGTTTGCGCGACGGCGACCTGGGTCCTGTCCAGCAGAGCCCGGTGACCTGCGGGTCGGCCTGCCTCACGGTGGCGCGCATGCTGGTGAGTCCCGCCTTCGCCCGCTGGATCACCACGGGCGAGGGTCCGCGCGGCGACGCGCCCGTGGGTGACACGGAGCAGGAGCGGTTCGCGGCCTACGAGCGAGTGGTGATGAGCCGCACGAACCGGCTCCTGCCAGGCGGTGGCAGGGTCAACGTGCCGTGGCCGCGCGCGCTCGGCACCCCGCCGTGGGGCGCCATGAAGGAGCTCGAGTACGGCGCCGCTCGCCGCGGAACGGACTACGAGACGCGACTGCTGCGGCTGCACCGTCGGCGCGGGCTGCGGGATGCGCACGCACGGCTGGTCGAGGTGGTTGCCGACGGCGAGCCCGCCCTGCTCTATGTCGGCAACCGTCTCCTCCCACGCCACGTCACGCTGGTCCTGCCGGGCGACGGCGACCGCGTGCTGGACGTCTACGACCCGGCCACCGGCCGGGTGAGCCTGCTCGACGAGGGACGGTTCGTGGGTCGCGACCTGCGCATCTCAGGCTGGGACGTGCCGTGGATCGTGGTGCAGCCCAATGGGACCCGCAAGGTGCGCTCGTTCGGCTTCGCGGCGAACGGCAGCACGGCGCGGGCCCCACGCGCCTCGGCCTCCGCCTGAGCCTCACCAGGTGGGCGCACGGAGCCCTCCACCCGTCAGCTCCAGCAGCAGCGCGCGTCCGTGCTCCAGCAGCGGGTCACGGTCGGCCGCCTGGACGATGTCGCGCCCCACGTCGTCGAGCAGGACCTCGACGTAGCGCCGCACCGCAGTCCGTCGGTCGGAGTCGCAGAACGTCGCGATGTCGCGCGCCACCCTGAACAGCGCGAGCACCACTCTCGGCTCGGTGTGCCCGTAGCGCCGGACCTGGCCCAGGCCGAGGTCGAGGAAGTACTCCCAGTCGCGGGCCGGGACGTGCACGCGGGGCACACCCGACGGGTCGGACACCGTGACCGGTCCCAGCGTCCGCTTGGCCAGCGAGGACAGGACGACCGACAGGTGGTCGACCGCTTGGACGGCGGTATAGGGGTCGTTGATCGCGGGGGAGAGCGCCTTGGACGCCACGTCGGCCAGCTGTCGCACCCCGAACGCCGCGTCCTGCTCCGCGGTCCGCTCGAACCCCACGCGAACCCCGCGCGACAACGCGCTCCGCAGCGCGTCCAGGCTCGGCCGGGTCGGCGCCGTCGCGACCGATCCTGCCGCCCGGTCCGGCCAGACCCACGCGAGGGGCGCTCCCTTGACGACGTGCTCGCCCACCATGGGCACCAGCACGAGCACGGCGCGGTGCTCCGCCGCGGTCGTGGCCAGCGCCTCGAGGTGGAGGGTCTGGACGTACCCGGACCGCGTGGCCACCAGCGGGACGGCGTGGTCTGGACGGCGTGGAAGCGCACCGGGCGCAGCCACCGTGCCCATCGAGTGCTCGATGACGTGCAGGGTTTCCCGCTCCACGCCCACCATCACCTGGTCGACCTGGATCGAGTGCGCGAGGTGGTGCACGAAGAAGACCAGCATGATCATGCTGACGAAGATGAGCAGCAGGGCACCGCTGACCGCCAGTCGCGGGTAGTCGCTGGTCCGCTCGCCGCCAGAGACCCCGACCGTGTAGAGCCCGGCCGTGCTGTAGGCGAAGGTCGCCACGAAGCTGCTGAGCGTCAGTTGGTTGGTCAGGTCGCGCAGGAAGTTGCGCAGCAGCCGGGGGCTGAACTGGGTCGACGCGAGCTGGAGCGCCACCACGGTCAGGCCGAGGACCAGCGCGATGACGGTGACCATCGTGCTGGCGATGCCGATCAGCAGGTTCCGCGCATCGTCGGCGGTGCCCTGGAAGACCAGCGGTGCCAGTGCCGATCCCGGCGCGATCGTGATGCTCGACAGGACCGAGCCGGCAATGAGGGCGGCAACCACCGCCACACTGGGCATCGCCCACAACGCGCCGCGCAGGTACTCCCGCGCCGCCTCACGCCTCATGGGCCCTCCTGACCCTGCCTATCCCTTCGGCTTCTCGACCGGGACGAGCTGGGCGTCGCGGACCTCGACCGTGTCGTCCTCGACGTACGACACCGTTCCGGTGACGCGGCCAGCGGCGCGCAGGTCGGCCTCCGCGGCGCGGACCAGGTCGGTCCAGCCGGTCGGTCCGGCCAGTGTGACTGCTGACACCTCGGCCCGCATGCCGACCTTGGCCTCGGACTTCGCCTTGCGGATCCCCGCCAGCGCCTCCCCCAGGGCGGTGAGCACCACCGGGTCGCCGCCCGCGACGGGCAGGTCAGCCGCGGTGGGCCAGGCGGCCCGGTGCACCGAGCCGTCGTGCCACCATGACCAGACCTCCTCGGCGACGTAGGGCAGCAACGGCGCAAAGAGCCGCAGCACGACGCCGAGCGCCAGCCGCAGGGCCGCCCGGGCCGACGCCGCCTCGGCCTCGCCGCGACCGCCGTAGGCGCGGTCCTTGACCAGCTCGAGGTAGTCGTCGCAGAAGGTCCAGAAGAACGTCTCGGTCACCTCGAGGCAGCGCGTGTGGTCCCATCCCTCGAACCCGGCAGTCGCCTTGTCGACGACGTCGGCCAGCGCCGCGAGCATCGCCTTGTCGAGCGGGTTGACCACGGCCGCGGCGAGGTCGCCCTCGACCTCCCCGCTGTGTTGGACCCCTGCTTCGGCTTCGCCAAAAGACAGCGCGAACTTGCTCGCATTGAGGATCTTGATGGCCAGTCGCCGCCCGACCTTCATCTGGCCGGTGTCGTATGCCGCGTCGGCCCCCAGGCGGCCGCTGGCCGCCCAGTAGCGCACCGCGTCGGTGCTGTGCTCCTTGACGATGTCCTCGGGAGTGACGACGTTGCCCTTGGACTTGGACATCTTCTTGCGCTCGGGGTCGAGGATCCAGCCGGAGAGCGCGGCGTTGCGCCACGGCACCGAGTCGAACTCGAAGTGCGACCGGACGATCGTCGAGAACAGCCAGGTGCGGATGATGTCGTGTCCCTGTGGGCGGACGTCCATGGGGAAGACGGCTGCGAACAGCTCGGGGTCGTCGATCCAGCCGGCCGCGATCTGTGGCGTCAGCGAGGACGTCGCCCAGGTGTCCATGATGTCGGGGTCCCCGACGAAGCCGCCGGGCTCGCCGCGCTGGGTCTCGTCGTAGCCGTCGGGTGCCTGGGCGGCCGGGTCCACCGGCAGCACGTCCTCGGAGGGCAGCAGCGGCTTGTCCCACACCGTCTCGCCGTGTTCGTCCACGGGGTACCAGACGGGGATCGGCACCCCGAAGAACCGCTGCCGCGAGATGAGCCAGTCGCCGTTGAGCCCGGCGACCCAGTTCTCGTAGCGGGCCCGCATGAACGCCGGGTGGAAGTCGACCTGTCGGCCGCGCTCGATCAGCTCCGCGTTGAGCTCGGCGTCGCGGCCGCCGTTGCGGATGTACCACTGCCGTGAGGTGACGATCTCGAGGGGCTTCTCGCCGCGCTCGTAGAAGTTCGCCTTGCGCTGGGTCGGCGTGGGCTCGCCGTCGAGGTCGCCCGACTCGCGCAGCGCAGCCACGATCGCCTCACGGGCACCGAACGTCGTCTTCCCGGCGAGGTCGGCGGCGAACAGCTCCTCGCCCGGACCACCGGCGACCCACTCCGGCGTCTCGGCCTGGACCCGACCGGAGCGGGTGATGACCGAGCGGGTCGGCAGCTGCAGCTCGCGCCACCACATCACGTCGGTGAGGTCGCCGAAGGTGCAGCACATCGCGATGCCGGCGCCCTTGTCCGGCTCTGCCGCCCGGTGCGCGAGCACCGGCACCTCGACCCCGAACAGCGGTGAGCGGACCGTGGTGCCGAACAACGCGGCATACCGCTCGTCGTCGGGGTGGGCGATCAGGGCCACCACCGCGGGGATGAGCTCGGGGCGAGTCGTCTCGATGAAGACCGGCCCGCCACCGGGTCTCGTCGACTGGAAGGCGACGCGGTGGAAGTGGCCCGGGTAGTCGCGGGCCTCGAGCTCGGCCTGGGCAACGGCCGTCTGGAAGGTGACGTCCCACAGCCCGGGCGCCTCGGCCTGGTAGGCCTCGCCGCGGGAGACGTTGCGCAGGAACGCGCGCTGGGCCGTCGCCCGCGACCGGTCGTCGATGGTGCGGTAGCTGATGTCCCAGTCGTAGGAGTGCCCGAGCCGGACGAACAGCGACTCGAACGCCTCCTCGTCCTTGACGGTGAGCTCGTCGCACAGCTCGATGAAGTTCTGCCGCGAGATGGGCATCGCGTCGGCGGCCTTGATGCTCTTCGCGTCGCCCCGGTGCGGCGGCTCGAACCCCTCCACGTAGTGGAGCGAGGCGTCGCCGCGCACGCCGTAGTAGTTCTGCACGCGCTTCTCGGTCGGCAGGCCGTTGTCGTCCCACCCGATGGGGTAGAAGACCTCGAACCCGGCCATCCGCTTGTAGCGCGCCATGCAGTCGGTGTGGGTGTAGGAGAACACGTGACCCACGTGCAGCGAGCCCGATGCGGTCGGTGGGGGGGTGTCGATGGCGAAGACCGCCCCACGACCCCGTTCGAGCGCCCGCGCCCGGTCGAAGCGGTAGGTCCCCTGCTCGCGCCATACCTGTGCCCACTTGTCCTCGAGCCCGTCGATGGAGGGCCGGTCGGGGATCGTGGCGGCGCGAGGCGTGGATGGGGCGTCGGTCATGGCGTGAATCCTCCCATCAGCCTGCTGCCGGGTTCCAACCGGTTGCCACTAGGTTTGCGGCATGGAGCCGGTCTACCGGGGCGTGATCGCCTTCGCCCGCAGCCTGTTCGCCGCGCAGGGCCTGCAGATCACGATCCGCGGCGAGGAGAACGTCCCCCGCGCGGGTGGGGCGGTGATGGCCATCAACCACACCGGCTACTTCGACTTCACGTATGCCGGGTTGTCGGCCCTGCGCTCACGTCGCCTGGTGCGCTTCATGGCGAAGAAGTCGATCTGGTCCAATCCCGTTGCGGGTCCGCTCATGAGGGGCATGAAGCACATCCCGGTGGACAGGGATGCCGGGGCCGAGTCCTTTGACGCGGCGGTCGCCTCGCTGCGCCGGGGTGAGGTCGTCGGGCTGTTTCCCGAGGCGACCATCTCACGCTCCTTCGAGCTCAAGGCGTTCAAGTCCGGTGCCGCACGGCTGGCCCAGGAGGCAGGCGTTCCGCTGCTGCCGACCACGATCTGGGGGTCGCAACGCGTCTGGACCAAGGGCCACCCACGACGGTTGGGGCGACACGGCATACCGCTGCTGGTCAGGGTGGGGGAGCCGCTCACGGTCAGCCACGACGAGGACCCGACAACGGCCACCGAGCGGCTCAAGGCGGCCATGGACGCCCAGCTGCGCGCGGACCAGGCCGTCTACCCACCCTGGCCGGCCGAGGAGCGGCACCTGCTGCCGGCCCGGCTGGGTGGCACCGCGCCCAGCCTCGAGGAGGCCGACGCGCTGGACGCCGCCGAGCACGAGCAGCGGCGCTCCACGTCCTGACCCAGGTCGCTGCTCCTGGCGCTCACCCCTGGGCGGTCCGCTTGCCCCCGCCGGCCGCGGCGGACTGCTTGGCGTGACCGGACGAGTGCGCCTCGGCGGCGCCCTGCCCGGGGGCCTTCGCGTGCCCCTTCGCCTTGCCCGGGCTGGTCTTGGTGTGGCCCTTCGCGTTGCCCTGCCCATGAGTCCTGGTGTGGCCCTTGGCCTTGCCGGGGTGGGTCTTGGTGTGACCCGTGGCCTTGCCCGGGCCGTGGCCGGGGGCGGTCGGTGTGGTGGGCGGTGGCGGCTCAGGTGTGGCGGGCACCTGGCTGGGTGGTGGCGCAGTGGGCCCCGTCGGTGGCGCCGGCGGCGTGCCGGCCGCGACTGCGCCAGGGCCCCGGGCGTCCCCCGAGACGCTCACGACCTGCACGGCGAGCTCCACCCTGCCCAGTGACACCGTGCCCACCCCGGCGCCGGTCGCCGTCTGGCCGGTCCCGGCCCCCGACTCGGGCTTGGTGGCGGCGCGGGTGCCAGGTGACGTCACTGGTTGCCGACCAGTGGTCGGCGGCGGCTGCTGCCCGGTGTCTCCACCGGCCGGCGGAGCTGTGCGCGCGGGCCCAGCACTCGGCGCCTTCTGCTGCCCGTGACCGCCGAACAGGTCGGGAAGCAGGCCGTTCCAGGCCGCTCCGACCCCGCCCACGGCGATTGCGGCCGCAGCGGCGGTCGCGCCGACCCACCCGAGGTGGCTCGCTGCGCCCGCAGCAGTGCCGGCGGAGTGGCCCGCCGCGCTCGACGTCGCTGCCCCCGCTGGGACGTCCAGGAGGTTCACGACGGACGGCTGGCCCACCGCCCCCACGGCTGCCACCGCTGCGGCAGCGGTGCCGACCGCGGCGACCCGCCGCTCCGCAGGACCGTTGGTGAACAGGTGCAGGACCACGGGCAGGTCGTGCAGCTCGTCCGGACGCGCCGGTGCACGCAGCGCCTTCACCAGCGAGAACAGGGGGAGTCCCACGTGCTCGAGAGCTTGGTCCAGGACGGCGCGGACGCTCGCTGCGTCGCGACCGGTCAGCCGGCAGATCGCTTCTCGGTCGAGCCAGGCCGTTGCTCGCATCGCCAGCAGGTCGGCCTCGTCCGGCGGGCACTCCCGCAGCGCAGCAATGGTGCTGTCCAGACCGTCAGTGACCTCGTCAGGAGCCGTGGCTCCGGGCGCCGCGTCGGTGCCCTGCGGTGGGCCCGGTGCAGCCCCCGCGACTGTCGAGTCGGTGGGGCCATCGGCGCTTCCGGCCGTCTCCAGGTCGGCGAGCGCGATGGCCGGCAGGTGGTCGGTGGGGTCGACGAGGTGGCTCCACGACTCGCGCTGTCGGGCGTCCTCGGCAGCGAGCCTGGCCACGCCCACCACGAGCTCGAGCCAGGCATTCTCGTCCGCCTTGCTCGAGGGCAGCCGGCGCAGCAGGGTGGTCCAGGCCGTCAGGGCGAGGTTCGTCGGGTCGGCGTCGCTGACCACGCGGAGGTACCGGACCAGTGCCGGGTTGGTGAGCTCGTAGAGGCTCGCGAAGCTTGCCGCGCCGCCCTCTTGGGCACCGAGGAGGGAGGTGGCGATTTCCCCCGACACAGCACCAGTGTCTCCCCAGAACAGCCAAGGTCACCTCAGCCATTCGGCCGAGGTTCGTGGCGTTTGCTTGGGGCAGCTTCAGACAGCGTGACCCAGGTGGGCCATCGCCTGGCGGAGCAGGACGCCGTGGCCGCGCTCCATCTCCTGCAGCAGGCCCGGCTCGACCGCCTCGTGCGGGGTGAGCCAGGCCAGGTCGAGCGCGTCCTGCTGCGGCTGGGCATCACCGGCGATCGGCACGACGAACGCGAGCGAGACCGCGTGCTGGCGCGGGTCGTGGTAGGGCGTCACCCCGGGGGTCGGGAAGTACTCGGCCACCGTGAACGGGACGGGGCTGGCAGGCACCTGGGGGAGGGCCATCGGGCCGAGGTCCTTCTCGACGTGACGGATGACGGCGTCGCGGACCCGCTCGTGGTAGAGCACCCTCCCGCCCACCAGCTCGCGGTTGATCGAGCCGTCCGAGGAGGCGCGCAGGAGCAGGCCGACGTCGGTGACGGCGCCGCGGTCGTCGACCCGCACCGGCACGGCGTCGACGTAGAGGATCGGCAACCGCTCCCGGGCGGCGTCGAGCTCCTCTCGGGTCAGCCAGGCTCCCTGGCGCTCCAGCTCGATCGGGCTCATGCCCCCGTTTCTACCAGCCGCCCCACGACGACTTTCTCGGGTTGGGCGGGAAAGTTGTGCCTGACCCGAGTTCGCTCCTGGGGCGAGGCGCAACCAAGTCCCCCAACCCGAGAAAGTTGTCAGGAGGAGTAGACGCGGCCGGGGTTGAGGATCCCTCGCGAGTCGAACAGCGCCTTGATGCCCCGTTGCCGCTCGATCTCGGCGGCACCCAGCTCGAGGGGCAGCCACGGTGCCTTGAGCGTCCCCACCCCGTGCTCGCCGGTGATGGTGCCGCCCATCGCGAGCGCGGTCTCGACGATCTCGGTGAACGCCTGCTTCGCGAGTGCCTGGCTTCCCTCGACGGCGGGGTCGAAGAAGATCGACGGGTGCAGGTTGCCGTCCCCGGCGTGGCCGGCCATGACCACCTCGAGCCCGCGCCGGGCCGCGATCGCCTGGCCCTGCTCGATCAGCTCGGTGAGCCGGCCGACGGGCACGCACACGTCCTCGAGGTACCGCGGGCCCTTCGCCTCCAGCGCGGGGCTGAGCGCGCGGCGACCGGCGAGCAGCAGGTCGGCCTCATCCGGGTCGTCCGCCGTCGCGACGTCCACGGCGCCCGCGTCGGTGAGCAGCGCGGCATACCGCTGCACGTCCTCGCCCGTGTGGTCCGGCCGGTCGGACTGCACGAGGATCACCGCCGCGCAGTCCTGCGGGAACCCGTAGTCCGCCAGGGCCTGGATCGCGGCGATGGCCCCGCGGTCGAGCAGCTCGACCAGGCTGGGCCGGTGGCGCTCGCCGCGCAGCGCGACGATGGCACGGCTGGCGTCGTCGAGCGAGTCGAACGTCGCGAGCGCAGTCAGGGCCGGGTCCGGGGCGGGGATGAGCCGGGTGGTGACCTCGGTGACCACGCCGAGGGTGCCCTCCGAGCCGACGAAGAGGCCGGTCAGGTCGAGGCCGGCCACGCCCTTCGCGGTGCGGTGCCCGGTGCGGATGACCTCGCCCCCGGGGAGGACGACCTGCAGCGCCTGGATGTAGTTCGCGGTGACGCCGTACTTCACGCAGCACAGGCCGCCGGCGTTGGTGGCGACGTTGCCGCCGATCGTGCAGAAGGCCGAGCTGGCCGGGTCGGGTGGGTAGAACAGCGCCTGCTCGGCGACGGCGTCCTTGAGCGCCTTGTTGAGGATGCCCGGGCCGACGACGGCGATCCCCTCGAGCGCGTCGATCGTGTCGACCTGGTCGATGGCCTCGAGGTTGAGGACGACGCCGCCCTCGATCGCGACGGACGCGCCGGTCAGCGAGCTGCGGGCTCCCTGCGGCACCACCGGTGTACGTGTCTCGTGGGCCCAGCGCATCACCTCGACGACGTCGTCGAGACCGCGGGCGCGGACCACCTCGAAGTGGTCCGGCGCCTGGGCGCCGACGCTTTGGTCCACGGCGTACGTCGCCTTGACGTCGGGGTCCGCGACGGTGCGCGTGGCGAGTGCTGCTGGAAACGTGGTCACGGTCCCACCCTAGGCGCCGCTAGACTGGGTCCAACGGCGTCGACCCGGCCATCACCGGCGAGCCTCCGGAAGAACGGCGCACCCGCGCTCACTAGAACCGGACGACCGGGCCACGTCACGGCCTTCGGCCAAGAGCGGTCGTATGCCGCGTCGCCCAGCGGGCGCGCGCGTGCGGCAAGCGGGGTGGTACCGCGGTGCCGCCGGGTGATCCCGGTGAGACCGTCCTCGTGCGAAGTGCAGCCACGAGCGACGAAGGACCACGAGACATGGCCTACCCCAAGGTCTCCAGCGACCCAGCCACCACGGACGGAAACCACGCCACGGGCGTGCCCGCGTCCCCACGGTTCCCCGAGATCGAGGAGCGCATCCTCAGGTACTGGGACGCGGACGGAACCTTCCAGGCGTCGGTGGGGAACCGCGAGGCGGGGGAGAACGGCGCCAACGAGTTCGTGTTCTACGACGGGCCGCCCTTCGCCAACGGCCTGCCGCACTACGGCCACCTGCTGACGGGGTACGTCAAGGACGTCGTGCCGCGCTACGAGACGATGCGCGGTCGGCGAGTCGAGCGGCGGTTCGGCTGGGACACCCACGGGCTGCCCGCCGAGCTCGAGGCGATGAGCCAGCTCGGCATCAAGACCAAGGACGAGATCCTCGAGCTGGGCATCGAGAAGTTCAACGCCGCCTGTCGGGCCTCGGTGTTGAAGTACACCGGCGAGTGGCGCGACTACGTGACCCGCCAGGCCCGCTGGGTCGACTTCGACAACGACTACAAGACGCTCAACCCGGACTACATGGAGAGCGTCATCTGGGCGTTCAAGTCGCTGCACGACAAGGGCCTGGTGTACGAGGGCTTCCGCGTCCTGCCCTACTGCTGGAACGACCAGACCCCGCTGTCCAACCACGAGCTGCGGATGGACGACGACGTCTACCAGGTGCGTCAGGACCCGGCTGTCACGGTGGGCTACCGGCTGGGCGGCGATGACGACCTGGCGGGAGCGCTGGCCCTGATCTGGACCACGACCCCGTGGACCCTGCCGTCGAACCTGCTGGTCGTCGTCGGCGAGGACATCGACTACGTCGTCGTCGAGTCCGACGTGACCGGGGACTCCGAGCGGTACGTCCTCGCGGAGGCAAGGCTCGCGGCATACGCCAAGGACCTCAGCGACAGCGCGGGACGCCCGGTTGAGGAGCGGGTGGTGGCCCGGCTCAAGGGTTCGGAGCTGGTCGGGCGACCGTACACGCCCCCGTTCTCCTACTTCCTCGGCCACGAGGGAGCCCACCGCGTCGTCGCGGACTCCTACGTCACCACCACCGACGGCACCGGGCTGGTCCACAACGCCGGCGCCTTCGGTGAGGAGGACAAGACGACGACCGACCGCGAGGGGATCAAGCCGGTCGTGCCCGTCGGCCCGGACGGGGCGTTCACCCACCCGGTGGACGAGTACGCCGGCCTGCTCGTCTTCGACGCGAACACGCTCATCATCGACCACCTCAAGGCCCGCACGCGTGGCGACGGTGACCCGGGTGCGACGACGCCGGGCACGGTGCTGCTGCGGCGCGAGACGTACGCGCACTCCTACCCGCACTGCTGGCGCTGTCGGCAGCCGCTCATCTACATGGCGGTGTCGAGCTGGTTCGTCGAGGTCACGAAGTTCAAGGACCGCATGGTCGAGCTCAACGAGCAGATCACCTGGGTGCC
>Ga0308176_10001811_pt1 | contig 13456 bp, 11 predicted proteins | sample PhyCR2_3_FD_203890 | JGI IMG/M metagenome (GOLD analysis project Ga0308176, IMG submission 203890) | Soil microbial communities from UC Gill Tract Community Farm, Albany, California, United States - DLSLS.C.R2 | ecosystem: Environmental > Terrestrial > Soil > Agricultural land | place: USA... | reverse complement strand
CCGGTCAGCCGGCGCCGGGAGAGCAGCTCGTCCAGCCGCCGCCACTCCCCCGAGTGCCGCGCGACGAAGGCGTCGACGTCCACGGGGCAGAGCCTATGCGGGAGGATGGGCCGGTGTCCGACGTGGTGACCGGCGAGGCGGTCGCGCTCGACCTGCGGATCGCCCAGCTGCCGTCCCGGTTGACCGCGGCCGTGCTCGACCTGCTCCTGATGGTCGCCGCCTACGGCGGGCTGACCGCGGCGGTGCTCTACGCCGGCCTGTCCGACGCGGACCCGGCGCTCACCGCCGCGGTCAGCCTGTCGCTGCTGGTGCTGGTCTTCCTCGGCTACCCGGTCGCGATGGAGACGCTCACCCGCGGGCGGACGCTCGGCAAGATGGCGCTCGGGCTGCGGGTGGTCCGGGACGACGGTGGGCCGATCGCGTTCCGCCAGGCGTTGGTGCGCGGGCTGGTCGGGCTGGTCCTGGAGCGGCCCGGACTGATTCTGCTGGGGGTCGGACCGGCGGTCGGGATGACCGTCGCGATGTTCTCGGCGCGCGGGAAGCGGATCGGCGACATGATGGCCGGAACCGTGGTGCTTCAGGAGCGGCTGCCGGCTCGTCCACAGTGGACACCGGTGATGCCGCCGCCGCTCGCCTGGTGGGCGCCGACGCTCGACCTGACCAGGTTCGACGATGCGCTGGCGCTGTCGGTGCGGGAGTTCCTCGGGCGGGCCGGGGAACTGTCGGCTCCGGCGCGAGAGGCGCTCGCGGCGGAGCTCGTCGACGAGGTGAGGGCCAGGACCAGGCCCGATCCGCCGCCCGGTACGCCGGGCTGGGCATACCTGAGTGCGGTGCTGGCCGAGCGGCGCCGGCGCGAGGAAGACCGGGCACTGCGGACGGCGGGGCGGCCCGGCCTCCCGCCGGGCTGGTACCCGGGTTGGCCAACGCCCCCGGCCGGCCCGCGCGGCTACGGCGGCCCATCATCCGGGCCCGGCAACCCGCCCGGTTTCGCCGGTCCGCCCCGGTACGCAGGCGGCCCACCGAGGTACGGCGGCCCGCCAGACTACGCAGGCGGCGGCCCACCCAGCTACGGCGGCCCACCCAGCCACGGCAGCCCACCCAGCCACGGCAGCCCACCCAGCCACGGCAGCCCACGGGGATAGGACGGCCACCCAACCGGACCGCCACCGAAGTAGGGCGATCCATCGTGTCAGGACGGCCAGCGGGTCAGGACGGCACCGGAGCAAGGCAGCCACCGAGCTACGGCAGCCCACCGGGTCAGGACGGCCACGGGAACAGGTCGCCGGGCCACCGGGTCAGGACGGGCTGCAGCGCTTACCCTGCATCGCTCACGGGGGCCGCCGTACGCACACGCTCGGCTTCCGACGTCTGCCCGCTGAGAGGAAGCGGTGGTGGGTGAGAGGGGAGCGCCCCGGCCGGGGAGGGCCGGGGCGTCGATGTCAGCTGCCGTGCTCCCAGGAGGTGAGGTAGTCGGCCTGGGCGGGAGTGAGGGTGTCGATGTCGATGTCCATCGACGCCAGCTTGAGGCGGGCGACCTCCTTGTCGATCGCCTCCGGCACCTCGAGCACGGACGGCAGCAGCGAGGACGCCTCGCTCGCCAGCCACTCGGCGGTCAGCGCCTGGTCGGAGAAGGACATGTCCATCACCGCGGCGGGGTGGCCCTCGGCGGCGCCCAGGTTCACCAGCCGACCCTCGGCCAGCAGCAGCAGCCGCCGCCCGTCGGACAGCACGTACTCGTCGGTCTGGTGGCGCACCTTCGAGTTCTTCGCGGCGGCGTTGTCCTCCAGCCACTTCACGTCGATCTCGATGTCGAAGTGCCCGGAGTTGCAGAAGATCGCGCCGTCCTTCATCACCTCGAAGTGCTCGGCCCGCAGTACGTCGCGGTTGCCGGTCACGGTGATGAACACGTCGCCGATCCGCGCGGCGTCAGCCATCGGCAGGACCTTGAAGCCTTCCATCGCCGCGTCCAGCGCCTTGGTGGGGTCGATCTCGGTGACCACGACGTTGGCGCCCATGCCCTTCGCCCGGGACGCGACGCCCTTGCCGCAGTAGCCGTATCCGGCGACGACGACGGTCTTGCCCGCCAGCAGCGTGTTCGTGGCCCGGAATATGGCGTCCACAGTGGACTGCCCGGTGCCGTACCGGTTGTCGAACATGTGCTTGGTGTCGGTGTCGTTGACCGCCACCATCGGGAACTTCAGCGCGCCGTCGGCGGCCATCGCGCGCAGCCGGATCACGCCGGTGGTCGTCTCCTCGCAGCCGGCCTTGACCGTCTCGAGCAGCTCGGTACGGGTGGTGTGCACGGTGTTGACGAGGTCGCAGCCGTCGTCGAAGACGAAGTCCGGGCGGCTGTCGAGCGCGGAGTTGATGTGCTCGTAGTAGCCCTTGTTGTCGACGGCATTGCGGGCGAACACGCTGATGCCATACTCGGCGACCAGCGCGGCCGCGGTGTCGTCCTGAGTGGACAGTGGGTTGGACGCACACAGCGCCAGCTCGGCACCGCCGGCCTTGAGCGTGCGCATGAGGTTCGCGGTCTCGGTGGTGACGTGCATGCAGGCGGCGAGCGTGACGCCATCGAACGGGCGCTCCTTCTCGAACCGCTCGCGGATCTGGCGCAGCACCGGCATCGAGCGCTCGGCCCACTCGATCCGCGCCCTGCCCTGCGCCGCCAGCGAGAGGTCGGCGACGTCGTGCCTGGGAAGCTCGGTCATGGCTCAGACGGTAGGGGCGTGCCGACTCCCGACCCGTCTTCTTGACAAGAGATTGTCAGAAAGCTTGGCTGGACGAGTGTTGAGCATCACCGATGCGGCGAAGTCGTTGCGTACGACACCACGCATGCTGCGTTACCGGGAGTCGCTCGGCCTGCTGCCGGCGCACGGCTCGCCGGGGGCGCACCGACGGTACGACGAGGAGGCCCTGCGGGCGGCCCGGTATGCGATCACGCTCGAGCAGACGTACGACGTGAGCCCGTCGGCGCTGGCGTTCGCGCTGCGCGTGCTCAACGATCCGGTCGTCAACGCGGACGTGCGCCGGCTGTCCCAGCTGACCGGTCCGGGTACCGCTCCGCTGGCCGCGCTCGACTTCGACCAGCAGAAGGCGCGGCGCCTGCTGCTCGCCCGGAATTCGATCGTGCCCCGGGCTTGAGTCTGCGGGCGCCGGGCGCGAGAGTATGCCCGGATACCCGGCCCGACCGGGGGGCGCCGACCGAGACAGGAGCGACGTGCAGGAACGCCTGGGCGACGTGCTCGGCTCGGCTCCCGGCGAACCGGAGTCCGACGACGAGGCGTTCGAGCAGGTCCGCGAGCGGGTGCAGGCGCTGATCAGCGCCGCGCGCACGCTCTCCGACACGTGCGCCGACCTGGCCGATGCGCTGCGTCCGGTGCCGGGAATGGTCCCGGACGATCCGATCGTCGCCGGGTTCGGACGGCTTCGGGCGGAGCGTACGGCGGCGTTGCTGGACGAGGCGGCGTCGGCGGCGCGGGGCACGCTCGGGTTGCTGTATTCGGCGTACGGGGCGCTGGACGACCGCCGCCCGCGGGTCAGGCCGCCGGGGCCGACGCCAAGCAGCGGGACCTGGCCCGAGGCGTTCGTCGAGGTGCCGTCGCGGGCGTTCACCGTGGACGACGAGGCGGGTACGGCTGTGGCGCAGCGGCCGTGGGCACGGCCGGAGTCGGCGTCGCCCGACGCGACGGACCCGCATGGGATCGCCGCGGCGGCGACCGACGAGCAGACTGCGATCGCGGCCCCGGACGCCGCTGAGACGACGGGCGAGCCGATCGGGACCAGGGCCGAGGAGGCCAGGCCGGAGCCGGTCGAGGTGGTCCGTGAGTCCGCGACGAGTACGACGCGGGAGTCGGACGACTCGGTCGGAGGGCCCGGCGCTGTCCCGGACGAGGCGACCGGCGACGTCACCGCGACCAGTGCAGCGAGCGCCGACACCGTGGCCGGCGCGAGCACGATGCGCGATGCGACGGACGTCGTGGGCGGGACCGAGACGACCGCGGAGCCGCTGGCTGACGGGACCGGCACGGGCACGAGCGAACCGGCCACGCTGAGCACTACGACCGGCATGCCCGCGGACGGGTTGGCGGCCGGGGAGGACGACTCGGACGCAGCCGGCAGGGACCTGGACTGGGCGATCGGCGCGGCGGCGGACGCGCTGGGTCGTATCGCGAACGACGCGGGACCGACGAAGGACGTGGGCGACGTCGCCGCAGACGCGGGGATGCCGGCGAAGGACACGCCAGGTCGAGCCGCGGACGCGGAAGGGCCGGCGGAGGACAGGATAGATCGAGCCGCCGACGCCGGGATGCCGGCGGAGGACACGTCGGGCCGAACCGCGGACGCCGAAGTGCCCGCGGAGGACACGCCGGGTCGAGGCGCCGACGCCGAAGGGCCGGCGGAGGGCGCGGCCGATCGCGGGATCGACGAGGTGTCGCCCGGGCCGCCGATGGACGCGACGGCTCTCGGCGTGGACGAGTTGGACCGCGGGCCGGACGATCTCGACGGGGATGGGCTGCGGGCCTGGGCTTCACCGGCTCGCGGATGGAGAGACAGCATCCTGCCGGCCGTGCCGACCGCGGACGACATCGAGACGAACGAGAGCACAGCGGACGAGACCACGGCGGACGGCACCGTGACGGCCGACAGCAGGGCGGACGAGAGCACGGCAGCCGGGAGCGCAGTGGCCACCAGCGCGGCGGACGAGACCAGCGCGGACGACCTCCAGACGGCCCGGAGCACGGTGGACGAGACCGCCGCGGACGGCGCCGTGACGGACGAGAGCACGGCTGCGGAGACCACGGGGACCGGGACCACCGGGACCGAGAGCACGGCGGACGGCACCGTGACGGCCGCAAGCACGGCGGACGAGAGCACGGCGGACGAGAGCACGGCGGACGAGAGCACGGCGGACGAGAGCACGACGGACGAGAGCACGACGGACGAGAGCACGACGGACGAGACCACAGCGGACGGGGACAGGGCCGAGGAGGCGGGAACCGTCGGCGAGCACACGCGCGACGACATCGAGATCCAGCCACGGATCACCGAACTGCCGCCGCCGGAGGACGAACACACCCCGGACGACGTCGACGGTGAGGGCCTCCGCGGGTGGGCGACGGCAGCGCAACCGGTGGCCCGGCCCGAGGTCGCCGCGGCCGCGCTGGCCGGCTGGATCGTGGTGGACCCCGACGACGCGGACGACCACGGCCACCCGATACCCGAGCGGGCGGTCGCCGCAGCTCCGTCGGTCGACCGGCTCACGATTCCGGTGCTCGACCCGGCCGTCACGGCCGACGCGGGCCACCGGCCCGTCACAGCCGACGCGGCCGACCGGGCCGACACCGCCGACACCGGCGAGCCCCGCTACCCCGGCGACCCGGGCGACTCCGGCGACACCCGCGACCTCGGCGACACCCCCAGCCGGGAGGACATGGCAGACACGACGCGCACGGCACCGGACCGCGACCCGGCTCAGGACCCGGCGCAGGACCTGGCCCGCGACCCGTTGGCCGACCTGCTGTCCCTCCGGGCGCCGGACCTGATGACCGGCCCGATGCTCGACCCGATCACCGACCCCGTCACCGTTCCGGCCGCGGACCCGGACGGCCCGGGCTGGCACGGCGACCCGGTCTCGGCCGAACCGCGCTCGCTCAGCCTGGTCCCGCCGTTCCCGGAGGAACCTGACCTCGAGCAGACCGGCCCGTGGCCCGCAGCCGGCGAGTGGGCCGGCGGAGATCTCAGCGGCGCCGCCACCTTCGCGCCGGCCCAGCATGCGGTCCGGGACGAGCACGCCATCGACGCCGCCGACCACCCGGCCTGGGGCACCGCCGAGCCGGTCTTCCCGATCGCCGGACGGGGCGCGGCCCCGGAGAAGCCGCTGGACGAGCCGGCCGCCGCCGTCCTGGCCCGCCAGGTCGAGGCCGCCCGCCGGCACCTGCAGGCCGCGCTGGTCGTCGCCAGCGGGCCGGCGGCGCCGCGGCAGCTCGGCGGCTTGCTCACCGCGATCGAGCAGGTCCTCACCGCGGTGACCGACCTGGCCAGGGAGACCCGGGGGCTGCTGGAGTCGGGGCTGGGCGAGCGGACGTTCCCGGGCGAGGCCCGCTTCCTGTGCAGCACGCCCTGGGAGGGCACCAACCTGGTCGGTCGGGACGCGTACGGCGACGATGCCGCCACCCCTGGCGGCCTGGCCAAGCTGCTGCGCGCGCTCGGCTACGAGGCCCACTCGGTGACCTCGGCCGGCGGCATGGCCGGTGTGCAGATCCGCTCGCCGCGGTACTCGATGCAGGTCGCGCTGGTCGAGCCGGCCGGCGGCGGGCGGCAGCGCTGGAGCGGCGCGCTGGAGTGGGTCGACGAGTCCGGCGTCAACCGCACCTGGGCGGAGATGCTCGGACCGGCCGAGCTGGAGGACGAGGAACTGGCCCGCCGGGTCGACGAGCTGCTGCGGCGCAGCGTGGGGGGCTGAGATCTAGAGGTTCGTCGTCGCGACGACGAGCTCGCCGCTGCCCGCCACCGTGCCGGCAAGTCCCGCCGGCAGCCAGGCCGACGCCCCGCGCGGCAGCGTGAGCGTCTGCGGCCCTACCTGCACCACCGCCGTGCCGGCCACGGTGAGCACGATCCGCGGCCCGGTCAGCCCCATCTCGGCCGGCGTCTCAGTCAGCGCGTACGTGTCGAGCCGGAAGTCGGGCATCGGTGGCCGATATGCGGTGTGCCCCGGCCCCTGCTCCTTCGGCACCATCAGCGGCGCCGGCCCGTCGGCCACGTCCACCACGCGCAGCAGCTCCGGCACGTCGACGTGCTTGCCGGTCAACCCGCCGCGCAGCACGTTGTCGGAGTTGGCCATCACCTCGACCGCGGTGCCGTGCAGATAGCAGTGCATGTTGCCGGCGGCGAGGAACATCGCCTGACCCGGCTGCAGGGTGATGCGGTTGAGCAGCAGCGCGATCACCACGCCGGGATCGCCCGGGTATGCCTCGCCGAGCTGGACGCCGGTCGCATACTCGGCCGGGAACTCCGCCGAGCCGGCCGCGCAGGCCGCCACCACCGCGTCGACCAGCTGCCGGCGCCGGTTGGCCGGCACGGTGAGCAGGCCGGTGACCACCTCGCGCAACCCCTCCGGGTCCGGCCGCGCCCGCAGTGCCTCGACGTACTTCGTCAGCGCCGGCGCCGCGCCCGCGAGCCCGGTCAGCAGCCGCAGCGTGGCGTCGATGCGCCGGAACCCGCACAGCGCCTCGAACTGCGTCAGCGGGTAGATCAGCTCCGGCTTGTGGTTGGGATCGACGTAGCTGCGCTCGGGGGAGCCGATCGGGACGCCGCGCTGCTGCTCCGCGGCGTACCCGGCACGGGCCTGCTGCAGGTTCGGGTGTGCCTGCAGCGACAGCGGCCGCTCCGCCGCGATGATCTTCATCAGGAACGGCAGGCGCGTCCCGAAGTGCCGTATGACCAGCGGGGACAGCTCACCGGTCGGGTCGTCCTCGATCCGTTCGGCCAGCGTGCCGCCGGACCGCAGCCGGGACGGGGCCGCCGGGTGGACACCCATCCAGAGCTCGGCCTGCGGGCGACCGGTCGGCTCGAGGCCGAGCAGCCGCGGGATCTCGGTGGCCGAGCCCCAGGCATTCGGCCGAACGGGATTCTCGAGCAGGTCAGCCGTTCGGGTGATCATTGAGCTGGTCCGCACGGCGGACGACCCTACCGGACGCGCGCGGCTGACCGGACCCATCTGCGCGCTCACGGTGTCGGCTCGAACTCGGGCGCGTCCGGGTCGACGCCGGCCGGCCGCCGGGCCACCGGCCGGTCAAGGTCGGGCTCGAGGTAGATCAGCCGCGCCTCGGGCACCGCCTGCCGGACCCGCCGCTCGGCGTCGTCGATCGCGCCGGCGACCCGCTCCATCACCGTGGTCCGCGGGATCGCGATCTTGGCCGCGACCAGCAGCTCGTCCGGCCCGAGATATTCGGTCCGCAGGTGGATGACGCGGTCGACGCCCGGCCCGACGAGCGCGGCGACGATCTTGTCCAGGGTCTGCGGGGAGGCGCCCTCGCCGATGAGCAGGCTCTTGGTCTCGATGATGAGGATCACCGCGATGACGCCGAGCAGCAGGCCGATCAGCACGGTCGCGATGCCGTCCCACACCGTGTCGCCGGTCGCCCAGGACAACCCGACGCCGGCCAGCGCGAACACCAGGCCGAGCAGGGCCGCGGTGTCCTCCAGCAGCACCACCGGCAACTCCGGCGCCTTGGCCCGGCGGATGAACTGGAACCAGCTGCTGTCGCCGCGGACCTCGTTGGACTCGACGACCGCGGTGCGCAGCGAGAAGCTCTCCAGGCCCACCGCGACCAGCAGGATCACGATCGCCACCTGTGGCCGGTCCAGCGTCGCCTCGTGGTCGCGCAGCTTGTGGTAGCCCTCGTACAGGGAGAACAGCGAGCCGAGGGTGAACAGCACCAGCGCGACGACGAAGGCGTAGAAGTACCGGTCCCGGCCGTAGCCGAACGGGTGCTCCGCGGTCGCGGCCCGCCGGGCCCGCCGGCCGCCGACCAGCAGCAGGAGCTGGTTGCCCGAGTCTGCGACCGAGTGCGCACCCTCGGCCAGCATCGATGACGAACCGGTGATCGCGAAGCCGACGAACTTCGCCACCGCGATGCCGAGGTTCGCTCCCAGCGCGGCCAGGATCGCCCTGGTGCCGCCCTCTGCGCTCATCTCCCACTCCTCGGACGGACGCGGCCTCGTTCCTCGGCCGGCTCGAGCCTCGTCGCTTGGCCCAACGAAAACGCTTCGCGTTTCCGCCGGGGACCCATGCCCCGCTCGCCCTGCGGGCTCTCGGGCTCCCTCATCCGCCCTCCCCCGCGTCCGGCCCGGCTATGCCCAGGTACGCGGCGGTGAAGTCGAGCAACGCCAGCACGGAGGCGAGCCGGCCGACCGGTCCGGCCGCGTCCTCGGCCATCAGCTCGGTGACCGGTACGCCGCGCCGGCCGCAGTCCGCCACCAGCTCGTCGACCTGGGCCCTGGCCACGTCCGGCTCGTCGCCGGCGCGGACGAGCACCAGCCGCGGCCGGGCCGGGGACGGCTCGTCCACCCGGTCCCGGAACAGGTCGTCGTCGGCGCCGGCCCCGGTCGGCGCGGTCAGCAGGCCGGCCAGCCGCGTCCTGGCCACCGGCAGCACGCCCACGGCGGCCGGGCGACCGACCGCGGCCAGGCTGCCGACCAGCCGGTAGGCGGCAGCTCCGCCGGCCGGCGTGCTGCCGACCACGACCGGGACGGACTCGGCCAGGTCGAGGGCGAGCGACTTGGCCGGGTTGACGTACGTGTCCGAGCCCGGCCGGCAGCGCTCGGCCACCGAGTCGAGCACATCGGCGGCCGCCCGCAGGTCGAGCCCGGGCTCCGGCATCAGGCCGAGCTCGCCTGCCGCGAGCAGCATCGGCACCAGCAGCGACCAGAGGTTGGCCCGCGGGTGCCGGCCGCCGGGCAGCGCCACGTAACCGGCCCGGTTGCGGCCGCAGGCCTCGTGCAGCAGCGAGTCGGCCGCGCCGGCGCCGAGCACGCTCACCCCGCGCCGGGCCGCGGCCTCCACCAGCGCCGGGGCCGCGGTGGCGGTCGCCGCGGTGGTCGCGGCCAGCAGCGCGTCCGCAGCGCCGATCCAGACCGGCAGCACCGGACCGTCCTGCCGGATCACCGGTGCGGCCGCGTCGGGCCGGTCGGCCAGTCCGGCCAGGACGATCGCGACGTCGTCGGCGGCCGGGTCGGCCGCGACCAGCACCGCCCGCGGCCTCACGCCGGAGATCACGTCCGGGACGTCAGCCTCGGCCGAGAGCGCCATGCTCTCCCGTACCTGGGCCCCGGCGGTCGCCACCGATCGCAGCAGCCCGGTCCGGTCGGCCGCGACCAGCCTGGTCTCGTCGTCCAGGACCGACTCGTCGAGCGCGGCGCTCATGAACGGCTGATGTCCTGCCTCGTCGGGCAGTTCACGAGGCGGGCACACCCCGGCGCCTGGCCTCGTCGAGAAGGAGCACCGGGATGTCGTCCTGCACCGGGTAGGCGCGGTCGCACGAGGTGCACCAGAGCTCGCTGGTCTCCTCGTGCACCTCCAGCGGCGCGTGGTCCTCCGGGCAGGCCAGGATCTCCAGCAGCACAGGGTCGAGATTCACTACGGGTTTCCTCTCTTCATGCGGTCTTCATGCGGGGTGCGGGCCTATCCGGCCCGGACGAGCGCCAGCACGGCGTCGCGCAACTCGGTCATCGAGGCCTCGTCCGGCGCCTCGACGTTGAGCCGCAGCAGCGGCTCCGTGTTGGACGGGCGCAGGTTGAACCAGCTGCCGTCCGGCAGCGACACGGTCAGCCCGTCGAGGTGGTCGACGGTCGCCCCGTCCCGCTTGCCGAACTCCTCCTCCACGGCGGCGGTCCGCCCCGGCACGTCGGCGACGGTCGAGTTGACCTCGCCGGAGCCCGCGTACCGCTCGTACTCGGCAGTGAGCGCGGACAGCGGCAGCTCGCTTCGCCCGAGCGCGGCCAGCACGTGTAGCGCGGCGAGCATGCCGGTGTCGGCGCGCCAGAAGTCGCGGAAGTAGTAGTGCGCCGAGTGCTCGCCGCCGAACACCGCGCCGGTCTCCGCCATCACCTGCTTGATGAACGAGTGCCCGACCCGGGCCCGCACCGGCACACCGCCGCGCTCGCGGACGATCTCCGGCACCGCCCTGGACGTGATCAGGTTGTGGATCACCGTGTCGCCCGGGTGTTCGGCCAGCGCGCGGGCCGCCACCAGCGCGGTGATCGCGGACGGGGAGACCGGGCGGCCGCGCTCGTCCACGACGAAGCAACGGTCCGCGTCCCCGTCGAAGGCGAGCCCGACGTCGGCGCCAACCTCGACCACCTTGGCCTGCAGGTCGCGCAGGTTGGCCGGGTCGAGCGGGTTGGCCTCGTGGTTGGGGAAGCTGCCATCCAGCTCGAAGTACAGCGGGACGACCGTCAGCGGCGGTCCCAGCACCGCCGGCGCGGTGTGTCCGGCCATCCCGTTGCCGGCGTCGACGACCACGGTCAGCGGCCGGATCCCGGCCAGGTCGACCAGCCCCAGCAGGTAGTCCGCGTACGCCGGCAGCAGGTCGCGCTGCTCGACCCGGCCGCGGCGGGCGGCGGGCTCGAGGTCCTGCTCGGCCAGCGCCCTGATCTCGCGCAGGCCGGTGTCCTGGCCGACCGGGGCAGCGCCGGCCCGGCACAGCTTGATCCCGTTGTAGCGGGCCGGGTTGTGGCTCGCGGTGAACATCGCGCCGGGCAGGTCGAGCGAGCCGGAGGCGAAGTAGAGCAGGTCGGTCGACCCGAGCCCGGCGTCCAGCACGTCGGCGCCCTGGGCCGTGACGCCCTCGGCGAACGCGGCCGCCAGCGGGGCGCTGGACGCGCGCATGTCTCGGGCGGTGACGATCCGCTCCGCGCCGGTCACCCGGGCGAACGCCGCGCCGACCGCGCGCGCGACCTGCTCGTCCAGCTGGTCGGGGACCAAGCCGCGGATGTCGTACGCCTTGACGATGGAGGACAGGTTCCGCACCCCGCCGACCGTACCGGCCGGAGTGATACCGCGCGTCACCGCTCCGGCTGAGGCGGGTCTCCGGACCGGCGGTGGATGCCGGCGGCGTCGGTCACTGCGGGCTGGGAATGACCCGCAGGTGGCCGCGCCGGCCGGTGCCCGAGTCGGACCGGGCGCCCGGATCGGTGCCGGCGTCCACGGCCAGCGTCCGGCGCTCCGGGCGGGCGGCCTCGCGCACCGCGTCGGCCAGCGCCTCCAGGTCGTCGCTGCTCGGCATCGGCAGGCTGTAGTCGCCCTCGTGCCGGACGACCTCCCAGCCCTTCGGGACGGTCAGCCGGCGGGCGTGCTCCTCGCACAGGTCGTACGAGTGCGGCTCCGCGTACGTGGCCAGCGGGCCGACCACCGCGGTGGAGTCCGAGTACACGTACGTCAGGGTGGCGACCGCCGAGTCGGCGCACCCGGTGCGGGAACACCGGCGCACGTGTCTGACCATGCCTGCTGCGCCTCCCACGCCGATCCCGTCCCACCTACGGCGGCACCATAGACCCGGACCTGGCCGCCGGCCGGCACCTCCGGCCCCGCGCGGGCCGTGTCGCGCCGGGATTCCCCCGGGCGTGTCGTCGTTTCCGGACGGCGTGTCGCGAGACGAGTACGATCCGGACCATGAGCCCGCCTGGTGACCGGCTCGCGCCGTCCCGCCGCCGGAACCGGCCAGGCGTCCGCCGGGACCGCCGCGGGCGGGGCCTGCGCGGCGTGCTGGTGCCGGCCGGGGTGCCGCTGTCGCGCAGCCGCGCGGAGCTGTTCGACGACATGGTCCTCGACGCCGTGGAGCACCTCGAGGGCCGCTGGGCGTCGAAGCTGGACTCGGTGGAGTTCGCGGTCGAGGACGTGCCGGCGGTGCCGGACGGGCCGCCGGAAGCGCTGGTCTGGGGCACCGACGTGATCGAGGACGGTGCGGTGCCGCTGGCGCGGCTGCTGCCGGCCGGGTCCGACCCGGGCGGTCGGCCCACGCCGCCGCGGATCGTGCTCTACCGGCGCCCGCTGGAGCTGCGCGCGATCGACCGGACCGAGCTGGCCGACCTGGTGCACGACGTGGTCGTCGAGCAGGTCGCCAACCTGCTCGGTCTCGATCCGGACGAGGTCGACCCACCGGCGGAGTGAACCGTGCAGGACACGCCCCGGCGGCTGCCGCTCGCCGGCCCGCCACCCCGTAAGCTGATCATGAACGCGGTGCCCTCGTCGTCGACCGGACCGGGGCACCGTTGTGTTTCATTGGGTACGTATGCGGTACGGGGCGGTGCCGATCGGAGGTGGACCGGTGAGCGACGTCGGCGTCCCTGACCGCCTCGCGTGAGCGACATGCGTCCGCTCGCGATCGCGGTGGTCATTGTCGGCGTGGTGCTGCTGGCCCTCGGCACCTGGTTGATCCTGCGCGCCTCGTTCGGGGTGCCGCGCAAGCCTCGGCCGGCGCAGCCGGCTCCCCGGCCGGCGCCGCAGGTCGCCGACCGGCCGAGGACGCCGATCGCGTTCCCGCCGGCGGCGGTGGCGCGGACGTCGGCGCCGCCGGTCGACGACGAGCCCTGGCAGCGGCCGGGTCCCGACCGGCTCCCGCCGGACGAGGACCTGCTCGTCCACCCGGCCCGCGAGCGGGTGCCGCCCGAGGAGCCGGTTCGCGACGAGGCGCCCGTGCGCGATCCGGACGTGGCACTGGCCGAGGAAGCGGCCGCGCTGGACCTGCCGGCCGGGGCGGCGAACTGGGGCAGTCCGGTGTCGCCCGCCGACGAGCCGGCACCGCCCGAGGACACCGACCGGCCGCTGGCGCCGAGCCCCGCCGCGGAGGAACCGCCTCACCAGCCAGCCGCCGACCGAGAACCGACCGACCGAGAACCGACCGACCGAGAACCGACCGACCGCGAACCAGCCGGCGAGGTTGCCGCTGAGGCG
>Ga0308176_10001810_pt1 | contig 13459 bp, 12 predicted proteins | sample PhyCR2_3_FD_203890 | JGI IMG/M metagenome (GOLD analysis project Ga0308176, IMG submission 203890) | Soil microbial communities from UC Gill Tract Community Farm, Albany, California, United States - DLSLS.C.R2 | ecosystem: Environmental > Terrestrial > Soil > Agricultural land | place: USA... | reverse complement strand
GGTGTCGTCACGGCCGGCGTGGTCGGCCGCGCACGCACGCGCGCCGTCCCGCGCACCTCGTCCTCCCCGGATGAGGCCACGGGAGTCCCGGCCGGCGCATGGTGGTAGCCGAAGCGCCTCCGATGGTGCGGCCCTCAGGCTGCTGCGACCGCCTGCCCGGCTCAGCGCGAAAACGATGTGAAGAGGTGTAGCCGCATGATTCTGGCTATCGGTCCCACGGGTGTCTATCTCATCCTGGCGGTGGCTTTCCTCATCGTCCTCGGGGGTGGCACCTACCTGGCCTACTACATGAACCGACGACGCGCTCCCGGTCACGCCGGTGACACGGGCACCGGCGGCCAGCGAGGCGACGGAGGCGTCGAGCCGTAGGCAGACGCGGCCGAACCGATCCGCGGAGCTAGTCGATCACGCGCAGCCGCACGGTCTCCGGTACGGCGAGCAGGCTGGCCAGCACGTCGGCCGACAGGTGCGAGTCGGTGTCCGTCACGACGTAGCCGCTGTGGCCGCGGGTGGCGAGCACCTGCCCGCCGATGTTCACGTCGTGCTCGGCCAGCACCTGGTTGACGTGCGCGAGCACACCGGGGGTGTTCTGGTGGATGTGCGCGATCCGCTGCTCGTGGTTCGATCGGCCCGGCGTGAGGGTCGGCAGGTTCACCGACAGCGAGGTGCTGCCGCTGTGCACGTAGTCGCGCAGCTTGCTGCCCACGAACCGGCCGATGTCCTCCTGCGCCTCCTCGGTCGACCCGCCGACGTGCGGGGTGAGGATCACGTTGGGCAGCCCCCGCAGCGGTGACTCGAAGGCCTCTCCGCGGCCCTTGGGCTCGCTCGGGAACACGTCCACGGCGGCGCCGGCGACGTGCCCGGAGACCACGGCGTCCCGCAGCGCGTCGTAGTCGACGACGAAGCCGCGCGAGAGGTTCAGGAACAGCGAGCGCGGCCGCATCCGGGCGAACTGCGCCGCCCCGAAGATGCCGGCGTTGCCGGCCCGGCCGTCGACGTGCAGGGTCACCGTCTCGACGCTGTCGAGGAGCTCGTCGAGGGAGGAGCACCGCTTGGCGTTGCCGAGTGCGAGCTTGTCGTCGGTGTCGTAGAAGTACACCTGCATGCCGAGCATCTCCGCCACGACGGACAGCTGCGAGCCGATGTTGCCGTAGCCCACGATGCCCAGCGTGCGCCCGCGGATCTCGTGGCTGCCGGTCGCGGACTTGTCCCACACGCCCGCGTGCAGCGCCTTGTCGCGCTCCGTGAGCCGACGGGCCATCGCGATGATGTTGGCGATCGCGAGCTCGACGACCGACCGGGTGTTGGAGAACGGCGCGTTGAACGCCGCGATGCCCAGCCGGGTGGCCGCGTCGAGGTCGATCTGGTTGGTGCCGATGCAGAAGGCGCCGACCGCGACCAGGTCGGGACGGGACTCGAGCACCCGCGCGGTGACCTCGGTCTTGGACCGGATGCCGAGCAGGTCGACGCCCTCGAGCGCCTCGATCAGCTCGTCCTCGTCGAGCGCGGAGGTGCGGCTCTCCACCTCGACCCCGGCGTCGCCGAGGATCGCGGGCGCGAGCGGGTGCAGGTTCTCCAGGAGCAGCGCTTTCACGGGCCCCACTGTTGCAGCAGCCACGCGACAAGCCCGCGGCCGCCCCGATCCGTGGACACCCGGTCAGGGGTAAACGACGCCCGTGGCCTGCTGCGCGACCTCCCAGAACCGCCGCGCCGCCTCCGGGTCCCGCGCCAGCCTCGAGGTGCCGACCACCTGGGGCATCCCGCGGACCTCGCCCGGACCGCCCGGTCCGACGTACGTGCCGCCGGGGAGGTCGGCGGTGGCGGCCATCAGCAGCGGGAGCGCGCCCACCGCCGCGGGCTGCCCGAGCAGGGCGAACGCCGCGTCGAGGATCCGGCCGACCGGCTGCGCCCGCTGACCGGACGCCATCAGGCCGGTCGCGCTGAGCCCGGGGTGCGCGGCCAACGCCCGCACCGGCAGGCCCGCGGCTCGCGCGCGCCGGTCGAGCTCGAAGGTGAACAGCAGGTTGGCCAGCTTGGTCCGCGCGTAGGTCGGCCACCGCCGGTAGGGGCCCTCCTGCACACGCGGGTCGCCGAGCGGCGCGGACCGCGCCATCCGGTGGCCCTGCGAGGACACCGACACCACGCGCGCACCGCCGGACTCGATGAGGCGCGGCCAGAGCAGGCCGGTGAGCGTGAAGTGGCCCAGCACGTTGGTGGCCATCTGCAGCTCGAACCCGTCGCTGGTGCGGGCGTACGGCGTGGCCATCACGCCGGCGTTGTTGACCAGCAGGTGGAGCGGTCCGTACGTCGCGGCCTCGGCCGCCCCGCGGCGTACGGAGGACTGGTCCGCCAGGTCCACGCGCAGGGGGCGCAGCCGGGCCTCGGGCTGCTCCCGTTGGACCCGGGCGACCGTCGCGGCCAGCCGGGCCTCGTCGCGCGTGGCGAGCACCACCTCGGCGCCGTGCCGGGCCAGCGTGGCCACGACGACCAGCCCGAGGCCGCTGGTCCCGCCCGTCACCAGCGCGCGACGACCGGTCAGGTCGGGGATGTCCTCCCGGGTCCAGCCCGGGCCACGGCTCACGGGGTCACGGCCATCGACGCCAGCACCCGGCCGCCGAGTTCGGCGTCCCCGGCCACGTCGACGCGCACGTCCGCCGGTGTGCGGCGCCCACCGCTCAGGACCACGTAGGTCTCGGTGTCCATCCGCAGCGTGACCGTCGGGGCGGCGGGGTCCTCGCGCAGCCGGGTGGCCCGGCCGTCCTCGCCCACCCCAACCGCGGCGTGCACCGGCTGCGCGCCGGTCACCTCGAGCAGCACCGACGTGCCGGCCGGCGGCGCGACCCGCTTGCCGACGACGTACGCGAACCCGCGCGCGAACACCCCGACCGTGTGCCGGGCCGCGGCGCTGTCCAGCCCGCCGGGCCGGCCCACCGCGCGGCGCACGTCCTGCTCGTGCATCCAGACGTCGAGCGCGCGGTTGGAGAGCAGGGTCTCCCAGGTCCAGCCGATGTTCCCGGGGGTGACCGGCGCGGGCACCGCGCCGTCGGTGGGCGGCTCGGCCCGCAGCGCCGCCAGCCGGGTGGCCGCCGACGTCTCGAGCTCGTCGACGACCTCCTCGGCGTCCCAGCCGCGGCGCGCGACCGGGCCACCCTCGGTGTAGGCGCCCATCGGCGACACCACGTGCGCGAGCGTCGGCACCTCGACGTCCTCCTGCGGGTTGCCGGCGAGCTCGGACTCCAGGTGGGCCAGGTGCGCGGCGACCGCCCGCACGTCCCAGCCGGGGCAGTCCGTCTGCCGCGACCAGTCCTCGTCGGTCAGCGACCGCAGCAGGGCCACGACGTCCTGCACCGCGGCGGCCCACGTGTCGACGTACGCCCGCAGCCGGTCCTCGTCGCTCATGGGTCGCACCCTACGAGACGCCGTCAGTGCACCTGCCGGTCCTGTCCGGCCCAGAACGGCTCGCGCAGCTTGAACTTCTGCAGCTTCCCGGTCGCCGTCCGCGGCAGCGCGTCGACGAAGTCGATCCGCTTCGGGCACTTGTAGCCGGCCAGGTTGGTCCGGCAGTGCGCGATCAGGGCCTCCGAGGTCACGCCCTCGTGCGCGGGTACGACGAGCGCGGTCACCAGCTCGCCCCACTTCTCGTCCGGGATCCCGATCACCGCCACCTCCTTGACGTCTGCGTGCGACATCAGCGCGTCCTCGACCTCGATGGAGGAGACGTTCTCGCCGCCGGAGATGATCACGTCCTTCTTGCGGTCGGAGATGACCAGGTAGCCGTCCTCGTCGAGGTAGCCGCCGTCGCCGGTGTGGAAGGTGCCGCCCGCCTGCACCCGGGCGGTCTCGTCGGGCTGCTCCCAGTAGCCGTCGAGGTTGTGGTTCGACGAGGTGAGCACCTCGCCCTGCGGGTCGACCGACACCCTCACCCCGAGCGCCGGAGCGCCCGCGCGGCCGAGCCGGCGGGCCTTCTCGTGCGTGTCCAGGTCGTCCCACTCGGAGCGCAGCCGGTTCACGGTGACCAGCGGTGCGGTCTCGGTGAGGCCGTAGATCTGGCAGAACTCCCAGCCCAGCTCCTCCATCACCCGCTCGATCGTGCGGGTCGGCGGCGGGGCGCCGGCCACGATGATCCGCACCCGGTCCCGCCCGGGGACCTCGCCGTCCCAGGACGCGGCCCCCTCCAGTGCGGCGCTGACCACGGCCGGCGCCGCGCAGACGAGGGTCACGCCGTGCTGCTCGACGCGGCGCAGGATCTCGGTGCCGTCGACCTGCCGGAGCACCACGTGCTGCCCGCCCAGCCCGGTGACGCCGTACGGCATGCCCCACCCGTTCGCGTGGAACATCGGCAGCGTGTGCAGGTACACGTCGCGGTCGCTGACACCGGCGTGCAACGCGAACACCGTCGCGTTCAGCCACAGGTTGCGGTGCGTGAGCTGCACGCCCTTCGGGCGCGCGGTGGTGCCGGAGGTGTAGTTGATCGTCGCCGTCACGCCCTCGTCGGGCGCGGCCCACTCCCGCGGCTCGGTGTCGGGGAGGTACAGGTCGTCGTCCTCCCCGAGCAGGAACTTGTGGGGTACGTCGAGCGCGGCCAGCGTGTCCTTGAGCACCGGGTCGGCGTAGACCACGTCCGCACCGCAGTGCCCGACGATGTACTCGATCTCCGGCCGGCTCAGCCGGAAGTTCACCGGCACCAGGATCCGGCCCCAGCCGCTGACCCCGAAGAACGACGTGTACAGCCGCGCAGAGTTCTGCGAGATCACTGCCACCCGACCGCCGGTCGGCACCCCGAGCGCGTCCAGCTTGGCCGCCTGCGCCCGCGCGTTCGCGGCCACCTGCCGGTAGGTCAGCGACCCGAGGCTCGGGGCGGGCTGGTCCGACTCGTCCACGATCCCGACCCGGTCGGGGTAGACGGTCTCGGCGCGGTCCAGGAAGTCCCGGACGGTCAGGGGGTAGAACACGTGAGCCTCCTCGTGCGGGTGGTGCGGCGCGGCGGGTCCACTCTCCCTGGTGCGAGGTGACGCACGCCACCCTCCGGCCGGCCAGGAACCGTCCCCAGGCGCCTCGTCATACCGCCCCGTCCGGGTAGTCCGTGACGTTCTGGCTGTTCCGGGGCAGGATCTTCAGCCATTTCGTCACGGACTACCCCGACCCCTGGGGATGACCCGGCGGCCTTCTCGTGTTGGCTATCGGCGTGACCCCACCGCGCGAAGGCCGACGCCCGCGGGTCCGCGCCCCCGAGCTGCGCGGCCGCGGCTGGCTGAACACCGAGCGTGACCTGACCCTGGCCGACCTCCGGGGCCGGTTCGTGCTGCTCGACTTCTGGGCGTTCTGCTGCATCAACTGCCTGCACGTCCTCGACGAGCTGCGGCCGGTCGAGGAGAAGTACGACGGGGAGCTGGTCGTCGTGGGCGTGCACTCGCCGAAGTTCGTGCACGAGGCCGACCCGGAGGCGCTGCGGGCCGCGGTGGAGCGGTACCAGGTGGCGCACCCGGTGCTCGACGACCCCGAGCTGGTGACCTGGCAGGCGTACACGGCCCGCGCCTGGCCCACGCTGGTGCTGGTCGACCCGGAGGGCTACGTCGTCGCGCAGTACGCCGGCGAGGGCCACGCGCACGCCGTCGACGCGCTGCTGTCCGAGCTGCGCGAGGAGCACCTGGCCCGGGGCACGCTGCAGCCGGGCGACTCGCCGTACGTCGCGCCCGAGCCGCAGGCCGGCGAGCTGCGCTTCCCGGCGAAGGTCGTCCGGCTCCCGGGCGGCACGCTGCTGGTCGCGGACGCCGGCCACCACTCGCTCGTCGAGCTCGAGGACGACGCCGAGACCCTGGTGCGCCGGATCGGCACCGGCGAGCGGGGCCTGGTCGACGGCACCGCCGAGGCCCGGTTCAACGAGCCGAACGGCCTCTGCCTGCTGCCCGAGGACGTGGCGAGCGAGGTCGGCTACGACGTCGTGGTCGCCGACACCGTCAACCACGCGCTGCGCGGGGTCGTCCTGGCCACCGGCGAGGTCACCACGCTGGCCGGTGATGGCCGGCAGCTGATGCCGGGTGACCCGTCACAAACTGCGCGACACGCCGGTGAGACTGCCTTCCAGGTGACGGGTCGGCGACTGTCGAGCCCGTGGGACGTGACCTGGTGGGGGGACCGGGTGTGGGTCGCGATGGCGGGGGTGCACCAGCTCTGGACGTTCGACCCGCGCACCGGTGCCGTCGAGGAGGCGGCCGGCACCATGAACGAGGGGCTGCTGGACGGTCCGCTCGCCGACGCCTGGTTCGCGCAGACCTCGGGGCTGGCCGCGGCCGGCGACCGGCTCTGGCTCGCGGACAGCGAGACGTCGAGCCTGCGGTACGTCGAGGACGGCGCGGTGCACACGGTCGTGGGCACGGGGCTGTTCGACTTCGGGTTCCAGGACGGTTCCGCCGAGGCGGCTCTGCTCCAGCACCCGCTGGGGGTCACCGTGCTGCCGGACGGGTCGGTGGCGGTGTGCGACACGTACAACGGCGCCGTGCGCCGGGTCGCGGACGGTGTCGTGAGCACGCTCGCCACCGATCTCGCGGAGCCCAGCGGCGCGCTCCTCGACGGGGACCACCTCGTCGTCGTGGAGTCCGCGGCGCACCGGCTGACCCGGGTGTCGCTGGCCGGAGTCGCGCAGGCCGACGGGTTCGCGCACACCACGCAGCGGCCGGTCACGGAGATCGCCGGCGGTCCGGTGCAGATCGTCGTGGACTTCACCCCGCCGCCCGGCCAGAAGGTCGACGACCGGTTCGGGCCGCCGTCCCAGCTGTTCGTGTCCGCGACACCCCCGGCGCTGCTCACCCAGGGTGAAGGCCGCGGCACCGACCTGACCCGCACGGTCGTCGTCGACCCCGCGGTCGGCGACGGGGTGCTGCACGTCGCGGCCCGGGCGGCCTCCTGCGACGCGCACGCCGGCGAGGGCGCCGCCTGTCACCTGCACCAGCAGGACTGGGGCGTCCCGGTGCGCGTCACCCCCGACGGCGAGGCGCGTCTGGTGCTCCCGCTCTCCGGTTGACCCCCGCCAGGTTGTCAGGCGCTCACGTCGCCGGGGCGACGCCACCGCCTGACAACTCGGCGGACGCGACGAAGGGGGCGGGTCCCCGACCGGGAACCGCCCCCTTCGTGTGCGTCGGGGTCAGCGCGGCGGGCCGTCGTAGCGACGCTCCTCCACGTGCTTGGTGCGCGAACGCTGCTGGTTCATCACCAGGGCCAGGACGATGCCCAGCACCCCGACGATGAGCAGGATCCACCCGAGTGCGACGTCGTCGACGAAGCTGATGTCGAACTGGATGACGCCGAGGACCAGGATCAGGCCGATCACCACCAGGACGATGCCGGTTCCGATTCCCATGTTCTCTCCTTGGGGTTGCTGCGACCGGGGTCGCGTGGAGGGCGAGGGATGCCCCCCTCGGTCTGGTTTACCCCCGAGACCGCTGTGCCAATCAGGCCCGGCGGGTCAAATCCTGACCAACCGGACGCAGACGGCCGCCCCCCGTGGGACGGCCGCCGTACGTCGGTACGGGTCGGCGTCGGAGCGTCAGAACGCCGACTCGTCGAGGTCCATCACGGACAGGTCGGTCGCCTCGGCGATGGCCCGCTCGGCCGTGACCTTGGGGAGCACGGTCCGCGCGAAGAACTGCGCGGCCGCGACCTTGCCCTCGTAGAACGCCTGGTCCTTTCCGGGCTCGCCGCCGAGCTTCTCCAGCGCGACCTCGGCCTGACGCAGCAGCAGCCACGAGCAGACCACGTCACCGAGCACCATCAGCAGGCGCGAGGTGTTCAGGCCCACCTTGTAGATGTTCTGCAGGCTGCCGCCCTCGGCGTTCGGGTCGGCCGACATCAGGTCGTTGATCATCGCGCCGACGATCGCCTGGGCGTCCTCGAGCGCGGTCGCCAGCAGCTCCCGCTCGTTCTTGAGCCGGCCGTTGCCCGCCTCGCTCTTGAGGAACGACTCGATCTCGCCGGCCAGGAAGCCGAGCGCCGTGGCCTTGTCCTTGACGATCTTGCGGAAGAACAGGTCCTGGCCCTGGATCGCCGTGGTGCCCTCGTAGAGCGTGTCGATCTTGGCGTCGCGGACGTACTGCTCGATCGGGTAGTCCTGCAGGAAGCCCGAGCCGCCGAACGTCTGCAGCGACTCGGTGCCCAGCAGCACCCACGACCGCTCCGAGCCGTAGCCCTTCACGATCGGCAGCAGCAGGTCGTTGACCCGCTCCGCGAGCTCGTCGCGCTCGCCCTCGTGGGTGGCGACCTGCACGCGGTCCTGCCACGAGGCGGTGTAGAGCACCAGCGCCCGCATGCCCTCGGCGAACGACTTCTGGGTCATCAGCGAGCGCCGTACGTCGGGGTGGTGGGTGATCGTCACGCGGGGGGCGGTCTTGTCCGACGCGCGGGTGAGGTCCGGGCCCTGCACGCGCTCCTTGGCGTACTCCAGCGCGTTCAGGTAGCCGGTGGTCAGGGTGGCGATGGCCTTGGTGCCGACCATCATCCGGGCGTTCTCGATCACCTGGAACATCTGCGCGATGCCGTCGTGCACCTCGCCGAGCAGCCAGCCCTTGGCCGGTCCGCCGTTGCTCGGGTCGCCGAAGGTGACCTCGCAGGTGGTGGACACCTTGATGCCCATCTTCTTCTCGACGTTGGTGACGAAGGCGCCGTTGCGCTCGCCGGTCAGCTCGCCGGTCTCGAGGTCGAAGTCGTACTTCGGCACGATGAACAGCGACAGGCCCTTGGTGCCCGGGCCGCCCTTGCCCTCGACACCCTGCGGGCGGGCGAGCACCAGGTGCACGATGTTCTCGGACATGTCGTGCTCACCGGAGGTGATGAACCGCTTCACGCCGGTGATGTGCCAGGTGCCGTCCTCGGCCTGCACGGCCTTGGTGCGCCCGGCGCCGACGTCGGAGCCGGCGTCCGGCTCGGTGAGCACCATCGTCGCGCCCCACTGGCGGTCGACCATGTGCTGGGCGATCCGCTTGTCCCGCTCGTTTCCGTTGCGGAAGACGATGTTGGCGAAGCTCGGGCCGCAGGAGAACATCCACACGGCCGGGTTCGAGCCGAGCACCATCTCCGCGACCGACCACGCGAGCGTGCTGGGCACCGGCTGGCCGCCGAGCTCGGGGTCGAGGACGAGCCGGAACCACTCGGCGTCCATCCACGCCTGGTAGCTCTTCTTGAACGACTCGGGCATCGTCACAGAGTGCGTCTGCGGGTCGTAGACCGGCGGCTGGCGGTCGGAGTCCTCGAAGGACTCCGCCAGGTCCTCGCGGGCGAGCCGGTCGACCTCGCCGAGGATCGATCGGGCCGTCTCGACGTCGACCTCCTCGAACATGCCGTGGCCGAGGACCTCGTCGCGGCCGAGCACCTCGAAGAGGTTGAACTCGATGTCGCGGATGTTGCTCTTGTAGTGGCTCACTGACCCACCTTCGGCGTTAGGGGTGTCCGAGCGTCCAGGGGTGACGCCCGGGGCCGGCGCGCGGCCTACTCATCGGTAACATCATTATGCTACCCGTCAGTAGCCGAAGCAAGCGTTCCGTGACAAACCTCGCCTATCGCGTTCGCGGACGTGTGCGGCCTGCCAAGGGTGAGGGGCGCCGAGGTGGTCCGTCAGGCCGCCGGCCCGCCGCGGGTCAGCGACAGGAACTCCGCCCGGGAGGCCGGGTTGTCGCGCAGGGCCCCGAACAGCGTGGAGGTGACCGTGCGTGCGCCGACCGCCCGGACGCCGCGCACGCTCATGCAGGAGTGCTCGGCCTCGACGACCACCCCCACGCCGCGCGGCTCGAGCTGCTGCTGGAGATGTTCGGCGATCTGCTTGGTCAGCCGTTCCTGGGTCTGGGCGCGGTGGCTGAAGAAGTCCACGACGCGGGCGAACTTCGAGAGGCCCAGGATCCGGTCGCCAGGCAGGTAGCCGACGTGTGCGACACCGACGAACGGCAGCATGTGGTGCTCGCAGAGGGACCGCACCGGGATGCCGTGGACCAGCACCAGCTCGTCGTACTGCTCGGCGTTGGGGAACGTCGTGAAGTCGAACGCGCCCACCGTCAGGAGCTCGGCGTACGCGTGCGCCATCCGCCGGGGCGTCTCGGCCATGTGCGGACCGTGGACCGGTTGGCCGAGCGCCGTGAGCAGCCGGGCGGCGGCCCGCTCCGCCTCGTCGAGGTCCATCGGGACGGCCTCGTGCACCACACGGGGCCGCCAGGACTCCCGGGCGGCCACCCCGTGGAGCGGTCCGGGATGCGTCGCGGCGCCGAGGCGGGTCGGGCTGTCGGTGGCTTCGTGAACGGTCATGACCGCGGCCTCCTGGCTTGTAAGAGAGTCTGCCCCGGACGTTAGATCGCGGAAGGCTCTAACGTCAATACATTTCTCTCTTAGAGTTGCCCCGGGACGGAGATGACGGAACCCGGTCGAGGAGTCGACCGGGTCCCAGGTGACGGGGCAGCCAGGGCCGTGCCTGCTAGTGGCCGTGACCGTGGTCGTGCTCGAAGTTGGTAACCATGACGAACAGTCGTGGCCTGTTCTGGTGGTCGTCGAACCTCACCCGGAGCTCGCTGCCGTGGGAGTCGGACCGCTCGGCATCGCCGTGCACCCTGAAGTCGACGGAGTCGCCCCTGTTCCGCGACTCCTCCAGGGAGAACGTGTTCCGGCGGAAGTCGAGGGAGATCGACTGGCACTCGTGGTCCCGGAGCCTGAAGTCAGTGCTGTCCCGATCGGTCCGGGCGTGGAGCTCGAAGCTCCTGTGGCGCCTGTCCCCGTCGTGCCCCCGGTCCCTGACCTGCTTGCACACGGTGACCTCGAGTGCGTGGTGGTTCCTGTCCTGCGGGACGGCCATCGCCGGTGCGGCACTCGCGGTGACCAACGCGGAGGCGAAGACGACGCCTACCGCGGTTCGAGCGAACATGCTGGTTCTCCTCTCGGGAGGTATTGGCACTTGCAACTTGAAAGTAAAAAGAAGGTAAAGGGGCGTCAATGGCTCCGAAGGGCGGCCGGTCCGTAGCACGGAAGAGCGGGCCGCATGGCCCGGGCGGATCTTGGACGAGCGCCCACGGGTTCGGCGCGCAACCGGGCAGCCAAGGCCTCCGGGACCACGTCTCATCCGGGTCGGATGTGGCCCGCGCGCCGGCGCGGGGAGACAGTCGAGCCACGGTCCGCTGGTCGGTCGGTACGACGGTTTTCGCTCCTCGCGGGAGGGGACATGAGAGAGCTGACCCGGCGAGGGTTGCTGCAGGTCTCGGGAGGCGCGGGGCTGCTCGCGGTGACGCCTCTGCGCCTGCGGGGAGCTCCCGACGCGCCGGCGCTGCCACCAGGTCTGCTCCATCCGCTCCGCATCCGCAAGTACGTCGCGCCGCTCGTCATCCCGCCGCAGATGCCGTTCACGTCACGAGGCGGCGCCGACCACTACGAGATCGCGGTCCGTCAGCTCCGGTCGCAGATGCTGCCCCCGGGACTGCCGGCGACCACCGTCTGGGGCTACGGGTCGGTGAACCACCCGGGCTCGTTCGGGTCGCCCGCCTGCACGATCGAGGCGAGGCACGGGCGTGCGGTGCGGGTGGCGTGGATCAACGACCTGGTCGACCGGCGCGGGAGCTTCCGGCCGCACCTGCTCCCGGTGGACCCGACGCTGCACTGGGCGAACCCGCCCGGTGGCCCGGCGCGACGCGACTCCGAACCCAGGTTCAGGCGCACCCCCGGGCCGTACCGGGGTCCGGTGCCGATCGTCACCCACGTGCACGGCGCCCACACCTTCGACCACAGCGACGGCTACGCCGAGGCGTGGTACCTGCCCCAGGCCCGCGACATCCCCGCCGGCTTCGCGAGGCACGGCTCGTTCTACAGCTTCTTCCGGCACCGGTCCCCGCTCGGACACCGGTGGGGTCCGGGGCGCGCCGTCTTCGAGTACCCGAACGACCAGCGCGCGACCACCCTGTGGTTCCACGACCACACGCTCGGGATGACCCGGCTCAACGTGTACGCCGGTCCGGCGGGGTTCTACCTGCTCCGCCACGGCCCGGCCGACCTGCCGAGCGGCGTGCTGCCCGGACCTGCCCCGCGTCTCGGCGACCGCCCGGGGACGTCCTACTACGAGATCCCGCTGGCCATCCAGGACCGCTCCTTCCACGCCGACGGCTCGCTGTTCTACCCGAGGAGCCGGAGGTTCTTCGACGGCTTCGGCGGGCCCTACCGGCCGCACGACGACGTGCCGCCGATCTGGAACCCGGAGTTCTTCGCCGACGCCATGGTCGTCAACGGCCGCACCTGGCCCCTCCTGTGGGTCGAACCGCGGCGCTACCGCTTCCGGGTGCTGAACGGCTGCGACTCCCGGTTCCTCGTCCTGAAGATCGCCTCGCACCCGACGACCCGGCCGGCCGCGACCGCGTTGTCGATCTGGATGATCGGCGCCGAGGGCGGCTTCCTGCCCCACCCGGTGCAGCTCGACCAGGTGCTGATCGCCCCGGCCGAGCGGGTGGACGCGATCGTGGACTTCACCGGGCTGAGGCCGGGGACGGAGCTGTACCTCGTGAACCTCGGACCGGACGGGCCGTTCCGTGGGCTGACCGAGCCGCCGGAGCCGTACGCCGACCCGCGCACGACCGGCCAGGTGATGAAGCTCCGCGTGGTGCCGCTGCGCTCGCGCGACAGGAGCGACCCACCGGACCGGCTGGCCCTTCCCGGCTTCAGGCCTCTGGGTCGTGCGACGCGGACCCGGCGGGTGTCGCTGACCGAGCGGGTGGTCAGCCGTCCCGGGTTCCGCGGGCCGGTCGAGCTGAAGCTCGGCACGGTCGGCGCGCGCGGCCCCCGCCCGCTGGACTGGGACCACCCGGTCACCGAGAACCCGGCCGTGGGTGCCACCGAGATCTGGGAGCTGCACAACTTCACCGCGGACGCCCACCCGATCCACATCCACCTGGTGCAGTTCCAGGTCGTGGACCGTCGACCGCTCGGCGGAGGCGACGTGCGCCACCCCGAGCCCTCGGAGACCGGGTTCAAGGACACCGTCGTCGCCTACCCCGGGCAGATCACCCGACTGGTGGCCCGCTTCGACAGGCCGGGCCGGTACGTGTGGCACTGCCACCTGCTCGAGCACGAGGACAACGAGATGATGCGGCCGTACCAGGTGGGCCGGATCCCACCGGGCGCGCCCTGACCGGGCCGGCTGCGGGCGGCGGTGCCTCCCGCACGGAGGACGATTCCAGGACCCGCCGGGGCGACCTAGATTGAGGTCATGAACACCATCCATCTCTCCGACGAGGAACTCGAGATGGCCCGGCAGGCACTCCTGGCGTACCTGCGAGTCTTCGGCCACGACGAGGCCGACACCCATCAGGCGGTCAGGGACGTCCTGGCCAAGCTCCGGGCCGCGGAGCCGGAGGGCGAGGCGCCGCGGGTCGTCGTCTGACCGCTCCGCGGGACGTCGGCCGCACGGCCCGACCCCGCGGGGTCGGCCGTGTCCGGTGTCATGATGAGG
>Ga0308176_10001809_pt1 | contig 13464 bp, 11 predicted proteins | sample PhyCR2_3_FD_203890 | JGI IMG/M metagenome (GOLD analysis project Ga0308176, IMG submission 203890) | Soil microbial communities from UC Gill Tract Community Farm, Albany, California, United States - DLSLS.C.R2 | ecosystem: Environmental > Terrestrial > Soil > Agricultural land | place: USA... | reverse complement strand
TATCTGCACACCGGCTTCGAGAAGTCGATGGAGCAGAAGACGTGGTGGAAGAACGTCACGTACTCGCCGCGCATCGACTACGTCGGCTACCAGTCGAACGAGCTCGTCTACGTGCTCGCGGTCGAGAAGCTGCTCGGGATGGAGGTGCCCGAGAAGGCGACGTGGATGCGCATGCTGCTGTCCGAGCTCAACCGCATCCACTCGCATCTCGTGTTCCTCGGCACGTCGGCGCTCGAGCTGGGTGCGATCTCGATGTTCTGGTACTGCTTCCGCGAGCGCGACATGATCCTCGACCTCTTCGAGATGGTCACGGGTCAGCGCATGCACACGCGCTACTTCCAGATCGGCGGGCTCGCCGAGGACATCCCCGAGGGCTTCTACGACGAGTGCCGGAAGTTCGTCGAATGGATGCCGCAGGCGCTCTCCGACTACCTCGACCTGCTCGACCGCAACGAGATCTGGCTCGAGCGGACGAAGGGCGTCGGCCCGCTCAGCGCGGACGACGCGATCGCGCTCTCGCAATCCGGGCCGAACCTGCGCGCGTCGGGCGTCGACTGGGATCTCCGCCGCGACATGCCGTACCTCGCGTACGACCAGGTCGACTTCCAGGTGCCGGTGTACGCGGAGGGCGACGTCTACGCGCGCTACCGGGTGCGCGTCGACGAGATGCGCGAGTCGACGCGCATCGTCGACCAGTGCCTGCGCCGCCTCGAGCGCATGCGCGGCCGCCCGTGGATCTCGGACGACCGGAAGGTCGTGCTGCCGCCGCGTGAGGAGCTGCACACGTCGATGGAGTCGCTCATCCACCACTTCAAGCTCGTCACCGAGGGCTTCCGGGTGCCGGAGGGCGAGATCTACCTGTGCATCGAGTCGCCGCGCGGCGAGCAGGGCTGCTACATCGTCTCGCAGGGCGGCTCGAAGCCGTGGCGGATCCATTTCCGTGCGCCGTCGTTCGCCGCGCTCGAGGCGACGCCGACGTGCGCGCGCGGCTCGCTCGTCGCCGACCTGATCGCGATCGTCGGCTCGCTCGACGCCGTCATGGGAGATGTCGACCGGTGAGCTCGTACGCCGAGGTCGCGAAGCAGTATCCCGATCCGAAGAGCGCGATCCTGCCCGCGCTCCGCATGGCCCAGGACAAGTACGGCTGGCTCTCGCGCGAGGCGTTCGAGGAGGTCGCGGACGCGCTCGACCTGACCCCCGCGTACTGCATGAGCGTCGCGAGCTTCTACGACATGTTCCACCTCGAGCCGATCGGGACGCACACGATCGAGGTCTGCACGAACGTCTGCTGCGGCCTCGTCAACGCACAGCCGGTGCTCGAGGCGTTCGAGCTTGCACTTGGGATTCGTGCCGGCGAAACGACAGAGGACGGGGCTGTCACGCTGCGCGCGGTCGAATGCCTCGGCGGCTGCTCGACGCCGACGATCGTCGCGGTCGACCACGTGTACAAGCAGTCCGTCACGCCGGCGGACGTCCCCGGGATCATCGAGGAGCTCAACGCGCGTGGGCTCGACGGAGCGCGTCAGGAAGCGGAGGCGCCGGCTTCGCCGGCGCCGGGAGCGGAAGATGGCTGACACGATCGTCGAGGTCGCGGAGGGCCCCGCGCTCGTCCTCAAGGGCTACGAGCCGGGCGAGCCGCTCACCGATCTCGACTCGTACCGCGCGGTCGGCGGCTACGCGCAGCTCGCGAAGGCGCGCGCGCAGACGCCGCAGGAGGTCACGCAGGAGATCATCGACTCGAACCTGCGGGGGCGCGGCGGCGCCTTCTTCCCGACAGGCCGCAAGGCGAGCTTCATCCCGACGCCGGACAAGGTCGCCAAGCCGATCTACATCACGGTCAACGCCGACGAGTCGGAGCCCGGGACGTTCAAGGACCGCGAGATCATGCTCAAGGTCCCGCACCGGCTGCTCGAGGGCTGTCTGATCGCGGCGCACGCGATCCAGTCGAAGCACGTCTTCATCTACATCCGCGGTGAATATCTCGAGGAGTACCGAGTGCTCGAGGCCGCGCGCGTGGAGGCCGAGGCCGCAGGGCTGATGGAGGACGTGACGATCACGATCCACCGCGGCGCCGGGGCGTACATCTGCGGCGAGGAGACCGGCCTGCTCGAGTCGCTCGAGGGCAAGCGCGGGCAGCCGCGCTCGAAGCCGCCGTTCCCTGCGATCCAGGGCCTGTACGCGTCGCCGACGCTGATCAACAACGTCGAGTCGATCACGAACATGCCGATCGTCCTCGAGGTCGGGCCGGAGGAGTACGCGAAGATCGGCGCGCCGCCCGACTCGACGGGCACGCGGCTCTTCTGCCTGTCGGGCAACGTCGTGAAGCCGGGCGTGTTCGAAGCGCCGCACGGCATCACCGTGCGCCATCTGATCTTCGACATCGGCGGCGGGATCGCCGACGGCCGCGAGCTGAAGGCGGTCATGGTCGGCGGCTCGTCGTTCCCGGTGATGATCCCGAGCGAGCTCGACACTCCGCTCGATGCGAATTCGCTCGGCCAGAAGGGCCTCTTCATCGGCTCCGGTGTGATTTGCGCGATCGACGACCGCACCTGCATCGTCCAGTTCGCGCTGCGCGTCGCGCAGTTCTACATGCACGAGTCGTGCGGCAAGTGCACCCCCTGCCGCGTCGGGACGCGCTGGCTCGTCCAGTACCTGAAGGCGATCGAGGCCGGCACCGCGACCGAGAGCGACTTCGACATCGTGCTCGACATCTGCGACCGGATCATCGGCAAGTGCCTGTGCGTGCTCGGCGACTCGGCCGCGATGCCGGTGGCGTCGTGCGTGACGAAGTTCCGCGACGAGTTCCGCGCGCATCTCGCGCAGGGCGGCTGCCCGTTCGGCGAGGACTCGTCGCTCGCGCATCTCTTCGCTCCCGTCGACCAGCACGCGCACACGCCGGTACCGGAGGTGATCTCGACTGAGCGCATCTGAGCTCGTCCGCATCACCGTCGACGAAAAGGAGGTGCACGTCGCGAAGGGCACCGGCCTCGTCGAGGCCGCGCTCGCCGCCGGCGTCGAGATTCCGGTCTTCTGTTACGAGCCGCGGCTCGGAGCGCCCATCGGCGCCTGCCGCATGTGCCTCGTCGAGGTCGAGGGGATGCCCAAGCTCCAGGCTGGATGCACGCTGACCGCACAGGACGGAATGATCGTGCGCACGGCACGCACATCGGCGAAGGCGGCCGAAGGCCAGAACGCGACGCTCGAGTTCATCCTCGTCAACCACCCGCTCGACTGCCCCGTCTGCGACAAGGGCGGCGAGTGCCCGCTGCAGGATCTGACGTTCCGCTACGGCCCGGGCAACACGCGCATGAGCTTCGAGAAGCTCACGTTCGAGAAGCCGATCCCGATCTCGCCGACGATCGCGCTCGACCGCGAGCGCTGCATCCTCTGCTACCGCTGCACGCGCTTCAGCGAGACGGTGAGCGAGGACGGGCAGCTCGTCGCGAAGAACCGCGGCGCGATGTCGGTGATCACGACGTTCGACGACGAGCCGTACGTCGGCCCGTTCACCGGCAACGTCACCGAGCTCTGCCCGGTGGGCGCGCTCCTGCCGACGCAGTACCGGCACAAGGCGCGCCCGTGGGAGATCAACGCCGTCCCGACCGTCTGCGGCATGTGCCCCGTCGGCTGCAACACCTGGGCCGACGTGCGCGAGGAGAAGGTCATGCGCATCCGCTCCCGCAACCATCCGCAGGTCGACGAGGGTTGGATCTGCGACAAGGGCCGGTTCGCGTTCACGCATCTCCGCTCCGCCGATCGCGTCGTCGACCCGATCCGCCGCGTGCGGCGGCGCGGGTTCGAGCCCGTGTCGTGGGACGACGCACTCGACCATGCCGCGGAGCTGCTGCGTGCCGCGCACGGCCGGGTCGTCGTCGCGCTCTCGGGCAGCGAGACGGTCGAGCAGGCGTACGCGCTCGCGCGCCTCGTCCGCGTCGGCGCGGGCTCGCACACGGCGATGCTCCCGGAAGAGGTCTCGCCCGCGCTCGACGCCTATCGCGCGCCGCTCTCGTCGATCGCCGACGCCCGCAAGGTTGCGGTGCTCGGCGACGTCCCGCTGACCGAGAACGCGCCGATCGTCGACCTCTGGGTGAAGAAGGCGCGCCGGAACGGCGCGACGATCGTGTCGTCCGAAGACGAGCTCGACGGCGCGGACGTCCTCATCTGGTCGGGGCCCGGCGGCCGCGGCGGCCAGCGGGTCGCGAACATCGCCGAGCGCGCCGGGGCCAAGGCCGCGTTCCACGTCCCGTTCACGCCGAACGGCCGCGGGATCGCCGACGCGTGGGCGGCGGCGTCCGACGCCGAGCCGGGCGACGAGACCTCGATCGGCCTACTCGTCGTCTCGGGCGACGAGGCCGCGGCGTCCGACAACGTCCGTGCGCTCGCCGAGCGCGCCGACGCCGTGATCGTCATCTCGATGTTCCACGGCCTCGCCGCCGGATGGGCCGACCTCGTCCTGCCCGGGACGAGCTACCTCGAGCGGGACGGCACCTACGTGAACATGGAGGGCCGTTTGCAGCGCCTGCGCCGCACGGTCGCGCCGCCGTGCCCGGACGAGCTCGAGTGGATCGCGCAGCTCGCCGGACGTCTCGGCGTCGACGTCGCGCCGTACGCGTCGTCGGTCTTCGCCGAGGTGTCCGCAGCGGTGTACGGCGGGCTCCCGTTCGGCGAGGTCGGCGAACGAGCGGCGCTGCGGAGCTACAGCGAGGCGCCGGCGCACAGCGATGCGCCCGCGCTGCCGGAGCCGCATGCCGACGCCGGCGGCGGCCTGAAGCTCGTCTGCTACAAGCCGCTCTTCTCCGGCCCGGCCGTCGAGCGCGTGACCGAGCTGCAGTTCCAACGGCCGCAGGCGGAGGCAGAGCTCTCCGCCGACGACGCGAATCGCGCCGGCGTCGCGACCGGCGACCAGATGACGCTGACCGCGGGCGACCACGCCGTCACGCTGCGCGCCCGCGTCAACCGGCGGCTGCGCAGCGGGATCGTCCGGGTCGCCGAGGAGCACGCGGGCGGCCTCCGGGGAACCGTCACCGTCGAGCGTGCAGGGGTGACTGTCTAGTGCATCACCACGAGCCGTGGTGGATCGCGATCATCGAGGCGCTGATCATCGTCAACGTGCTGCTCGGGCTCTTCGCGTACCTGACGCTGATCGAGCGCAAGGTGATGGGCCGCATGCAGCTCCGCTACGGACCGAACCGCGCCGGCCCGTTCGGGCTCCTGCAGCCGATCGCGGACCTCGTGAAGCTCGTCCGCAAGGAGGCATTTGCGCCCTCGTCGGCGATCGAGGCGCCCTACATCATCGCGCCGATCATCAGCGCCTTCACCGCGCTCGCCGCGTTCAGCGTCATCCCGTTCGGCCCGGGCTGGACGGTGAACGGCTGGTACATCAACGGCGAGGTCGCGGACGTCTCGATCGGCCTGATCCTGATCTTCGCCCTCGGCGGCGTCGGCATCTACGGATTCATCGTCGGCGGCTGGGCGTCGGAGTCGAAGTTCTCGATCCTCGGGACGATGCGCACGTGCGCGCAGCTCGTCTCGTACGAGGTCTCGCTCGCGCTCAGCGTGCTCGGCGTCGTGATCCTCGGCCGTTCGCTGAACCTGCCGGACATCATCCACCGGCAGGGCGAGTTCTTGCCGTTCGTCGTGCCGCAGTTCGTCGGGATGCTGATCTTCTTCATCGGCGGCACCGCCGAGACGTCCCGTGCGCCGTTCGACCTGCCTGAGGCCGAGCAGGAGCTCGTCGCCGGCTACCACACCGAGTACTCCGGCATGCGCTGGGGCCTCTTCCAGATGGCCGAGTACGTGAACCTGATCACGCTCTCCGGCCTGATGGTGACGCTCTTCTTCTCCGGCTGGCACGGCCCGTGGCACCTGGGCCCGATCTGGTTCGTGCTGAAGCTGCTCGCCGTGCTCTTCGTCTTCATCTGGATGCGGACGACGCTGCCGCGGCTCCGCTACGACCAGCTGATGCGCCTCGGCTGGAAGGTGCTGCTGCCCGTCGCGACGATCAACGCGGTGATCACCGCCCTCTGTGTGGTGGCCTTTTAGATGGCCCAGCCGATCTCCACCGTCAAGGGCTTCGCCGTCACGTTCAAGCAGATCTTCAAGAAGCCGATCACGCAGCAATACCCGGAGTACAAGCGGCCGGTCTATCCGCGCTTCCGCGGCCGCCACCGCCTCTGGCGCCACGAGAACGGGCTCGAGAAGTGCGTCGGCTGCTCGCTGTGCGCAGCGGCATGTCCCGCGGACTGCATCCGCGTCGTCCCGGCCGAGAACACGCCGGACAACCGCGTCAGCGCGGGCGAGCGCTATGCACGCATCTACGAGATCAACATGAGCCGCTGCATCTTCTGCGGCTACTGCGAGCTCGCGTGCCCGTTCGACGCGATCACGCTCGGCAACGACTACGAGATCTCCGAGTACAACCGGGACGACCAGATCTACACGAAGGACATGCTCCTCGCGGAGCCGATCAAGCGCGTGCCGGTCGCCGACCCGGATCTGTACGACACGCCGATCCCCTTCTACAAGGCGCGCTCGTAGAGGATGGGCAACTTCATCGTCTGGGTCGTGTGGATCTTCGCCGCCCTCGCGTGCCTCGCGAGCGCCGTCGGCGTCGTGACGTTCAAGAACCCGTTTCTCTCGGCGCTCGCGCTGATCGGGAACCTCGGCGCGCTCGCGGTGCTCTACCTGCTCGTGTCCGCGGAGTTCGTCGCCGCGGCGCAGGTGCTCGTCTACGCCGGTGCCGTGATGGTGATGTTCCTCTTCGTCATCGCCTACATCGGCCCGCGCCAGGAGACGCCGTGGGCGGGCGGGCCGTCGTGGCAGGCGTTCGGCGCGGTCATCGCCGCAGTGGCGATCTTCGTCGAGATCATCGTGGCGATCGCGCTCAAGGCGGGCGGCCGGCTCGCGCACAGCGACCACGTCAACGCGACGTTCGGCTCGCCGGGCTGGATCGGGCGGCTGTTCCTCACCGATCACCTGCTCGCGTTCGAGATCACGTCGATCGTGCTGCTCGTCGCCGCCGTCGGCGGGGTCATCCTCGGATCGCACACCAAGCGCGCCGTGGAGACGACCTGATGCTCGGCCCCGGTGTCGCGTGGTACCTCGGGGTCAGCGCCTTCCTGTTCTCGATCGGGGCGCTCGGCGTGCTGCTCCGCCGCAACCCGCTGATCGTCCTGCTCTCGCTCGAGATCATGCTGAACGGCGCGAACCTCGCGCTGATCGCGTTCTCGCGCCACGCCGGCAACGGCGCCGGCCAGATCTTCGCGCTCGCCGTCATGGCCGTCGCCGCGTCCGAGGTGTGCGTCGGCCTCGGGCTCGTCGTCGCGATCCACCGCCGCCGCCTCGAGCTCGACGTCGACCGGCTCTCGGAGCTGCGCGGATGACCGCGGGCGCCTGGCTCTGCCTCTTCGCGCCGCTCGCCGGGACGATCGCGATCACGCTCGGCGGCAACCGCCTCTCGCGCGCCGCCGCCGGCTGGATCTCGACCTCGTCCGTGTTCGTCGCCTTCGCGGGTGCCGTCTGGTCGTTCTTCGGCCTGCGGTCGCACGGGAGCGAGAACGGCGTCGTCAGCACGGCGTGGACGTGGCTGCAGAGCGGAGGCTTCAAGGTCGGCCTCTCGGTCTTCGTCGACCCGCTCAGCACGATGATGATGCTGATCGTCTCCGGCGTCGGCGGGCTGATCGTCCTCTACTCGATCGGCTACATGCACGGAGACGGAGAGGGGCGCCGCTACTTCGCGTACATGTCGCTCTTCGTCTTCTCGATGCTCCTGCTCGTCGAGGGCGGGAACCTGCTGCTGTTGCTCGCGGGCTGGGGCATGGTCGGCCTCTCGTCCTATCTCCTGATCGGCTTCTGGCACGACCGCCCCTCGGCGGTCGCCGCGGCCAAGAAGGCGTTCGTGATGAACGCGTTCGGCGACGCGACGATGGCGCTCGCGCTGTTCATCCTCATCGCGCACACCGGGTCGCTCTCGTTCGCGTCGGCGTTCACGACCGCGCCGCTGCTCTCGAGCACGACCGTCGACCTCGTCGCGCTCGGGCTGCTCGGCGGCGCCGTCGCGAAGTCCGCGCAGTTCCCGCTCCACACGTGGCTGCCGGACGCGATGGAAGGCCCGACGCCCGTTTCCGCGCTCATCCATGCCGCGACGATGGTCACCGCCGGCGTCTACCTGATCGCGCGCACGCATGCGATCTTCGAGGCGGCGCGGACGATCGAGCTGATCGCCGCCGGCACCGGCGCACTGACCCTGCTGCTGGCGGGCCTGATCGCGCTCGTGCAGACGGACATCAAGCGCGTCATCGCGTACTCGACGATGTCGCAGATCGGATACATGTTCGTCGGCGCGGGCGTCGGCGCGTACGCCAACGGGATGTTCCATCTGATGACACACGCCTTCTTCAAGGCGCTGCTCTTCATGGCGGCCGGCGTCGTCATCCACGCCCTGTCGGGCGAGCAGGACATCCGGAGGATGCGCGGGATGGCGCAGGCCCTCCCGTGGACGCGCTGGGCGTTCCTCGCCGGCTCGCTCGCACTCGTCGGCCTCCCGCCCTTCAGCGGCTTCTTCTCGAAGGACTCGATCATCGCCGCCGCGCTGCACGATCACTGGTACGGCGTGATCCTCGCGCTCGCCGCGCTCGCCGGCGCGTTCCTGACCGGCCTCTACACGTTCCGGCTCTACTTCATCGTCTTCGGCCGCCACGACGGCCCCGCGCCGCATGTCCACGGGCCGGGCGAAGGCCCGCGGACGATGCTTTTGCCGGTCGCGATCCTGAGCGTGCTCGCGGTGATCGGCGGCTGGATCCAGTTCTCGCCGGTCTGGCACCCGTTGACGAGCTGGCTCGAGCCGGCCGCGCGGACGCTCGGCGTCGCCGAGCCGACGAACACGCAGGAGGCGATCGCGTCCATCGCCGCCGTCGCGCTCGGGCTCGCGGGCATGGGCGTCGCCTGGGCGATGTACGGCGCGAGACGGCGTGCGGTCCCGCGCCTGCCCGCGCTTCAGCGCGCGCTCGAGCACAAGTTCTACTTCGACGAGCTCTACGACGCGCTGTTCTACAAGTCTGCGGCCGCGCTCGCGAACCTCTCGCGCCGTGACGTCGAGGAGGCGTTCGTCCTCGCCGCGGGCCCGGACATCGGCCAGACCGCGTTCGACACGGGGCGGGGCGTCCGCCGCCTGCAGACCGGCCTGCTCCGCACGTACGTCTTCTTCCTCGGCACCGGCATGGCGGTGCTCGTCATCGTCTTCCTCTTGGCGAAGTGATCACGACGATCCTCATCTGGCTCCCGATCGCCGCGGCGATCGTCGTCTGGGCCCTCCCGCTCTCGCGCTATGCGACGGGCTCGCTCGCGGTGCTCGTGTCGCTCGCCGAGGTCGGCATCTGGATCGAGCAGGCGTTCCGCTTCGACTTCTCGAAGCATGGCCTGCAGTTCGCGCAGCGCGGCGGCTGGATCAGCGACCTGCACGTCTCGTACCACGTGGGCGTCTACGGCTTCTCGCTGTGGCTCGTCGGCCTCACCGTCATCTCGATGGCGGCGTGCACGGCGTACGGGTTCTGGGTCGGCCGCGACCGCCCGCGCGCCTACTTCGGGCTGATGCTGTTCCTGACCGGTGCGACGGTCGGCGTCTTCGTCGCACAGGACCTGCTCCTCTTCTACGCGTTCTTCGAGGCGATGCTGATCCCGCTCTACGTCCTCGTCGGCGTGTGGGGCGGACCGGGCCGTCTCGGCGCGACGATCAAGTTCTTCATCTACACGGCGGCCGGATCGCTGCTGATGCTCGCCGCGCTCATCGCGTACGGCCTGCACGCCGGGACCTTCGACCTCGTCGACGGCGGGCCGAGCGTCAGCCGGTGGATCTTCCTCGGCTTCATGCTCGCGTTCGTCATCAAGGCGCCGCTCTTCCCGTTCCACGGCTGGCTGCCCGACACGTACCGCGAGGCGCCGCCCGAGGTGACGGCCGTGCTCTCGGGCGTGATCGCGAAGGCGGGGACGTACGGGATGCTCCGCATCGCGATCACGAAGCTGCCCGACCCGACGTCGTACTACCGGACGCTGATCCTCGCGCTCGCGGCGGCGGCGCTCGTCTACGGGTCGCTCCTCGCCTTCCGCGCGGCAGACCTGCGCGGCGTCGTCGCGTACTCGTCGCTCGCGCAGTCGGGACTGATCGCGCTCGGCCTCTTCTCGGGGACGAATCTCGGCTTCGACGGTGCTGTCCTACAGATGGTCGCGCACGGCCTCGTCTCGACGTCGCTCTTCCTGCTCGCCGGGACGATCGAGCGTCGGACGACGACCGACCAGTTCGCGCTGCTCGGCGGAATGGCGAAGGGCCGGCCCGCGCTCGCGACACTCCTGATGACCTGCGGGATCATCTCACTCGCCGTTCCCGGCTCCGCGAATTTCGCCGGCGAGTTCCTGATCCTCGCCGGAGCTTTCCAGCGCGCGTGGTGGTGGGCGGCGATCGGAGCCGGCGCAATCGTGCTCGCGGCGATGTACATGCTGCGCGCGATCTCCGCCGTGCTGCACGAGGCGCGTGGCTCCGTCGTGACCGAGGACGCGCTCGACCTCCGCCTCGGCGAGCTGTCGCTGATCGTGCCGCTCGTCGCCGGGCTGCTCCTGCTCTCGGCGTGGCCCGCGGGCGTCTCCCACCATTCGTTCGTCGGCGACCGGCCGGTGCAGACGATCAAGGGGCAGTTCAAGTGATCCACACGCCCCACGTCGACTGGTTCTCGATCTCGACGATCCTCGCGCTGCTCGGCGCGTCGTTCGTCGCGCTGCTCGGCGCGGTGCTCGTGCCGCGTTCGGCACGCCGGATGTTCGGCTGCGTCGTCGCCGTCCTCGGCTTCGCCGGCGGCCTCCTGACGTCGATCTGGCTCTACGTCGACAGCACGAACGGGCACCGGGTGATCGGCGACGCCTTCTACCGCGACCGCTGGACGGCGCTCGGCCAGATCATCGTCTGCGGCATCGGTCTCGTCACCGCGCTCGTCGCGGCGGAGCAGATCGCCCACAGGACGGACGATCACATCGCCGAGTTCTTCTCCCTTCTGCTCGCCTGCGCGGCCGGGATGACGTTCTTCATCGGGAGCGCGAACCTGATGGTGATGTTCCTCTCGCTCGAATGGTTCTCGATCGCGCTCTACGTCATGTGCGCGATCGACTACGACGTCGAGGGGTCGCTCGAGGCCGGCCTCAAGTACCTCGTCATCGGCTCGTTCGGGTCGGCGGCCCTCCTCTTCGGATCGGCGCTCGTCTACGGCTCGACGAGCCGGATCGGCTTCGTCGAGATCGCCCACGTCGGCCACGCGCACGACACGCTCCTGGTGCTCGGGCTCGCGATGATCATCACCGGCCTCGGCTTCAAGTCCTCGGCCGCGCCGTTCCATCAATGGACGCCCGACGTCTACCAAGGCGCGCCGACGCCGGTCACGGCGTTCATGTCGGCCGCGACGAAGGTCGCCGCGTTCATGCTCGCGTTCAGGGTGCTGCGCACCGCCTTCCCGCAGGACGAGCACTTGTGGACGTGGGCACTCGCCGGGATCGCGATCGCCTCCCTCGCGGTCGGCAACTTCGCGGCGCTCGTGCAGCGGAACGTCAAGCGCATGCTCGCCTACTCGTCGATCTCGCACGCCGGCTTCCTGCTGATCGGGCTGTCGGCCGCGTCGGCGCTGGGCGGCCGGGCAATGCTCTATTACCTCGTCCCGTACTCGGCGATGGCCTTCGGGTCGTTCGCGATCGTGGGCGCACGCGAGCGCGAGCTGAACGCCCCGGTCACGCTGGACAACCTCGCCGGCTTCGGCTGGGAGCGGCCGTTCCTCGGCGTCGCGATGTGGTTCTTCATGTTCGGCTTCGCCGGGCTGCCGCTCACGGGCGGCTTCACCGGCAAGTTCTACGTCTTCGCCGCGGCATATCGGCACGGCTGGGCCTGGCTCGTCGTCGTCGGCGTCCTCGCGACGCTCGTCTCGCTCTGGTACTACCTCGCCGTCGTCCGTGCGATGTACATGCGGACGAACGACGAGTTGCGCGTCGCCGTGGCAGGCGGTGCGCCGCCGCGCGAGCCGCTGCTCCATGCCGCGGTCGCGATCTGCATGATCGTCGGCGTCGGCTCGCTGTTCGCAACGCAGCCGGTGATCGACCTCGCGCGGCATGCCACCTCCGCCCTTCCCTTCTGACGGCTTCTCCGGCGTCGTCCGGATCGGCGACGAGAGCTGGGCATTCGATTTCGCCGATCGCGCACACGAGATCCCGAATGCGGTCGACACGCAGTTCGGCATCGCGAGCGGCACGAAGGGCTTCACCGCCTTCGTTGCGCGGAGCGTGCTGCCGCTCGACCTCCGGGCGCGCGAGCTGCTCGGAACCGACCTCCCGCTGATCGACGACCGCGTCACGGTCGAGCATCTGCTCACCCACACGTCGGGAATCGGCGACTACTTCGACGAGGACGTGCACCCCGACCCCGAGGCGTACGTCATGCCAATACCCGCGCACGAGCTCACGACGACGGAGGACTACGTGCGCGTGCTCGACGGCCATCCGCAGCTCTTCGCACCGGGCGAACGCGAGAAGTACTGCAACGCCGGCTACGTCGTGCTCGCGCTGCTCACGGAGCGCGCGACGGGGCGCTCGTTCTACGACCTTGTCGACGAGCACATCTGCCACCCTGCCGGCATGACCGCCACGGCCTTCCTCCGTTCGGACGCCCTGCCCGGGACCGCTGCGATCGGCTACCTCGAGAACGGGCGGACGAACGTCTTCCACCTGCCGGTGCGCGGCAGCGGCGACGGCGGGATCTACACGACGCTCGACGACGTCGACCGCTTCTGGGAGCTGCTCGGCGGCGACGCGCCCGCGAAGCTCGAGGGAGCCGACGCCGGCGTCTCCTTCTACGCGGTGCGCGGCCGCTTCACGGTCATCTCGAACACGAGCAGCGGCGCGTGGCCGGTCGCGAGGGCGCTGCTGTGAAGCGCTGGACGGCGTACCACGAGCACTGGCGCGAAGAGGTCGGGTGCGTCGCCGTCGACAGCGAGGACGGCCTGCTCTTCTTCGATCCCCTCGACCCGCCGTCGGACGCGGACCACACGTTCGTCACGACGTTCTTCCACGCCCGCGATGCGCGGGGCCGAGTGTGGGCGCCCACGGCGATCGTCCGCCGGCTGCGGAACCGCGGCGTCGAGGTGACCGACCCGTTCGAGCCCGGCGACGCCCTCCCGGGCGGCGTCCAGTGCTTCGACACCGCCCGCGACGGCGAAGTCGTCTACTGGGTCCCGTCGGAGGGCGCGCTCGTCGTCGGAGACGTCCTGCTCGGCGCCGGAGCCAAGCCGCGGGCGACCGACGAGCCCCTCCGCCTCTGCCCGGCCCGCTGGGTCGCGCCGGGGACGCTCGACGACCTCAAGGCGTCGCTCCGGCCGCTCCTCGATCTGCCGGTCGAGCAGATCCTCGTCTCGCACGGAGCACCCGTCCTGGCGGACGGCG
>Ga0308176_10001807_pt1 | contig 13467 bp, 11 predicted proteins | sample PhyCR2_3_FD_203890 | JGI IMG/M metagenome (GOLD analysis project Ga0308176, IMG submission 203890) | Soil microbial communities from UC Gill Tract Community Farm, Albany, California, United States - DLSLS.C.R2 | ecosystem: Environmental > Terrestrial > Soil > Agricultural land | place: USA... | reverse complement strand
TCGCCGCAGGCCTCGAGCTGGCGGTCCATGTTCTCCTTGATCAGGTGCATGGGGATGTGCCCCGGCCCCTCGATCATCACCTGCACGTCGTGGCTCCAGGCGGTCTTCGTCAGCTCGCCCAGGGCCTCCAGCTCCGCGAACTGCGCGGCGTCGTTGGCGTCCGCGATCGAGCCGGGGCGCAGGCCGTCCCCCAGGCTGAAGGCGACGTCGTAGGCACGCATGATCTCGCAGATCTCCTCGAAGTGCTCCCAGGTAAAGTTCTCCCGGTGATGCGCCAGGCACCACTTGGCATGGATCGAGCCGCCGCGCGAGACGATGCCGGTCATCCGCCCCGCCGTCAGCGGCACGTAGGCCAGCCGCACCCCGGCGTGGATGGTGAAGTAGTCGACCCCCTGCTCGGCCTGCTCGATCAGCGTGTCGCGGTAGATCTCCCAGGTGAGGTCCTCGGCCTTGCCCCCCACCTTCTCCAGCGCCTGATAGATCGGCACCGTGCCGATGGGGACCGGCGAGTTCCGGAGGATCCACTCGCGGGTCTCGTGGATGTTCTTCCCCGTCGAGAGGTCCATCACCGTGTCGGCCCCCCAGCGGATGGCCCAGACCAGCTTCTCCACCTCCTCCTCGATCGAGGAGGTCACCGCCGAGTTGCCGATGTTGGCGTTGATCTTCACCAGGAAGTTGCGGCCGATGATCATCGGCTCGCTCTCCGGGTGATTGATGTTCGACGGGATGATTGCCCGGCCGCGCGCCACCTCGTCGCGCACGAATTCCGGAGTGATCACTTTCGGAATGCCCACCCCCCAGGACTGCCCGGGGTGCTGGGCCACGCCGCCCCCCCAGGCCTTGCCGCCCATGGCCTCCCGGGCCAGCTCCCGCCGCTGGTTCTCGCGGATGGCGATGAACTCCATCTCGGGGGTGACGATCCCCTGCCTGGCGTAGTGCATCTGGGTGACGTTCGCGCCCGGCCTGGCGCACAGGGGGCGCCGGAGATGCGGGAAGCGCACTCCTGCCAGCTTCGGATCGACGGCGCGGCGCCGGCCGTACTCCGAGGAGACCTCGGACAGCTCCTCGACGTCGCCGCGCCCCACGATCCACTCCCGCCGCAGCGGCGGCAGGCCGCGGTGGAGGTCGATCTCCGCCGCCGGGTCGGTGTACGGCCCCGAGGTGTCGTAGACGGTGACGGGCGGATTCTCGACCCGCAGCCCTTGATGGGTCTGCGTCGGCGCCAGGCGGACCTCGCGCATCGGCACGCGCACGCCGGGCAGGGTCCCCTCGACGTAGACCTTGGCCGCATTGGGGAAGGGATCGGTGGTGATCCCGGGACGGATGGGACGCGCGGTCGGCTCGATCACAGTCAGCTCCTCTCGGCGGTAGATGCTTCAGGGGGGAGCGGGAGAGGGGTCCGGGGATCGCCGCCGCTTCCCTACGCTGGCATTACCCAGGTCAGGTGTTGAGGGTCGTCCCCGAAGGACTCTCAGCCTTTGCAGGCCCCCCTAGCTGTGAGCATCCTACACCGTCGGGGCTCCGGGTCCAAGGCTCTTCGCGCTGCATGGTAGGATTCCAAAGCGTGGAAAGCTGCCACTCTACCCCGAACAGGAGCCACCGCGGCTCGGGCATGCAATGAAATTCAGCGAATTGGTCCGCGCTCTGGAAGCCAACGGATTCAGGCTCGTCAAAGAGAAAGGCTCTGTTCGCTATTATGGCAAGCCCGGCTTCGATCGCCTGATCCGGGTGGACTATCACGGCTCGCGGGAGGTTCCGCGAGGTACGTGCTATGCCATTCTCAAGGCGGCCGGCATCAGCACGAAGTGAAAGGAGTCGCCATGCTCGATCTCAGCTACTCCCTGGTCATCGAAGCCACCGACGATCCCGGCTTCTTCGGATTCTATTCCCCGGACCTCGAAGGATTCACGGGAATCGGCAATTCCATCGAGGATTGTCTCTACAAGGCGCGCTGGGGCATGAAGGAGCACGTCGAGCTTCTGGAAGAGCAGGGATTGCCGGTGCCGCCCCGGTCCGTGAAACCCACCGTGCTCATTCAGAACGAGGAACGGGCCGCCTGAGCCTGACTCTGGCAGCCCACCCCCTGGCCCCGATTCCCCCCATCCACGGACCTAAGGGGCTGTTCCGCCGCGCAGGCTCCTAATACGCGTACGCCCGCGCGTCGATGACCTCCCCGTTCTCGCTCCCCTCGACGCTCTCCACGTAGGCGCGGGCGACCTGGGCCGCCGGCATGCCGGCGTCGCCGTCCCGCCCCATGGCCTCCAGGGTCTCGCTCACCCACGGCGGGCTGATCACGTTGATCCGCACCCCCCGCGGCATCTCCAGGGCGGCCGCGCGGGCGAACCCCTCGAGCCCGGCGTTGACCAAGCTGATCGCCGAGCTCCCCCGCGTCGGCTCCTGGGACAGCACGCCGCTGGTGAGCGTGAACGAGCCGTTGTCGCGGATCTGCGCCATGCCGACGCGCACCAGGTTCACCTGGCCCATCAGCTTGTTCGAGAGGCTGAACTGGAAATCGGCGTCGGACAGGCCGTCCAGGGCGCCGAACTTGGCCAGCCCCGCCGCCGAGACCACGGCGTCGAACGGCGCGGCCGCCTCGTACAGGCGCTCGATCGAGCCCTTGTCCGCCAGATCCACCTGATAGTCCCCATGCCGGTGGCCGACCTGGACCACCTCATGCTTCCCCCGCAGCGCCTCGACCACCGCCTTGCCGATGGTCCCCGTCGCTCCGATCACGATGATTCGCATGCTGTAGCTCCCTCCTCTGGACCGCGCTCACGCGCCTGAGCCGCGAGCATGGCAGCAGAAGGAAGGCGGAAGCAAGCCCCGGCTCAGGCCGTCCTGCCCCTCTGGGCGTCCCCTCCGCCCGAAACCTCACCCCTGTCCCCTCTCCCATCGCCCTCCCACCGACCGGGAGAGGTCGAACGCGGTTGAGGCGATGGTGCTTGTAGGCGGTGTTTCAGAATCGGCAGTGCTGCAAAAAGACGTCCTATAGCCAACACCACCTCAGCAGAGTCCCCCTCTCCCGGTCGGTGGGAGGGCGATGGGAGAGGGGACAGGGGTGAGGCTTCGGAGGGCAGGACGCCGCGAGGGCACCGCCGCTCAAGAGGGCTCCAGAATCTCCCGGTCGATCCGATCCAGCACCGCCGCGTCCACCCCGAGATCGAACTTGCGGGCGAAGTGGTACTTCCCCGAGGCCAGCAGCGGCACGTCGGCCACGGTCAGCGTGCGCGGCGACCCTCGTTGGGCCTGGGCGTAGTCGATGTACCGCAGGTCGTCGTCCACCAGCTTGAAGCGCCCGCTGTTGACCAGGATCGTCTGCACCAGCGACTCCTCGGGCGTCTGGGTCAGCCTGTAGTGCCGCTCCACCTCCGGATGCTCGATCAGGAACCGGCGGAAGTAGAGCACCGCCTCGCGCCGCAGCGAGAACCAGGCCCAGCCGCCATAGCAGCGGAACCCGTCGTGGAACGGCGTCCGGAGCCTCCGCACCCCCAGCAGCGAGCCGTAGCTGAGGGTGACCGAGACCGGCAGGATCTTGGTGAGCGGCCGCATCGCCCGCAGCAGCGGCTCGGTCTTCGGCGACAGCCACCAGTGGTGATGCCAGTAGCGGTTCCGCGCCTTGCGCACCTTCCAGGGGCTGGCCGGCGACAGCACGTCCCAGTAGCGGATGAACCCGTCGCAGTCCGCGGCCGAGAGGAACGCCTCGATCGTCGGGATGGGGGTCACCGGATAGTCCTGGGCGCTCAGGTTCACCATCCAGTCGTACGCCAGCCCCTCCCGCTCCAGCCAGTCGATGCAGTCGAGCAGCGGCTGCACCTGGCAGGAGTAATGGGAGCGGAGCTGGAAGCCGCAGGGGGGCATCAGGTAGACGTTCGGCAGCTCCGCGACCGGCGACCAGTCGAGCTCGAACCCGATGGGGTTGTGCTGGACGACGACCAGGCTCTTGGGATTGCCGCCGCGGCGCAGCGTCCGCACCAGCCGGTAGATCTGCTCCGGGTCGCGGTGCGTCTGGATGAAGTAGCAGACGGCGTCGGTCATGAGGGCCTCGGGGGGGCGAGTTGGTGGAAGAGCGCCTCGTATTCGTCGATCACGCGGTCCATGCGGGTCAGCTCGGCCACCGCCCGCATCCGTTCGAGCCCCCGCTCCCACTCGGGCGAGCCGAAGGCCCCTTGAGCCCGCGCGATGGCGGCCAGGATCGACTCCCGCTCCGGCTCACAGTAGAAGGGGTAATCCTCGCCCAGCAGCTCGACGGTGGTCAGATCGCGGGTGGTGATCAGGTTCGCCTCGCAGACCGCCGCCGTCGAGACCTTGCAATTCGGCTTGTAGAGGAATTCCCGCCCCGGCTCGCGGATCGACAGATGGCAGTTGAACCGTCCCGCCGCATGGAACATCTCGTCGCCGCTGACGTACTCGACGTCCGGCAGTTCCCCCCAGACCGCGAGCGACCGCGGCAGGCCGAGATAGCCGAGCGCCAAGCGGTCCCGCGGCGCCTCGTTGGCCGCATACCGGGGGTCCCACTGGTGGTAGATGACCCGGTCGGGCTTGCCCTTGCGGCCGAAATCGGCGAGCTGGCGCCGGCTCTTGAAGATCAGGGCGTCGTAGAGCCACCTGTTCTTGATCCGCCGCTTGAAGACCACCGTATCCTGCACGTCGAGCACCAGCCGGTGCCCGCGCGCCTTCCACCGCAGCAGATGGTCGAGTCGGGACGTCTTGATGAGCACCAGGATGCCCGGCGGCACGCTCGCGGCGTCCGCCACCGGCACCGACCGCGCGTCCCACCCCCGCTCCCGCAACGCCACCGCGATCTGGTCCGCCCCCATCACGGTCGAGCCCTTCTCGTAGTACTTCACGAAGGCGACCGGGATGGAGAGGGGGCTGGCGGCGCGCGAGGGCGAAGCGGCGGATGACATGTGGGTCCCTGATTTCGGGCGGGATCGTAGCACGAGCCCCGGCCCTTCTCCCCTGTCCCTGATGTCCTTGCCTTTGCTTTTCTTCCCTCACTCCTCCGTATACGCCTGCCCGCCCTGATACAGCTCGATCCGGCTCCGGAAACGCTCCTCGGCCGCCTGCTGGTCTTCGGCCGGCCGGCCGGTTTCCTTCTCCAGCAGCCCGAGCGCCTCCGTCTCGGTCTCGGCAGCCTTCTTGAACTGGCCGTCCCGGGCCAGGGCCGCCGCCAGGGTGTCCAGAGTCTCATAATCATGGAGCTGGGCCACCGCCTTCTCGGCGTAGGACACCGCCTTCTTCCCGTCCTGGAACCTCGGGTCCTTGGCGGTGGCGTAATGCCAGGCGAGGCTGTTCTGGCCGAGGAGGTATCCAGCGTCGGCCGCCTCCTTCAGCGCCGCCAGGCCCTGCTCGTAATCCCCCGCCTCGATCAGCGACTGCCCCTTGGTGTAGGTCGTCACGGTCGCGTCGAGCTTCGAGCCGCTCCGGACCCAGGTCGATACAGGCTCCTCGCCCTGCTTGAGCACCATATGGTCGCCGTCGATCTCTGCCCGCAGGTCGGAGCCCGGGTCCGTGCCGTAACGGACCAGGAGAACGCCGCCGGGGCGCGCGCTCCAGGAGCAGAACCGCCGGGTGCCCCCCTCGAAGGACTTGCAGGAGCCGTCCTCGAGGAAGTCGGCGACGTCCTGGTTGTAGCCCATGCCCCCCGTGCCTTTCCAGGAGCCCACGAGGTCACGGCCCGAGCTCCCGCAGGCCAGCAGGAGCGTGGCGGCGAGGGCGAGGGCGGGGAGATTGCGATTCTGAAAAAACTTTCCAAACATCACGAATCCTTTCTCACCGCCGCCCGCGCAGCAGGTCGAGCAGCTCGCGGCCGTCCAGGGCGAAGCCGCCGGAGGTCCGGGGGAAGGGGATCAGATTGAGCAGGCCGGTCGCGATCCCGATCCAGATGAAGCACGCGAGGAAGGCCGCCAGAGAGCTGGAGCGCGCGGGCCAGCCCCATAGCTCCAGAGCCAGCGCGGAGGCCAGCAGGTTGGCCAACGGCCCCGCGGAGATGACCCAGAAGTCCTTCCGGCGGGTCCTCCCGACCGGCTCGTACGAGGCCAGGCCGCCGAAGAACATCATCCAGGAGCGGATCAGGGAGAGGCGCGGCCGGGGGCCGTCGACGTGGAGGATGAAGGGCCCGGCGATGAGTTGGCGCGGCCGGTACCCCACCGCGCCGGCGGCGGCCAGATGTCCGGCCTCGTGGAGGATCACCTGGGCGAGGGCGGCCAGCGGAATCACCACGCTCTGAAGCCCCTGCCACCCCTCCTTGAGCACGTCGGACAGGGTGGGCACCCCGAACAGGAGCAGCAGCGCGGCCACCCAGTGCCAGGGCTTGACCCGCGTCGCGACCCACCGCTCGGCGGCTTTCCAGAAACCGCGGCTCCAGGGGCGGCCCACAATCCCGCGCCCCACCAGGTCGAGCCCGTAGGCGGCGATGGCGAGCGGAATGAGGAGCATGCCGAACAGCCAGAGCAGTGCGGAGATCCCTTCCTTGAGAATCTCGTGAACGACCAGAGCCGTGATCCCGAATCCGAGAGCGGCGAAGAGGAGGCCGGCCAGGACCGAGGCGGTCCGCACCGGCACGGTGAGCCGCGGGTCCTCCGTGCTGGCGGTGAGGGTGAAACGCCCGCCATCGAAGCGCACGACGTACCCAGGGTCCTTTTTCGGCACCGGCATGCTCCACCTGAGAGAGGAAATCTACCGAAACGATATCACCCGAGGTCCAGACGGGGCAACGACTCGATGGCGCGGACAAACGCGGCGATCGCCTCCCGGATCAGGCCCGACAGCTCGGGGTCCGCGGCGATGGCGTGCGGAGCGAGGACCTTGCCGAGCAGCGGCACGGGGATCGAGGCCTCCTCGACGATCCGCCCGGACATCGTCCGGATCGTCTCCCGCAGCGACGCCTGCGCGTGCGTGGCCCGCGGCGAGGCGTTGAAGAGAGCGATCGGTTTATAAATGAATTCCTCTCCACCGACCAGCCAGTCCAGCAGATTCTTCAGCGCGCCCGGCACGCCGTGGGCGTACTCGGGGACCGCGAAGAGCAGGCCGCCGGACTCCCGCACCCGCGCCCGCAGATCGGTTACCACGGGGGGCTCGGCACCCTCCAGATCGGGATTGAAGCACGGCAGACCGCCGAGACCCTTATAAAGGTCGATCTCGACGCCCGCGGGCGCCAGGAGGGCCGCGGCGCGCAGGAGAGCGCTGTTGGTGGAGGCGGCCCGGAGGCTGCCGGAGATGGCGAGGATCTTCATGGCCGGGAGGGTACTACAGGGCGACAGCCGAGAAGGCGGCCCAGTTGTAACCTTTGCCCCATGCTCCGGGGCGGTCCCGCAGGCCCCCCTCCGCGCCCCTCCTATTTGACCTTATTTGAAAAATGGCATGGATCGTGCTCCGCTCTCCTGCCGCCGCGGAGGACGGGGATTCCGTGGCTGCAGTGTCCGGGTCTCACCCCTGCCTGTCGCATCACCCCACGAAATCAGGAGGTCTCAATGCTCCATAGGGTTACTCTGTCCCTCCTCGTCCCCCTCGTCCTGCTGGCCGGCGGCGCATTCGCGCAGACCACCAGCACGCTGAGCGCGGAAACGGGCAACAACACCAGCGGCGCCAACAGCTTCACGGGCCAGTCGAACGGCAACGCGGCGGCGGGCAACGTCAGCAAGCTGCCCACGCGCTCGATGCTCTATTCCGGCGCCACGACGAAGGTCTACGCCCATCTGCTCCCCTGGTTCTGCACCGCGGGCTCGCGCGCGGACTGCTCGTGCGCCACCGGCAGCGACGGCGTCTACCGGTGCCACGGCCACGTCACGACCGGCTATACGTCGAGCGATCCCGCCCAGGTCAAGCGCCAGGTGGACGACATGATCTCGCGCGGCATCGACGGCATGATCATCGACTGGTACGGGCCGAACAAGGCGCTGGAAAATGATTCCACGATCGCCGTGCGGAACGAGGCGCAGACGCGCACCGGCTTCGAGTTCGCGATCATGGAGGACAAGGGCGCCTTCCAGAACGCGACCGACAAGGAAGGGCAGATCATCAGCGATCTGAACTACTGCGCGACCAATTACTACACCTCCTCCGCTTACATGCGCCGGGACGGCCGGCCGGTGGTGTTCTTCTTCGGCATCGAGGCCTACACGCTCGACTGGACCCGCATCCGCAACGGCGTGCAGGGCAACCCGCTGTTCATCTTCGAGAACGCCAACGGCTTCACCCGCGCCCAGAGCGACGGCGCCTTCTCCTGGGTGTCGCCCAGCGAGAGCCCGACCAGCTATCTCGATTATTACTACGGCAAGGCCCTCGATCCGAATTGGAACGACGTCGCGGGGAGCGAGAAGCAGGTCTTCGGCTCCGGCTTCCTCGGCTTCAACGACACCCTCGCCACCTGGTCGCAGAACCGCATCGAGCCGCAGGCGTGCGGCCAGACCTGGCTCGAGTCGATGGGCCGGGTGAACGCCAATTTCAGCTCCAGCAGCCCGCTCGCCAACCTGCAGCTCGTCACCTGGAACGATTATGACGAGGGGACGGAGATCGAGACCGGCGTCGACAACTGCACCAGCGTCTCAGCCTCGGTGGCGAACGGCACCCTGAGCTGGACCCTTACGGGCAGCGGCCAGGACAACACCATCGACCGCTACCGCATCTGGAGCAGCCCGGACACCGACGGCCAGAACCTGACCCTCCGCAAGGAGGTGCTGGGCGGCTCGGCGCGGTCGGTCCTGGTCAGCGATCTCGGCCTGCCGGCGGGCAGCTACCTCCTCTACGTGCAGGCGGTCGGCAAGCCGTCGGTGCGCAATCAGATGTCGAACAGCGTCAACAGCGCGGGCGGCGGCACCTGCACCAGCGCCGGCGCGGTGACCATCACCACGCCCACGAACGGCGCCACGGTGAGCGCCCCCATCCACGTGGTAGCGAGCGAGAGCTCCTGCCGCACGGCGACCGACATGCAGATCTATCTCGACGGCACCCTGGTCTTCGATCAGGCCAACATCGAATCGATCGACACCACCGTCGCCGCGGCGGCGGGGAGCCATCAGGTGGCGGTCAAGGCCTGGTACTCCGACGGTACCAACGCGCTGACGATCGTGAACGTGACGGTGTCGAGCACGGCTCCGGTCACGGTCACCGCGCCGGCGGCCGGCTCGACCGTGGTGTCGAAGGTGCACGTCACGGCCACCGAGAACACCTCGCGGGCCGCCACCTCGATGCAGATCTACCGCGACGGCACGCTGGTCTTCACCCAGTACAACACCGACAGCATCGACACCTACGTCGACGCCGGCTGCGGCTCGCATCAATTCGTGGTGAAGGCCTGGTACGCGGACGGCACGAACAACCCGGTGACGGTGAGCTTCACGGTCAACCGGGCGAACCTCGTGTCGACGCCGACCAACGGCTCGACCGTCACCTCGCCCGTGCACGTGGTCTCGACCTCCTGCTCGGACCACACCGTGACGTCGACGCAGATCTATCTCGACAACGTGCTGAAGACGCAGACCTCCACCTCCAGCCTCGACCAGTCGATCGCCATCTCCAGCGGCTCGCACTGCATCGTCGGCAAGGGGTGGGACAGCGCGGGGAATTCGTTCCTGACGACTCCGATCTGCTTCACGGTGCAGTAGGCCCTCATTGGATCCCCTTTGGGGCCAACCCCTCTCCCCCACCGCGGGAGAGAGGGGTTATCGCACCAACCGGTACACCGAAATCCCCGCCTCCTCATAAACCTTTTCCATCCGGCGCTCGGGCCCGGTGCCGAACTGGTCCTCCCAACGCTTCACGGTCTGCCCGGGGATCGTCGCGTCGGTGTGGAGCACGATGTGGGTGATCCCCATGCCGCGCAACAGGACGAAGCCGCCGGCGCGCGGCAGGCGCTTATGGATCTCGTCGAAGAGCTGGAGATAGCTCTCGGACCGATAGCCGCTGGTGTCGTTGGCGATCGGTTTCCAGTGCACGGTGGAGGCGTATAGATATTCGTTCTCCCGGACGTCGTTGTAGATGGGGAGCTCGACCAGGGCCTTGACGGCGGCCTGGTCCCGCAGCCAGAAGTAGGCCCGCGGCAGCTCCTCCTCGCAGGGCAACCGTTGCCAGTCGATGGTCCGCGGCGCCAGCTCGGCCGCGAGGACGGCGGCGAGCCCGGCGGCGAGAGCCACCCGCGCCCGGGGGCCGGGGAGGCGGCGCAGCAGGTGATCGGCGCCGCGGGCGGCGAAATAGACCACGGTCAGAGAGACGAAGGCGTAGAAGCGCGCGGGCACACGCATCCCGAAGAGACCGGGCACGATCCTGGCGAGCGGCACGTAGACCTTGGCGAACGAGAGCGCGAAGCAGAGCAGGCCCGAGAGGGCGATCCCCCGCGTCCAGGGGTCCGCCGGCCCCTCGCGGCGGCCGCGCCAGGAGGTGACCGCGCCCACGAAGAAGAGGAGGGTGGGCAGGAAGCCGGCGAACAGCTCGTTTTCGGGGCGGCGGAAGAGCTCGGCGGGCTCGCCCAGGACCCGGCGCAGAGACCGCTGCTGGTCCGGGCCGAAATAAAGGTTTAGACCGCTGGGGCTGAAGTAGCTGGCCAGCCCCGCGCCGAACACCCTGATCTCCGAGGCCGACCGGGAGAGGCCCTGGGCTCGGGAGATCCGCGCGTAGGGGAGGAACACCGCGGCCATGGACGCCCCCGCCACGATCACCACCGGCGCCAGGACCCACAGCGAGCGGCGGGAGACCAGCTCCCGCCCTTCCGCTCTGGCCCGGCTGAAGAGGATGGCCAGCAGCGGGAAATGGATCAGGTAGGCGAAGTAGCAGCCGCCCGAGAGGTTGAGCAGATAGAAGAGGAGAAAGAGGGCGGCGTTCTTCGCCGTCCGCTCCGCGAGCAGGCGGTCCCAGAACCAGAGGGTGAGCGGGATCCACTGCGCGATGAGGAGTTGGAGGTGCCAGATGTGCAAGAGCCGGAAGGAGGAGAACGCGTACATCCAGCCGGCCAGCCCGGCCGCGATCCACGAGAGCCCGCTCCGGCGGATCATCCAGCAGACCGCGAGAGCGCTCGCCACGAACGAGGAGAGGAGCAGGAAGTTGTAGCCGGCGATGGCGTTGGGGACGATCCTCAGGAACAGGAAGAGCTCCGCCGCCGGCCCCAGGAGATGGTCGGAGAACGTCAGGGTCCCCCGCGTGGGATAGTAGATACTGGCGTTCCAGACGTCCGGCAGGCCGAGCCCGATCTGATGGGCCCCCCACTTGAGCACGTAGAGATTGAACAGCGGATCGCCGAGGTCCGGCCCGATGTGGTCTCCCCCCAGGCGCGGCAGCGGCCAGAAGTAGACGAGCGTGAGGGCCGTGTAGAGCAGCATCAGGGCCAGCCACGGCAGGGTGCGCCGCCAGGGAGCTTCCCGGGTCTCCGGAGTCATGGACTAAATTTTATCAAATTCTCACCCTTGCGAATCGGAAGACGAGGCCCGGGCCCGTCGACCAACCGGTAGACCGCGATCCCCTCTTCCTCATAAACCTTTTCCACCCGCTTCCCCGGCCCGGACCCGAACCGCTCCTCCCACCGCTCCGCGACTTTCGGGCGCACCGCCGTCGTGCCGATATGGAGCACGACGTGGGTGAAACCCATCTGGCGCAGCAGGTCGAGGCCGTCGGCGTGCGGCATCAGCCGGATGTGGTTGGCGAGCGCGAGATAGCTGTCCGCCGTGTAGCCGCTGGTGCCGTTGGCGATCGGCTTCCAATGCACGGTGGCGGCATAGAGGAATTCGTTCTCCCGGGCATCGCCATAGAGAGGGAGCTCGATCAGGGCCTTGACCGAGGGCTGGTCCCGCAGCCAGAAATAGGCCCGCGGCATCTCCTCCTCACGGGGCAACCGCTCCCAGGCCATCCTGCGGGGAGCCAGCTCGGCCGCCAGGACGGCGGCGAGCCCGGCGGCGAGAGCCAGCCGCGCCCGGGGGCCGGGGATTCGGCGCAGCAGGTGGTCCGCTCCGCGGGCGGCGAAATAGACCAGGGCGAACGAGGTGAAGGCGTAGAAGCGCGCCGGCACGCGCATCCCCGAGAGCCCGGGGACGATCCCGGCGAGCGGCACGTAGAGCCGGGAGAACGAAAGGGCGAAGCAGAGCAGGCCCGCGAGGGCGATCCCCCGGGCCCAGGGGTCCGCCGGCCCCTCGCGGAGCCCGCGCAGGGCGGCGAAGGCCCCCACGCAGAAGAGGACCGTGGGCAGGAAACCGGCGAAGAGGGAGTTTTCGGGGCGGCGGAAGAGCTCGGCGGACTCGCCGAAGAGCCCGCGCAGGACGCGGTCCGCGCCGGGGCCGAAATAAAGGTTTTGGCCGTCCGGGCTGAAATAGCTGGCCGGCCGGGCGCCGTACCCCTCGATCTCCGACTCCGGCCGGGAGAGGCTCTGGGCCTTGGAGACCCGGGCGTAGGGGAGGAACAGGACGGCCGCGGACACCCCCGCCACCAGCGCCACGGGAGCCAGCACCCGCAGGGAGCGGAGCGAGAGCAGGTCCCGCCTTTCCGCGAGCGTCCGGCTGACGAGGATCGCCAGCATCGGGAAATGGATCATGTAGGCGAGATAGCAGCCGCCCGAGAGGTTGAGCAGATAGAACAGGAGGAAGAGGGCGGCGTTCCGCGCCGTGCGCGACGCGAGCAGGCGGTCCCAGAACCAGAGGGTGAGCGGGATCCACTGGGCGATCAGGATCTGAAGGTGGGAGAGCTGGCAGTACCGGAACGAGGAGAACGCGTACATCCCCCCCGCCAGCCCGGCCGCGGTCCACGAGATCCCGCTCCGGCGGAGCACCCAGCAGACCGCGAGGGCGCTCGCCACGAACGAGGAGAGGAACAGGAAGTTGTAGCCGGCGATGGCGTTGGGGACGATCTTCAGGAACAGGAAGAGCTGCGCCGCCGGCCCCAGGAGATGGTCGGAGAACGCCAGGGTGCCCCGCGTGGGATAGAAGATGTTGGCGTCCCAGACGTCCGGCAGGCCGAGCCCGATCTGATGGGCCCCCCACTTGAGCACCCAGAGGTTGAAGAGCGGATCGCCGAGGTCCGGCCCGAGATGGTCCCCCCCGAGGCGCGGCAGCGGCCAGAAGTAGACGAACGTGACGGCCGTGTAGAGGAGCGTCAGGGCCAGCCACGGCAGGACGCGGCGCCAGGCGGAGGAGTCCTGAGGGGGAGGGGGCATGGGGCGGGATTGTACCGAACCCTCACACCCCCGGCCCCTCTTCTCACCGGCTTAAAATGAGGCCATCGGTCCGATCCGACGGATCCGACGGATCGGACCGATAACGCCCACCAGGGAATCAAGCTGCGGGCCTATACCGCCGCCGCCCCGTTCCCCGAATTCCCCTTCTGCCCGCCCTGCAGGCTGCGGCGCAGCTCGGAGCGCAGGGTCTCGACGTGGGGGTCGGCCGCCTCCATCGGGGCCAGGGCGCCGGTCATCTCGCTCAGCTTGCCGGAGAGGAGCAGGGCGAGCAGGTTCTCGACCAGGCTGCCGCCGCCTTTGCCGTCGCCGCCGGT